>Ga0307509_10011114_pt1 | contig 10955 bp, 12 predicted proteins | sample 10_EM_MG_FD_202245 | JGI IMG/M metagenome (GOLD analysis project Ga0307509, IMG submission 202245) | Populus trichocarpa ectomycorrhiza microbial communities from riparian zone in the Pacific Northwest, United States - 10_EM | ecosystem: Host-associated > Plants > Roots > Unclassified | place... | reverse complement strand
CCGACGCGTTGGAGGAGAACTTCGCCGCCACCGGAGCACGCGGCGGCTTCATGTTCTCCAGCCCGCTGGCCATGCCCGCCGGCTTCGCCGCGATCAGCGAACTGCTGCTGCCCGAACTCCGCCGCCGCGGCGCGCTCGCACCGGCGTACCCCGGACCGACTCTCCGCGAGAACCTGGCAGTTTGAGGTGCGGGCGGTGAGTGCGAGCGCTCGGCGTGACTGGTTCGCCCTCGGCAGTCTGTGCACCGGGTTCTTCATGCTGCTGCTGGACAGCACGATCACCTCGGTCGCGCTGCCGTCACTGATCAGCGGGCTGAACGCCAGTGAGACCGCCGCGATGTGGGTCAACAGCGGCTACCTCATCGCGTACGCGGTGCCGTTGGTCGTCGCGGGACGGCTCGGCGACCGCTACGGCCATCGACGCGTCCACCTGGTCGGGCTGGCCGCGTTCACGCTCGGATCGCTGCTGTGCGCAACTGCCGCCACCATCACGGCACTTGTCGCCTGGCGGGTGGCACAGGGCATCGGCGCCGCGCTGATGACCCCGCAGTGCCTGACCCTCATCAAGGCGCTGTTCCGGCCGCCGCGTCTCGCCGTCGCGCTCGGGGTGTGGGGCGCGGTCGGCGGAGCGGCGGTGGCCGTCGGCCCGCTGCTGGGCGGATTCCTTGTGGCGGCCGGGGGTTGGCCCGCCGTGTTCTGGGTCAACGTGCCGGTCGGCGTCGCGGCGATGATCGCCGTGGCGGTGTTCGTGCCGGTCCTCACCCGGCAGTCGGCGCGCATTCCGGTGTGGGCGATCTGCGCGAACGCGGCCGGCGCGGCTGCGCTCGTGATCGGCATCCAGGGCACGGACGGCGCGAGGGCGGAAGTGCTGGGCGTGCCAAGGTGGTTGCTCGCCGGGGTGGGTGTGCTGGTCGTGGTGGCTGTGGTCTGGCTGCAGCGCAGGGACGGTCAACGCGCCCTTGTGCCGGTCGGGTTGCTGCGCAGCCGTGGGTTCGTCGTCGCGGCCTGGGCCGGTGCCGCCGCCGCTTTCTGCTCCGGGTCGGCCATGATCCCGCTGATGCTGTACCTCCAGCGGGAGCGCGGTCTCGACGCGGGCGCGGCTGCCCTCACCCTCGTACCGATGGGCGTGGTCTGCCTGTTGGGGGCACCTGTGTCGGCCCGGCTCAACAACGGCATCGGATCCCGCGCGGTCGCCGTCATCGGCTCCGGCGCGCTCGTCCTGTCCATCGGTACATCGGCGGTACTCGTCGCGACCGACGCCCCGATCCCCGCGCTGACCGCCACGTTCGCGGTGTACGGGGTCGCCAACTCCTTTGTCTGGTCGCCCCTTTCGATCGCGGCGGTCACATCGGTCGGACCGGCCGAGGTCGGCGCGGCCTCCGGAACCTTCAACGCGATGAAGCAACTCGGCGCGGTACTGGGCAGCGCGGTCTGCGCCGTTCTGCTGGCCGGCCACGGCTACGCGGTCACGCTCGGCGGGCTCGCGGCGGTCGGGTTGCTCTGTCTCCTCGCATGCGCGCTCCTGCGAACAGAGCCTCCCGAGAGCGGTCGCTCCGCGCTGCCCGCCGCGTCACAACTACCCACAGGAGTCGCCCGATGAAGCCTGACGCAGACGGGGGTTGCACGATGACGGCAATGGAAGGCCTGGAGAATCTGGACGGCATCATCTCGGATCCCGGGGAGATGACGAGGGCGTTCTCCGGGTTCCCGTCAGGCGTCGCCGCCATCTCCGCCCGTGTCCAGGACGACCCGATCGTCATGATCGTCTCGTCGTTCGCGGTCGGGGTCTCCCACAACCCGCCCATGGTCTCCTTCGCCGCCCAACACACCTCCACCACCTGGCCCGTACTGTCCCGCGCGCAGGCGATCGGGATCTCCGTCCTGGGGGAGGGGCACAGCGACAAGGCCCGCCAACTCGCCTCCCGCAGCAAGGCGGGACGGTTCGCCGACCTCCGTACGGTGGAAGCGGCATCCGGTGCGATCTTCCTCGACGGCGCACCGGTGTGGCTGGAGTGCACGGTCGAGCACAGCTACCCGGCAGGCGACCACGACATCATCGTGCTGCGTGTGCTGGCCATGCGGTCGGACGACGCGCGGAGTCCCCTGGTGTGGCATCGAAGGACGCTCAAGATGCTGGGGAGTTGAGTCCCGGGCCGGTGCGGCGTCGGTTCTGCCGCAGCCGCTCGGGAAGCGGCCTGCGGTAGTCGGGAAGCAGGCGCTGGGCGAGGAACGCGGACTTCAGGAAGGCGCGGACGGCACGCTCGCGGCGGGGACTCATCCAGCCGATCCGATGGAGCCGGCACACGCGCTCGCCGGCCAGACAGCGGGTCAGGTCTCTGCCGAACGCCCGTAAGGGGGCAGGGAACCAGCGTTCGGCGAAGAACTCCATCATCGCGGTCGCCACCCGGTGACCCGACTCCGTCTCCTCGTACGGCCGGGAGTCGAATTTGAGGGCGAACTCGGTCATCGCGTCCCAGTCCTCGGGGAACGCCTCGTCGGCCAGCGGGCCCGACTCGCGTTCCAGAAGGCGGAAGAGGGTCTGTGCCCAGATGTGCCAGGCGACCTTCATGCTCTCGCTCGTACCGGGCAGCCCGAGCGAGGTCTGCAGCCGGTCCGCGAACGTCGCCAGCAGGACAAGGGGATAGACGAAGTCGTCGGTGTCGTCGAAGTTGCCGGGCAGGTGCGGGGTCGCGCGGGCGATGCCCAGGTGGATGCGGTTGAGCCGTTCGGCCGCGCCGCGGCCCGCCGAGCTGGACAGCCCGTCGACCATCCAGGCCATCAGGAACTTGTTGCCGTCCTCGAAACGCCGCTGGGGTCTCTTCTCCAGTTTCCCGGTGTGGGCCAGGGTGGCGGATCCGAAGCCCGGCTGCATCATGCGCATGGTGCCCGGATAGACCATCATCGCCAGCGCGAACTCGGGGACGCGGTGGCCGACGTAGAGCGAGATCATCCGCTCCCAGTCGGTCTCCGGGTCCATCCGGGCCAGCTCGCGGTCGACCCACTTGTAGCCACGGCGCACTGTTGCTTCCCCCTACTCGGACCTTCAGAGAGGGGACGCTCCGACACGGGCCGGTCGATGCCGCGATCCGTCGTGAGCTGCGTCACTTCGGCCGAGAGCGACAGGTCTCCACCCGAGGGTGGAGCCACTGAATCAGCCCGTGGGTGGTGGTGATCGACGCAGGTCGGAGCGCAGCCTTGTGCCATGGGTTCACTGCATTCCGCACTCGTCACTCTCATCGGCGTCTGCGTCGCGATCTTCGTCGTGGCGTGGGTCGTCGGCGCGGTCTACTTCGGTGTGAAGAGCGAAGCCGGGCTGCGCGGTTGGGCGCACGCTCTGCGCCGCACCCTGCTCCGGCGGGTTCTGCTGGTCGTGGGTGTCTATGCGTTCTCGGTCCTGATCAGACAGGCTCCGGACTCCTTCTGGCACCACCTCCAGTACTGGCAGCCCGAACTCGCCCTTCTGGGCGCCCTGTTGGCCATCGCCTCCACGGCTCTGCTGCTGTGGGCCCGCTGGGTCCTCGGCGTCATGTGGGCCAGCATCCCGCTGGTCCACGAACACCACGAACTGCGCACCGAGGGCCCCTACCGAATAGTGCGGCACCCCATCTACACCGGCCTCCTCGGCCTCGTCCTCGGCGGGATGCTCGCCTGCGGCTTCGGCGTCTGGATCGTGCTCCTGGCGGTCGCCGTCCCCTGGCTGCTGCGCCGGGTCCGGATCGAGGACGGGCTGATGGCCGACCGGTTCGGTGCGTCGTACGAGGCCTACCGGGCCCGGGTTCCGGCAGTGATCCCGTGGACCCGACCTGTTCCGGTCGCGCCCGGGGCCGTCGACAGTCAGTCGTGAGGGACCAGGCCGACGGAAAGGTGAATGTGATGCACGCCACACGATGGGAGCGCATAGCGGGGTAGGGGTCATTGCCTTTGTTATAGGTGTGGGGGCGTGTCCGCGGTCGTGCGGGGCGTACCGGGGTCGATGACGCTGCCGCTGCCCCGCGATGCTGCAGTCCGAGGCCGGCGTCGCCGACCGGGAGGTAAGGGGTCGACGCTGATGGAGCAGTCGCGGGCCGACGAGTTCGACCGGTTCGTGGCGGCTCGGTGGTCGGCGTTGTTTCATCTGGCGAAGTTGCTCACCGGGGGAGACCGGCACCGGGCGGAGGACCTGCTGCAGGAAGCGCTGGTCAAGCTGTGGTTTGCCTGGCCGAAGGTGGCCGAGCAGGCGCCCGAGGCCTATGTGCGCAGGGTTCTGGCCCGCGCCGCGGCTCGCTCGGCACGGCGTCGCTGGTGGGGCGAGCACCCCGTCGACCAGTTGCCCGACCCGCCCAAGGTGGGAGACGAGACCGCCGCCGTCGATGAACGGACCCGGTTGGAGGCCATGTTGGCGTTGTTGCCGGCGCGGCAGCGGGCCGCGGTGGTGCTGCGCTACTACCAGGACCTGCCCGAGCAGCACGTCGCGAAGGTACTGGGGTGTCCGGTGGGTACCGCCCGTTCACTCACGGCACGCGGCGTCGCACGGTTGCGGCGGCTTCTGGCCGAGGCAGTCGAGTCGGTGGAGTGAAGAAGGAGCCATGGACCACTTCGAGCAGGGGCTGGCCCGCATGATGCGTGACAGCGACGAAGACACACCCTACGAGGAGCGGCACCAAGTCCGCCTGCGAGCCGGCGTCCGTGCCCGGCAGCGGGCCCGGACGGTCTGGATGGCCACCGGATCCCTGCTGACCATCGCCGGACTCGGAGTCGGACTGACGCTCCTGGCGAGCTTGTCCGCTCAGAGCGGGTCCAACGGTCCTCAGCCCAGCCCCGTCACCTCCGCGGAGTCGGTCACGGGGCCGTCGACGGCCCGCCCCGCCTCCACTGCCAAGGGGGCGTCGCTGCCGACACACACCTCAACCACCACCCGGGGAGCCGCCACTTGGCCGGGTGCAAGGAGTTCCGGTCAGTGAGGGCCGACCGGGCCGGTGTGACCACCACCGCCCGCCGGTCGGCAGATACGCGCTTGTCCTGCTCCCCACGAACTGAAAGCTCACCACGTGATGCATGAGAACGAGCCCGCGTTGGCCGACGCCCCGCGGCAGGCGGCGAAGTCCCAGGCGATCTCCTGGGAGCGGCGGCTGCGTCGCTTCGGGTACGTCGAGCGACCGCGCACGTCCGTACGGGACCGCCTGGTCGTGCCATTTCCCGAGCCCGACGCGCGGCTGTGGCGCATGCTCGGGCTGTCCCCGGTGACAGCGGGCCGGCTGGCGCGCTGGTCGGGATGGGGCGGGCCGCTGCTGGTGACGCTCGTTGCCGGGCTGTCGCGCTTCTGGCGTCTGGGCAGCCCGCGGGCCGTCGTGTTCGACGAGACGTACTACGCCAAGGACGCCTGGGCCTTGCTGCGGCTCGGCTAGAGAGCACGTGGCCGGACAGCAAGATCGCCGACCCGCAGATCCTGGCCGACCCTCAGGTGATCCCGCTCTCCGACACCGGAGCCTTCGTCGCACACCCGCCGACGGGCAAGTGGGTGATCGCCCTCGGCGAGTGGATGTTCGGCCTCGACCCCTTCGCCTGGCGCTTCATGACGGCGGTTCTCGGCACGCTGTCGGTGCTGATGCTGTGCCGAATAGGACGCCGCCTGTTCCGTTCCACCGTGCTGGGCTGCCTGGCCGGCGCGCTGATGACGGTGGACGGTCTGCACTTTGTGATGAGCCGCACCGCTCTGCTCGACCTCGTCGTCATGTTCTTCGTACTGGCGGCGTTCGGCTGCCTGCTCGTCGACCGGGACCATGCGCGGGCCCGGCTCGCGAAGGCTCTGCCGGTCCAGGAGGACGGCCGCATACGCCCGGACGGACACACCGGCGACCGAGCAGGGACGGGAGTGCGGCCCTGGCGGCTCGCCGCCGGCTTCTTCCTGGGCCTGGCGGCCTCCACCAAATGGAACGGCCTGTACTTCCTCGCCTTCTTCGTGATCCTGACCCTGCTGTGGGACGTCGGCTCCCGCCGCGTCGCCGGGGCGCGTCGCCCCTACCGGGCGGTGCTGCGCAAGGACCTCGGCTGGTCCGTGGTGTCCCTCGTGCCGGTCGCCGTCGTGACGTATGTGGCGACCTGGACCGGCTGGTTCGTGTCCGACAACGGCTACGGACGGCACTGGGCGGACGGCCGCGGCGGCACCTGGTCGTGGATCCCGGCCCCGCTGCGCAGCCTGTGGCACTACGAGTACGGCGTCTACCGGTTCAACGTGGGGCTGGACACTCCCCACAAGTACGAGTCGAATCCATGGAGTTGGCTGGTCCTGGGCCGTCCCGTGTTGTTCCACTACGAGTCACCGAAACCCGGGACGTACGGCTGCCACACGACGGCCTACTGCTCGGAGGGGATCCTGGCCCTGGGCACGCCGCTCCTGTGGTGGTCGGCCTGTTGCGCCCTCGTGTATCTGCTCTACCGATGGGCGCTGCGTCGCGACTGGCGCGCCGGTGCCGTCCTGTGTGGGGTGGCTGCCGGTTATCTGCCTTGGTTCCTGTACCAGGACCGCACGATCTTCTCCTTCTACGCGGTCGTCTTCGTGCCGTACCTGTGCCTGGCGGTGGCGATGATGCTGGGAGCCCTGCTGGGTCCGCCGGGCGCGACCCAGCAGCGCCGCACCCGAGGTGCGTTGGCCGCAGGTGCCCTGGTCCTGCTCATCGCCTGGAACTTCGTCTACTTCTTCCCGATCTACACAGGGCAGACGATTCCGTACGCCGACTGGCACGCCAGGATGTGGCTCGACACCTGGGTCTGAGACCGCGTGCGAGACCTGTCGTTTCCTGAGGCCGACTTCGCGCCCCGGCGCACCGGGTGCGCCCCAGGTCGCACCCGGACTGGAGCGCACGCCGGACGCAGTGGCTGAAGCAACCGCATCAGGTCAGACGCTGAAGAGACCGGACGCGGTGGTGTCCCTCGACTGCGACAGTCAGCCCGGGCGCGATCTCCGTGAAGCCCGCGTCCCGGACCAACGGCCGTTCGCTGCTGACGAGTTCGGCCCACTGGGCGGGGGCGGCGGTGCGGACCGAGAGCGGGAAGCCTGCCTGACGCCAGGCGGTCCGCTCCTCCTCCGACAGCTCCCACCAGGCGAGTTGAGCGCCGTGACCGGTCTGGGCCATCGTCTTGCCGGCGGACATGTCGAGGTCGGGGTTCAGCCAGAGCACCGGCGCCGTCGGGTCCGCGTCGGCCGGCGGTTCAGGGTCGTCGAGGTCGGTGCCGGACACCTGGAGCCGGGCCAGGTCCTTGGGCCAGCCGTCGAGCGGGACGGGCGGGAAGACCCGTACCTCCGCAGACTTCCCGGTCACCGTGATGCCCGGCAGCGCCTCGGCCCGCCGCCACTCGGCCCCACGCGCCCGCCGCACCACCTTCCGGATCCGCGCGTCCTGCCAGTCCCGCATGACCTGCGCCCACTCCCCGTCACCGAGGGCCCGCTCGTCGCTCAGGATCGTCAGCACGGCCCGGGCCGCCGTCTCCAACGCGTCCGTCCGAGCCGGCGGAGCATCCCGCTCGATCCGCACGACCAGGGGCAACACGAACTGGGGTGCCTCGTCCCGCACGGTGCGCTCATTACGGAAGGGGTCGACATCGCCGCCGGAAACGGCGGAATCACTGGTCACGCCGTCCAGTCTGCCAGGGGGATGGGCGGCTCTTGAAAGCACCGTTGCGGGAACCCACCGGGGCGCGGGGCTGTGACATTGTGCGGCGGCCCCGGTCGCGGCGGCCGTGACCGCCGTGACCTGCGCCCTCACGTCCCGCCGCTCACCCTGAACAGGCGGTCCGCTGGGCCTCCTGCCATTCGCACACGGGGCACAGCGTGATCCCCTTGTGCGTCACGGGGTACTCGGTGGGCTCCCGGCACAGCACACACTCCGCGTACGCAGGCGTCGGTTCCTCGTCACTCATGGAACCAGCCTACGAGGAGCGCGGAAGCCTCAGCGGTGCCGGTCCGTCGCCCCGATCAGCTCGGAGACCTTCACGAACCGGTACCCCTTCTTCCGCAGCTCGGGCACGATCATGCGGACCGCCTTCTCGGTCGCCGGGGCGGCACTGCGCGTGCAGTGCATGACGACCACCGAGCCGGGCTGCACACCCTCCAGCACCTGCTGGGCCACCGCATCGGAGTCCGTCGCGAAGGCGTCGCCGCTCACCACGTCCCACTGCACCGCCGTGACACCCACCGCGCTCAGCGTCTTCAGCGCCTGCCGGTCGTAACACCCGCCGGGGAAGCGGAAGTACGGCATGGCGTTCGGCACGCCCGCCTTCTCGAAGGCCGTGTACGCCCGCTCCACATCGGCCTTCATCCGGTCCCGGGACACGGTCGGCAGGCCGTAGCAGTCACCGGTGAAGGCGTAGTGGCTGTACGAATGGTTGGCGATCTCGAACTGCGGGTCCCGCCCGACGTCGCGGGCCTCGGCCGGGTACTCGTCGGCCCACCGACCGGTCATGAACACGGTCGCCGGCACCTTCAGCGCCCGCAGCGTCGCGATGAGCTGCGGATTGTCGAAGTGCTCGCCCGCCGCCGCGCGCGGTCCCTGATCGGCGGTCATGTCGGCGTCGAAGGTCAGCGCGACGGTCTTGCCGTCCACGCGCGGACCGTTCTTGAAGACGGGGGTCAACCCGGCGGGACCGGGCGCGAGGGTGGGCGGCCGAGAAGACGCGGCGGCGGACGCGGCGGGCGCCGGACGGCTGGCGTGGGGCGCGGAAGGAGCCCCGCAGGCGGTGAGCGCGGCGCCGAGTGCACAGGCGGCGGCGACTCGTCGTACTCGAATGGTCACCAAAGGAACATAAGTCAGTAAAAGTGACTAATCGTTCATCGACACGGAACGGGCTGTCAGTCGGAGTCGAGCAGTCGCTCCCGGCACGCCGCCACGTCGAAGTCCGCCTCCGGATACTGCGGATCCAGCGCCGTCAGGTGGTCCAGGAGCAGGCGGCTGATCGCCCAGTTGCGGTACCACTTGCGGTCGGCGGGGATCAGGTACCAGGGGGCCTCCGGGGTGGAGCAGCGGGTGAGGGCGGTCTCGTAGGCCTGTTGGTACGCGGGCCACAGGGCGCGTTCCTCGATGTCGCCGGGGTTGAACTTCCAGTGCTTGTCCGGGTTGTCGAGGCGTTCCAGCAGGCGGCGGCGCTGTTGGTCGTAGGAGATGTGGAGGAAGCCCTTGACGACCGTCACGCCGTCGTCGGTCAGGGACTTCTCGAAGCGGTTGATGCGGCCGTAGCGGTCGTTGATCTCGCGGTGCGGGGCGAGTTCGCGGACGCGGGCGATGAGGACGTCCTCGTAGTGCGAGCGGTCGAAGATGCCGATCTCGCCGGGCTCGGGGAGGGCGCGTTTGATGCGCCAGAGGAAGTCGTGCTTCCGCTCCTCGGCGGTGGGTGCCTTGAAGGCCCGGATACGGCAGCCCGACGGGTTGAACAGGCCGATGACGTGCTTGACCGTGCCGCCCTTGCCGCTGGTGTCCATGCCCTGGAGGACCAGGAGAAGGCTGCGCCGGTCGCCGCCCGTACTGGCCGCCCACAGACGTTCCTGCAGGTCGGTCAGGTGTTCGCCCACCCGGGCGGTGTCCTTGAGGCCGGCGGCCTTGTCGGCGGGGCCGCCGGGGGTGGCCGTGGCGTCGTAGGAGGAGAGGTCGACCGGTCGGCCGGCGGGGACGCGCAGCAGGTCGGTGAGGGCCTGCTTTCCGTTCTCGCGCTTCGTGCCCTTCTTGGCCATGGGGACCCCTTCCGGTCGGCTCCCTCGATCCTGCGGCGCGGGGGCGGGGGCCGCCAGTCAGCGCCCGTAGCGGCCGGTCAGCGTGCCCGAGGCCAGGGTGTGGCCGGTGAGAGCGCGTCGTACTTCGTCGGGCGAGGAGTCGGCGGCGAGGGAGAGTTTCCGGTCGGCGGCGTACACCGAGAGGACGTAGCGGTGGGGCGCGGCTCCCCTGGGCGGGCACGGGCCGCCGTAGCCGGTCTTCTTGAAGCTGTTGCGGCCCTGGACCGCGCCCTGCGGCGATTCCCCGGCCGTCAGACGGGTGTCCCGCGGGGGCACTCCCCACATCAGCCAGTGTGTGAACGTGCCGTGCGGAGCGTTCGGGTCCTCCAGGACCACGACCAGTTCGGCCGCGTCGGCCGGGACGCCGGTGAAGGTCAGGGGCGGGGAGACGTTCGCGCCGTCACAGGTGTAGCGGCGCGGGACGGTGCCGTTCTCGGTGAACGCCGTACTGGTGACCGCGATCCGCTGCGAGACGCTCGGCGTGGGCACGGCCGGGCCGTCTCCGTCGCCCCCGCATCCGGCGATGCTCCCCAGTGCGGCGGCCACCACGACGATCGCGAACCTCGGGCGCATGGCGGCATGTTACTGCCCGACGGCGGGCGGGGGAGGGGGCTGAGGGGGCTGCGGCTGTGCCCGTTCCAGGAAGCGCAGCAGTTCCACCGGGAAGGGGAGGACGAGGGTCGAGTTCTTCTCGGCCGCGACCGCAACTACCGTTTGCAGGAGCCGGAGTTGGAGGGCGGCGGGTTGTTCGGACATCTGCTCGGCGGCCTCGGCGAGTTTCTTGGAGGCCTGCAACTCGGCGTCGGCGTTGATGATCCGGGCCCGGCGTTCGCGGTCGGCCTCGGCCTGGCGGGCCATCGAGCGTTTCATGGTCTCGGGGAGGGAGACGTCCTTGATCTCGACGCGGTCGATCTGCACGCCCCAGCCGATGGAGGGGCTGTCGATCATCAACTCCAGTCCCTGGTTGAGCTTTTCGCGGTTGGAGAGCAGGTCGTCCAGGTCGCTCTTGCCGATGATCGAGCGCAGGGACGTCTGCGCCATCTGCGAGACCGCGAAGCGGTAGTCCTCCACCTTGACGATCGCGTCGGTCGCGTCGACGACCTTGAAGTAGACGACCGCGTCGACCCGGACCGTCACGTTGTCGCGGGTGATGCCCTCCTGCGCGGGCACGGGCATCGTCACGATCTGCATGTTGACCTTGCGGAGCTTGTCCACGA
>Ga0307509_10011113_pt1 | contig 10957 bp, 9 predicted proteins | sample 10_EM_MG_FD_202245 | JGI IMG/M metagenome (GOLD analysis project Ga0307509, IMG submission 202245) | Populus trichocarpa ectomycorrhiza microbial communities from riparian zone in the Pacific Northwest, United States - 10_EM | ecosystem: Host-associated > Plants > Roots > Unclassified | place... | reverse complement strand
GTTGGAGATGTTTTATTGATCATTGGAACCGCGCGTGTAACATTAAAAAAGCCGTTCGTCAAAACTGGGAAGGCTCTCTCTCCATGGAGGCTCTGATAGAGTTTTTAAACCCGGACAAGTACCGGATAATGTTGATCTTAATTTTTTTTATAAATTAAAATAATATTTTTTAAAAAATAATAATAATAATTAATTAATAACTTGTAATCGAGTTTTACAAGATCAACCCTAGTTTTTAACCAGATCACCTAAATTTTTATATTTTCTTATTTTTTTTAAACTAGATTTAATTTTAACCTTGAATCAACCGAGTTATGAATCGATTTATAAAGTTAGATTAAATTTTAAAGTTATAGATTGTTCATGTCAGCTGTATAGTTTCTAAATATAAAATGTGTTTTAAATGGGTATCTAATCTAGAGATTGATAAGTTTTTTCGTTTTTGATATTTTAATTTAAATTTCAATACTATTATCTTTATTTTAAAAAAATTAAATGTATCAAAGTGTATTTTTTAAAATTATTCAAAAAAAAATTAATATATTTTCAGTGTCCAACCAATATATAAAATGTACTACGAACTTAATTTTTTTTATTTAATTTTTTAAATAATAAAGGATGAGAGAGATGAAGCATTGTAGAGGAGCTCAAGATTAGCTCTTAGTGGATTGTTTTTTTTTTTATATATATATATAATCTTGGTTTTGTTTTAAGGTCTTGGAATCAAACTTAACTCGAATTCAACTATCCATTTATAAATTAAATTAAATTTTTTTGGTAAGGTTTTGCTTTTAAATTCTGAATCTAAATTCAAATAACCAGATTGCATGTTATTTTTTATATTTTTTAAAAATTATTTTTGATATCAGCGCATCAAAATGATCTAAAAATACCAAAAAAAATTAAATTGAAACAGAGAAAAAAATTAAAAAAATTTAAATTTTTTCAAAAATATTTTTAAAACGCAAAAACAAACAGGGTCTAAATGCAATAAATTTAGTGGTAAAATTTTCAAAATTAAATGTTGACCTATTTATTCTCATCTCTATACTCTTTAGTTACATAGAACTACTTTATATCTTTAAATTTAATATTGTTGTTTGGTTATTCAGAAAAAAAAGGTTAAAATATACTTTAAACAATAGAGAAAATTAAAACAAAGTATAAACTGAAATAAATATACTTAAAGAGTTGAATAGAAAAACAATTCATAAACTAAGAAAAATATTCATTTTCTCAAAAATTAACCTCATGCATGCTTCAGGATATCAAAAAACAATAGAGAGCAAAGTGGGATATTATTAAATTTGCAGGGATCAAAGAGTTGTTTACTCAAAAGTATGGGGGCTGTTTGGAGTTTGTAATTCTACTATTTATTCTACAAGCTGTAATTAATATAACATGGAGTTGATTGTTAGAATATTTATGTATGAGAGGGACCGCTCATGTAACGCCACAATTATTTTTCTGATTTTTCCTATTTTAGATGAGAGAGATAAAGTCCATTATTGCTCAAGATTAGCTTGATTGACTCAAAATGGCAATCTCAATTATATTTGAAAGATTTTGAGTAAAAACATTTAACCTAACTGTTCATTCAATTTAATTGTTTGGTTTGGTTTTAAAGTATAGAATTAAATTGAAATAGTTAAATCAAGTACACTAAATTTAATGGAAACTTTGGTTTAAAAGTATAGAATTAAATTGAAATAATTAAATCAAGTACACTGAATTTAATGGAAACAGTTTCAAAATTAATTTTCCACCAACTTACATGTAGGAGTGCCTAATGTCTTTATATTCAATTTATTCATGGATTTTAATTCGGTGTTTATAATTTCATACTATCATATATAATTATAAAATATCGGGTCGTTCCAAGACTGAGATTTGATTGGAAAAGATTTCCCTTGAAACATTTTTTAATGCAATATATAATTGCTGAAAAAAAGTGGAAATCACTTTTTCTAAAGAGGGTTAGATATTTTTGGTGTACTAAATGTTTAATTTTGTTTATTTAATTGTATTAACTTTTTTTTTTCTATATAAACTTTTTTATTTTTTAATTAAATATTTATGTAAGATTTTGTTAAATACATGTCTATATAATCATTAAATTGATACTTGAGCATGTTATTTAATTAGCTACGCTGTATAATTTTAATGAGTGTAATATTTTTATTTTTATTTATTTAAGAATATAAACTTTATTTGAGTGTCTATTCTTTTGAATATATATCAATTAATTATTTTAATTTTAATTTTAAAATATAACAAATATCACAAACTCTTGTATAACATTCTCTAAATAAAATAATTTAGTAATTTCAAGTTTGAAAATCACTTACATAACTGTAACATGAATATTTTCATAAACATAAATAATCTATTCATATGGAATTCTTTTACTAGTCAGTTTAGTACACATATCACCTAACAAGTACTTACATATTTGTTTTAAACATCCTTTATACCTCAACTTATAAAAAAAAAAAAATATATATATATATATATATATATATATATATATATATATATATATATATTAGGGGTGTTGCTCAATTGATCAGGTTCTGGGTTTGCTCTTCAAAGGTCATCAGTTCGAGTCCCACAAACCTCAGGGCCACTAAAGGCTTACATGGTCGTTAACTTTAAGACTCGTGGGATTAGTCGAGGTGCACACAAGTTAGCTCAAGCACCCGCATTAATCTAAAAAAAAACATAATATATATTGATATTGTTTTAATAAAGTATCGACTAAGAACATTTAAAAAATAATATTTTTATGCAATATGAATCTCATAATTATAATAACTTTATAATTTGTTTTGTAAAATATTTTTTTTTAATGACTTTATTTTTACTCTAAGTTTATTAATCAAATATAAATGAATATTAAAAATAAAAAATATCTTTATTAATAATAAATATATTTTAAATAAACAAAATTAGCATTACATGTAACCGACTACACGATATATAAACTAACAAATTTTTTGACAGAGATGAGTTGTTTTGCAGTATAAGTTACATGTAAAATGTCTTTGAGTTTGAATTGCTTATGTTGAGAAGACAATTGAGTGTGTTTGGTATTGCGGTAACTGTTGTGGTTGTGGTTTGAAAAAAATTGTTTTATAAAAAATATTTTTAATTGAGGTTGGTTTGAAAAAATAAGTGTTTGGTTAAACTGTGGTTGAAATTGAGGTTGAATAAAAAGTAGTTTAATGTGTTTAGTTAAGAATGCTTTTGAAATTGAGGTTATAAAATAATTTTAAAAAATATATATTAATATTGATGATTTTTAATTTAAATATTGTGAATTTAACTATTGCTATTACATCATTAAATAAATCATATTTAATATAAAATATTTTTTATTATTTCATAAAACCATCTACAATTCCATTACGTACAAAATACATCCGACAAGAACTACAGTTTCCATAATTTTTTTAGCGTATAATAAAATTAGATAAAATATTATGAGGTATAAAATTCACTCTAAATTAATTTAAAAAAAATTAAAAAACTTACAAAAAAAAAACCACAGTGCATGTGAATAGTAGTATACTAATGCACACTGTTTATTGAACAGTGCAATTACATGAACAGTGCAAGAAAAACAGCCTTCAGCTGCTTCTTTTAATCCCGCGTTCCAAATATAAAAATTAATAGGGCCCATGAACAGTATTCAGTGATTTTTCCTTTACCAAACACTTAGCTCATGCGTTTTACTTTAAACGCAACTTTAACGCGTAAACAAACGGTCTCTTTAAAGTAGGCGATCCAGTATGTGCGATATTTAAACCACAACCATTACTAATATTTAATATCTCAGAACCTTTATAATCGTCAGCCAAGCACAAGTTTCCAATATCTAGCATGATGTTAGTAGTTGCTGCTGTGTCAGGATGCCATTGAGGAGGAGGGTATACTGATATATTTGCATTTGCATAACCAGCAAAATCGGTATAGTGAGCAGAAGGGAGTAGGCAACAGTGGTGCAGAATTGAAAGATCAATGCGATTCTCGTTAGTGTTTACCGAGGGATTTAGTGATGGAAAAATTTGTTCAGTAAATATCACTACAAAATATTAATGGAAAAATTTCTTTGATGTTTCTGTTTTATATTTATCAATTTTCTGATAGTGGATGTTGTGTTGTAAGGCCAGTTGAGACGCTGGTATTCATAATTTCTCTTACATGTAGCTGCTGTGTGATTTTTTTTCAGCCACAAAACTGGCATGGAACGCACTTTCTGTCGAAACGATTGTTCATATTGGTATAGTTACGCCCTCCTAGGTAATGTGCAGAGTTGGAATCACCAGAATAATGGCTGCCAGCAGAATAGTTCATAAGAGAGTAATTACCAGCATTAGAGGACTGCTGAGATGAGGAGCCAGAAGAGTTGGATTTCAGAACCATATTGGCAGAAGGTTTCTTGTGTTTTGTTAGAGAAATATAAATTATATCTTAAGTTTTCACCTAACAATTTAAACTTAAACTTTTGAGTAGAATAAAATTGTAAATTTAGAGTTAATATCTTTAACTTTTTTGCTTATTAAAATTTTTATGTTTTCTACGCTATTCACTGCATCAAACCTCCTCAAAGATTGATGACAGAAGCAATGATAGTATTTGATCCTTCTGAAACCACTAGGTATATCCACCACAGACTTTTTCTTGTTAGGAATTTCCAGGGGAGGGACTAGACACGTACCTTCTATGAAACTGACATGCCAGCAATTGAAGCACCTGAATTCTCTACTCAGCAAACTCTTCTACTGCCATGATTCACGGGATTCATATCTTGTTCAAATTTAAACACTTCGTTACATTAGTTATACTAGAGCATTATACACTTAACATAGAAGAAGTTTAAAGCTCTCAAATCTCTGGTTCTCTTAGTTCTTTTAACTTCTAAGATTGTAACAATTTAGCATAGGCTCAAACTGTGGATTGGCTGTGATGAGAAAGTAGGTTGAGAAATGAAAAGAGCGGGAATAATTGAGGTAGTTGATGTGCTTATCCTAACGAAAAAGAAGTACGAAAAATTTAAGTGTATCTTTTCAAAACCCATCTTCTGCACTCCTACTCGCAAATATCCCCGTTCTATGCCTTGCTCATGTCTAGCTTAAGATCAGTCATCTTCCCCTTGCTAGCCGTCGTAGCATTCTTGATAAAATGTGTAGTCTTGAAAGCAACTAAAATATTATCCGAGATCAGCCTACTCGGTATGAAAGCACTCTGATTAAGCAAAATAATTTTCTCCGACGTAGTCCTCAACCGATTGGCCGAAGGTTCCTAGATTAGTCTATAATCCGTCACGCTCTTGAGTTCTTTCACCATTTAAAAAATCAGAAGCATGCTGCGCATCTGTGATCGCCATTACCTCTTGATAGAAAAGAGCAGCCATTCCATCTTGACTAGGAGCTTTAGTAGGATTCTGCTGATGAAGAGCATGTTGGATCTCCGCTACAGTGAACCACTTACACATAAGAACTCATCTCGTAGCTGGTGTGACCATAGAATCAACAGAATCAGGAACCCTGCGTTCAGAATCAATCTCTGAAGCCGCAAAAATGTCCCTAAAATACACAACAAGAACACCCTCAATCCCATTCAACCTCGTGCACCACCTTCCCTCCTTACTCATAACCCCTGCAGCACGATAGTGTTTTTTCCTTTCACTTGCTTTCTTATAAAAAAAAACGCGTTATTACGATCTCCTTCTTAATTTTAACAACAGAGAACGGAACCTAAATATTGCCAGCTCTATACCCTTTCACTCTCTCACTCTCTATTGTCCATGATTTATTTTGAACATTTCTCCTCCTACATCAAATCTTCCTTGATAATCTCCGAAATTCAAGAATTCAGTTTTGGCAAACCCAACTCATACAATTTTAAATTGGTTTCTTCCTTGGAGAACAATAAGGTAAGAAATCTTCCTTAGCCATATCCCTCCTAACAACTTTCTTGTCACAACAAGCATATGTACCGTGATCTGTAGAGAATTTTCCTTCTCTACATTTTCTTTTTGTCTCTTCATTAATTTTTCACCTTCTGTTATTACAAGAACCCTTATTGTTTCTTCCTTAAAATAGTAATTGAAGATCAAATTTTTTTAGCGGTATACAAAGGTGTTGGCATGGAATGTCGGCATCCAGGCAATGATGCATGGTATGATGTAAATTTCGTTTGTGATGGGGAAACTCTCGCGATGAACTGTGTTTATTTCTCAGACGTTTACATGGAAACATTTCAGGCTGACAAGTTCAAGACCACGGAAGCAGTGGGAGGGATATGGTATTTCAGCCGAGTAGTGTGCAATATTTACAAGATGATTACAGCAAGATTGTTCAAGGTAAGACAGTTAGTATGCTTTCGAGAATGATGAGCTTAAATTTTATGATGCATTTGTTGTTGAATTGCTCGATGAGAAACATAAGTTCGAAAATGGAGAGGAAGAGTGTTCTTGCAAATACGATTTAAAATGGCAAAACCAGGTGCAGTCAAATATTATTTAAGCTTCAATTCAGTATCGTCATCCATGCTTTACATCATTAACCGTCTGCTAATTACTTAGGACATTATGATGCTAAGCAGAATGAGAAAACCACCTCCAATTAGGCGATGCTTTATATTTAATCCAGGAGGACCGTGTACAAGAGGAGATAGGTTACTATGTTTTTCCAAATTCTTACATTATTGGACTAGTATTCATGCCAAAAGTATTTGCTGAAATGAAGTTGCAGCGTAATTAGCATTACCTCGTCTGATCTTTCAACTTAAACAGCCTACGAGCCACCTTTCATAGGTGAACATTCCAATTACTTGGAGGAGGAACTAAACTAGGTTGTCTTTGGCTGATGTAACAGACTAGTTTCTTCATTTCTCATAACCAACTATTGAAACGAGGAAGGTCTTCCACTTCTGTTTGGGAATTTGATACCTTTACATTATAAAATGCGACTCAAACTGGTGTTATCACCCAGATAAATTGATATCCTTCTTGTTGATGATTTGATAAATTTATGACAGCTGGGGTGTTCACAATCATAAATCATGTTTGGAGAAGAGCTACGTCCAAAGTATGAAGAACTGCGATTGCAAATGACCAATAAGCCACGACAGAGGACATGCTTTGGCTTGCTAACTTACGAGTTATGACATTGAGAAATCATGGGTTGTTTGCCAAAAAGCAAGCATTAATATTCAGGAAAGTTTGCAGCAACCCAGCAAAGTCATGAAAGAACATCGATCTTTCATTTGGACAATAGCCGGTGCATAGCAAGGCAAAAAGAGCAACTTCTCTGCCCACACATTAAGCATCAACAAATAAAATCAATCTCTTCGATGTTAATGACAAGCTTGATGACACCTGTGTTGGTGTGGACGTCAACGGTGAAAAACAATAAATTGTGAAAAAAAGAATTGAACAATCAATCAAGTTGAGCGATTACCTTAATATTTCCCAAATTCAAGCAATAAAATTGAATCTAAACTAGAGGGTTGAAACTGTCTAAAAATTACAACACTCCAAGGAACAAACTTACAAAAGAACAATCAAAAGAAAGAAGGAAAAAGGAATGGCAATCAAATGCATATGCCTCTTGGATCCATAACCTTAAGCAGTTAAGCTTTCTCTCAACTTCAAGAAGTTTGGTAGTTTCTAGGCAAGCAATTGGACTACAACTATCCATCTTAACATTCATGTGTCTGAAAGGCGTCTTCAAATAACAAAAAGGCAAATTATGAAATAGGAGAAACTATTACCACCATACTTCTTTCATCTATTCTATCTATGCGGAGCAGCATCCAACCTTTTTCACAGCTGATACATCATCTTTGCCGACAGTAATAGTCTGTCCCTTGGGCAAGGCTGCAGGATCATCCCCAACATCAAGAGCCTTCCGGCTGACTACACGATGAATCTGAGTGAGCACTTCAGTGAAAGCATTTTCAACATTCAAGGACTCTAGGGCAGAGGTCTCCATGAAAAAAGTATTTTCTCTCTCAGCAAATGCAGTGGCATCCTCAGTAGTAACTGCACGCAAGTGACGCAAATCTGCTTTGTTTCCCACAAGCATAATCACAATGTTTGAATCAGTGTGATCACGAAGTTCCTTTAGCCATCTCTCCACATTCTCAAAAGTGACATGTCGAGTGACATCATAGACAAGCAAGGCGCCAACAGCTCCTCGATAATATGCACTAGTAATTGCACGGTATCTGTATCAATGAATAGAAACAATGATGAAAATAGGCACCCTTATGATACAAGGATTGGAAATAATTCAGTTTCAACAAAAGATATCATGCTTGAAAGTATTTTTGTTCAATAAGAAAAGCAAGAAAAAGAGTAGGTAACCATAGAAAACGTGGTATATTCTAGACACTAGTGAGAGAAAAGGTCTTATGATCACACAAAGCTATTACATTCTGCACAATTACGTGAAACAATAATCAAAGCAAAATGTAACCATTTTTCTTTTACTCTCCTTCTTTCTACATGTGCCAACAACAATTCATACAGGAGGAATAGATGGGGTCATACTCTATCTCTCTCAAAATGATGTTTTTATTTCCTGGACTGGATGCAGAATGAGGATAGAAAATCAAAAACAGAGATCAATTGGAAACACTGGACTATCATATTTCTTGTTCTCCAGTCTTTTACAAATCCAAATCAGAGTTTAGCAGCAACTCAAAAACAGCCATTTGTTATCAAAACATCAACCACTTTGTAAAGAAAGGTGCAAACTTTGATCCTTTCTCAAGCAAATTTTATATCTCCAAATAAAACATTTAGGCATTTCTGTTCCTAACATTTTCGGCATGAGAGACTAGATCTACTAAGCCCATTTTCATGTAGTATGGTTTCCATCCATGTCAACAAATACAGATGCAGAAGTCCATCAACTACCATAATGGCAATCTACTAAGCCCCTTTTCCACCATCAATTTGCAAAAAACTTATAGTATCAAAAACCCAAATAAAAAAATAAAGAAAAAACAAAACTTTGTAGCATCAATCACTTAAGGCATATAGATCTGATAGACCCAAATGCAAATGTCACAAAACAAGAAGAAACCCATCTTAGAAAAATAGAAAGATACAGAGATCAAGAAGGTTTGACCTTTCTTGGCCAGCAGTGTCCCAAATCTGAGCTTTGACAACTTTATCATCAACATGGATACTACGAGTGGCAAATTCAACTCCAATAGTGGATTTGGATTCCAAACTGAATTCATTCCTTGTAAATCTTGATAAAAGATTGGATTTTCCAACACCAGAATCACCTATCAACACTAACTTGAATAGATAATCATAGTCATCATCTGCCCTGTAAGCACCCATTTGCTTTGCTAATTCTCTAGTTTTTGTTATATGGGAAATGATGTTGAGAGATAAAGGTTTGGCCTTTCTGTGTTGTGGACTTGTGGGGTTATATGTGGATCTGTGTAGAGGTTTTGAATTTTAAAATGTTGAACATTCTTTGATTTTTGTTTGGGAGTAGGCTTGATAATTGTACTTTAACCATTTGATTTTTTAGATTCAATTTTTTTTTTATGATAGTATAAAAAAACTCACTTGTGAATTTTAAAATAATTAATTAAATGATAAAAGATTCTTTCAAAATCATTATGATACTCATAAAACAAAAAAAAAATTCCCATAATAATAAAAAAAAAGAAGGAAGGGGGGTAAGAATAAAGTGTTAATTTGTTTTCATCATATTATTACTTTAAAACATTTTTAAAATTAATACTTTAACAATCTTATAAACAAAATTGTGTCTTGAACATTGTTTCTGTTTTCTCCGCATTCATTCATTCATTCTATTTATTAATTAATTAATTTATATTTTCTAAAAGTTATTTTGAAGTTCTTGAGATTTACAGTTGCCCTAAATTATCTATTTTGGCTTATAGCCGTCTAGATATTTGAAAAGGTATAACGCGGAATGGCAGAATTAATCATAATGTGGACATGAATTATTTAATCACAAAAACATTAAAAAAAAATGTGTACATTGAAAGGTTGATACTTTTCCATTAATAGAAGATCTTCATAATTAAATTGAATTCCAATCGTTATCTCCACTAGGGTTTCTAATTTTTTTAATCATGTTCAATTCAACTTTCAAATTTTCTTTGTGTTTACACTTCCAGATGAGAATTTGATGTTAACACCAAAGTGGGATGGATGTTGACAACATTGTTTGTCATTGTCATTTTCACAATAACCTTAGCCACCACACTTCCCTTCCAGGAAAGGGACACGAACAGGCAACGTTCAATTTTTTTCTTTTCTTTTCCTTTCTTTTTTGCAACCCTGCAATGATTTCAAAGATTGGTCTTTGTGTAGTTGATTTTGGTAGGAAACTAAGATCTGATGAACAAAGCATGGAAACATCTCAAGTAGCTGAAGGCTACTGCATTTCCCCTGCTCTTTGTGGGTTCGGTGAACAGATGGGGTTGGCGTGATGGGACTAGACTAGACAAGAGTCACAAGACAGGACAATATCATGGAGGATTTGCGAGAGAAATTTAGCTGTGCGACCAACAAAAAATGTCATTACAAGCTACCAAATCCAGCATCTCTTGCAGCATAACAATCTAGAGAGTCTATAATAACAGGAAAAAAAGCAAAATGACTTAACAGTTGCAGGTGAGGATGACGTGCACTCCTCATATTAGATCCCTGTCTTGTTTGTCAGAATATTTTCTTTTGTATTTTTCGAACGTTAACAATATTGCGAGGCAGACAAGAGAATGAATACAGTGTTAGGATTGTTGCCAATTATGTGGCTGCCATTGTCAAAGAAGAGCTGGAGTTGGCAGCCACCTTTGTTGAAGAAGAGCTGGAATTGGCAGCCACCATTGTTGACAAAAGAGCTGGAGGAGCTGCCATGGATGCCTATAAATAGAGGCATACATTAGAGAGCAA
>Ga0307509_10011112_pt1 | contig 10957 bp, 11 predicted proteins | sample 10_EM_MG_FD_202245 | JGI IMG/M metagenome (GOLD analysis project Ga0307509, IMG submission 202245) | Populus trichocarpa ectomycorrhiza microbial communities from riparian zone in the Pacific Northwest, United States - 10_EM | ecosystem: Host-associated > Plants > Roots > Unclassified | place... | reverse complement strand
ATATAATTCACGGAAACAATAAGTTTGATTAAGAAAAGCTTTATTTGAACGTAATATATTGTGATAAAAATAGCATATCCTATTGCTTGGCAGGCCTGGTCAGACCAGTCCTGGTCAAGTCGGTTTCAATTATCCTGACTGTCCAGTCGGTCTAATTTCCACCATTGGACTAGACTTGACTTTCGACCTGACTAGCTAGTCCAGTCCAGTCTTCCGCCGACCATTCGGAACCCTGGTTGTACCCCGAACAGTCGTAGCAGGATCAAGTAATTAGTGGCGAGACGAGGTCCTATTCCATCTCGGGAGACAAATAGTCTAATTAGCAGAGCGTGCGCGAACCACACATGGTGCAGTGAGTATGATACTTGTAGTATTCCTCGCACCCTTCTCAGCACAATAAAATCTAACATGGATGGGCCGGAGCAAGAAATATTGTGATTTGCGCACAAAAATAGATGAGCTATTATCATATGAATTTAAAGGACTCACAATTTCAAAACTTCTCTGTTCTAGTGAAAATCGCATTTATCCTACTGTGAGAGCCGGCGGTCAGCTATTTTTGATTTTGCACCAATCGTAGTGTCTGTTTAGGCCCAGATCCTATCTTTCGATTTCCTGTAATCGTGCTTATCTTATCAAGATCGTTTTACTCGTAGGACATAAGATCTTAATTAGCGAATGTTTAAGGCCCTGTTCGGTTGCAATGGTACCGTTCCGTTGGGCGACCGTTTCTGCTGTGGAAATGACCTTCTCTCCGTTTTGAAACGGTCATTTGTACTCGAGTATAGGACAACGGAACGGTCCCGTCACAACCGAACAAGGCCTAATACCGTAACCGAGTTCCTTAACTTTAACATGGTTTTCTGCTTTTTTCTTTCCGGTCATTTTTCCCACGTCAACTGTTATAATAATATTTATGCTTTGAATTTAGAACCATGGGTGGGAGCTATTGCACGCATCGGTCTAATACTGGTATCATATCATAGCTACAAACCACCCCGAAGGGTGCTGGTCGGCAAGAGTGGGGTTGTGAGTTACCCGGGATGCCCTCGGCGAGGCTCGGCACCATTGGTGTGGCGCTGTAGGGTTGTCACCTCTAGAGCGAGGCTACGGAATTAGACTGACGACCCCCGGGAACAAACCACCCCCCTCCAACCTCATAGCCCCTAACCAAAATTAAATGTTTCTTTTCAATTTTTATTATACAATACGATACGAGGAGGAGCAAGTGCAGTCGAAAAGAAGCTAGATATAGAGGTAACTGTTGGCAGGCGATAGTGATTGCGCTGGCGCCCCTAGGTCCGCTGAAAACACACCGGAAGGAGCCAAATTGACTCTCTGAAATGATGATTTGCCCCCAACCCTTTAATTAATTAATTAATATGAAATCTGCATCAATTGAGAGCTAAATATCTAGTGAGTCTGAAATTCGCATCTCTATAACTGGTTCCTTTGTTTTCTAAGTAGCGCGCATCAATCCGGGGGCACGTGCTTAGGATATTTTGTGGGTATCTTGTAGGATAGGACTAGTACTTGTATGTACTTGTAATCAATAGAAATTGTGAAACAGGAGAGGATTTAGAAGCCGGCAAACATGACGCCTTGCCCTACAATGGCTGTAGCAGCCCAGAGAAAGGCGGTTTCTCAGGTTCGGATGGTTGAGTAGGAATGTTCTTGGCGCTTAAGTTTCGTGTACATAGCTGACCCTGAGACACTATTTTAACTGGCCCCGCTTTTCTCTCGCCAACCCCCGCTTTTGTTCCTCTTCTCGGAACCTTGACTGACTATACTACACAACTCCTCCTCTTCAACACAGCAAGCAATAAAGAGCCAAGGATGTCGCAATATACCATCAACCGTAGCAAAAACTGCCTCAATACTACTAACTCGTTTAATAATGTGTGGAACAACTGTACCGTCGCCGATGAGCTGTCACAGATCCTAACCTGGTTATCGCCCCTGGATCCAGGCTTGCGGCATTACGACATCCAAGAGCGCCGTGTCGGGGGTGTCGGGGAATGGCTCATGGAGACTGAGGAATTCAGAACATGGTGTGAAGTGGGAAGAACAGGTGAAGGCGATAAGGCAGTTCTCTTCTGCTATGGGAATCCTGGAGTCGGCAAGACATTTATCAGGTAACATGGAACATTATCCCAGGAAAGAAAGTGAATCCGTGCTAACAATGGGCACGGACAGTTCGCTAGTGGTAGACAGGTTATGTGATCAGACCCGAGGACAAAACACTGCCGTTACGTGCTTCTACTTCGACTTCGGGGCGCGCAAGGAGCAGACAGCTACGAGTATGCTGGGGTCCTTGCTGAAGCAGGTGATCAGTGGAATGGAAAGGGTTCCGGAGGAAATATCGCGGGGATTGCAAAAGCAGAAAAGGGTGGTCAGTGGACGCAAACCACAACTAATTGATATTGTCAAGATACTCCAACTCATCACATCTTCACTACGCACATTTATGGTCATTGACGCCCTCGACGAATGCACGGCTGTCCAGCGGTTCAGGCTTCTTGATTCTCTGAAAGAAATCCTTGATAAGTCCTCGGGTGCCCGAATACTAGTGACAGGAAGGCCCCATGTTCGTGCGGAGATTGAGATGCGCCACGCTGGACGAGTGACATGTGTGTCAGTGGGTCCCGCCACAGATGATATCATCAACTTCCTTCGTGTAAGACTGAGCGAGGATGAAACACCGGATGCCATGGATGAGAGACTAGAGGCGGACATTCTGGACAAGATTCCTGGAAGCATATCAGATATGTGAGTAGCCACCACGATGCTGAGGCCCCCATACCGCCTTGTCAGCTAATAGGTATTTTTAGGTTTCTGCTCGTTTCCCTTAGCATCGAATCAATCTTGCAAGAGTCCACAATACATCGGAGACGAGAGAGACTCGGTAAAATGACAGATGGGCCGGGGCTGGAGGGTGTCTACGGTGCGACTATTGAACGGATAAAGGCCCAGGGCGGTGATAAATCGAGACTCGGACTGGGAGCTTTGATGTGGATTAGTTATGCGGAACGGCTGTTGACGGCAGACGAGCTCTGCCACGCCCTAGCAATCGAGCTGGGCTCCAAGAATTTCAATCCTGATAACGTTCCTTCGATAGCTACATTAGTAGGCTGCTGTCAAGGCCTTATTTCTGTAGATAAGGAGGAAACGACTGTGCGGCTAATCCACTTTACCCTCAAAGAGTACCTTTCGGCCCGTCCCGATATTTTTTGTAGGCCTCACTCGACAATTGCAGAGATATGCTTGACATATTTGAATTCCCAACATGTCAAAGCCCTGTCGGCCGAATCTTGGGTCGACCCTGATGAACTCGAGCCCTTCCTAATATATTGTTCTGCCTACTGGGGAGTCCACGCGAAAAGGGAGCTCTCGGACTGTGCTAGATCACTTGCGCTGGAGCTCCTTCAGGAATACGATGACCACATATCCGCAAGACTCCTTATAGAACACAACCCTCAGACTTATGATTATGTTCCGGAGGAGTACGATACCCCCATCCGGCTCGGTGGACAACACTGCGAATCGTTCTTCGGAATTGTTGAGGTTTTAGCTGCCTTAATAGAGATGCAGGGCTATTCTACCGGCGAGGGGTACCTTTTGGAAGATGCTCCGCTTGCATGGGCTGCTCGCAGTGGCCATGAAGAAGTAGTTAAAATATTACTGGGGCGGCAAGATGTCGACCCTGATGAGGCGAATGAGTACGGTCACACACCGCTCTCTTATGCTGCGCAGGAGGGAAATGTGGAGGTGGTAAATATACTACTCCTGCGGGACGAGGTGAATCCTGACATGCCGGATAATGACGGCCAAACCCCGCTCTGGTATGCCGTTACAGGAGGATATGAGCGTGTGGCGAAAATTCTGCTCGGTCGAGGGGAGGTCAACCCTGACAAGCCAGATGTGGACGGCCGAACACCGCTCTCACATGCCGCTGGAAGTGGATTTGTGGGTATGGTGAAAGCGCTGCTCGGTCGGAAAGAGGTTAACCCCGATACACCAGATCATTTTGGCCTAACACCGCTCTGGTATGCCGTTACAGAAGGATATGAGTGTGTGGCGAAAATTCTACTTGGTCGGGAAGAGGTTGGCCCTGACAAGCTAGATGGGGGCGGCCTAACACTGCTTTCGTACGCCGCTGCAAGAGGATTTGAGGGTATCGTGAAAGCGCTACTCAGGCGCCAAGAGGTTAACCCCGATAAGCCAGATGATTATGGCCTAACACCGCTCTGGTATGCCGTTACAGAGGGACATGAGGGTGTGGCTAAAATTCTACTTGGTCGGGAAGAGGTTAGCGTTGACAAGCTAGATGAGGGCTGTTGAACACCGCTCTCGCATGCTGCTGGGAACGGGTTTGAAGGTATGGTGAAAGCACTGCTCGGTCAGGAAGAGGCTAACCCCAAAACGCCAGATGACTTTGGCCAAACACCCCGCGCCTATGCTGCTGGGGCCGGACATGTGAAAGTGGTCAAAATGCTGCTGGGATGGAAAGAGGTCAACCCAGATAGAACGAATAAGGACGGCGGAACACCGCTCTCGTACGCCGGCGAAAACGATATGAAATAGTGGCAATTATACTCTGGGGCGAGGAGAAGTAAACCTAGACAAGCCCGCTCGTGGCGGTATAACGCCGCGCATCTTTGCAGCTATGTGGCACCGCATGACATGGATGGCGCTGCTATAGTCTCGGTGAGAGGTAGCCCGCAGTGCGATTTGAAGCTCAGGAGATATCACCTCGTGGAAATCGCCATTCCTTCCGGCTTCAACCGTTACTTACCGAAGTTGTCCCTGGACACCGTCATTTGTAGGCGGAGGTAATCCCATAAGGTGGAAAGGGCAAATATGTTATTACACTTTTCTGAAACTCTCCACCTACTTGCATTCGAATGGGGGTTTATGGGTTTCTGGTCACAAACCACACTAGAGCCTGTTTAGTGGCATGAAACAGTTCTATTGTTGTGAGAATTATTGGTTTATCGCTTGAACCTTTCATCTTAACCTAGTTAATTTTCCGCTGTTTATAAATCCATACCTTTTTTTTTGTACTTTTTTTCACTTCTACCTTTGCTATACCCACCCTCTTCTCTGAATGATAAATATACTGTATTTAGTATTTTTTAGATAGGAGAAAAGAGATATACCATAGGACAAGGATTATTGGGGCAATTGTGAGTAACTGCATATAGAGTGCACTCCTGATAGAGACTTGCTTCTGCAAACGATGTTCCTTAACGGATGGTAAGATAACATCCTTAGAGGGTTCAGACCAGCCACCCAGGAATAGGCTTCAGATTGGGGCAGAAGTCATCTTGCCTACCAGACCTGCTTTTCATGTCTCTCATCGCGGCGCACATTTTTCTAGCGATCGGGTTGATAGCCTGGGACATACAGTTTGTTCTAGGTCGTTGGGTGCTGCTTCGCATGCCTGGGTGGTTGTTTCATTGTTCAGATAAGCAGCGGGAATGCGATTAGACTTAAATTAATATACGCGCCAGAGGGGGAACGGAAGAGCCTGAAGGAAAATGAAAGAGTTCGATGCCCGTGGGTGGATAGAGGGGGCCTTTACGGCGCTAGTGGTTCCTTTGGTAGCATGGGAGTGGGCGGGGAGACTTGGAGCCTGTTTACCTATAGAGGCCCGTCGAAGAGCCTGAAACAATGCAGACCGCTAAGGGGAACATGACAGTGGCGGGAGAGCGGCAAAGTAGATCGCGCTTACCTAGAGTAGGCAACGTAAATTCTTGCCGGTCTAGCTATCATACAAGAATCTAGGACTGTGAGAAATTGGTCAAATACTTTTGTGCCGTTTATCAGATAACGGTTGAGACGCTGTCCTCTAGTACAACCACTTATACAAATTTCATTTTTAGAAAGAGATAGAGAGTTGAAGGTATGTAAAGAAAGCAGAATAGTTGCATGTCTAGCTAATATACCGTATAGTATATAGCCGAAAGCCCGTTTATCTAAATGACTTTTCTTCTTTGACATTTCTCGGCACTGTCTCTGGTTGCTAAACGGCAGTCTATTGGTAAACGGGCCCTTAACGAAACACGCCTTGCAGCGGAAGAGCGTGGCTAAGGGTAGTAATCGATGGAAGGATAGGAGCAGGGTTCCGAATGGTCCGACCGGTCAAGTCCTGGAGGCAGGACCAGACTGGCCAGTCCTGGTTGGTGTCGATGACTGGACCCGACTAACTGGGGTGGTCCGGTCCGGTTTGGACTGGTCCCAGACCAGTCTTTATAAAAGATCGCATGAGAGTCGGAATGGCACCCAGGCTAACACTCGCTTAGAATAGAACTATAGCTACAGTAGGATCTTAAAACCCTTTGTCACGTTATGAATCAACAACTCCTCAATACAAGTTAATAGAACACCCCGGAGAGGATAGCATGTGGTGGAAATGCGATAACCCGATGGATAAGAGGATCGAAACAGCTATTGTGGCAGATGGTCATGTAATATCACTCAGTTAGTGAACCAAAAATAGTTCCACCGGGGGAAACCTATTTTCACCTCCCCTAATCTAAGCGAGGCACTATCTCCACCATATATAATCCATGGAAACAATAGGTTTAATTAAGAAAAGCTTTATTTGAACGTAATATAATGTGATAAAAATAGCATATCCTATTCCTTGGCAGGCCTGGTCGGACCAGTCCTGGTCGAGTCGGTTTCGATAATCCTGACCGTCCAGTCGGTCTAATTTCAACCATTAGACTAGACTTGACTTTCGACCGGACTAGCTAGTCCAGTCCAGTCTTCCGCCGACCATTCGGAACCCTGGATAGGAGGATCGTTTCGCTAAAGATTTGCCATACCACATAATCTGGCAAAGGTCTTGAAGCTCAAGCAAACGAATGTAAAACTAAGGGCCTGTTTGGATACACTAGTTCCCTTCTGTTCCCCCACTCAATTTTCCAAAGCCAAAGAAATACATTGGGGAAGTAACCAGTATGAGAGAATGAAGTAAGAAAACCAAGACCATATAAACAAGCTATTCCATCAATCAACCTTGTTGCATGATTCCACTGGCGGAGGCGGTGGGGGAGATGTCGCTGCCCTTGTCGCTTGAGATCGTTGGCACCGATAGATCCCTAGGTGACAATGAGGGTGCAGTGAGAGAGTGAGAGAGTTCGGGTGGTGGGTGGGTAACAAAAAACGCGAGCTGTAGCGAGCTTGGAGACGAGAATGCGAGTTGTAGCCAGCATCGAGGTTCTCAACTCCGGGGAAACGGTGGTTCAATATATGCTAGTGGCTGTCCGGTCCGTGCGTAATGAGCTATGACCTCTGCGCAACCAGACGGACTTTTCTCCAAGGCCTCCACACGGTGCCGCCGAGCTTTGCCCAATTGGCAATGGGTTGTTCCAACCCGACATACAAATGGCAATTTTCCTTACATTTCAAAATGGGGAGAAGACGATTTTCCCAGGAGAACCGGTGGCCCAACGGTGGGGCCCCATTGTTGCTGAACAGGCCTTAAAGGAATCGAAGAAGGCCAATTCGCCACAGTTGAAGAGATCCCCTGCAGTTTAAACAGATCAGGGCGGAATCGGAGAGCGACGAAATGGTATGTCCAAGGGAATTCTCACTGGGGTAAATCCGGTTTTTGCCAGATTATACGGGTTGTAGTGGAGCCATTTATTATATGCTTTACGTGTTATGATTTCATGCACAAAGCACGCCATTTACCTGCGGGTCTTGGTTAAATTCAATAATTCAATCTATTATATTACACCATCCACACTCTCACTTGGAGCTGATTTAACCGAAAGATCAAACTAAACTTGTTAATCAGCTATTGTGATTCTTTAAGTATTGGGTACCTGACCACCCAGTATATATGTTCTTAGTCACCAGCGCTCACTCTTATTATTAATCACAAGCACTTCCTTGGTCCACATCTCTGTGCCTCGCCCTACTGCATAGGAACCTATATCCCCTGCTAGAATATACTAGAAGAATACATGGTGAAAGGTGTGAGGCGGGGTAGATGGGGTGAAGGAAACTTGACGACAGGGTTCCGAATAGTCCAACCGGTCAAGTCTTGGAGGCAGGACCAGCCAGGCCTGTCCTGGTTGATGTCGATGACTGGACCCGACTAACTTGGGTGGTCCGGTCCGGTTTGGACCGGTCCAAGACCAGTCTTAATAAATGATCATATGAGAGTAATAATGGCACCCAGGCCAACACTCGCTAAGAATAGAAGTATCTATAATCTATAAGCAGATAATTTAAGACATTTGTCACTTTAAAGCGTTCAGATTGGCTGAGTTTCAGATTTGCTTTGCAGGGTTAGGTATCGGGGGAATCCTAGGACTCTGGTTGGTTGAAAGGCTGAAAGATGAATCAAATGTGATATCACTATTGACACAGGTCGATGATATCATATAGAGAACTAGTTATACAAATATCAATGATATCATAGTATGATACTTTAGAAAAAGGTTGATAGTAGCATATATGGAAGTATATCTTACTAAAACGCACAAGGATAGATATTAATAATATCATATACAGCATTATCTATGACATCATATTAAACAAGGACTAATAATAGTATCATAAGATAGATTATAGCTGGGTCAATAATATCATACTAGGATGATAGCTAGAGAAGAGGTCAATGATGTGTAGTGTACCAATTAAGCTTTTCTGAAAGCTTAATGATGTTATAATCTGATAATTGCCTCCCTAAATAGGTCAATGAGACAACAATATAGTATGTCATTTTGTGTTAATATATCTATGATATAGTATATCTTCTTGAGTCAATAATACAATATTACAACTTTTGAGATTGTAAGAAAGCTTAATCTTCTTATAAGATGCTAAGTGCCTCTACAAAGAAGTCAATGAGACTACAATATAGTATATCTTCTTGAGTCGGTGATATCATCTGACGAAGATATAGATTTTAACAAAGCTTAATAATGTCATACTATGGTGATTGCGTCTACAAAGAGGTTAATGAGACTACAATATAGTAGATTTTCTTGAGTGCATGTTGTCATATCTGTAACAGGTTTATTCCTGTCTAACGAAAGTAGAATAGGGCCGGCAATAGACCTGCTAGCGCTGGTGCTAAGGGAGGCTTCAAGGGACTGGTCAAGATGGGAGGGTAATAGTTGAAGGACAAACTGGGCTTAGGGACTCAGGGATTGCCGTTCAACCAAGTGTATTCTTAGACTAAAGGTCTGTCGAAGTCTGCTGTCTCCTGCTAGCCAGGAGACTGGTTTAAATACAAAAAGCCAAGAGCAATAGCTTCCTGCAATCACGATCATTACCAGTAGCTGCGCACATACCGGAATCCTGTAATCCTGCAAGACCAAAGAAAGAAACAAACAAACACTGCTCAGCTTTCGCCAGTGTTACATGACCATTTCATACCCGGAATCCTAAATATAAACTTCCAACAAAACAAACTAAACATAGCAATACGATAGCATAGCCTATCTGACTCAGAGACAGTGGCGGAGCTGAAATCAAATCAAATAAACCAAATATAAATCAACTAAACATAAAAGATCCTGCACTGCCCGCTCCTGTGTACCGTTACCGGAACATGTACACATGTTACATTCCCTTATTCCGAAAAATCAACAATCATTCCAAAGTCTTCGCTGTTCTCAGCGCTCTCGTCAGTGTGCCATAGGAGGCTGTCGTCATCTGTGGGGAAATAGTCCTGCTCAGAGCTGCTAGAATCATATTCCTCATTGTCATAGGGTTCCCAGAAGTCATCTGGGCAATCGCTTGCGGTGCAGGGTGTAAGGGAAACTTCTATGGGTTCCCAGGAAGCTTTAATGTAGTGGGAGGTAATCTGGGGCGTCGGTTCTGCTGGGTGGTTAGCGTCCGAGTATTCCTGTATAAGTTCCAGGGAGTGGTCGAGGTTCTCAATAGGTTCCCAGGAGTCATCTGCTCGCTCGTAGCCTTTCCAGTGAACCAGGAATTCGTGCCTGTTGTTCTGGCGGCGGTAGTCGAGTATCTGCTCTGCTTCCCATTTTTCTGCATTGTCGATTAGGATGGGTGCTGGCTTGTCCATTCTGCGGGACTTGAATCTATCGGGATCGTTCTCTCTGTATTCGTTAAGGGAGGAGACGTGGAAGTAGGGTTTCTGGCGGGCCATTCTGGGCAGGAGGTGTAATTTATAGTTGTCTGTGTCAGGTAGATGTTCTAGGACCTTGAAAGGTCCGAACCAGCGTGGTTCTAGCTTCTTGGATCGTCCAGGAGAGGAGGTATAAGGGCGGCCTCTAACAATAACTCTGCTGCCATTCTTGAAGGGTTCTGTTAGGGGTTTGCGGCGTTTGTTAGCCTGGACAGTCTGGCGGAAGGTAGCATGCTTTCTGGCCATGTCTACTTCCATTCTTGTTGCTTCATGGGCGTTTAAGATATCGTGCACAGCCGGTACCTTCTGGCGGATCTCTGGACAGGGTTGAATATCTTCCAGGGACATCCATAGAGGGCATGGTATGGCGAGATGCCTAGAGATTCATGGGAGGTGCGGTTCATGGCTGCTGCAATAGCGGGAAGGGGGCCGGACCAGTTGTTTTGTCTGGGGTTAACGAAGTTCCTCATTAGCTGTTTGAGGGTACAGATCCTTCGCTCAACCTGGCCATTCGTTTGGTGGTGGTATTGGGTCGCCATCCAGACCTGAATACCAAGGGACTTCATCATTTGTGACCAAAACTTAGAGGTAAAGCGAGAGTCCTGGTCAAGGACAATGCTGAGACGGAGGCCATGGACGTCAAAGATAGTTATTACCCTAGCGGGAATAGCTTGCATAAATATGCGCGAGGTATATGCCACCATAAGGGAGAGCATATATCCGAACCCAAGCTTCCTGAGTTGGGACTTCCCGGAGGCATCTGGGAGACTACTCAGGAACCTCAAAGAGTTCACGTTTCAAGATATGGCTAACTGATTGGAACGATGATTAGAGAACCAG
>Ga0307509_10011110_pt1 | contig 10957 bp, 11 predicted proteins | sample 10_EM_MG_FD_202245 | JGI IMG/M metagenome (GOLD analysis project Ga0307509, IMG submission 202245) | Populus trichocarpa ectomycorrhiza microbial communities from riparian zone in the Pacific Northwest, United States - 10_EM | ecosystem: Host-associated > Plants > Roots > Unclassified | place... | reverse complement strand
CCCCCCTCCCCACTACGAGGACAAGTACAGTACCAAGGGAATAGCTGCTCACTAACTTTATCGTGGGTATTTGTATATATGTTCGATATAAAGGGAGGAATGAGATATGATAATATTATAATATAATAGATTGGACACGACGAGGAAGGGGGGGGGGGGCAAGAAAGAGAGGGAAAAACGTCCCCGCTGGTGTGGCAGTCCCCGCAACGCCTGGAGTACTCGAGTATGGTAAGGCAAGAAAAAAAGATGCTATATAGTAGAGAGAGGGAAAAGCAAGAAATAAAAAGGCGAGAGAGAGGCAAACCGTTTTTTTGACAAAGGAAGCAAAAAAGTAAAGATGAAATAAGAAAGGTGAAAACAGAAAAGTGAAACACCAGTGGGGCGAACGTTCAAATCAGATCAACATATTTTTTATCCGAGTAAATTAGAACCAACCGGACGAAAGGATGAAGCAAAAGCAAGCAGAAGAAAATTTAAAAAGAAAATTTAAAAATTTAAAAAGACAGGAACGGCTATCGATGCAAGTCAGTAATAAATAAATTACTATAACGAATCAGAAACGATATATGAGCAGGAAAAAAAAAGAGGTGAGAGAAATAGAATAACCCAATTGCGTAATTTCACGGCGCAGAATTGCACCTATATCAATTGTTCCCCTCGGTTAGCTGCAGTTCAGTGTGGGGCATTAGAGTGATCGAGAGAATCGGGGTATCAAAGCCCGTAGCGCGAAAATAGCCAATACGAGGAGAGGGAAAGAAAGGACAAAAACTGTCGTGGATTACATGGTATAGCACTCACCTTATGCAAAGGAGTTTATGCTCTCCCCTTCTCGATTGTTTAGCTTTGAAGGATGTCCCTCCGCATCTGCAAAACCCGCGAATCAGTCAATGATCGTCGGGGCCCCAAAAGAAAAGAAGAAAAAAGCCAAAAGACTGGTGGAGGTCTGGATGCTGGGCTAATTTGAAAGATGGGCGAACTAGACAAACCTTTTACATTTGACTGCCTCACTCTCACTCTCGTCCCCTTCCCCGTCGCTGCTAAAAACCTCATCCGCACTGTCGTCAGAGCCCGTCGTCATCCTAGATCCCCGTCTTAATTTTGCAGTCGCTGCTATAGTGGCAGTGCTGGCGCCTGAGGTGGGCACATGTTTGAGATTGTGGTATGCCAAGTTTTCGTCGGCTTCCTGTATCATACGATCATTGCCAGTCACTGGCATCGTTGCGCTACTTCCTGGCCGCTCCCCTTCCCCGAGAGCCGACTTTCCGGGGCTCCTCATGTTAGCCGTACCACCTTCCAAGTTTCTTTGATGCACGGTGTCATTTGCAATTGAGGTTGCTCTTGAACGTACACTACCTGACCGTGCGAACCGACCCGTGGTCCCATTCGAGCCAATTGATATGGTACCCATTGACTTTCGGGGAGAGACGCTTCGGTTTCTACTAGAGCTACCATCACCAAATCTCCCTCCCCCAATCGAGCCATCCAAGCTCCCACTGGATGCTATACTCTGTCTCCAAGAAAGGATTCTATCAGAGCCATGTGACAACGAGTTTCTCCGTCTTCCCCCAAATACACCACTCCCAATTTTCTTTGAAAACGTCGACGACGTTTCCCAAGACTCATTCTTGCGTTTCACATGAGCACAATCCTGCCGAAAAACTTTGATGCGTCCGGTATAGTCTGCAGTGACAATTATATTCCCATCTGGGTGTGTTGATCTGGCCACGTAGGCGGGCGATTCCTCTGGAGCTTTCGGTATGTGAGAAGTTGCATGATCATCATCCGAGAGCTTTCCCACCGCCGATGGCTCGGCTTCTTTCTTTGAAGAAACTGAATCAGATCTGCTAACAAGGGTAATTGGTGGTGGGTTGCACAGATCGTAAAGCGGATCTCCCGAGCTCCCCAGTAACTGTCTCGTCTTTGTAGGAGCCATAACTCCGACGGTCACAATTGCGGGATGGGCTGCATGGTGTTTAACAGTTGTCCTATGATACCAGAATGGATAAACATCTTACCCTCAAAGTACTCGACCGGCTTCTTATCCTTCTTTTCAGTCTCTCCTAATCCGACGTTCCAAATGTAAACCCGCCTATCCTCACTTCCACTGATGACATATTTAGCATCGTCACTAAAGGTAGCGTGAATCTGACTACATGTATTCTCATAGCCCTTAAACTTTAACTCAAGGGTCTTGTCTCTAGCATTGTACATCCGGACCCGTGAATCGTTACTAGTAATCAACAATTTGACTTCACCATTCGGGTCATCAGGCGGAAATGTGATGGTCTCGATTCCAGTAATCTTGCTCCCTTTCGCATTCCTGCCGTGAGACGATCTCACATGAACCTGAGTATTATATCTTAGCCCCTCAGTTTCATAGAATAGGCATAATCCACTCAAACAACCTGCAATGGCCATTCGTCCATCGGGAGTGAAGGCCACAGCTGTTATCAAATCGGGGAGCTCATTCCAGAAAGCAACACTTTTGTCCGGTATACTCCACAGTCTCAACTTGGAATCCAATGAACCAGCTAGAAAGAAGCGATCATCCGTAGGATGAAACACTATAGCTGTAACAAAGTCGCTGTGTTGAAAAGCGCAGAGACACTCTTTCCTGGACACGTGCCAAAGCCTGACCGTCTTGTCCATAGATGAGGACAAAAGAAAGTTATTCTACCCGTTATTAGCAGGTGCATAATAGACTAATTATTTCTTCTTAAACTACCCACCTTGCTCCAGCTCAGATCCAAGACATCTGCAGTATGTCCAGCGTACTCATGAATTGGTTCCGGTAGAAAAACAGGGGCGTTCAACCGTACGCCGCTATCATTGGGGTACATTCCTCCAAGCGTGGCCCCTGCCGCGTCTTCCGTGTTTATATAATATATTATGTTTAACGCGTTTTCGTGGGCTTCCCTCTCTTCCTTGGTACCAATAACCTGCCAAACCCGTACTATCTTGTCCTGTCCCCCCGCAGCAAGATATCGACCATCCTTACTAAACTTCATAGCCCATATAGCTCCGCTCTTATGTTTCGGGAGTGCCGGCGGCAATGACGAAAGATTGGCCGTACTACCGGCCGCTGACTTCCCATCCTCTTCGTAGGACGGCTTTCGGTACAGCTCCTGTGCCAAAAATGTTTGGTCGAAATCACGTTTCGGCTTATTGCGGGAACGAACCTGCAGGAAGTCTGTTAGCCCCAGCACCCTCAGACTAGCTGCTGGAGCACGTGGGCTCCTTACCCTGATATACTTTGGTGGTGCAGGAAACTGAGGTATATACCCAATTGGTTGGGAAAAGACGTGAGCATCCATTCCTTCAGTGCGTATGTCTCCCTCGGACGTATCTTCGTCGTTGGATATATCGCCACCCTTTTTCTTCCCTCCCATTATGCGGCTGAGAAAAGAAACGCCCTTCCTACGTGGTGTCAGCCTTGGGTATTCCCCGGATTCTGCGGGAGGGGATACGGACTTCTTTTCCCCACCCCGAGGCTGTGCATCCGTATTCCTCGTTGTTGCATCTGGAGCGTTCCCCTCCCCGATCCCACCCACACTCTCGCCCGGATTCCGAGCCATCGAATCATCATAGCTATCTTTACGCAACTTTTGCCGAAGTGTGTTTTCAGTTCCAGTGCGACGGAGTATCTGCATCGTTAATGGGTCAATAGCAGCTGTGTTGTCCAAGCCCATTCCCTTATTCTTAACTTTTGGTGATTGGAGCTTCTCGGGATCAGCGGTAAGAGCAGGGGATATGGAAGGCTTCGAGAACTTTGAAGGCAGGGAGCCGCTTGCTGAGGGTGCTAGAGATGGTTGAAAACCGGCCGTCGTCAGCGTCTCGCAATAGAGGTTTAAGAGAGGAGAAAGAACTCCTAGTGTTTTGTTAGTTTGTTAATTAGCGGGGCATACCATTAGGTCCATCCCCGCCGGTAGAAGAAGTAGCCCTCCCATTTTCAGGGACTGGATCGCTGGTAGGTGCTATGGGAGAGGGTAAAGGAGTGTTTCGGGCAGGATTCTCCGCTGCCCCAGATTTCGAGAGCGGTATGTCTGCCGAAGGGAGTGCGGGTATTGACGTGCTCGTCATCGCTTCTTATCGCGTGGAGGAACGTTGCAACAGTATCGTGTATCACCCAAGTAAACCTCAGTCTAAGAACTACCGGGAATGACGTCCCCACAGGGGGATTTCAAGCGGAAATATGAGATCAAAAACAAAATAGAAATATATAGGTTTGTAATTAAAGCAGAGAACACGCGAAAAGGTATGAAGGCGCTTAAGAATCCGAATATTCAAACTCTTTGGATGTCATGGAATAACCTACTTTTGAACAAAGTAGAACGTTACAGTCAGAGAACCACCACTGTGCCATGGCAATAAAAGAGTGCTAATCTAAAGCACCCGTACCGCTGACCGCAGTAACTTATTTTCCGTAGCCGAGTCCCTGGCCCAAGCCATCCGAGCAGAGCCCTTCTCCCTCCCTGCAAGGTTACGAGTATTCCTAATGTCCCTTTCCTAAATGCCATCCATATACTCGAGTATCAGTACTCGAGTACCGTAGGTTAGGCAACAAGTGCCTGGCATTTGGCCTATTGTCGCGGTATCTCGGTTAAAGATCCCCTTGGTAAAGCTTTGCTGTCAGTCTTTCTCTCTCTCTCTCTCTCTCTCTTCCTCCCCAGATTCCGCTGTTCACACCACCAAAACGCGATAGCTTGTTTTAGCCTTGTATCGTGCTCCACTTCGGCGATCTGGACTTTCCGAACCCGAGTTGATTTTCGGTGCAACGCCTCGGTTACATTCCAGAATCCCCGCACTGCGATATGATTTATGGGCTTATTGGATGCTACAGATCAGATGCAGGGAAATACCATGTTCCCATGGGCTCGAAACGTGCTCCCAATGAACCAATAGACTGGACCGGGCCAGCATGACTGGGTGAGGGGGGCATCTGATCCAAAGGCGAGCCTCGGCCAATGACACAAGAACGAGGTCCTTGACGAGAGGTTCTTTGAGGGAAACGGTTAAGGTGGGACAGTCCGCATGCTACCATTACCGGTATTGCGACCCCCCATACATACCGTAGTCTACTGGAGGCTGACCACTTCTGCCTGAATCGCTGTTCCAAAACCATATCAGCACGATACTTGTCCCGGGCTATAAGAACTCGAAACTAGGGACGAAAGAAACGTAGTAAAAAAATTTGTGTGCATCCGAGCCTCAATACAAAATATTCTTCCGCTTTCAGGCCCCGATATTTATCGCCTGAGATAAGTATACGGAGTGCCATTATAGCACAGACGCGTCTCATCACATTAGAGAAAAGGTGCAGAATCGAAGTTGCCCCAATCGTTAGTACATCTCCTTATGGTGCTGCCGGTACTCGAGTAGTGGATAGAAAGTTTTTATTGTTAGAGTTAGCTTGAGGAAAAAGTGTCCAGCAAACATATCGCAAAAGTTCTTCACCTGGTGTAACACCGGGTGTAGTCCTATTCCAGCAGTTCCAGGACGGTATGCATCAAAGCCTCCTGATTAGTCTACCGGCAGACTCATGGGGCGTGGCCCTAAAAATGCCAATAAGCGAGCAGAGCCGCGGAGAGGACCAAACGCACCGAACGCCATCCAACACCAAACAAGTTAGTATACCGGTAATTTATTGATCCTACGGTACGGTACTCGAACACCCAACACCGAACTTTATCAGAACACGGGCCAATGGTTGGCCCTCATCCCCCATGTCCATCTGATACCCTGGGACAATCCTCAACCCAACGACGTTTGGTTGAAGGAATATGCCGAAAATTCTCGGACGGTATGATTCTTCCAGAGTCACCAGTCTGAGATGCCCCTGGAGATGGATGCCTCTTGGAGACCAGGTGTCAGTCTGTGGTGACGGGGTGTCCGAAGGCACCCACGCTCGTGGTCTCTATTTGGCAACCAGGATCCAGTAGGGAGCAGTGCAGGAGATTTCTTGCTTTTTACAGCAACAGACCCCAAGTTCGAATCTAAGACAGGGGTGGAAGTCCAATTGTGTGTACCCGGGCATATGGCTATCAACTTAATGATCCCTACGATCATTATTTTTTCCTTTTTCGTTTTCTCCTGCCTTGCTCTTGGAAGAGTACGCAAAGTCTTTCTGCGACCCAAATATCGTACTGCCCCGCTTTAGCTTCTATCAAATTTCGAAGTGCAATGTGAGCTCCTTTCGCTCATAATTTCGAAGGTTTCCCGCTCCCTACCAGCATGAGACATTGGCTCTACCACCCTACTGATCGAAGGGGCAATCCGGACTATGATGCTGGTAGAGGTACAGTGTTTGCAGACAGAGGGATTTGTACGTTATGTGAAGAGTTCCCCCACTATGGAAATCCCGATGAAGCGCGAAGCACAGCGAGAGAGAGGGATATTTGGAAACTTCATTTGTGCCTATGCATCGATATATTGACCTGTACCCTTTAATTCAAAATTCGACCTTCCAGCTCCAAGTGCGCGAAATAGAGTCTAGTGGGCGCCCAGACACCGAGGAAGGAGCGCCATCTTGTAGAGTTTTTAAGAAGGCATCCGTACCATTGTACTGATAGCCAAAAGTGATCGAATACTGTAGTTTGATGCGTGATATATGCAGCCCATCGAGCAGAAGCGTGACCCAGCTGATGTTGCACGTTCCCGCCAATACTCCGGATGGAGGGCACTGGCGAACGTGAAGCAAGGGGAAAGTGATACGGTGTTATTATCACCCGAGTACCTATCCTTCGCCATTGCGCTCGATCGATTGAAGGTGTTTTCCGTTAGCTATGGCAATAGCTGCAGGGGGGGGACCTAACTGTATTTCAACGTTGTCCTTGAAGGCTTTGCAGCAGGGCAAGCAAGAATAGGATGATATCGGCCAGATGTGGTGATTCAGCATTGCTTTTTCTCCCTTTCTTTTTTTTAGCAAATGGTGCAATAATCCCCACCAACAGCCCAGGTCCAGAGTCTTCTCATCATTTCCGCCTTTTCCCTCCAGATTATCCAAGCCACCAAGGACCACTGCAGAACATAGGCAGCCCAGAGCTTGAACTCTAAACAGCGGATAAGCTGTAGTACGGTACTCGTATCAAGTGATCACTCATATTCCTGAAAGTCAGACGGGCATTGCCCGTTGTAGTGCTTGCTGTTTCAGGCGCGACGGTGCGGGAGGGCGGAGGATGGAGAGCATGTCAAGGCCATTTTGACACGGCAGCCTCAATCGATTACTGTATATTGAACTGCAAAGTCCTCGGGCCAATTCTCCAGCGCAACCGAAGGATATTTCGGTGAGAAAGAGGTATGATACCGGTCCGAGAGCCCTACTCGCCAATTCGAAAAGTACCCGGAAGTGGAGGCGCCAAGGTCATCGAATTTGGCCCTAGACCAGTTGTTGGCGCTATTAGGTTCGGATACTTCATGAATTGGTGAGTCTCGGTTGAGGCAACAATCACCCTTGGTTTGCCTTGAGCTTCACTGTAAGTCTCCCGGTTTTCGACTACAGTTTGCTACAATTTACCCAGAGATAAGCCAAAAGTGACGGTTGCCCAACCCAAGGCTCCACCTGTCCCCAGGTCAGAAGTTCCCGAAAAGGTGTTCCGTCCCTGTTACAACCTTGCCCAGGGGCTTTACCACCCGTTACGCAGCCCGCTATTTTGGGTTTCTAGTAGCTGCACTCGATCCCGAGCCAACTAATCTGACCACTAGACGGTGAAGGGTCTCCTTAGGGGGATAGATCCCTGGGAAGGAGAATAAGGGTGGTAGAGAAGACGATAAAGTTGGTGGAGGCACGGCGGGCTACAGTACTAGTACTCGTACAGTCTACATATCTAGCAAGAGTGTCGCCTGGTAGGATCGGACCCAGGGCAACCGTAACAAACTGGTGCCTCTCCATGGTAGTTAGGCACATCTGCAGTGCTATCTCCTAAACTGCTGAGACATTCAGCCCGGCTTCGAATGTCGAACTATTGGATACTGTAAGTTGATAAGAGCGGAGGTAACACTACTTCTCCTTTTTTCCTCGGCACTTGGCGTTATGGGGACTTCTGGTCTTGAAACGGATATTAGAGCTCTGCATGGAGACCCTCGGTTTGGCGAGGCATTCGAGCAGAGGACCGCAGCTCTCATACAGTTTTTACCGGTACTCGAGTATATCTACAGCATTCAAGCATCCTGTTTGTACTCGCACAGGATTCGGCAAGCAGTTGTTGAACAGTTATTTAAGGTTAACCAGCTAAATATATCCCTGTCCACTTGGATTAATTGTTCCCTACCCTTGCACTGGAGGTCAGGCATAGATTTCGATTCCAGTACTCGAGCACAGTACTAGTAGATTACAACCCTCTTTGGAAGTTTGGCGGAGAGACATTATGCAGAAGGTTGTACGTGTAGTAACGTATCAGATGTCAGGAAGGGCGGAAACGGCTTGATTCAAGCCACAGAAATTCAGATGAACTCGATATACCCTACAGGACCATAAAGGCCTAAAAAGAAGTGTAGTGGACGAGGAAAAGCAGTCGGGTGAGTGCTCGAGTCGTTGAGTATTTATCGGGGGCGAGTATCATCCAGGCGGACACCAATTGGCCATTTATTCACCTCTAATATCTGCAGGCACGGGAAGGATGTCGGAACTCCAAACTGGTTCCGTTCGAGTGGTAACGGTACCGGGGACATCGCTTAAAAAAGGCTCGCTCAATGGACAATCGCTGCGGTTGATCCCAAATGGTCGGATAGTTATGATACCGTACCATACCAACCTCATTCTGCTCTATTCGAGTACAAGTGCTGGCGATAAAGTTAGTGGACGGTTGGTTTAGGTTAACCAGCAAAATAATCCCTGTCTTGCACGAAAACATCTCCAATGGCACTTGTAACCAAGCAACCGATCACTTATTGCACGGTGACCCTCGAATCCAGAGCAGCGCCAACTTGTTGTCGTAGTTAACCGAATGTGTGTCCGCCTGATTCAGAGTGGTGCTGGCGGACCCACCTTTTTTTTTTTTGCTGCCCCCTTTGATTTCCTTCTGTGGGAATCCTTCAACCCTCCAAGCTCCCTTTTTCCCCCAAACAGAAAAACAAAATGCTGACAGATACTGGAGTATCGACAATTCCTGTGTGCTGTTCGCACCCACTTAACCCCATCCTTGTTCGACCCCTCACCCTTTTTTTTTCTTTTTCCACATCGCTCCTCTCCCCCGTTTTCCACTGAGCAAAAAGCAACATTACATCAATTTCGCTCTTTTTCGTTAAAATGCATGTGTACCGTGATTGATTTGTCACCGTCTTTTCCTCTCTCTTTTCTTCCCCTTCTCCCATCATGATACGGTAATTCCGGGGAACTTCGAACGAAGGAAAAAGAGCACAGAAGGAAAAAGGAAAGTGAGGGAAGAAAAAAGGAATACCGATGCAACATGAAGGGTGTGAAAAAAAAAGAAAGGAATGGGGTTTGCCCCCCAGAACAGATGCGGTCTCAGATAATAGGAGCGAACTGGTCTGCAAGAACTGGGGTAAGCGCGAATGGCGACCAAAAAATGTCAGCCAACGAGGCCGGTGCTGAGACCACCCAGGCAAAGAAACTGGCACACGACCCCTCTGGCCCTTAGTGCGTGCAACCCAACCAAGAAGAGAAGAAAAATCTTCCTTCTTCTCTATCACCAGAGAAAGGAAAGAAAAAAAAGGAAAAAAACCAGACCCTCCTGCCCTACTTGCTGGTCACTCTAGCGCGAGCTGAGGGCCCGTGGGCAGAAACTCGTCCGGCTTGCGACTTGGCTTGTCTGCACGCTGCTCTTCCCCACAACCGCTACTTACAGCAGCTGCTGGCCCTGCTAAGCTTTCGTCGTCCTCGTCCGCAAGCTTTCTCTCACAGTATCCACTCCCATTCGTACGTTGCAGGCTGTAGTTCATCCCCAATCCCTCCTAAGTCCCGCCAGAAAACAACGAATGTGATAGAGACTTTCGAGAGGTATCAAGAAGGGCTAAAAGGGAAGGGAAAATATCCACCAAAAAAAAAGGCACCATCGAGGACAACGTGAGAGGAAAGGAAGGAAGGAAGGAAAGAAGAAAAAAAAAGGGCAAAGGGAAAAAGGCTACAAAAAACAAGGAAAAAACAGGAGAGATAACCACGACTACTACTACAACCAAACATCCGCGACTGCCACTGCTGATACCAATCCAATACAATACAATAACTGCAATGGCATCCCCGCCCCCTGCTCCTCCTCCTCCTGACGAAACAATACTGTCAACATCGTCCATCTTCTTTTCGTTTTCACCCGCCCCGCTTCCTGGTATATTCTCCTTTACATCACCACTGCCCGCCGCAACCACAGTATCATCCTCGTATTCATCGTCGTCATATCCTCGAAAACGGGCACGACCACTGGCGGACATCGATGGGCTGGATGGTGACTTTCGTGACTACAACAAGAAACGTCGGCTACGACTGAAACTGATCACTTCGCGACTGAGCGAACCCTTCGCCGTTCCCCCAACAAACATACTCGATCGAGGAAATTGCTCTCGAGTAGCGTTATGGGCAAAGACGAGAGCGGCTTCACGCAACGTCCTGAGAAAGGCAGCCATACTGAACAAAATAAAAAGAGATGCTATGGCTGCGAGGGCTGCTCAGGAACGGCAGGTTGAGATAGCCAGGCAACAATTCAGGTAGAAGAAACCATCCAATATCCCTCCATCCCACATTACTTTACTACTTTGCCTTCTACTTGCTCGCCTTAAGAAAGGAAAGAAAAAGAACCTGACATCATCACACACTCTTTGATTTTTTGAACCTTTTTTATATTCTTTTTTGGATGGACGAGAATATATGAATCTGACATTTGTTGTTTTGTTACGATCCAGAGAAAGGATTGCAGCGGCTGCCCAATCGAGCCCCAAACGAAATCACGTAGCCCAGTTCCACCCGCCGCTAGATCAAGGGGCATATATAGTGAAGCCTCGAAAAGTG
>Ga0307509_10011108_pt1 | contig 10959 bp, 12 predicted proteins | sample 10_EM_MG_FD_202245 | JGI IMG/M metagenome (GOLD analysis project Ga0307509, IMG submission 202245) | Populus trichocarpa ectomycorrhiza microbial communities from riparian zone in the Pacific Northwest, United States - 10_EM | ecosystem: Host-associated > Plants > Roots > Unclassified | place... | reverse complement strand
TCCTGAATAAAGTGAGACGTACTTTGTTTCGATGTGCCGACGTTACCACGAGAGGGAATGTTGATACCATCCTTTATGGCGACACCTTTCTGACCGAGAGCACTCGGCCGTCTAGAATGAGTTTGCACGGGAGGGTTTGTTGCATTTTGTTGGGGAGGTAAAACAGGCGACTGAGATCTTGTGGGGGACGCCGAAGTCGAAGTCACAGCAGGCGAAGTCGATATTTGTGGAGGGCCTCTTGCCCACGCTGACTTTTGCGGTGGCTGGGTCGAAATCTTTGGCGGATATGTCGTTGAAGGTTTGCTCATTCTGGGTGGAAGGATAGGGAAGAGCGGGGGTTAGACATCGTAGGAGGGGAGGAAGGAATGCACGGACGAGTTGTTGGGTGAAACTCTTCGGGTCGGCAATGCGATGTAAAATCGGGATTATCTATTCGCTCTTGTAGGTGGGTCTTGACAACGGACCTGCCTGCAGGGGTAGAATAGTCGAGCGGGCTTGAGCTGGATATATGCGCCGCCGCCGTTCGCAGACGGGGGGGCGAGGATCGATGAAGGAAAAAAAAGGAGAAGGCGGAGAAGGAAGGGTTGGTAGGGGAGAGACGGAGACGATGGGGGCGAAATCAGATGGGACGTCGACGCTGACCGTAGGAACGCTCACCTAGCCTGATAAAAGTCGTAAAGAGAAAGGGCAAACTTGTCGTCGGACGCGTCGAAGGCGACCCGAGATGTTTGGGGGGTTTTTGTCTGTGGCCTGTCTGATGGAGCAGGTTAAGAGACAAGTTGAGGGAATCGGCGGTTGGTCCACCCGGTCACACACCCCCGCCGCGCGACTCATCGGCACTCGCCCCAAAAATTGGATAAATTCGGAATAAAATCTAGGCTACTCTCTCTACTCCCCCTTCGCACCCGACGACGACGGGCAGGGAGGGGGGACAGGATTCTCCTCGGTATACAGCCCATTCTCCTCGATATACGTCACTACTGGAGAGGGCAGCAGATATCTCACGGACAGCCCTCTCTTCAAAAACAGTCGGACTTTGGTGGACGAGACGTCATTCTGAATCAGCTGAGGGATCATGTGGATGTTGTGTCTCCACCGTGCCAGGCCATCCGTCGCCTGGTCCATGTCGGACCCTGCGCGCTCAACAATGAAGCATCCGTACTTGCCGAGAATGTGATCCAACTAACGGGCGAAAAGTGTGGCGACAGTTATTACGAGAACTGACATGAGGGAGGGAAACCTACATCCGCTTCTGACCACACGCCCGGTTCGGACATGGTGGCAATCAAGTCAGAGCCTGCAAGGAGGAGAATCTTGACGGGACGCATTTCGCCTTCCAAGGTGGCAACACCTCCCAGTTTGTCGTTGATCTCGTGCTCAAAGTGGTCGAGGACGACTGCCGTGCGTTGGTACGATTGGAAAGCCTCCCAAGGGTCGACCATCAACCACGAGGATGTCTGTTCAGCGGCTAAGTTGCACATAGTCACCCTGTGGCACAAATTTTACATGGGATGGAATAGGGGGACAAGCGAACGTCATTACCTGTGTTTGGCACTCAAGAGGCCGGGCTTCTTGTACATATCACTGACGGGACTGAGGTAACCTCCGACGATCTCGTACTCGGTCTGTTGCCGAGCGTAGTCTCTAGCCATCTCGAACATGCGGAGGTGCAGGTAGGTGATTGGACTGAAGGAACCGCAGGCTACGAGGACGAGGGGCTGCTTGGATGAGTCTCGCAAGACCCTTTGTAGGCGATGGGTGGGGAACGAATAGCCCTCTGGGTTGGTGAACTGTCTTGTCTGTGCTGCCATTTCGCGGGGAGGGGTATCGACCTCGATAGGCACGGGTGGGGTGAAGGTGCGGGAGGCGGGGGGGGGGGGAGGATGGGGGGAGTCAACGAGAGGCGTCAGTCGGAGAACGATTCCGGTAGGCCTATATCGGTGACGGCCTGATCCACATCGCATTCCACCTCGTCAAGCACAGACGATGCCAACTGCCAGGATCCCGATTCGAGCGTGTGGATCTGATAGCGGTGGTGTGTGATCACAATCGTGTCGCATTCATTCTATGTAACAAGATCTACACAGGCGGTTCCCTCGTCACCTGTCCCCCTACTCTTTAGCTTTGCCAATCAACACCTTGATTGATTTGATTGCTGCTTCCCGGGCGACGATAAGCTTTCGCAGTTTAGAGAGATCGCCGATAGAGTCATAATCCATCGTCTTGTGGGTTGACGGCTTCCCGGTTAGGGTCGTGAACTCTCCGCGGAGCTCTGCGAGGATATCGTCCAGCGAAGAAAGCATCGTTCTGCAATCCTTTAAATCTTCCTGCAGCTTGAAGGTTTTACAGACTTCCGCAGCGCAGGTCTCCATGTGGGAAAATCTGGCGGGCCCCAACATGATACCTCCAAACCTACACAGTGCGTCAAATTCGTCGTCCACCGTGGGCCGGAGAATGAACCAACCAGCGGCTGACAACGACGACGGCGTCCATGACGCCCATCTGCTTCATGATGTTGAGAACCCTTCCGCCCGCCCATTTTTCGCCATCGTCATCATACGCGGAGACGACCTCGAAATCGTCCTCACCACCCAAACCGGTCATACCAGATTTGAGGGTCATATACCGCCAAGCGGCGATCTCGTGGGCAGGTGGGCGACTCGCATGGGCCCTACGAATATGGGCGACGGCGCTCTTCGCTTGAGAGGCATCCGTCGCAGGGATGATGTAGGCCACAAAAGCAGATTTTCTGTCCCGAACCTCTTGGGAGGTGAAAGAGATGGTCGGAGGGGAGGCAGCGGGTTGGGAGAACACGAAACGATCCAGATTTGTTTGCATAACCTGGACGGAAGTCGGGTTCAACCGACGCCCACCCGCCAAAATTTGTGCGCTTGGGTCGCTTGGTCCCGGTGAGCCGGTGCCAGGCGTGGTTCCTGTCTGGGTGGTGATCTGATTGAGATGGCAATGGTGTGTTTGCAGGGAATAGACTTACGTCGAGTACGACTGGGATAAGTAGGCGATAATTACATGGAGCTACTTGACATTCGGCCGGATCTCTGTCCCGTTCCTTCCGTCGCAAACTCCCTCACAGGAAAGAGGGGAGAGAGAGGGAAAGAAAACAAAAACAAAACAGGGAGGATACGGGCGTAGCCGATCAGGCCGGCCCAGTGCCATATCCCCCTTTGTGCATTCCCCCAAAGTCCACTCGCTCTCGTCAGAGACACCAGCGACGACGGCCAGGAGCCTCTTCTCTTTTTCCGTCCACTCACTTATCGTACCCTCATCCCCTCCTTTCTCCCACAACCATGTCCGGTATCCCAGATATCATCCTCAAAAACTCTGACCAGAGGTCCCTCTCCCCAAAGGCCGTCGGATTCCAGGTCGCTACCATGGCCGGAATTTCCGTACGTCACCCACATTTTCCTCGCCCACCCCCAGGGTCCTCACGCTCCCACTTTAGTTGGTCACCGTCCTCGCTTTCAACCTCCTCCGGCCAAACAATAAAGTAAGTCTCACCCCCCGCACTATCAACCATCACAGCTCAATCCTCCACTCCCAAAGATCGTCTACGAACCCAAGGTCAAGTACCATGTCGGCGACAAGCAGCCGCCAAAGATATCGGACTCTCTCTTCGGCTGGCTTCCCCCGCTCATACGCACCAAAGAGCCAGAACTGCTCAGGAAGATCGGCCCAGATGCTGTCACATACCTTCGCTTCCTTAGAATGATCCGTTGGACGTTCACTGCCATCTCCATCCTCTGCTGTGGTATCTTAATCCCCGTCAACGTTTACTACAACACAAAGGTATCCAAGAAACCGTCCCAAAACGTCCTCCTCCTGCTCACTATCCGGGATGTTCGCGGAGTTTGGCTCTGGGTCCATGTAGCGATGACCTACATCATCACCTTCGTCGTCTTCGCTTTCATTTACTTCCACTGGAGTGCCATGGTCCGCATGCGTGGCGCCTGGTTTCGTTCTCCTGAGTATAAGGATTCTTTCTACGCCCGCACTCTCATGATTCAAGGCGTTCCGAAGAAGTTCCAGTCCGACGAGGGTATTCAGGCCATCTTCCAGTCCATGCAGATGCCCTATCCAACCACATCCGTCCGCGTCGGTCGCCGCGTCGGCAATTTACCAGAGATGATCGAGAAACACAACGATACCGTCAGAGAGCTCGAGCACGTTCTTGTTGGTTATCTCAAGGATGGAAAGGTCGGCAAGAAGCGCCCTACTGTCCGTCTCGGTGGAGGTTGTGGCGGTAAGAAGGTCGACGCCATCGACTACTACACGTACGTGTCTACCCATATTTGCAGGTTTATTCTTTGTTAACGTTCTGTTTGCCTCATCCAGGAGGAGGCTCCAGGTCACCGAGAAAGCAGTCGAGGATTACCGCCGTCAGATCGATGATCGTAAACCCGAGAATTACGGTTTTGCTTCAATGGCCGCCGTCCCTTACGCCCATATTGTCGCCAACCTCCTCAAGGATAAGAAACCCAAAGGGACTGATATCATCCTGGCACCTAATCCCAAGGACATCGTGAGTCAATCACATCTTCCCTTTCACTCCACATCCCCTTGACATTTCTTCCGAAGATCTGGAGTAATTTAAGCTTGAGCGCTAGTGAGCTGGCCGGAAAGAGGACGATGGGCTGGGTGTACCTCGTCGTCGTCGCGTTCTTCAATACTATCCCATTGTTTATCCTCTCCATTTTGGCCAATCTGTCATCTGTGAGTGCCTCTCACCATCCAAACCGAGCTCGTTCTCACCAAAGTCGGCCCCTCTCTAGCTTACCTCCTTCGTTCCCTTCTTGGATCGCTGGAATTCCACATCCCCAAAGTCCTTCGCTTACGTCTCCGGTGTCCTACCTCCTGCTATCTCTGCTCTGTTCGGATACCTTCTGCCCCACCTCTTCAGGTGGCTCTCCAAGTACCAGGGTGCCACGACTCACTCGCGTTTGGATCGGGCCGTCGTCGCGCGTTACTATGGATTCCTCGTCATCGCCCAATTGATCATCTTCACCCTGATTGGTGTCATCTTTAGTGGGTGTTTTTCTTGACTTCTACCTCTCACTCGTTGATTTTGTTCGCATAGTTAGTGTCAAGAACATCGTCGAACAGATTGGGAAGAAGTCTGCCAAGGACATTTTCGACTCTCTCCACACACTTCCGGACACAATAAATACCGCGTACATTGACCAGTCGCCCTACTGGCTCACCTACTTCCCTTTCCGGGGCTTCCTGGCCATCTTCGACCTTGCCCAGATCATCAACCTGGTATGGATCACTATCAAGAAGAACCTCTTCGGTAGGACGCCCCGTGATATCCGCGAGTGGACTCAGCCTCCCGAGTTCGAATACGCGATATATTATTCCAACATCCTCTTCATGTCTACCGTCGCCATGGTGTTCGCCCCCCTTGCGCCCCTCGTCGCCATCGCGGGTGCAGTTGTGTTTTGGGTCAGTTCGTGGGTGTACAAGTACCAACTCATGTTCGTGTTCGTCTCTCGAGTCGAGACCGGCGGCCGGCTGTGGAACGTGGTTATCAACCGTCTGTTATTTGGAATAATCCTGATGCAGGCCCTGATGCTACTCACGATTGGCCTCCAACTCGGGTTCCGGACGTTCTACTGGGTTGCTACCCTCCCACCGATCGTTTTCGTTTTGGTCTTCAAAGCGTTCATCGACCGCAAGTTCTTGGACGAGTTCAAGTACCATATTCCGTCGCAAGACGAGCTCGCACAAGCCAAGGTCCACTCTCAACGATCCGACAACAACAGAAATAGGCTCGACAAACGGTTTGGCCACCCAGCGCTTAACTCGGACCTCTTCACCCCAATGGTCCACGCCAACATGGCCCACCTGTTACCTCAGGTTTACAGCGGAAAGATCGAGAGTGATAAGGCGAGGTTAGGAGAGTATGGTGGTCAGAGGGTTGAGGCCCAGCTCGTCCAAGGCATCAAGATTGCCGCCATCGATCAACACGACCTCGAATATGACCCGGCTTTGTACCAACGGGACCGCGGTGAAGACAACTGGGACAGTCAATCCGTCTCTTCCACAAATATCCTTTCAGATAGGGGATCCTCACCTGCTCCGACAATGGCTGGTATTAGGCACTCACAACTGGACAGATACCTCACCATGGGGCAGCCCTCGGAATACGAAATGAGTAGGCTGGGGCCAGCAGAACCGGATAAGCTTCCGCTATTGGACCCCAACCTCAACGCATCCATGTACGACCAGAGACTGAACCATTCGAACCCTTCGCTTGCCCCTTCGCCCGCCGGAACTCCCCACATGTCGCATAACCAATACCCTCAGTATCCGGATACAACCAGGGAGATGCCGTACAGGGAGGCCCCCACTCACAGACCGGGGCAGATGTCCAGAGGCCCCTCGACGTTCACCTACTCCGACGGACCCGTTCGGTCGTCGACGCCGGGGTACCCACCACCGATGCCGGGGCAGGTCTCAAGCTACGATGAACCGCAGGGACCTCGGCAATCCCAGTTCTCCGATCCTCATCGACAGAGCCAAGGACAGCATGGTTCTGAGCAGAACGCCGCCGGACGAGGGGCCTGGCGAGGGTGACCAAACAACACGACGATCTCAGCGCTCTTTCCTTTCATTTCCCTTCTCGACGTTTCCACATGGACTGATATCCAACCACCTTCGTGATCACCCCATTGCTCTCCATCCCTTCGTGAAGGTGATGAGCGATCCAGAGTAGTGTAGAGTTACCCACCCAACGTCCAACACTTTGCTTATTCATCTATACCTTGCCGAATATGCCTTCTAATCCTGTCATAGTAATGGACCTTCACGATATATACTACCTCACCAACCTCTCTGGGAGGGGTGGGCCACGATACGGTAGACCATTTCATATTGAAGTAAAAATGTGTATAACTGGAGTGCGCGCACAGACTACCAATACAATATATATGTTCGATGATAAACACAAGGAAGGAAACCAGAGGGAGTGGACAGGAGGCTACGGAGGGTTGCAGAGGAATGGGAACACCGGAGAGGGGATGCCGAAAGAGGATGTCACTCTTCGTCAACGTCGCTCGAGCCCAATGCAAAGTCAACCTGTTCTTCGAACAAGCGCATCTCGAACGCCCGTTTGAACGGTGTGTGCTGTTTGCCAGAAACAGCGAAAACGATCCGCTCAAAGACATCCTTGAACCTTGCACCTTCACAAGCGACGAGCTCGGCCCAGAGCGATGCAACCACGTCAATAGAATTTTGACTGGAACACCCACAGCCAAAAGCACCGAGAACAACGGCGCGATCGCCCCTGTGTTCGAAAACTCTGAGACAACGAGCCATCCGTTCCCGCATTAGGCTGCGGATCTCTGCGTCGACAATCGGTCGCTCCTGGGGTAGAGTGAAGCGTTTCTTACGCACAACCGAAGCGCTGACAGGGACAGCCGACAAGACGTTGATAGCGTATGGAGGAATGAACCTTCCCTGCCCTTCCATTGTGTGAGGAGGAGATCTGTTATCCATCAGGTTAGCATCCGGTTGAGCCGATATTATGAGTTCAAACTCGTCATCCTCTGCATCTGCTCCCTCTCCTTGAACAGCTTCCTCCTCCATGCAATCCATCCTGAATACGGCCACGCCAGGCGCATATAACATGGAGTTATCGTGTAATCCGCTTCCTTCCGATTGTTTCCAGGATTCCTTGTGTTGTTCGTAGAACGAATGAGCGGCCTGTGAGTCCAGCAGGTTGGTAACTAACGAGCTAGATCTGAGGAGGGCATCCGTGTGATCGTCGAATCCCTGGAGCCTTCCGCCTTTCGATTTGTGTGAAACGGAGCACAAAAGGCCGATCTTGGTTGTCGGAGGACCGAATCGCGAGCTCGGGGTAACGAGATCGTGGCAAGAGTTGTTGAGGACATGGGCGGCGGTAAGGGTGGACGAGGGGGTAAACTCGATTTGGGTGTGGCGGGGCAAGGGGAAAGTGGAGGGATTGCGATCTGGAATTGGGTCGGGAGAGTGGGGATAGAATGTCGTAAGTTGTTTGGAGAGTTCGATCTGGGCCCCGATATCGTGGGTGATGTGCGAGAAAGGCGACTCGTTTGGAGCTGATGGAGGAGAAATATAAGACGAGGGGGGATCCTCTACATACTGGCCACCTCCGCGAGCGATCCTCTCTGTATCTAGTGCGATTTTGGCATGGCGTTGGTGAAGTGCTGCTAGATTGTGGATGTTATCCCGACGTTTAACAGCTGCCAACTTCCGCTTCTTCTTGATGATGTCCTGCTTCTTCTGTTGTTTAAGGGAGATGGATGAAGCGCCAGAAGTGTGGCGTTTCATACCGGCTGTTGCAGGGGTCGCGGAGCGACTCCTGGCGAAGCGGCGACGACCGCGTTGCTTGTTGTTGAGCTTTGAGTTCATGGTGGTAGCAAGAGGAAGGTAGTGACTGGGGTCAGTGTGAGCCGAAATGATCGTTTTGTGAAAAGGGCCATATCCCCAATCCGGGTCCATCCGCTTCCCTCCGACACGTGATCCGCTCTCGTTCCCACGCGTTGTCCACCTTACGACCACGACCAAGGTGTCTTTTCTAGCGTTTGCTTCTGTGATACATCTCTTCCCATTATTGGTACTCGCCCAGCACAACCATGGGGGAAGCGGTGTGGAGGGCGGAATGATGAAGATGTACCTTCATTTCACTCCAGGTGAAAGCGTACTGTTTGGACCGTGGATCCCGAAGATGACCGCCGCCTTCGCCATAAGTAACTGCTTATCGCCATAACGCCTCGTTCCGTTTTGATCGTCCTGTGCCAGGTACAATATCCGCTGATGTACCTTCTTTCCCCTAATACACACGCCAGGATTTTTGGTCCCAGTTCAAGGACACATGCTCTGGTTTACTCTGGAGTGTTGCCTTGCTTGGCGCCTTCCAGTCTGTCGTCTCGATACCGCACATGTTCGATAACACGCTGGGAGAAGCTGATTGTGAAGCATGAATGGACGGGTGTTCCCAGAGATTGGGTTGAAGTCGGGCGACCTCCCGTGCATTGTTCACTAAAAATGAACGTTGGGCTGAGGAGGGAATGCTTCAGCGAGCTTCTGGAGCCCTTGTACGAGATGAGCGATCCAGAGCACCCGGCGCCACAGGTGCGCCGTTGTGTTCGCTCCTATTGTCCGACATCCCTTGACGCGTCTGGACCAGTTATAGCCCCCCAGACTTCTTGCACGAGCACGTTTCCGTCATAGCGCCCACCGCATACTTCGGTGCTGTGCGGGCTATGGCGTCCCAGATCTTCAGTACGGAACCTGTCGGTAGCCAGGTCCGGACACCCAAGATCACCTCTTCTGAGGCTGGGGTTCCTGGTAACTACGCACAGGAAATCACACCGGCATGTTTGTTGATATGTATAACGCGACTGGGCACATGCCAACTGCTACGGATAAGAACGCGATCGGAGTCGCGGGGTGTTTTACCCGGTATGCGAACTATGCCGAGTTGCAGGTGTGTATTTGAATGTTCTTTCGTTCGTCGTACTTAACACCCACGCATCCAAGTTCGCATGTAGACCTTCAATGTGTATTGTCCAGAGGCTGTAGGATACAATTTCGTTCAACGGTGGACCGCTACCTGATGGACGTAGGCTAATCTGGACGTTCGATACGCTGCCAGACTGTCCCGGCCAACTCCTAGCATTTACCATAGGTCGTGCAGCCAACCACCGGAGCCAGTTTTTCTCTGGCCGTTCCCTCGTTTAGCACCGGTGGAAATGGGCCTTTTTATCCCCGACAGTCACTCTTCCAGTACGTTTGCGTCCCTTCCAGTCGGCCCACTCTCGTAGCGGAATCTCATCCTTGCATCCAAACAGCTAACAACAACGAGCCGTACCCTGAGTGGCTCAAACCTGTAACTGGTGAACCGACGGCTCCCCAGACCATCTCGACCTCTTATCAGTCGTCCTTATGGTTTTAGTAAAACTCTTAAGGAGTTTTGCTTAGGCGAGAGGAAAAGTAGCTCCTACGTAGTGTAAAGCTATTATTCCTTTCCCCCTCGGGCTGGGGGGGGGGGTTTACCCTTCCCAATAGCCGGATGAGGCTGATGGGAGGTTCCCACGGACTTCCCCTTTGGGTAGGGGCTTCTCCTGGCTGATCGGTGGATATCCCCGCTTGACCAGGTGTTGCACTCGTGGGAAACACCCATCACGCGTCAACCCCTGGCTTCGCTGCCTCCTCGCTCCCATCAAATATTTCCGGGAGGATGATTGGCCGTGGGAACTGCTTTCCCCGGCACTCCCCTCCCGGATACCCGCCGCGGGGTCACACCGCCCATATTTCGTCTATATGTTGTATTTAGCTTACATAAACATCATTTTATTGGCCAGTTCGAATCACGTCACTACTGAAATTTGCGAAATAAAAATCGAAGAAAGTGCTACCCCCTGCTGGACGTCAACCAGGGTTGATCCCGCGAAACGGACGCGAATTGGGCTGGCAATGCTCGATTTTCGAACGGAACATTGCCAGCTCACCGGGCGCGCCTGATCGGGTTTCCTTTTTGGGGACACGCGACTTCCCCTCCGCCCGCCCTGGCTCACCCCTTCGCTTCGCGATTGGGGGCCACACAATTGACCAGGGGCTTAGCCCTCGCAGGTGAGTACTATACTAACATATATCTAGGATATGAGACTATTTTCAGGTCACCCGGCGCGGTCCCGGGTACCCTCTCCTCCCGGGTGGTGGGGGCAGGTATTAATCCCCTTGCCACGCGTGCTACAGGTGAGCATTGGTTTAGATCTTGAATACCCTTACTTTACTGATATAGGCGAAGCCTTTTGACCCCATCCGAGCTTGTCCTACGCGATTTTCGACCTCTCGTGTTGAGGGGGTCAGAATCGCAAAAATCGCGATTGCGCCCGATCGCAGTGTGCGGCTGCTTCGCCCTTTTGGGCACCAGTTCTAGCACGTATTCGTGAGCTATCA
>Ga0307509_10011107_pt1 | contig 10960 bp, 15 predicted proteins | sample 10_EM_MG_FD_202245 | JGI IMG/M metagenome (GOLD analysis project Ga0307509, IMG submission 202245) | Populus trichocarpa ectomycorrhiza microbial communities from riparian zone in the Pacific Northwest, United States - 10_EM | ecosystem: Host-associated > Plants > Roots > Unclassified | place... | reverse complement strand
CCCCCCAAAATTGCCGAAAGGCTGATAAAAAAAAAAGCCTGCGCATATAGACAAACATGGACTCTATCATTTTCCTTTTCACTAAACCTTTCCTCCCTATTAGCTTGAATGCATTATTGATAACTTGTACCAGTTAGAAATCACCATAAAGGTCTGGGTTTCTCACAACTCAGCTCAAGGCTCTATAATTTTATTTTGAAGTTGTGCACAGTTTGAATTTAAGTCCCCAAGTACTTCACAATAACCCCTGCAGAACCTCTACGACACAGTCACCAATCTCTTTTGTTGTCGCTTTTCCTCCAAGATCAGCAGTCCTCAAACCATGGCCACCAAGTGCTGGGGTGTCCAGCACTTTCCGGACAGCGGTTTCAATGACCTGAGCAGGTCGTTCCAAACCCAAGGAATATCGAAGGAGCATGGCGGCACTGAGGATTGTACCGATAGGGTTAGCAATACCTTGTCCAGCAATGTCAGGCGCGGAGCCATGGATGGGTTCGTAGAGGCCAGAGGTCGGCTTGAACTCTGCAGAGGGCGCAGAGGGTGCGCCAGACAGAGATGCGGAGGGCAAAAGCCCGAGAGATCCTGGGATAACGCTTGACTGGTCAGAAAGGCTTTAAAAAGGAATAAGTTGCTGGGTTAAGAATGTCGCCGTAAATGGAAGCACACACATATCGCCGAAAAGGTTCTCGGTCACAATCACTCCGTTGAGCTTTTTGGGGTTAGAGACGATAATCATAGCAGCTGAATCAACTAGCTGGTGGTCGAATTTGAGTTGGGGATATTCATTTGTTAGGGTCTCTGTGACCACCTTCCTCCACAATCTTGAGCTCGCTAAAACATTTGCCTTATCAATTGAGTGAATCTCAAGTGGTGGGTCTGCGGAAAGAGCAATTTGAGCAGCGACGCGAGTTATTCTTTGCACTTCGGCGACGCTGTAGATCATGGTATCCCAGGCGACATCCACGTTAGGTTCGACGTCCTGTTCCTTACGGGTGCCGAAATAGGCCCCACCAATGAGCTCACGGACAACGATCATGTCGACTCCACGCGCAACCTCCGGTCGCAGGGGCGAATAATCCAACAGCGACTCAGATGCCAGGTTAGCTGGACGGATGTTTGCGTAGAGGCCGAGGGTTTTTCGCAGAGTAAGCAACCCCGGCTCAGGACGGACTTTGGCATTAACACCCCACTTAGGGCCTCCAATAGAGCCTAGAACCAATCAGCAAACATATCGCGTGCCGCGAATTTATTGTATGGACTCACCCATTAGAATGGCATCAGCTTCTTGACAAGCCTTCAATGTCGAAGCGGGGAGGGGTTCCCCATAAACGTCAATCGCACATCCTCCAAATTGGTGCGACTCGAGCTTTAGGTCAAAGTCCAGAGACTTCTCGGATACGACCTTCAACACTTTGACCGCCTCAGCGATGACTTCCGGACCTGTTTGGTTGTCAACTCTTGATCCCTGAACGGATCTGGGGTGTAGATCTTACCAATTCCGTCTCCAGGAAGAACAACAACACGGAATCTAATTTTTATATATTAGTATATCCAAAATATAAAGGGTTAAAGGGTGGAAACGCACGACTTAGGCAACATATATAACGTAGTAGTTGAATATCGAGCGTTGTATAAGCGTTGGGAGAGCCGGATGAGCTTGGAGAACTGATTTTATAAATCGCGAGTTTCGGTGGTTACCTTGTCGGCCGAATCTAATCTTATCAATAATGTGTGTCATCGATCCGTGGCAAATATTTTCAAGATCTGAGTACTGTTGGAATCACTAGCTCTGACCTACGATTACTAGATCGATATAACCTGGGATATGCCATGACTACTCACCAAGAGCCCAGATGCAAAAAACTCGTTCTCGATTCTGGACCGCTTCTCTCGCTATCACCATTGCGTGGATTGGCGGAAACATACCTCACTGTGCCCCAGGTTTTGGCGGAGTTGAAAGACAGTCGGGCCAGGGAACACTTTGAACGACTTGGCCTATTATTTGGGGTGAAAGTGGAGGTTCAATCGCCAGATGCAGCGAGCTTGGCACACGGTAAGTGCCCAGTTCGTGCACAATGAATGGTAAGACTGAGGGTCAATAGTGATTCAATGGGCAAAAAAAACTGGAGATTATTCAGTGCTTTCGCACCCCGATTTATGTGTCCTTGCGTTGACATACTTGCTGAGTGAAGAGGACAAAAAACTGAAAGAGAAGGAAGTTGCGTCGATGGCACGTACAAGTTACAATACTTTCATCATTATTTGAATGACCCTTCGTTAAGGCACCAGTAGAGCATCCCACGAATCCAACAGGGTATCCTACAGCGTCCATTGAAGAACGAGGCACCACTCTTACTGTTGAAGATCTGACTACCCAGTTGCGAGAAACATCGATTCAAGCCGAAACACACGGTATTGTGGATTCAGGACTCATTGTGGAGGACGGCCAGTCGATTGAAAAAAATGATGCAATTCCCAACCGGGAGGATCTTGAACTTCTTGATGTCGAAATAATTCCCCTCAAAAATGAAGGACTTGCAAGAGTTCAAGGGGAACCATCGACCTCTGCCCAGCGAACTTCTCCAGCACCAATCTATGAAGATCCTTCTGATTCTGACGATGGAGAAGGTGAATGGATAACACCTGCGAATGTTTCTCTGCATAAACCTCGTGCTATGGACTTGCTCCCTGGGGATGGGTTGGCCTCCAAAGGGAAAAAGGCTCAGTTGATGAGTTCCGGTTGCATGACGGCCGATTTTGCCATGCAAAATGTACTGCTGCAAATGGGCTTGAATCTCGTTGGACTGGAAGGTCAGCGAATTGAAAGGATAAAGAGCTGGGTCCTGCGTTGTCATGCGTGCTTCAAGTAAGCAACGTCCTGTCTTTCATAACTTTTCCTAATACCTCATTCAGAATATGCAAAGATAATTCAAAGAAATTCTGTCCTTCATGTGGAAATCCAACATTGCTGCGAGCGTCGGTGACGGTCGCTGCACCGGACGCACCTACAAATGCGCCCATAATGAAGGTACATCTGAAGCCTAACTTCCAATATAAAACCCGGGGAACCAAATATTCTATCCCTTCACCTAAAGCTGGGTCAGCGAAAACTGGACCAGGAACTGGTTTGATCCTGAGAGAGGACCAGCTAGAGTACGTGCGCGCTAAAAAGAGGGCGGATGGAAAGCGCGAGCGAGAGGAGGAGCGATTCACGAAAAACATACTGGGACGAGGCGTGGAGGGCAAAGGTGTCAGCAGCTGGATGGACCCTGATTGGGTACCGGAGATCATCAGCATTGGATCTGGTGGTAAAGGGCGCACGATGAGGAATTCACGAATGGATGGCGACATGCCTCAAATTGGGTACGGGCGAAAAAACCCTAACGAGAAGAGGAAGAAGTAGGAGGATATTGTTGACATCCTCACGTAGAATCCCATGATGTTCTTTTGCATTATAATTAATTGATCTACGTTTCATGCCGTAGCTTTTTATGTTCCCAGACTCCTGTTCATGAATCGTCTCTTTTGGAAAGACATCCACCATTTACTCGGCTTTCCTGTTCCATCTACATACAACTTTTCAACTAAACGTGCAGCCAGTTCTTGTCGAACCTGTATCAGGTATTGTCGTAAATAATCTGATCTTATACGTTAGGGATGGTCTGTATAGAGGAGGAGGACCGCATACCAGAATCCGCTCGACTTGGTGGCGCAGCATAATGGGCATTCAGCGGAAAGTTTGCATCTCCGGGGATTGGAAAGGTATCGACGGAAAGAGTATTCAACAGCTTGGAGGCTTCTATCTGTGTTGGCACCGTGCGTGCGCCGCCGAGCTTTGCGAGACAATCAGAGATGAAGAGAATAAGAACAATTAGGGTGCGGTCTGCGGGGCCCTTGATTTCAAAGTTTCGAAAGAGGGAGTTGGCGCGGAAGAGATCGAGGGTCTCGTCGACGATATCCGCTTGTGAAGGATCGGCTGCGGACAATCGGGTTAATTCGATGGGCGCTGACGACAAATGAGAGAGCTGTGATCACCGATTGGGGCTGGACCACGAATTCTCGTCTTTATTGGCAGAACGGCCATATTTCCGACTTGTCGACAATCTGGTTCCTCATTGAAAGACGAATGGTATGCCTGCTCATCCTTAATAACAGCATTGAGGTTTGATCGCAGGTATGACTTACGGGCATGGTTATGCGCAGAAGGTGGTGCTTGTCCGTGATTGGCAACTTGAAAATGACGTCTGTCACCTGATCTGACAAGGGTGTACAAATAAATCCAAGCTACATACTGAAGTGCCTAGCTCGCCCGTTCTCAACCTGGTTTGGCTTAGAACTTACTTCAAGACCAAGGCCAGAAACGCGATATCGATTAGCAACTAGTCATCAGCTTCGTACCATGGCTGCCTTCCTCAGTCCTGGGCTCGTCCAAGATGCTGAAGACCGTGTCTCTCTTATATCCATTAAATCAGTCAACCCTTCGCCCGATACCTTGACAAGTACCTTTATAATTCACCTTGTCCAACAATCTGGAGCTAAAGCCTTCGGTAGAACTCGTAAAGCGTCTTCGGGCCTTGACACTAAACTTGCTGCCCGTTGAAGTTGATCCTCTCAGCATAAATGACCCCACCAGCAGAGTTATTACTCCCCAGGTCATCACTGCGTACAGAGGCGCGGCTGGGGACTTCACAGAGGCAGTAAGGGATATCCGTAACGTGCATGACTCAACGACTGACCTTATCTTTGGGCATGCTAGCTGCCATACTGTCTTTTACGTGCACGCGCCGAGTTTATGTGGGATGCGAATCATAATCCAGCGGATTACGGAGAGAATAGAGGCAGAGGTACCTTTTCTTTCCATAGCTTGCAACCTGTTTAGTCTCATATCCTACTAGCCATCGCATGCGAGGTTCTTGCGCGGAGGATTGTCCACTTGGCAGAACCTGATAGAATCAAGGCTATCATGTCAACCAGGTACCAGCACCGTCGAATTGATGGCGAAGAAAGCGAGATGTCCAGTGCACTCGAGATGGCGATTGATCAACATTGGTTTGCTTCAAATTCTATTATAGTCCGAGACTATGTTGTTCAACAAAAATTTTAATGTAGCCCTATCTTTTTATCCTCTAGTGAAGCACAAGACGGTGAGGATTCTCCAAACTATTTGCATATCTAACCGGTGAACCTCTCGATATCAGTTGTCAATGCCCTTTGGACGGGCGACATCATCCAAAAAAACAATGACCATCATGATATTGACTGTAAATTGCTCTGTAATTTCCAAGCTTTTGAGAATTGAAATTTTCACAGATGTTACCTACGCGGACACTCGTGAACACACGTTTTGGGGTCACTTTGACCCTTCTCGGTTATGCGTACCAAGGTTTATTCATTAATTTGCATTGTTTAAAGCAACACTGAGATGGTTTCAGATATCAAAATATTTTCCGTATCTCTATCTGGTTTTTCTTCCTCGCCGTTTACTCTCGTGCTGGTTCGTTATTACTTTCCATGAAGATCTGTTTTTTTATTAAATGATACTTCCAGTTCGAGAACCCTTGGAGCGCTTGGACGAAGCGCATAAAAGTCTTGATGAATCAGAAATAATTCTTTACATTTTGGCTCTGTCGTTCATCTTTGAAGGTATGTGTAATTACTCGACACTTCTGGCGTAACTGCCCTGATTCAACCAATGCAGATCTACACAAAGTACGTTAATCATGCTCGCCATCGGATGGAAATTAATCCATTCAGTTTTATACTTTGATTCGCTTCGTAACTTGGCGCGCATTCAATTTCTGGAGCGCAGTAGCATTCGTGACGGATTCTCTCCTCCTGACTGCTTTCGTCCTTCGTGTTCTCGGTCTCATGGCCCATGGTGACAACGAAACAGCATTCCGTTTACATAGCTTCCAGATCCTCAGTTGTGTTTCGCCCTTTATATGGAAAGATATTTTCCTCTCCAGACTTCTAACACCAAACTAATGCCATATTACAGGATGAGTCAGTCCAAACTAATTTGAATTCCGCCTTCATATTCACCTCATGCGCGTACAGAACTTGTCACGGTTTTCGATGGCTACAAGTCTGTCATCTTTTAAATTCTGATGCATCATTCTGAAAATGGGTTCCAAGGTACATCGGCACGATGCAGATTTGTGTAGCTCGAATGTTGAAAGAATCTGGAATCTTCTTTGCGGTGCGTGTTTTCCTGTTTTCTGTGGAAAGAAGGAAGGGTTAAAATTTGATATCATCATCCAGCTCCTCTCTGTTCTCGCAATTGGATTCGGACAGGGGCTTTACGCCCTAGACGCTGCTGATGGATCGACGGACGCCCCCTCCATGGTAAATAATTGGCTTATCATTCTTGCTTTGAAGGCCAAAATGCTTTTTGCTCAATATTAGGTTGTCAATGTTCTCATTCAAGCTCTACTTCAGTACGACTCTATTGACATTTTCCGACATCAATTTCTCATCCCATTTGTTAGAAATCCGGACTACGGAAGATATTCATCAAGGTTGGGATGCATATCCTTTGTTTTCTCTGTTGCTCACTTTTTTGAAGTCCCACGGGTCTCCTATTGTTTTACCTGTCAGTATATCTGCTTTCCAAATTTCATTATTTTTATGTCCCTTGAACAGATGGAATGCTGTGACCGCCATCATTCTTCTCAATGTCTTGATTTCTTTGTTTTCCTCTGCCTACTCCGAGGTAGGTTTCTGCATACGGTTGTTTGCATATGGTTGTTGGCTCCTCTAATTGGAACGTATAGGTTATCGACGACGCGGAAGCGCAATATTTGGCCTTCTTCGCAAGCAAGACGGTGGGGATGATCAGAGCCCCTGATTCATATGTGTATCCGGCTCCTTTCAACCTGATCGAAGCTTTCTTCATTGCACCATTTGAGTGGGTGGTACAGTCCCCTTCTCGAACTTCGAATATTGAATTTGTGACACCTTAGATTCTTCCCTGTGGTAAGATTGAGTGAGAAACATTATGCAAAGGTGGGGTTACATGTGTGTGCATTCCAATTCATCATCCGGCTGATGCTACCCATTCAGCTCAACCGCTATGTGATGGGTATCATCTTCTTCATTCCCTTGACGTTCATTGCGTTCTATGAGTCCACTTTCGACACCCGAAAACATACCTGGATGGAAAGTTGGTTCAGAGGAAAGGATGAAGGGTCAGAGGACTCACCTGAAAATAGGGATCCTATTGTTGACGACCCTACATGCGAGGGGTTGGAAATCAGCAAGATTCCCTTTTCCGAGCTTATCAAAGTCTTTCCGAACACTACACAGGTTATTTTCTTTTTGGTTGGTGAGACTGCATTCGAAACTGAATGTTTATCCGTTTAGTCGAGCGAAGCAACGATCGTGAAGGAGATCGCGGATGTCAAGAAACAACTCCAGGAAGTTTTGAAAAGATTTGAGAAATTACAATCTTGAAAATGCCAATTCCTTACGTTCATCCAGGGATCTGTGAAACCCTAGTACTGAAATCTATTAGTCGTGGAATGTCTGATGAAGCAAAAATTCCAATAGTTTCCCTATCATCTCAACTGCAATGTTGATCTATGCCACAAAATTTATTTTACCCATAGTAAAACTGCACATCATGTATTCCCTTGCGTGGGGTCTGATATTGGATTACGAACAAGTTGCGTTAAAATGCTCATAGATTGTAAGAAGTAAGGCCGAATCTCATTGATTTCCATGGAACAGAGATTTGGCAGCTATGGAATAGAAGTAAGAGGTGAATGAATGATGAACAGGGCTATAACTTACACTCAATTCACTGTGGTCTAGTGTTTTCAAACCTTCACGACTTTTAGCTTGACGAGCTTCGCGTAGATCTTTCAAAAGAGATCTTATCTTCTCTGGGTTTTCTAAGTCGTCTGACGCGCTAAAAATGTTCGTTGACACGTGCGACATGAAGAAATGGCAAAAAGACTAACACATCGAGTATGACTTTGGCCGCCTCCGCGAACCTGAATGGTAAACTACTGAAGTCCGGATGCGATGTTTCGAGAGTTAATCGTTCTTGTAAAAAATCTTTATCAGAGCATTAGAAGATCCTCGACAAATACAAAAGCGAGGGACACACCAACGTTTAACCAACTGGGAGCGATGATATGGCATTTCTTCTTCAATTTGAGATTAACTGCAATCCACAACGGAATTTTCGCTTTGTTAGGTGGTCGGAGAGGTCCATATGCACCCTGGATGGCTGAATCAACCAATCTTGTGCGGGTTGGGTTACGAGAAAGTGTACCGAGATAAACGCAGTTTTCTCCATTGATATCAAAGGAACGATCTCTATGAGCTGCTGCGATGCGACCAGCTCTAGTTCTGGAGGGGCTACTGAGGAGCGAAGAGTCTGCGGCAGTGCCATCGTGCTTGTAAGGCTTTGAAGGATAAGCCAACAAAGGATGAGGGAGTTGCAACGATCCGCATGGCGTTAACGGAGAGACCGGGCCGGTTCAACATTACGTCACGACCTGCAGGAGTGTCAATGATTTTCGTCTCCCCCAGCGTCCATAGTGACCTGGCGACCATTAGTGCACTAAATGAGTATATTATAGTCCAGAACAAGTACGCATTTTCCGACATCGATGCCAATCGCCTCAAGCGGTGGAAGTGGAACAAGCCAACAAACGAGGTTGGAGACAATGCACTGGATCCAATAATTACAATTGGCGATGTTTTAAAGGGTGATACTCTCAGAAAGGACACACACATAGACACACACATAATGGTCTCGGCAGGCCACACAGACCGCCGGCCCAAGCTGGGTTTGCCTTTGAACCATCGAAATCGGTCATTTCGGTGATTAATAAAATTTCGCATCTTTTATACTATGTACTAGCTATAATCAGTGCACTTCCAAGGCATAATTTTGTAGCTAACGGAGGAGAACTGACTGAGGAAAACGTGTTCAAAATCTGGGCCGCTTTTGAGCCATCAAAATCGGCCATATTTGGAGAGAGAAAAAACGCGTTACATGTATATTGTTCATAACTTCATATTGTCAAATCAGGCAATTGACTTGCACCCAAACAACCCCTCACGCGAGACTTCTCCTCACAGACATTATTTCACCTCTAAATATTCTTTTAAGCTTCCCACTTGCAGCATTATTTGTGGCAGCTGCATTGGTTATGTTGGGAACTCGGACCAAGCAAATTAACACCTATGGCAAACGCGGACGAAGGGTGGTGGACGCCCCAAAGGAAACGAATCCTCCCGCTTCGAACAGGGAGATTATCAGTATATTTGATGATTTACCTCCTCCCCCTGAATGGAAATCGTTAGCATCCAAAATGAAGAAGCGGGAAAACACTGTACCCACCAAATCGAACAAGCTATCAGCGAAGGTAGTTGGAATGCAGAGAAAGACACGCCTCTCTTCCGTTCTTTCTCCTGTGAGGAAGAAACAAGCATCTCGGATGAGTCAAATCATGGAAGCTGAAGTCTCTAAACCAATTGCTTCAAAGACAACGATCCCGAACGCCAAACTCAATCCTGCTACTGGCAAATCAAGCGACCCCGCTGTCCTGTCTGCATCACCTCCCCGAGCCCCGCTCTCTGCAGTCCCTATGAATCTTTCGGGGTCGCCCGCTATTTATCAGCCCCGCTCCCATATTGGCCAAGAAACACTGAAGCAGACAAAACAGTTTTCACCTTTTGTTGACGTGGATATCATTGTCCTAGACGGAGTTGGAAAAGCCGTTCGAAAAGAACGGAGGGTATCGCGAACAGACGTACCCATGAACACTTTTAATGATATTCGGCCTTTCAAGCAACCTGTGAATTCGGCGCCGAGCACAATGGACACGGACAACGAAATGCAAGAAATTAGCCAACCCCGACGGCCCAGACGGCCGGTAACAAAGATACCAATTATTTTGTCGGATTCTTCTTCCGAAGATGAGCTCCAACAACCAAAATCTAAAGCGACACATCTAAACCTTCAGCCTCGCCCATCACCATCCATTTCTCCACCTTCGCAGCTATCACTTGGAACGTCTCGCTCTGCACTTGGGGTTTTGGTCCCTTCAGTGCCTTATAAGATACGGCAGTCTCATGCTCCCAACCGAAGACCACCCTCGCCAACATTTGATGCAGAAGAAGACCTGCCGTCTTTGCCATTTGTACCCAAGCTTATTTCTCCACCAGTGCCAACACGATACCACCTAGTTGATTCCCCAGTTCTGAAGCCACGACAACTAACTCCAATTCGAGGTAGCCGGAAACGCCTATTTGAGCCTCTTTCCCCACCTTCTCCAACAACTCCAAGCGATTTTAATCTTTCCATTGACTTTTCAAACCTTTCCGTGGATTCTGAATCACAAACCCAGGGTACCTATCAGAGCGATTTCCAAATCCATGATTCCCTTTTGCCTCTCCTTGAAGAATGTCATCAAGATGCTTGTGGGCCCCACAATTTTTCAACTTTTATCGAATCCTTCCCGTATGACCCGATTCTCCAGGCTGCACGTGAAAACTATGCCATGGATATGAAATTCAGGAAGATTGGAGAAGCCAGTTATTCCGAGGTGTTTGGCATTGGCGATGTTGTCCTTAAAGTTATCCCACTCAGGGATGAAAGCAACACAGCCCCCTATCAAAACGAGGAAGACGGACCAGCTCCGACTGATGCGAAAGATGTCCGCAAAGAGATTATTGTTACGCGTGCTATGGGAGAGGTCGATGGGCGGTTTGTCAAACTCTTGAAAACATACGTCGTCAGAGGTCGTTATCCAGAGGTCCTCTTACAGCTCTGGGACGAATACAACGAAATAAAGGGTTCCGAAAGTGTACGGCCAGGTGAAGTGGATTCTTGTTGTGCAAACATTCAAAAGTCAACTTGAACTGAGGTTCTTGTAGATACTTTTAAAGTTTCGCAGGTGTATGCTATCATCGTGCTTCCAAATGGTGGCCCAGATTTAGAAGC
>Ga0307509_10011105_pt1 | contig 10964 bp, 13 predicted proteins | sample 10_EM_MG_FD_202245 | JGI IMG/M metagenome (GOLD analysis project Ga0307509, IMG submission 202245) | Populus trichocarpa ectomycorrhiza microbial communities from riparian zone in the Pacific Northwest, United States - 10_EM | ecosystem: Host-associated > Plants > Roots > Unclassified | place... | reverse complement strand
CATACGCTTCTTGAAAGATACCGGGTTCACCACGTCGCCTACATACTCGTAAATGAAAGTGTCTCTGCCGGAAACGTCAGGAGAAGAGCTCATATGTTAGTCCAGGGCGACTCACTTGAGAAGATCCTCCTCTGCTCTCAACCCGTACCCTTTCTTCTCCGTGAGGACAATTTCAATGTTGGCATATTGCTTTCGTTGGAATCTGGAGTAGAAGGGAAAAATTTTATTAGCGCCGTTATCCCCCTGAGCATTTATGTCATTTTTCACCTTTGGTTCTGGCAGTAGGCCCGACATCGACAATCATCTTCGAGACACTCGACCTGAGTCAGTCTGTTGATACAGTCGGAATATGGACCGCATGCTTCATCGGGGTTGTCGACACCTGTGAGGACACGTAAGACAATGTGCGGCCATCGTGCCACCAAACCGAGTCAAGCAGAAAGGCCTTAGATTTTACACTAACTACGAAAATGACCCAAACCTCAAAGGAAAGGAGGACGAACCATGGTCGTAGGTGCAATCGCACGTCATACTCTCAAGGACCTCTCTGGAGCGGCCCAGAGACTTGTATTGGTAGTTGTTGTCATAAATCTCAGTGAAGGTACTCAGAGCCACCTGCCGAGCGATGGGAAGGTCACCAATGAGTTGTACGGGGATCTGGGAAGCTTTTCTGGATGTTTTGGATGGTGCTGCGAGGGACGGGGTGGATGATTTTGAATCTGCAGCATCAGTCGTCAACGGGGGAGGTGTGGGCGATGGCGACAGCTTGAAATTTTGGGCTGACATATCCGTGACGAGGGTAGGCGACCGCGACGAGGAGATGTTATCTTCTAGCTTGACCGTGTCGGGTTCGGACTTGATGTCCATTGTGGTGAGGGTGGTAATTGCAAGAGAGGAAGTCGCAGGCAAGGACTCTGTGGCTCTGGCAGGTGCCGACGAATCAGCATCGCCGGAGTCCAGCGACATGGACAGGATCTGACCGCACTCCTGCTTCAGCACCGAGTATACCTCGGTGACTGTCATGAATGTGCAGCAAGCGCCTGGATTGACTGGCCAACAGTGCACCCACGACTGTCGGTTGGGCGCAGCAGCAGCTGGCCAGGAAATATCTGGCACCCTGGTGTCCTAGCAGAGGTCAGCGCTCACCCTACGTTGCGATTCTGAGCAGAGCAAGTGAAGAGTCTACGGCGGCGCTGCACGCATGTAGTGGTTACAAACACAACCAAAATTGTTGTCCTTGACTTTCATCTCCATCCCATGTTTCGACCGTCCCTTTGACTCAGGAATACGACTTGAAGGTGTAATTTGAGCCTAGTCTACCTCTGACTCAAATGTCGACCCCAAAATCTGCCTCCAAGAAGAGAAAGCGTGATGCAAGTCCGGAAGCTCGATTCTCTCTCTCAACCGCTGCGCCTGGAAAAACGGGGCCACTAGTCGGTGCGTGAAATCCATACACATTTTTTTCTCAACCTACATTACTCCTTCTCAGTCAGCTATCCCGTTATCCAACCTCCTGCTTCGACTGCATTCAAGTGCTATTCCCGAAAAAAGCCAAAAACAGCTGGAAAGGACGATGAAGAGGATGATCTTTTGGTAGTCGGGGAAACTAACAGCGTGGAGTTCATCTCAAACGAGGACGAATGTAGAAAGGTTGCGAATGCTGGATGCCGGTGCGTTTCTTCTCTATTATTCAGGTGAATGTCTTGTAACATACCACACGTTAGGTATCTGTTTGCCGTTCGAAATACTCGGACAGGCACAATATCTATTCTCCCTTCTCCCAAATCACCTCATATTTTTTCGCATACCGTCAAGGCTTTGAAATCAATACCACCTTCGGACGCCCCTTCAAAACTTCAATATCTAGAGGCGAAAACTGCCCTTGGAGAAACCTTCGGAACGAAAAAGCAAAAGGCCAACATCCGTGCCCAAGAACGTAACAAAATTGATGTCAAAGCGATGGAAGGCGTCATGACATATGTCATGGACAGTATCGAAAAGGGGGCGGGAGGACTCATGACCGCAGGTTTGTAATTTATTATTGCTTGGTTGTACCACGATTGACACTCGCTGCGGCAGAGGAGTCCAAGGAGGCTACTGACAGGAACAGGTTGATACCACCATTCGACGCTACCGCCACTGAACCTGGTGATATATATCCTTTGCATGACATCATTCCAGAGGCGGAATGGAAGGCACTCTCTGTGAGTGCCTTCGATGCAGCTCAGTCAGACAGGGAAAGGATCGCCATGTTACCTTTCCGCAAAGCGACCTGGGTCAACGATCACTTGAAGGTCTTGGTTGGGGCGAGTGGCAAGAGCAAGAAAAGAAATCTAAAAATCCTGCTTTACATCTCCGCGATGCTCGCCTTTCGCCAAGCCTCCTTTAGCAGGTCTCTGGACAAAGAAAAACTCTATGAAAGATTAGAAGCCGTACCCAACACCGTTGTCGACGGTCTTCTATCACGCTTTGCTGAAATCCCAAGGGGCTCATCAAGGTAATCCCAAACCTCTCGTGTCCACGTCGTCTGTAACTGACACCTTTTAGTTACACTTCAACCTCTGCCACAAAAACGAGTCTCTTGACCCATGTATTTGCCCTTTGCCTCAAATTGGACGAATTTGCTAGCAACACCACAACCATTGCACATGATCTTAGTATGTCGGTCACCGAGTAAGCTGTTGTCATGTTTGGTTTTAACCCTTACTAATTTATCCATAGGGTTAATCAGTTGTTCAAATCTCTTGGTCCGTCTCTCCTTTTTTCTTGGAAAATCACACAAATTTACAGACCCTTTCTCCCTTTAGGATGCAAAATTTCAAAGCTGGGCGAGAGAGAAAGAGCGAGGTTGGGTCTTTCTGATGCCTCGGCGGACGAGAAACGCGCCGTCCTCACTGCCCCCGTAGAGTTCCCCAAGCCCCGGCTGAGAAAGAAGTAGCACGGCCGCCGATTCTTACGTTGGCGTAGGTACTGGAGACGGAACTATCATGAGCTCGTTCACGAAAGAAATTTTTGGATTGATCAAGAATACTATCTTATCTTCGTAGCTTGTTGAATGAAATTTTTGGCGAATAGTGGGGTGTTGAACATTGTCTCTTTGAAGATGGTGATTATATTGCCTGATTATGAACAAATTCAGAAGACAGGACGGGATCTATAGTAGCCGAAATCCGGTGTCGCTTGACCTAAATCCGCTTATTACATGTATCCAATAAATATCCCGCATTCTCCTCACTCCACAACCTACATCTAATTATGCCAGGACGCAGAACTTTTCTCATTGGTGGTGGATGCACGGCTTTCATCAAGGTAAGCAAATGCCAAACTATGCGAAAAAGGGATGGGTATTCTAACATTCTCAACAGCCCAGGGCTACGAGGTCTACTGAGGATGTGGGTGATCATGATTCTCCAAAACTCACTTGGTTGTTTGACGAGTGAACAGATGGGACTCGAAGCTGCGACCAAGGCCCTGCTCGATGCTGGTTGGTTCCTACGTTAAACCTGAAGTTTGTGTGCCTTGCCAACGACTCCACAGGTATAACTTACGATGATATCCAAACTGCGGCGGTTGGATACTGCTACGGCGATTCAACAAGTGGACAGGTTCGTTCATTGTGGATCTTTTATAGAAGTAGACTCAAAAAGGGTTCGCAGCGTGCTCTTTACAATCTCGGCCTCACCCACATCCCCATCGTGAATATCAACAACAATTGCTCGACTGGTTCTTCTGCTTTGTATCAAGCCAACAATGCCGTCAAGTACGGTCAAGTTGAATGTGCCCTAGCCCTCGGTTTTGAGCGCATGAAGCCTGGCAGTCTTGGTACCAACTTCCCTGACCGACCGTCACCCATGATCCTTTTCAACCAGCATTCGTACGAGCTCGAACAAGAACTGGGAGAGAACCACGGTCCCGGAGCCCCTCGCATGTTTGATAATGGTGCTCAGGAATACTTCGCCAAGTATGGCGGTGATATTGAGCACCTTGCCAAAATCGGTGTGTTCAAACGATGATATCTCTTCCTTCCCTATTTATACATTTTCTAGCCTCTAAGAACCACAAACACTCCGTGAATAACCCATATTCTCAGTTCAGGGACGGATGGAGTGTCGAGCAGGTTTTGGGTGCTACCAAGATTACGAAGAACCTGACCAAATTTATGTGCAGTCCCACTTCGGTTCGTCCACTTATCCCACACCGCGTATATGTTCTAATTAATCTTATACTTTTAGGACGGTGCTGCGTGCTGCATTGTTGCATCGGAAGACTTCGTCCATGCTCGTGGTCTTGAGAACCAGGCCATCGAAATCGTGGGCCAAGCTCTTGCTACCGATGGTCCTGCCACTTTTGAGTCGCGCAGCGCCATGGACGTTGTCGGGTACGAGATGTCCAAGAACTGCGCAGACCAGGTCTTCAAGGAAGCTGGATTTGCTGAGGGTCAGGGCAGAGATCAAGTCGGTGTTGTTGAGCTCCATGACTGCTTTGCAGCCAATGAGGTGTGCATTACGTTTTCTCGACCTCAACCCTTCATTTACTTATGCCCGGGCAGCTCATTACTTACCCAGCTTTGGGACTCTGTGCCCCGGGAGAGGCACATAAGCTCGTCGAGCGTGGAGATAATACTGTGTGTCGCTTAACCCCTTTCGTTCTCGGAGGTTTTAATCGCCACATATGAGCAGTATGGTGGCAAGTACGTGGTGAATCCCAGTGGTGGCCTCGAAGCCAAGGGTCATCCACTTGGTGCCACTGGCCTCGGAATGCATTTCTATATCATGAGTACGTCCATGTCCGATGCCGTCCTTTCATCTTACTTACCCCATTCAACAGTGCAACTGCGAGAGTGTAAGTCTAATTGCGTCTAATTGGTATATAGCCTTTCATGATTGGATGCAGGGGCCGGACCGATGCAAGCACCAGGTCTATTCGACATCCCAGACAAGCGCGGAAAGTTCGGGCTCGTCCACAATGTTGGCCTGGGAGGCGCTGTCGTCGTATCTCTGCTCCGTAGGCCCGAGTTCTACAAACCCGGCGGCAAAGATGGTCGTTCGCGGTATGATTTTTCCCTTCCTCGCATAGATCTTATTCAAATTTCGTTACCATTCAGGCTCGGCTATAACCACGCGCACGAATGCCGCCCGGTGACCATGAATGATGTCAACAAGGTCAAGTCGAAGAGTGCCTCGCCGTACGTCTTGCAATATGCGAAACTCTAAGTGGGAAAGGGAAAGATGCCACGCGTAGCTGAGGGTGGGTGCGGTGCGGACACAATTTCAATATGATATTTTATTCCCGCTGCGTTTCATGCCGCGAGAGATTTTAGGATATTCGCCTTCCTTCTCGGTATTGCTATCTACTATCAACTGCTATGACGATGTTGAGATCAAGGGAAGTTACAATCTAGAAAGGTAATGTCATTGTGTGCGGGAGGAACTATGCAGGGCTGATTCGTTGCCGCTGTCCCCTAAAGTTTCGCTTACATCAACGTCAGGCTTGAATAAGTGCCGTCCTATATATATATGTACGAGATATTATTATTGAAACAATTCGAAGTAAAGTACGGAGGCGACTATTGGGTTCCGATCGAGGCGGGAATGCAAGGGAGATCATAGATGACATATGAAGCGTGCATGTGTGAAGGGAGATCATAGTAAATGGAAAATGAAGTTGCCCTTATCACTCTTCTTCCAGATATCCAAACGTTGAATGAATCCCATGAGATTTTCCAGAAATTTCGAGAGGCGTGGAGGGGGAAATGTATGAAAATCCATCCCGCGTTCAATGCGAGGATACCTGCAAGTCTGTCAACGGCATGAGCGTCAAAGTTTGCTATTCACATATGATCAATGTGTGGGCAAAATATAATCAAAGGCACGTACGAGTCACGACGCTTGGTCGTCGTCGATCCCAACTGGTACTCAGGGAGGTCGATAGGACAGGAAGAAGTCTTGGAACAGAATTTCAAGCATATTTGGCACCAGGTATGGTGAAACGCCTCTTGGTCGACGTGAATAGGGTGTGTAGTGGGCTGATCGTAAGAGCATCCACAGCGGTGCAGAGAATGATCGCGTGGAGAGTGTGGGCAACAGGTGCAAGATGTCGAAGCCATTGAGCTGGGCGTAAGGGTTGAGTGTTGATTGAAGATAGGAATTGGAAAATTTCTTCGAGGGTCCTGTGTATAATTTCGCAACTTTCGCGTTTTTATACTCCGGCAGCTTCCTTGTCTTGCCAGTGAGTGGGAGTACAAGGGTCAAGAAAACATGGCAGCCATGACTTCAAATCGCATGACATCACGACGGATATGAACTGTTGTCGTAAGGCAGCTGGCCTTGTATCGGAATGAAGAGGCAAGTCAAATCGAGAACAGTTCACGCACCAACTGGATTTTTGCAGCAGCACGGGAGCCAGGAACCAGGGATCTGAAGGCCACTGTCCGAGGATGAAACTAAATTCGGAGGTTTGAGGTGGGACAACAGCCAAGAGTTACTCAAACTTTGGGCGGAAATCATATCTAGGCCCATGCTCCAGAAGCCTTCCATGATCCTTAACACGAACGGGGACTCAGCGGGGACCTGTCGTGCGGATTGATACGAGACGGACATTACTGAGTACTTCCAGTCACGGAGTTCAAACTTCAAATGTCCAGGAGATTGGCCCATGTAAAGATGGCGACTTAGCCAGAGTTCCATAACAAGTTGGATGAGATCGTAGTGCACAGCAGAGCAGCCTGAAAGCCTTTAGACGCCTGTGGTAGCTTGTGGGTCGCTCGTAAATTTTAAAATGTGAAGGGAAATTATTATTAAGGGTCATCACGGGATCTTAGCTAATCCCGCGTGCTGATGTTGTTTTGGTTTTACGGCCAAACTTCAAACAGGGTGTTGACAACAGGTCTCCGTCACTTTACGCAAATCGGTATGTGATAATTGCGGTAATGGCGCGGAACTTTCGCCTTTTCTTTTTCAAAAAAGCCCTTATTTAAGCCAATCCAATTGACTATTTTCTCTTTCTTTCCCCCGCTAGACTTCCGCTCGGGTTGTCACCACATATCACTGTATCTCCCGATTCAAGGGTCCTTCATCAAGGGAAAAGCCGTTGACAACTGCTCTGACAGAAATTTATACATGATCTGAATACCCCTAAAAAAAACACTGGCCGATAAATGATGTCAACGGGATTTTCCGAGTTAAAGATGGACCCCTGGTAGATCTTGGCACTCTTGCTCTTCGGATTGTTCAGTGAAGCTTCAAGCTTCAGTGAACGACACAAAATCTAGCCCTCTGGCCTGATCCAGACCGCGCTCCAGATAGTACTGGTGAACTCGGCCCAAAAAAGTATATGTGGAAAACGGGAGGGAACCTTTTTATCAAACAGGGCATGTATGCATCAAATCTGCCAATGTGGATTTGGAAACGACATGCGCCTGCATTCAGACCCTGCGCCTTAAGGTCAACTCTCATGACGACATTTTTTTCATCATGACATTGTCAACGGATTTCTCCTCAAATACGGAAGTCAACTGAGGAGTTTCATGTACGTATTACATCCCGTAAAAAACCCAAGGATGCCCGACTCGTACCCCCATCAAATTCTCTTTCAGGAACTTTATTCTGATACTCACCGCTACCCTTGCGATACCCACTGGCGTGGGCATGGAACGACGTAATTGTGTTGTTCATTTTTGGGGTTCAATTTCCGTCCCAGAATATGTATACATCGGACTGACATTTACCGCGAAGGAAAAAAATCACCCACTAAGAATTTTGTCAGCTAGATGATAAACCGAAATTATTCAGTCGTTTCTAGCTCAAATATGGCGCCTCTTTTCTTCTCGTTCGCCCCATCACTAGGTACTCGAGTTCATTATTATAACCCTCTCCCCCACCCACCTTTTCATTTCTTTTTCTTTTGCCTTGTAATTTCCGCCCTTACATTTGGATATACTAGGGTATCCATAGGGCGCTAACTGGCCTTCATTTCCCGTGTTATCTATTACCTACCACGCGGTACGCCGTCGAGCCAGGCAAGTTGTTGCGATCCCATCCCCATGCAGACCGCCTCCTTGAGGCTCTTGATCTACTATCACAGCGTCCTTATGCTCTGACCCCTCACAAACAGAGGTTTCCATTGCTAGCCACAGATTTCATAGCGACACTCACGGAGGGAACTCGCCGGCCTGGATGAAACTTGTCTGCAAGGTGGGTATCCGTCTCCTAGCACTCGGGCAGGCCTCTTACTAGAATCTTTGGACGCCATTATATCGGACCCCATTCACCGTATCTGCTTCTGCCAATGGCTGAGACCGCCTCATCACAATGGACGGACGACGGATTCAAAGATGGAGCAAATACCTTCTGCCAAAATAAATACTGTTCCAATCGCCTCTTGTGAGATCCTCGCCTTCAAACGACGAACAGTAAGGAGAGGAGGTCTCAATCGGTGTGTGTCTCGATCTTTTCCAACGCAGCACGTCCCTTGGTTCATTTCCGTGTGGATTTCAAGCCACAAACAGAACCTTCGACTCAGTACTCCTCCTTCTGTTCGGAGTCCCCGCCACGGTATTCACCGCCGTCCTCCATTTGTCCATATCCTTTCCTTCCTTTCCCGAAAACCTATCTCCAAGGAGGTTTCATAACCGATGTCCCTACTACCAGAGTACCGACAGAATGGCCCATGCGTCGTGCTGAAGGAAATTGTTCTATTTGTCTTCGTTCACGGCCGATCCTTCATTTCTCCTTTTTCTCACCATGAATTCTGGATAATTATCGACCGCTTCTAAACAGTTAGGACTCGTTAGGACATGTATTTTCTTTGCGGGCATGCGAAGCTTATCGTGACATTCATTTCCGACCTCACCTCTGTGGGTTTATTCTTTGTCCTTTGTGAAATGCGTGCAAGCACCTAAATTTATGAGATACCCACAGAATGGCTCCCGTTGTCCTTGGTTATTTTTGCTACTACATCGCACTAGTCGATACTTATATTAAACCCACCACCGGTGCTATGAGGTTGCCGCGCTTCTCCATCATGATCACTGATCATCACCATGTTCACAGGAGAGAATCGAGCTCTGATCGCCGCCCCTTTGGTGTGTCTCCCAACCCACATTCCTCTTTGAACTGACCACGAATTGGTGACAGCGCCGTTCGGGTGGGTTAATTTTTCATTTGAACACCCGTGGTTGGTTTCACAAAATCAGTTCCCGAGTCAAAACAAGCTTTGTCTACCGTTCATCTCGTTCTCTTGATCACGATCACAAGATGGCCAGCTCAACCCCCGAACTTGAGGCATGACGTACCTCAGGGGGATAGCGGTATGGAGAATTCTTTTTCTTTAGCAGACGGTCAGTGGGAGGCCATGTTTTGAGTAATTAAGAAGTCGTGACATCGCCCGACTTTCATATTCAAATCTGACGCCGCAAAAGCTCCAACCGTACGTATACTATATAAGCTCAATAGCTTATATATGCACATAGGGTTGTTTAGTCTATATACAGTATATATACGTGGTTATTTATAGTTTTCATCATGCACCCTGATTTTCTTCCTTTTTGGACTTCTTTCCAATTTCTTTCGCACTCGAAACCGCTCCCAAAGCGTTTCTTTCTGTGTCCCTCGTTCAGATCGGCGCAAAATGTTCTTGTTCCAGTGGAATACTGGTGACGGCTGGTGTAAATCCGTGAAAAAATGGTCATTTAGGTATCCCCATCAAATTGGCCCGAAATCCCGTCATATCTACCCAACCAGTGTATATATACTGGACCGTATATGACAAATTTCCTATAAGGTATATCCATAGTATTTAGTACAGAGTATCCTAGATAGTACGTCTTGATCCCCATCTGATCCAAGCCTCGTTGAGCCCTCAAAGGCCTAGGCCCTTGAGCCATTGTGGTGGGTCCCTTCTGTGCTACCTGAATTCCACTTACTCAGCACGCTCCAAATATAACTGGTTCTCTTTTGTCCTAATTGGGCTTAAGAATGTCCGAGTCTTGCCATAGTCAGCAGTTGGAAGTTATTCAATCGGGCAGCCCACTTATACTACCGTTTTTCCCTCTCTGCAGGAACGTTTTATCCCACCAGCTACCATTGTGAGGTGATGTAGCAGAGAAGGTTATGAGGGCTAACTTGAAAACAGCGCGTGCCGGCTGTGTTATTTATGCACCCTATGTGTTCCGAGGCGTTCTTTGCGCGGTTGTGACGCCTTTAGGATCTTAATCTTTTGAAGAAGCTAAACTTGGTCGAATGTAAGAGCGCTAAAGCAGGGCGTGCCGCCTGTGATTATGGATCCTATTGATTCCGAGACGTTCTTTCCACGGCCGCCACTCCATGGGCCGCCTGAAGGATTTTAATCTTTTACAAGATGCTGAACTCGTTAAAATGAACGTGTCGCTATCGTTCACTCGGGTAACAGCAAGGGCTTCGATGCTACTGATGGACAACTACGGAATAAAATGAGGGTAGCGAGGAATCAAGGACAAGTAAGTAACTTGAACCGAGTGCATTTTAATATGCAGTGCGGCAGGAGTAAGAGTTGAATATTGAATGCAAAACCCTAGGTACCTTCCTAATTTTTGTTTTGGGTCCTTTAGCTGTGAAAACCACTGGGGCAATTGTAGAGTGTATTATTACCTAGTGTTCAAAAATTATCATTTTTCCCTCGCCGGAATGGCCGAAAAAAATCTTTTGAGTTACGACAGATTAAAAAAAGGTCATTCTTTTGTGATGCCTTAATGTAACACTAGGACGTAATACAATGTCAATACTTCCCATTTTGAGCACACACGAGCCATCACCTCGTTCACAGGTCCACTTTGGTTGTCCCCTCCCTTTATTTGATCCCTGGACTCTGAAGCGGCTTGCTGATCACTTGGATGACCGAAATCTTGAGAGGTACCTAGGGATTTGCATTTAGTCGGAAGAAAAACAGTATCTTACAGTGGTTGCCCCATGATAACCATTTGCGGTATG
>Ga0307509_10011104_pt1 | contig 10965 bp, 3 predicted proteins | sample 10_EM_MG_FD_202245 | JGI IMG/M metagenome (GOLD analysis project Ga0307509, IMG submission 202245) | Populus trichocarpa ectomycorrhiza microbial communities from riparian zone in the Pacific Northwest, United States - 10_EM | ecosystem: Host-associated > Plants > Roots > Unclassified | place... | reverse complement strand
ATAATAATTTTCAATATTATTATTAATATCATTGTTATAGAAAATAGTAATGAAAAAGAGTTTTTTATAATTGGGTGGTTTAATTAATTAAATTGAATAAGGTTCAATTTGATTCAATTTGATTCAATGGCTTTTTAAGAGTGGAACGGAACATGTGGAATGGAACCGGAACGTTCCGGGTGGAATTTAGCCGAAAAATCCGGAACGGACCGAGATTTAAAATGAGATGAAATTTGTTTCGTTTTGTTCCGTTTTTTGAATTGGTATGGAATGTTTCGACCATTTCGGACGGAACGGAACAGAATTAACAACCTTGATATAAAGTGATCCAGCCATTAAGCAATCGATTTTCAACCTTTCTTCTATCCTCTGTCCCTCGACGAAATATCTTCCCTCAAACCCTGATTTGTGCTTCTTTTAGCCCATCTCAACCCATTTTGTTTTTATTTTTATAAATGAGTTTTTTTTTTGTTTTTTTAGAGAATAATATAAATCATATCTTAAAACTTCACCTAACAGCTTAAACTACCGGGTTGAGAAAGTTCTTTTAGCCCATCTCAACCCATTTTGTTTGTATTTTTATAAATGAGTTTTTTTTTTGTTTTTTTAGAGAATAATATAAATCATATCTTAAAACTTCACCTGACAGCTTAAACTACTGGGTTGAGAAAGTTCTTTGACATGATATCAAAGTCTTGATGACCAAGCGGTCACGAGTTCAAATCTCACCATCTCTATTTATTTAATAAACATTAAACACAAGATAATATGGACATGTGAAAGTTTTAAGTCCAAGTATTCACTTGAAATAGTATATTAAAGAATAATATAAATTATATCTTGCCAGAATAATAATGATTCACCGAAATAATGAAGGTTTTTACGGTATCTTTTCCTTATAATTGTCAGGATATTTTATTTTTATGAATTGAATATTAATAAAAATACTATATTTTTTCCTTCTAAAAATATAGTTCTACAACCATTCAAATGTGTCCAATGGCATGTCCAATCGTCGTCACGACTTTTGCAGCGTGCTTATGGGCAGGACATCTTTTAGGGCGACATGCTTTTTGAATACCTTTGCCATTTCTTTATCAAGGAGATGATCATACATACTCAATCCAGGGAATTAATGCCTAAGAAGGCAAGAAGATGGTATCCTTTGCAGTAGTATATTTGTTTCTATAGTGCTGTGGGGTTGCATGATTGCTCTACTCGACAATCCCATGTTTGTTTCCCTCAATCAGTGCGTTTTTTCTTTTTTTTTTTAAAAAAAACAAGGATAAAAGAAGCATTGTATGAAAAGAAAACACCCCCGTGTACCAAGTGGACTCATAAAAGTATTCCATGTCCAAGAATTATAATTTAATCCAGATAGGAATATTGTCACCATCCGAACTGAATGAATTAATAATTTTAAATAATTATTTTATTTGATGGATAATTAATAAGATATAATATTATCAAACCTACTCAAAACGATCACTTTAACCTTACTTGAAATATATATTTATATTATATAAATATATTTGAATTTTTTAAATACAATATGATATATAGACACACACACACATATATTAAAAAATAAAATGATAAATAGTATACATATATGTGTATTTTATGTCTATATTATCATTTTATTTTTTAATATATATGTGTGTGTGTGTATATATATATAAATACTTCAAATATATATTAACAATTATATTTTTATTGAAGAATAAATAATAAATACTCTAGATACCTGAAATTCGATAAATAATTTGTAAATATATAATTTTTTTTATCATGGATATATATATATATAAAAACCGTTGATACTAATTTCCATCCCTATCCATGTCTTTATGTGTCTCCCCAAACTATAATATAGCTCTATACGTGCAGAACCAACAAAACAAAATTACTGGAATTACAAAATAATCAAGTTTAGAAAAAGAAGAAGGAGAAACTGGGGCTAATTTAAGGACGTAATTACAAAAAAAACGATTAATCACTCTCTTAATTAAGGTGGTATTCTCGCACTTGATGGGCTAGGAACCTACAATGGAGCATGGACCCGCGCGGCTGTCCCCATGCTTATTAGTTTTCCGCCGCCCCCTGAAAACTGAAAAAATTAAAATTAAAATCATACCATAGAAAATAGGAACCATCATTTCATTAATAGGTCGAAGTGACCATGGCGGCTGCTGCTGCAGCATTATTAAAAAATCACGTTTGTTATTTAACAAATATTATAAAATTAATAACAATAATAATCGAGACAAGTCATAGGATGAAAGTGAAGTTTAAGGATAATATAATAGACTTACACAGGGCCATGGAAATTAAAGAAAAGTAACGTCCTCGATCTTGGTCATTTCTGGAGATCTGGATTTATTTATTTTCTTGCCGTTCCTTGTGTTTCAATGATTCGTCCCATGGCCAACGAATCCCATTGGCTGGATGTGGGGTTTGGAGTGGAGCATGCTTTTGTTTTTTAATAATGAGTTAGTGACAGATATTGCTGATGATAATCCTCTGTGACATATGCTGTATTGAATCACTCTCGGAGATTAATTAATTAACAGCAGGCTGTCTAGGCTAATCCAAGAACAGCTAGAAGCCTTTCCTGTCATTATTTTATTACTATACTATATTCTATGCTCTTGGTCAAGAAATTAACATTAAGCTAGTACGTGCTTTCATTAACCTCTAATCACCTTCTTGATTAATTGATTAATTAACTAATTTTAATATGTCTGGAGAGGGTTTAATGTACAAAATTCGAATTCGTGGAGAAGTCCCGCGACTAGATCCAATTAATGATTCGAAGTTGCAAGTGTCCACGCATTAAAGCAGGATTTGGGTGTCGTTTTTATCTTTTTGTAAAGAATTGAAACCTATCCCTCAATGAATACAATTCGAGGAGTTGCCTTATTGCCGATAGAAAATAATATGATATGATTACGCTTTTTGACAGGATCTAACCTCTCTGATCTTCTCAACTACCACCCAATTATTCTACATTGCTTTCAAGTTAATTGATATTGGTGAAAGTTGGTGAAAAATATTCATTTTCTCAGCATTCATGGTTAAACTAAGCTAATTGGACTATAATCACACCACAAAAAGAGGGTGAACAATTCTAAACTACAAAGGTGGTGTTTGGAATACTATTCAAATATTATTTCGTGAAAAATTGATTTTTCTTCTTTATTTAAAATTAATTTTTTATGTTTTTTTTATTGTTTTAATATGCCGATGTCAAAAATAAATTTTTAAAAATATAATTTTTTAATATATTTCCGATCGAAAAACAATTTAAAATACAACCACTATTACAATATCAGACGCTACACCATAAAATATCCTTTACCAATGAGAAAGAATACTCAGGCTAGCTATTGGGCAGGTTATAAATTTGAGACTGGGGAACCCAAAAATATATTATTTCGCAAAAAATTGGTTTTTTTTTATTTAAAATTAAATTTTGAAGTTTTTTTTATCGTTTTGATATGTTGATATCAAAAATAATTTTTTTAAAAATAAAAAATATACTATTTTGATATATTTTCAAGTAAAAAACACTTTAAAAACCAATCATTATCACAATATCATTTCCTAACAAGAAAAGAATACCCAGACTAATTGAGCAGAGTTATAAATTGAGATCATGGAACCAAAAAATATACTGAGCTATAAAAAATCATCTTTACGTACAACAAAAAAAAAAACATATATAATAGTTATAGATTTTTAACTAGAAGAGGCCATATGAAAAAAAGTCAAATTAATAAGAAATAAAGATTAATTTTTAGGAACAATTTTAAGCTTCAAAGGCCAATATCTGCCTCCTCTAGTTTAGCCCCATGAGATTTGCACATTGATTTTAATAAAAAATGTTTTTCAAAATAATTAGCCAGGCGCTGTACCTTAAAATTCAAAGCCTAGGATGGGTGTAAAAATGATTAAGGAACGAACAATCTCTGATCTCTCTACATTAGCTAACTAATTTTAATAGAATTATATGTATCATCAAAAGTATATATTATCAACATAATTTTTATCCTTTTGTTGTACGTTGCGTCCCAATTACAAACATTCACTTACTATATGTTTGAAGGTGAGTTTCAATCTTTGTTTTTTAATTTTGGTTTTTTTTTAATTATTTTTTTAGTATTTTTAAATTGTTTTTATATACTGATATTAAAATTAATTTTTTTAAAAAATATATTATTTAATTAATATTTTTTTAAACAAGAAAAATACTTTAAAAATTATTACTCTATTAACTACCCGCTTAACCCATGTTTAATATTATTTCAAATAGGGTTCAGTAAAATTTAAAAATTTTAATATATTTTTAAATAAAATATATTTTTAAAAAAATTGTTTTCACACTTCCAAATACCCAGTAATACCACAAGTTCCTCACGTTTCACAAAAATTACAACCTCAATGGCTACTGTGCAGTAGTCAATAATCACCACGATTCACGCGCATGTATAAGCAATACTCCGTTGACCTGGCTCGAACCCTCTCTCCAATATCTCCCTCTGTATAGAACGAGTGAAAGAAAACTTACAACAACCTGCCGACCAAAAGTGCACTTTTAATAGCCTTATATATCTGGTGAAGTTAGTATATATCCAGGTGTTTTCCAGCTATTTCCAATCATTCTGGTTTCACACAGTCAAGAATGAAAACACAAAATTAAATAATGGCAGGAGGGCGCAGGTCACTTTCAGGCCATCTGTGTGGTGACCGACCGAAAAATAAGTCCAGATAAAAGAGAACCCCGGCCCCAACTTGAAGTTGAATATTATTCTATTCCACTCGTGACTTCAATTCGATTCTGACCACTGCTACCTATCAATAATCGTTTTTCTCTAGCTTTTGCTCCTCCTCTCTCTTCTTTCAAGAACGAATCATCAACGAGACTTCACGCATTTCCACTACACAGGGCGGCTTGCAATTGTTTGGTGAACAAGAAGTTCGCTTCCAGGGGAAGCTCGCATCTAGGGAAAGTTTATTAACCTAGCTAGGTTTTCTTTTCTTGGTTCACATACATGATATCTATTTAATGCGTGCACCCTTTTAATTTGGATGAAGAACCTAGCTAATGGTGTGGCACTGTGGAGAAATTAATCTTTTAACTTTCAAGTGATCAAAGCAATGGGTGTGTGAGAGCAACTTTCACATCTGACTAGCTAGGAGTAGCTTTAGGGTTCTTACAAGGCATCGATACTAGAATTTACAAACTTGCCCCAACAAGACATCAACAAATTAGTTAAAGTAGATATATATGATCTCTCCAATATGCTGGTTAACTTCGAGTTAACATAAATTGTCATTGCATCCGTCAGCTTTTGTGTCTCATTGATCAACAGTACTACTCCTCAAATAATACATGCAAGAAAACAAAACTTCACAATTTTCATATAATTAATTACCCCGCAAAGAGATTGCTCTCTAATGGTCGGTACCTAATCACAAGCTTTGCCCTTAAACATGGTCACCACACACCGAACACTTTTTTCCTGGTCAAAGCCATTTCCTACCTCATTTCATGCAGTTTTGGTGCGTTTGGACAAAAGTTTTGAACTGGTGGGGTAGCTAGTGAGTGGGTCGTCCCTGAAACTGTTGATGGTTTAATTATACAGAGGGTTTTTTTTCTTGCTCGTGGATCTATGCAAGAGAAGGACTGGTATATGCCTGTGTGCGTATGGTGTGCTTTGGTCAGTTTGGCTTACTAGAAATGAGGTAATCTACAATGATGGAAGGCTGGACCAGTGTGGTTTGTGGTCTCTGATTTACAACAGTCAACAGGGTTGCTCATTGGGTACTGAGGTTCTTGGACGAGCTCTCTTCTGCTACACTGGGGATGCTTTATTGAGGAGCCCTGACTGTGTTAAGTCAGTGTCTGCTTTGAAGTGGAACACAGACGCTATCAGGTATAAGTGGAGTACTATTAAGGATCATGAGTTGATATATTCTTCCTCAATTCTTACTGGCACTAATCATTCTAATGAGACTGAAATACTAGCAATCAAAAAAGCAGTTGAGATCAGTGCAGATCATTCATCTTTAGCTCAAACGATGGACTGGCTTTTTCGAAGCGGACTCTTCAAATGCAGCGAGCTGGTTGAACAAGAGCGTAGCATGCTCTCGATATTATTTTCAACTCAGTTAAAGCTTTAAAGGCAGCAGCTTTTATCCATACGCTTAGAGAAGCAAGTGCTTTTGCAGATAATTTAGCCAAGGAAGCAATAAGTCGTGGTGATGAATATCTTACTATCTGGTTGTAAATGATCGCTTCATTTCCATGTCTAACCATGCTCTTAATGACTGCGTGCTTATCTTAATAAAATCCCAACTTTCATAAGAAAAGGTCTGATTAAAGCGATAGGGCCTTTTAGCATCTGACATCCCATAATTAGTCTTACATGATATAATTGATTGCACGGAAGAAGAAAAAAACATGTTATACTATATTATATAAAGTTTGGGTAGACAAAAGATTTAATGGACCGATGTTCTGTAATGATTATAGCTGTTCAAATTCATTGACATCCTGGACGTGCTCACATAATTCCAACGATACTGATGTCTTCGTTAGGTTACTCTGCTACCTAGCTCCAAACTAGCTCGACTTGGGTCGTTTCAAGGGACAAGAGAATTCAAATCCCTTGTCCGCGTTTTACACCACGAACCAGCTCTCTTGTTATGCTGAAATTAAATTTCATCAACCTCCCAAATAAATAAAAAAAATAAAAGACAATCAATTAATAACTTTGAGGGTATAGCTAAACTGGTTAGGTTTTGTGTTTATTCCCTAAAAATCATCAGTTCGAGTCTCACAAACCTCGGGGTCACTGGAGGCTTACATGGTCATTAACTTCAGGGTCCGTGAGATTAGTCAAGATACTCGTAAGCTGACTCGGACACCACGTTAATAAAAAAATAAAAAATAAAAGATAATCAATTAATAAATGTAAGCTATACATATATATGTTGTTCATAGTTCTTTTCTTCGTTCGTTCCTTGTTTAAGTTTTGAGATATCACTTGGATTAATTGTTTCAAGGGATTTGAGATTATATCTCTTCGTATTTAACGAGAATATTATTATTTAAATTAAATTACATCCAAATACATGAATTAACCTGCTAGTCAATAATAATAAAAACCCAGCAAATTACAATATATATATATATATATATATATATATATTTGGTAACATTTTCCATTTCTTATCGCTTTTGCCCTTTGAGCTCGTCAAAAAAGCATCTACAATATTTCTCCTCTTTCGATGCTATATGTGAGGGACCATTTCTAATAGATCTGCTTAACTATCACGAGATAACATGCATGGACCATTTCCATATAAAAATCTTTAAACTTTTATTTCATTATCAATATCAGCATGCATGTACCCTTTCTACAACTTTTTTTTTTTTATCCTCCATGAACTTGTACAGTAGTATATTATTATTGTTTGTTTTTGCGTTTCAAAACCGATTTTAAAAATTTTTAATTTTTTAATTTTTTTCTTTACTTTAAATTAATATTTTTTTATATTTTCAGATCATTTTTATGTGCTGATATCAAAAATAATTTTTAAAATATAAAAAAATTATTTTGATGCATTTTCAAGTGAAAAACACTTTGAAAAAACAACGATAATCACTTTTCCAAACAGGCTTTTACCTAACTCTATTTATAACATGATTCAAGATTTGGATCATAAATGAACTGGGTTAATCTAAATTAATATAAAATAATTTTGTTTTAAGATTTTTTTTAAAATAAAATAATATCATTTTAGAATTAACAAAATATATATCAATAAAGTCTTACTTAATTTGATTTTGATTGAATTACAATTTTAACCATCAAATTTTTTTAGTTTAACTAAATTAACTTCCATCTTATTTTACATATATAAAACTTAAATTGAATTAGATTTTTATAGTATGTTAGTTGTTACTTTTGAAAATATTTTTTGTTGAAAATAAATTAAAATAATATATTTTTATTTTTTTCAAAATTATTTTTATATAAAAACATTAAAATAAAAATTTTAAATAAAAAAATATAAAACACCGTTTCAAAAACGTTCTCATTTAACCTCTTAGCCGAGAAATTAATAAAATATCTTCCTGGCTAGGTGGCAGAGGAGAGCCAAAGCCGCAGGGAGAAGCCGAGCTATGGTTGGTTATAAAGCGGCTTATCAAAGGCAGCTGTGCGTACGATCCCAGTCCCATCTAGGAGTCGCTGTCTACGCACGTTGCTAAAATAACAGTACGTGTCAGAATAAGCTGTCCAGCTAAATGGGACCACCCGAGTTGTGGATGCGACACGTGTTTGTATCCCCATCTTGACAGCTTACCATCTATGATTGAGGGACCACGTTAACCCCGCCTCTCCCTAATACTGGTTTCCTATTTTGCCCTCTCGTACTCCGTGCATTTTTTCACTCGTTTTGCCGCGTGCCAGATCGGATTGGAATTCAGGTGGTCACGTGAACATATCACCAAACGTTTTGCCTCTCTTTAAGCATTTGCTCATTTATGTTTCAATTAGACCATAACTTTCCCGTGAGCCTCCACGTGATCAAATTGTACTCTCTCCTCTTGCCTTTTATTAATTACCTCCTAAATTAATTTTAATTTTAATTTTTATATAAAACGAGTGTATATATATATAGTTTATATTCAAATATATTTAAAAATATTATATCGCAACTGTCTTGTTCTGGTTAGATTTTAAGCAATTTTAAATTAAGATGGAGTAATGAAGCTTACTTTAAACTTATCTAGATTAAGTTAGATTAAGTGTGTATTTTGGTGTAGGGTATTTAAAAAAAAATATTTTTTAATTAAAATTATTATTTTTATTTTTTTATTGATACATCAAAACCATATAAAACACTTCAAAAAACCAATTAATGTGAATCTACGATATTAATCTAGATATCTGTAATAGTTAATAAGAAGATGTTTAAGAATGTGGCTAGCTGTATATTTTTAAAAATTTTGAATTTATTTATTTTTTACTTTTTTTTAATTTTTTAATTTTTTAATATACCAAGTAAAAAATATTTTTTTTAAATCATTTCCATAATATTATACAAACTTTTTATATTTCATAAATAACACAAACAACTAAATTAGTAGCAGCACCATAACTCATGGAAAGCTATCACCGACTGTATTTAAGATTAATTACTATTCAGTATCGTAAATACTAGCATTGTTGCTTTGTTTTATTTGTTAAAAAAAACATTATAGAAATGGTTAATAAACATATTTAAAATTAGGAGTCCCTCGTTTTTATAATTAAAATATTGTTGGAAATTATTCTCTAATTAAAATAAATTGGAAATAAATGATAAATTGATATAAAAAACCTCTTGGTTAACATATTTGTAAACCCAATAAAATTTAATTTCATGTTGAAAGATTACAAGTTTTCTTGTAGTTTATATGTGAGGAAATTAAAAATTTAAAAATAAATCTATGAATCACCGATGTTTTTAAAGAAAAAAGGCTACATACAAAATAAAGAATTAATTTTTTGCTAGCCTATTTTATTTGCCTCATTTATGAATAATGAATCCAAACAATTTTTTAAAAAAACTTGAATAGTTTATATTTATATAGAAAAAAAAAGATTTTAAAGCAGAAAACTATAATGGTTTTGTTTCAAGGTGGGTAATTAAAGCTAATAAATGACAAAAAATAATTATGGTAATTATCAAAAATATTTTTATATTAGTTTTTCTTTCAAAACTCATTGCAAGAGATTGGAGGAAGGGTGTTTTATAAATATTTTGAGATCCTTTTTCACCTCAATTTCTAGATTACATTCCTTAGTTTCAAGCACTGTTTTTTTCCCCCCTTTACCATAGAGCTTAGGTTTTATTACTGTAAAGAGATTCCAAGTGATTTTTTTTAAGTTCATGAACATTGTCTAGAAATGCAAAAAAAAAAACAATTTAATGCTGTTGGAATTCTGAAAAATTAATTGCAATCATTCTATCTGCATCAAAAGATGAGTACTAAAACTCTAAGGATAAATAATTAATTATTGATGATGATAAATTTTTATCTTAATCTAATTTTAAATGTTTTAATAAGTAAATATTTTATATTTGTATTTTAATTTGAGTATAATAATTGTTTTTATGTGTTGATATGCATGTTAAGATCTTTTGTATATTTAAATGCTACTTTAAATATTTAATTATATGCCAAGCATGCATCCTATAATTTTATTTTAATCTTTAGTGCAAGTTCATGTTCATTATTTATCTTGTTATATAAAATTGCATGTAATCCAGACTGAACAATTACAATCTCTACCGTTGAACAATAATCCCAAGGCTTTAACTAACAAGTAGTCTTTTGTTTAGTTTATACATCTAGATTTTTGCAAGTTAGATTAACAATTTAGAAGGTTGTTATCAACTTTAAACTTAAGTTAAAGTTTAACTGCTATTCCAGTTTGTTATGTCCATTCATTTTGTTTTTATATATATTTTTTAAAAAATTAAATCGATGTTTATTAAATATATACTATATTTTTGTTTTGTTTTTACCTGGGTACCTCACATCCTTTTAAAGAATGAGACTAGTCTCGTTTGAGGTTCGTGGCTGCCCCTCCCAATAAGTATGTTTTTTAGAGATCGAACTTGTGTTCTCATTGTTCTCTCAATACTTCATTGGTTAAATATATACCTTATGAAACTAATACTTCATTGGTTAAATATATACTTATGAAACTAAACAATAAAAACATGATTAAACCGACTATATTAGCTATAAAAATTTTATCTATTAAATTGTTTAGTTTTTTTTTTTGGTTCTTCTACAAATTTAAATAAGTTGTTTTATACTTGCATTTGAGAAGCTAAAAATTTAATTATAAGTATCTGACTAATGCTTATATGGAGAATTTGTTTTTTTTTTTAAGAAAA
>Ga0307509_10011103_pt1 | contig 10967 bp, 12 predicted proteins | sample 10_EM_MG_FD_202245 | JGI IMG/M metagenome (GOLD analysis project Ga0307509, IMG submission 202245) | Populus trichocarpa ectomycorrhiza microbial communities from riparian zone in the Pacific Northwest, United States - 10_EM | ecosystem: Host-associated > Plants > Roots > Unclassified | place... | reverse complement strand
AACCCACTGCAGCCATGTTGCTCGAAGACTGTTGAGTACATATGCTCAGCGGAAGGACTATGCTCGAGTCCCAAGTCATCTTTCTTTTTTGATCTGGCACACCCTTCGGACAATGGCGCCTGGAATGCTATTTATTCATTTCTGCAAGGTTCTCTTAACAAAGATCTGAAAGTTTGAGGATGGTTCCTTATATTTGCATACATTATGTGCAGTCAGTCTTCGGTTTCATCCCTTGTGATTGTAAAATATATTATCATCCAATATCATAGTCACTTAAAAACTTACTAATTTACAAGAGTATGGATAAAAAAACTAATTGTGCATTAAAAAAAGATGCATCTTACGAGACCCTGTAAACTAATTGTGCATATTTTTTGATAAAGAAAAAGTAATAGCTAAAGTAATTTGTTCATACTTTAAGAATAAAATGCACACAAAAATTACTATTGGGAAATGTATTGTTGGTTTTATACCCTTCTTTTTCCTCTTTGTGCTTTGTTAAAATTACTAGAGAAACCCTAACAATGAAAACCACTAAAACAAATACTTTAAGGCAGAGATGAATCGTACGAGACCCTGTAAAGTTCACTCCTACAAACACCAGATCCCAGCGCATAAAAGGGTTGCTCATGTCGTACCTTGATGCCCTCAACTTTTTGTCTTTTGAGGATTTTCCAGTGCATTGATCTGAACAAAATGGTTTTGGTTCCAGATATATATATGCCAAAAGTAATAAAAATATTAATTTTAAACAGCTAGCAGATACTGATAATTCCCTAAACCACTAAAACCTTCTTCTATAAATAGTGAAGACAAGTCTTTTGTGCCTGCATTTAAAAATTTCGGCTTCGTAGTTTCATTTCTTTTCTTTTAAGTTTAAATTTTTTTTTAATCTAAAATATTTCAGCATTAAATTTATGCTTTTTTCGCATTTCTTTTCTCAACAGCTTCTTTGGTTTTAATTGCTTTGAGTGATGTAGTTAAATATCACGGTGACGATGCTCTTGCTTCTGTTATCGCAATTGAAACCATGATTTGATTATTTGGTTTTTTAAGTTCAGTTATGATTAGCATCGTTAATCAGTTATCTTATAATGAAAAAAAAATTATTGCAAACAATCAATCAATTAATGCAAACACTGATGGAATTAAAAGTCGGGCACGTAAATTTTATAACAATATTATGATTAGATATATGTCAAAAGTGATGGTGGAATACCACCCTTATTATTTCAACTATGCTTATTATTTTTCTTTCAAATTCTGGAATATATAGGGTTAAAGATATGAAAAAACCCTATGAATCATATTATGATATTTTTATTTTTTGAGTTTTTATATGTCTGGGGTTTTATTGAGCTCTTATGATGCTACTATGTGAATCAAGTTTTGGCTTTGTTATTATGATGAGAGTAAGTATTGAATTATATGTCCAATACTTGTAGGAAAATTATACCAGACATATAAAAGAGAAAACTTGATTCACATAATAGCATCATAAGAGCTGAATAAAACCCCAGATATATAAAAGCCTAAAAAATAAAAATATCATAGGATGATTCATAGGGTTTTTTCACATCTTTAACCCTATATATTCCAGAATGTGCAAGAAAAATATTGAGCATAGTTGAAATAACAAGGGTGACAACCTCTACCACCACTTTTAACACATATTTGATCATAATATTGTCATAAAATTTTTGTGTCCGATTTTTAATTTCACCAGTGTTTGTATTAATTAATTGATTGTTTGCAAGAGTGTTTTTTTCATTATAAGACAACTGATTAATTAATGATGTTAATCACAACTGAATTTAAAAAACTAAATAACCAAATCATGGATCCAATTACAACAACAAAAGCAAGAGCGTCATAATCATGATGTTTAACTATATCACTTAAAGCAATTAAAATGAAAGAAGTTGTTAAGAAAATAAATATGAAAAAAAGCATAAATGTAATACTGAAATATTTTAGATTAAAAAGAAAATATTGAAACTTAAGTAAAGAAACCATGAAATAAAAAAAAATAACCACGAGAGATGATGCAGGCACACAAGTAAGTCTTGTATAAGACTACTTATAGAAGAATGATGACCTGAAATAGTTATGTTTTGAGGATTGTATTTTACAATTTTTTTTGGTGAAATTGATCGATTATGTGCATCCAGAGTAGGAATATGTCATCTCTGCCTCCAAGTACTTAAACGAGGTTTTAATGGTTTTTATTGCTGGTGTTTCTGTGGTAATTTTAGCAAAGCACAGAGGAGAAAAGAGAAGGGTACAAGACCAACATTACATTTTTCTCTGGTAATTTTTTAGGGCATTTTGATATTAAAGTACAAAAGAATTACTTTAGCTATTATTTTTTCTTTACCTAAAGCTAACGTTTTCTTGTGTTTGACTAAATAAATTATTTTATATTTCCCTCTTTTCTAAATTTGATTTTAGTAGCCTGGCAAACGAGTCCTGTGTATTGTCAAATCATAATCGCAATCTATAAATAACAACACTATATAGAAACCTTTCAAGCCCTGAGTCATTTCAAGCAAAAAAAAGAAAAAGAATATAAAAAAGAGACAACCTACCATTTAAAATCCAAGATCAAGAAAATAATGAATGGTCTAGACCCACTATATATATATATATATATATATATATATATATATATATATATATATTTATTTTTTAATGATCTTTCTATAGTTTTTTAAATAAAAATATTCTGTGAGTTTGTAGTCACTGTTTTCTTAACTATAAAACAGCATATTGTTTTATTTTCTCAGTATCATATAATATATGATATATAATGTTTAATTTATGATTAATAATGACGCGATTAATAAAATTTAGCGCGCCTTTGTCAATTAGTAAAAAAGAAAGATTAGTAAACGGATAATTCCTTAAAGCCTCAGAATCATCAATAAAGACTAACCAAGGAGACTAAATCTTCATCACTAACAACAAAATACACGAGGAACAAAATAAAAAGAATATACCTCATGAGCAATGTGCATTCTCCCAGAAGGTTCAAAACCATCATAGCAAATGGGTAGTGGTTTTTTCTCGAGAAGATTACGTGGTTCATCTTCTTGAATACATTCTTCACCAACGCTTCTCACAAGTTGAAACCTTTCCTCTAAACTTAACAACCTGGAAATCAAAGCCCATCAACAAAATCCAAAAAAGATCACAACTTTACACAAACCAGTTAAAATTTTCATCAGAAGAAAAGATATAGAGAGAAAATAATTACTGGGGTGTAGTGGGATTTGATGAGGATGAAGCTGAAGGGGTGACAGTGAGGGATTGCATCTCACAGAGAAAAAGAAAAAGAAAAAAAAAGGGGGCGGCTGCTGATGTGAAGAAATGGAAGGGGGGGGGGTTAAAGGAGATTCGAGAAAAGATGGAATAGGAAGACGTGTTTCCAGAACAAAGAAGATACGTGTTCTAGACCTGCTACTCTACTTGTTTAAAGTTTTGTTTTTAATGTTTTAAAAACATTAATTTTTTTTTTAAATTAATATTTTTTTTAGTATTTTTTAATATGTTAAAAATAATTTTAAAAAAATAAAAAAAAAATTTAATTTAATATTTTTTTAAATAAAAATAACCACAATTCTGCATCCAAACACTAACACATTGTATACAGCTAGAAGCTGGAAGATAGAAGACCATTTATTTAGTTCTACTTTCCTTTCCTTTTATCTTCAAAAAACAAAATTGATTCTATGAATCATGAGCAAAGCCCAAGCATATAAGTCACATTAGCCGGGCCTAAATTGGGTTGGAGCTAAGCCCATGCTCGGTCAAAGTTCAAGCTTCGTCCTCTTCATTAGAATCCAACATTATTAAAACAAAAAAGGCATAGTGCTTGGTATTATGTTTTTACTTGTATTTGGTTATATTTATTTAAAAATATATTAAATTAATATTTTTTTAGTATATTTTTTATTATTATTTTAATATGTTAATTTTATATTAAAAAAATAAAAATTACTCTGATATATTTTTAAATGAAAAACATTATATACCACAATACCCAACACATTCAAATTATTTAAGTTAATAATTTGTTGTACAAAAAAAAAAAAATTATCATAGTTTTATACCATTTTCATATAATAAGTGCTTCGACATTTTATGTAATTTATAATTTTATGAAATAATCTCATTTAGGTTTTCCCAACAAAAAAAGTTAATTAAATGATGTCATTTCCGAATTTCTACTAAAAAGGAGTCTCTTTAATGGTTTGTTTGCTTTATGATCTCTATTAGTTATATACCTACTACTTGTATTGTTCGATGCGAACACTGATGGAATTAAAGGTCGGGCACGTAAATTTTATAACAATATTAAGATCAAATATGTGTTAAAAGTGGTGGTAGAGGTTGTCACCCATGTTATTTCAACTACGCTTATTTTTTTTTCTTTCGTATTCCGGAATATATAGGGTTAAGAATGTGAAAAAAACCTTATGAATCATCCTATGATATTTCTATTTTTTGAGCTTTTATATGTCTGGGGTTTTATTCAGCTGTTATGATGCTACCATGTGAATCAGGTTTTGGCTTTGTTATTACGATGGGAGTAGGTATTGAATTACCTGTCCATATTGGTCATAAAATCAATGACCAATATCACTACACATTTTACTTAGCAATTTATGTTGTTCTCTGTCTGTTTATAGCCAGAACTACAATTCATTACTGGTATAATGAGAAGCTAGACATAAAAGAGAGGGAGCAAAGACCTCAGCCTACAGTCCGACAGAGAGAACAACATGCTTAAAAGAGGAATAACGAAGGTCAGAAAAATTTATTTATGTATTTTTCATTTTAATTTAACAGTAACTTTGTTAATGTATTATGTTCATTTAGTTTTTAGTATGTTAATTCAGTACTGTACTATTGGTGTTGAATATTTATTTAGTTTAACTCGGTATTATTCAATCAGCAGTGCCAATATAAAGGCTTCTTGAATTCGAGTATTACAGCAATGTGGATGCTGTAAGATGTTTATGTATTTAGTTTTAACTCTTTAACTTGTGGTTTGGAAATACAGAGGGTGTTGCGAACCAGGAAGAATAGTAGCGGGAAAAAGGATATTCAAACCAAAAGAGTATTGATTAAACGATGCGAACACTGATGGAATTAAAGGTCGGACACGTAAATTTTATAACAATATTAAGATCAAATATGTGTTAAAAGTGGTGGTAGAGGTTGTCACCCATGTTATTTCAACTACGCTTATTTTTTTTCTTTCATATTCCGGAATATATAGGGTTAAGAATGTGAAAAAAACCTTAAGAATCTTCCTATGATATTTCTATTTTTTGGGCTTTTATATGTCTGGGGTTTTATTCAGCTGTTATGATACTACTATGTGAATCAGGTTTTGGCTTTGTTAATACGATGGGAGTAGGTATTGAATTGTCTGTCCATATTGGTCATGAAATCAATGACCAATATCACTACCCATTTTACTTAGCAATTTATGTTGGTCTCTGTCTGTTTATAGCCAGAGCTACAATTCATTACTAGTATAATGAGAGGCTAGAGATAAAATAGCGGGAGCAAAGACCTCAGCCTACAGTCCGACAGAGGGAACAACATGCTTGGAAGAGGAATAGTGAAGGCCAGAAAAATTTATTTATGTATTTTTCATTTTAATTTAACAGTAAATTTGTTAATGTATTATGTTCATTGGATAATGTTTAGTTTTTAGTATGTTAATTCAGTATTGTACTATTGTTGTTGAATATTTATTTAGTTTAACTCGGTATTATTTAATCAACATTGCCAATATAGAGGCTTCTTGAATTCGAGTATTATAGCACTGTGGAAGCTGTAAGATGTTTATGTATTTAGTTTTAACTCTTTAACTTGTGGTTTGGAAATACAGAGGCTGTTGCGAACCAGGAAGAATAGTAGCGGGAAAAGGATATTCAAACTAAAAGAGCATTGATTAAACGATGCGAACACTGATAGAATTAAAGGTCGGGCATGTAAATTTTATATCAATATTATGATCAAATATGTGTTAAAAGTGGTGGTGGAGGCTGTCACCCTTTTTATTTCAACTATGCTTATTATTTTTCTTTCACATTCCGGAATATATAGGGTTAAGAATGTGGAAAAAAACTTATGAATCATCCTATGATATTTTTATTTTTTGGGCTTTTATATGTGTGAGGTTTTATTCAGCTGTTATGATGCTACCATGTGAATCAGGTTTTGGCTTTGTTATTACGATGAGAGTAGGTATTGAATTGTCTGTCCATATTGGTCATGAAATCAATGACCAATATCACTACCCATTTTACTTAGCAATTTATGTTGGTCTCTGTCTGTTTATAGCCAGAGCTACAATTCATTAGTGGTATAATGAGAGGCTAGAGATAAAAGAGCGGGAACAAAGACCTCAGCCTACAGTCTAACAGAGGGAACAACATGCTTGAAAGAGGAATAATGAAGGCTAGAAAATTTTATTTATGTATTTTTCATTTTAATTTAACAGTAAATTTGTTAATGTATTATGTTCATTGGATAATATTTAGTTTTTAGTATGTTAATTCAGTATTGTACTATTGTTGTTGAATATTTATTTAGTTTAACTCGGTATTATTTAATCAACATTGCCAATATAGAGGCTTCTTGAATTCGAGTATTACAACACTGTGGAAGCTGTAAGATGTTTATGTATTTAGTTTTAACTCTTTAACTTGTTTACAGATAGCACCTTACTAGAGATCATAACCCATCTGGAAAAGGATCTTAGTTTGCATCCACATTATACATGGGTGAATGAGCATCTGTATAGGAAAGGCAAACTGGTAGTGGGCAATGACTCCGACCTGCAAGGTAAATTAATCTTCATTTATTACGACTCTGCCATAGGGGGGCCACTCTAGTGTTATTGTCACGGCCAAATGGTTGGGATCATTATTCTATTGGAAGAAACAACAAAAGCACGTAAGAGCCCATGTGAGGGAGTGTCACACCTGTTAGAAAAACAAAAGCGAGAATGTCCTAACACCTGGTCTGCTTCAACCTCTCCCTATACCCTAGGCACCTTTCATGGACATCAACATGGATTTCATTGAAGGGCTACCCAATTCAAAAGGAAAGAATGTTGTTTTGGTCGTAGTAGATAGGTTCAATAAGTATGCTCATTTCATTGCTCTATCTCACCCCTATACAGCTGCCACAGTGGTAGATGCTTTCATGAATAACATCTACAAACTACACGACTTACCTGTTTCTATAGTGAGTGACAGAGACCCTGTGTTTCTAAGCAGATTCTGGAAGGACCTATTCGCCTACCAAAGAGTTCAACTGTTACATTCTACAGCCTATCATCTCCAAACAGATGGGCAGACAGAAGTGGTGAACCAGTGCTTGGAATAATATTTGAGATGCATGACAAGCAAAACACCAAATCAATGGTCCAGATGGTTACCCTTAGCCGAATGGTGGTACAACACCAGCTATCACTCATCAATCAAGTCTACACCATTTGAAGTTCTATATGGTCAGGTTCCTCTAATCCACATTCCTTACCTGCCTAAGAATTCTAATATAGAAGCTATTGATAGATAATTAACAAAGAGGGAAGACATGCTCAAGACCATTAAAGACAATCTCAAGCTAGCTCAACACCGCATGATCCAACTAGCAAACAAGAAGCGCAGTGAATGAATCTTCAAGGTGGGGGACTGAGTTTACTTAAAATTACAGCCCTACAGGTAACAAACAGTGAGCAGAAGGGCTTCACATAAGCTGGCAGCCAAGTAATATGGTCTTTATCAAGTAATTGAATGCATAGGGGCGATAACACACAAACTGAGCCTTCCCAAGTTCGAGCGTTATACACCTAGTGTTCCATATCTCCCAATTAAAGCAACATGCAGGAAATAAGGTAGTGCACGACAGCTTACCTGCCCAAAACTCAGATCTGAAGTTACAGCCCCAAGCCATTCTTGACAGAAGAATGGTCAAGCATCACAAGCAAACGGATACACAAGTCTTAGTTCACTGGAAGACCTTATCACCATCTAAAGCCACTTGGGAATTTGCTGACGATCTCCTCATGAGGTACCCACGGTTGTTCCTTGAGGACAATGAAATTTTTTGAAAGGGAAAAGTATTGTTGCGAACCATGAAGAATGGTAGCGGGAAAAATAATATTCAAATCAAAAGAGCATTGATGAAATGATGGCGTTCTCAATAACGCTCAACATACCCTTCAACTTCCACGCACATCGAAGAAGATTCCGAACTAGTGACATTACCTCTACGGCTCTACCGCCTGTTACTGGCATGTCTTATGCGTCCACTCTTGTATTAGAGGAAGATGATGTAATCAAAAGATGGTGACTTCTACCTTCTAGCCAAGTCCTACCTTGATTGTCGAGAGCATAAAAGGGCTGCTCATGTGCTTCCCTATTGCCATCGCTCGCTAATTGTGATTTTTTATGCGTGTAAATTATGGTATATTTCCTCCTTTTATTCAATTGGATCCTTCATGGAGCAATTAATGAAACTTCATGGTTACATTTTTTTTAAGGTACCAGAGAGATGGGCTAGGATGAAACTTGAACCCAAAATTTATTTCCTATATATGTTTTTTAAGAGAGAAATACCCTGCTTGACTGGTGTTAATAATCACATGCTGTGTCTGGAAATTTGATCAAAATGAACCTAGAATGAGGATTAATGAAACAGTGTTTAATTTGTTAATCAAGCTCATAGCATCTTAATTATAATTTTAAAGAAAATCATCTATTTCGAGGAAGCTAGTCAGGAACGAAGTGTATCAAAGATCATAAAATCTCGATAATGTTGTCAGATTCCAAACTGTGATTCGCTCTACACAGGAAAACAAATGCATTCAGTAAGCAAAACATGTAATTAAGAGCACAACACGGAGCAGTGTAAGCAATGCAACAAAAAAAAGATAGTTTTAAAATTAAAAACAGTTTACTCGGTAAAATAACTTATTCGTGGATATATAAATGGGTTAAATAGGTGTATTGGATTTTTTTAATTCGTCCAAAATTGAGGCCCGCAAGACTTGAAAAAAGGCCCAAGATCTTGGTGGTCTCTCTCAAGTTTTGAAGGTCACCATGGCCCACTTTTGACTTGAAAATTGTAACCTGCTGATATGCAAGTTCACTAGACCAGTACTTGATGCTACAGCTGGACAGAGTTTTTACCTTAAAAGCTAAGAAATGCTTTTTTAAAAAAATTATTTTTAAAATTAATACATCAAAACAATTTAAAAACATAAAAAATAATATTTTTTGAAATTTAAAGTAACGTGCCGCTCCCAAACGCTTCAGTGTATGTATGCTTGAATATTTAGCACTAACAGAGAATAGAAACATCAACGCAGCCAAGCTCACAGTGTAGTTTATAGCACATTCTTGAGCCCTTTTTAATTATGATCTATAATGGAAATGGAGGCCCAGAAGGTTTCAATGGGTGGCCCATGTACATGCTTGCATATGATAATGGCGTTTGAGTGATATGGAAACCATGCTCTGTATAGTTTACACTAAGGCCGAAGAGTGTTTTGAAAATGACCCTGAGACCAGTCGATAATCTAGAAGAAGAAAAAATGAGATTTTTGAAATAGAAAATCCTAAGATAATGGCAACAACATGACTTGAAATGTAGAGGTCACTAACAACGTAGTTTTCGACCATAGCGATCAGCAACTATTCCCCAGAAAACAGATGTTAGAGCTCTCCCAAGCATAAACGAGGACCCTTTTCACATGTATAGAACGTTTTTGTACAAATTTGTTATACAAGTATTGAAATGAGTTATATATTGAAGCTATAAACCATGCCCGGGCTGTGTTTGCTAAAGTTGTGAATAGCTTTGGTAGCGTTTAGATCCTATTTTGAAGTAGAAAAGATGGGAACAATAAGAACGTGTCTCCCAGTGCAGAATTCTCTCTAAAATGATCCCAAAGACGAATTTCTTTGTCTGTCTCATTATGACTGTGGGATACGTCATTTTGTAAATGTTAAAATAATAATTATAAATATAGAATGGTTAAAGCACTTCTCTCAATTTTTTCATAATGCTAAGCACACATTCTCTGTGATTTTCTTAGAATGTAAGCACAGATTCAATTACATTTGGATTTTAGTCCGAATACAAGAATCGGGTTTCATATATAAGCTTTAAATATTAGAACAATTAAAATATGCTCAATATTCCCCATGGTGTGAAAACCAGTTGACCACATCAACATCCTTTCCGGCTGCTGGAGGAATGCCTTCCATCACCTTCTCTTGGCCCTTTGGATAATAAATTCCAGTCCTCTCATGTGGAACCCAGCCATTGCTATCAGTCTCTCCCATGTGGCTCTTATTGTTCCTCACTTCCTCGGCATCCACCTTCATTGTCTCACGTATTGTGTCAGCAGAACTTTTCTTGTGGTAGGTTTTTCGAATCATTGGCCTATATATGTTTTCACAGAGAAATAGTGATCATGATCAATAAGAAACAGACCAAAACATTAATGATCTAGCCATAAGTTATAGCTATATACAAACACTTATTTTTTCAAGAAGATTATTACATGGATCTGATTTATGATCGACTCAAGCTATCAAACCGGCCGGTTCAATATACATTACAAGCTTTGAAGAAAAGAAAAAAAAGGAAAGAAAGAAAGCTGGAAGCCTTACTTGAAAAACATGGAATTCATGGTGTGTGCACCTCTAGCAAATGTCCCAGAAGACATCTCTCTGTCTTTGCGCCAAGCTCCAAACAATGTGGATGGTTCATGCATCATATATAAGGCATTGGAACATTATATATTCAAAGCAAGAAGGTATGGGGGGGTGTTATCCATATCTCTCATTTCTATGGAGATTTTGTTTGGGACCATTTCACATACGTCATTGTCTGTTTCAACTGCTAAGCCTCTAGATATCGAAAGAGATGGC
>Ga0307509_10011102_pt1 | contig 10968 bp, 13 predicted proteins | sample 10_EM_MG_FD_202245 | JGI IMG/M metagenome (GOLD analysis project Ga0307509, IMG submission 202245) | Populus trichocarpa ectomycorrhiza microbial communities from riparian zone in the Pacific Northwest, United States - 10_EM | ecosystem: Host-associated > Plants > Roots > Unclassified | place... | reverse complement strand
TCATTATTTACCCCTGTCTCATATACATGCTGCCTACATCCTGTTCCCATACCTTTACCACCCTATATCCCGCCCTTTACCTCATGTCCCCGGAACACACCCTTTACATACTGTTTCCTCATGGCTACCCTATTTAGTATAAATACCCTACTTGTAGTAGTTGGTCGTTAGCTTCAACTTGGTTTAGTCTGATTCTGACAGTAGTCTACCTACTACTTAGTTTTATTTCACCGCAAATTAGCTAATTTTCTCTAATTCGCACGGCTAATTTGCGCAAATTAGCCGGAGCTCCCGGGGGCTGCGCCCCCGGTCCCCTGCTGCAAATTAGCCGTACTTAATTCGCAAAGGCGAATTTGAACCTCCGCTGCGCTTCAGCAAATTACCCCGGCGAAGCAGGTCACCTGGCTATTCCCCGCCACACTAATGCAATGACGCGCTTTTACAATGATAAGAGATGTGTCATATCGAGGACACTGTATACTGTGGAATGGGCCGATATCCTGGAAGCGGCTTTAGAGTCACCCAATATACGGGCGCGTTGAATTCGTATTCCGACATAGCAATGCTGACTATGTGCCAGCTCTCGGAAATGCTCAGCCGCAACCTCAGAGAGGATCGACATCCCCTCCACGCCGCTGAAGTGCGAGAAAACCTCATACTTTCCGTGTTGGTTAATTTCTAACTAGACCCAGTTAACGCCTACCACCATGGCACCATGGATAGACATCCTGCATCGTCGACCCTCTTCCTCCATGAGGATACTTTGACTCGCACTCTCTCCTATGAGCAGGACCTCTTGAAGTGGAGGATTAATGAGCTTGACGCTGGAAGGCCTGACCCGGGTAGGCCCAGTTATTATCAGGTGAGTGCGGGAATTGAGTTGCCTGGCATCATGCCGAATTAAATAAATGTTGTAACTTAGGTATTCGGTAACGCGCGGACACAACATCGCTACCATTACGCAGCGGACCCCTTCCCCAGGAAAAGCGGAAATACGACAATTCTATATCATAAGAGCGATTGCCCTGGCATCGACGACCCTGCCAGTCGAAACCACTTTCCTATCATCGATACCCTGCTCTCCATACCGTTCTCCCTTCTCCATAATTCCCCACGCTTGGCCTCCATGGTACCACTTAGCACTTATCAACAACAACTCCTTGTGATGGCCTCCGAAATCATACGTTTATGGTGGTGGGAACCATCTTTCGAGAACCTCAAACGAGCAGCCCGAATCCGGCTTAAGAATATCTTCCAAGGCACACAAAACGATGTTCCAAATGCCAGGCCCGATGCTATTAACCATCGCTCCCGCAAGCGTACCAAGTTCTCGGAGAACGTACCATCTCTTCACTTTCCTCGCGTCACAAACTCTCCTAAGGGGCCAATTTTTATTCGCATACCAACTCACCCCAACCGGCCTATGGATGAGATGTCGCCCATAGATGGGGATGAAAATATTCAGGATTTGGAGCATGCCGACGAGAGTATCATGGCTAGTGCCACAGGTTTTCCAGCAACTAGTCACGCATGGACTGAAACCGAAGATGAAGGATATGTTGAAGACAAGTCCACAATTTACCTTTCATCCGCAGATATTGTGGGCTGGTCTTGGAAGGTCATCAATTCCAGACCAGAACCCCCTCCTCTCACTTCTGATTCCTTTGAGAGGGGTGCCATTGCAAGTATGGCTGTTAATGACATCCTCATGATCAAAGGACTCATAAATCCGGCAGTCTACATCCAATTTTTTGATTTGAGCTTGTTCAAATTCTCTTGAGTTCAGTATTCTTTTGTACACTTATCTGTAGAAAGTACTCTCTTCTCCCACGCATAATGGTAACGCATACTATACCTGTCTGTAATTATTACTGTATATACCTCTCGAGGATTTAACGAAATTCTTCGCGGATCCTCATTGATCACAAGGCAGGATTATGTCTCATGTAAATCATTGTGATAACTTACTCAGGAACGACGCAAGATTATATTCAAGCCATAGTGGAGTGTCATGTAGGGGCACTCTGGCGTTGGCAGATAGAGGGCTTGGCACCATCGAGAGTGGCCTTGGCGAAGTTTGGCTATACCATGTTAGGCCTAGGAGTATTTGGTTGAAGTCTCGCTCTGCCAATAATTTGGGCGAGATTAAACGTTTGCGACAAATGTGAAGCCTCTAGCGCATGGGGATTTTGAATTTTTGATGATACTTATTGGTAATAGGCCCTGCGCTCATGCTCGTACCGTTGGATACAGACATCGCCCGTTATGTTTGTTTTCCGAAAGACCAGCTACTTTTTATGAGAACTGGATCGATCTGCAGGCGCATTTGCAGATCTAATAATCCAGAAACCAGACGGTTAGTAACAATGATGGCAGTTACGTGAGAGCATGCCATGGTCAGGGTGCGTATGTTTCGATAACGAAGTGCCCTTGAGCAATGTCGGAATCAGAATGGTGTGGAAGTGTACCGTGTCTTCCTCCTAAAGATGTGACGGGGTTAAATCTGAACCCCCCGCTAAACCACCAAGTAAGATTGTGCATTATCGACATTATCAGAATCAACAGGTTCTGTTATTCCAAAATACCGATAATTCGCATGTACGGTCGGAGGAGGCAGTACGCCATGGACGATGGAATATTCACGCTAGCCTTTTCCAGGATGGTTCGCGGTGCCGATAACGAAACAGAGGCGTCTTCGTCGAAGGGTGCTGCGAAGACGCAGGACTTGCAAATCTGGGTGGGGTGACATGCACGGCAGTCTCGACATCGTCATTCCGAGTAAGCGGCTTGTTTTTCCTGTCTACGCATGAAGATACTTATGAGAGTCATCAAAGCAAAGAGGACGGGTCGTAATTGAGGATAAAACGATGTTTTATATCGTTGTCGATAATGTTCTGCAGTGTATTATTGTTCAATGTGGCACCAGAGGGCGCCAATGAAATCAGAATTAGGTGTAAGCAAAGGATCGGACATCTCCTGGTCTTCCAATAGGCACAGAACAGAGGAGTAGTTGCTTAAGATAATGAGACAGTGCAGTATGAGATGATAATGTAAGGACTAGAAAGGGAAAAGTGGAAGGGGAAGGAAACGGTTGTTCGGGATGGGCACAAACATTCTCGAGTCTCGACAAATTCTCTACGAACGTCAACACCAACGAGCAAATTATATCTAATCATCGAAAGAATGGTTTGGGACCACAAGAAGCCAATGCCATTGGACCTGCAGCGGTTCCTCCACCTCTGAGCTTGGTTGACGTGGGCGCACAGCAGAAAACGGAGACGATGAAAAGACTGATCGAAGAGGAGGCGCATATCATCCGAAAACAGTAGGTGGGCATCAGGAACTGACGTCGTGCAGTAATTAAACCAGTCCCAAATTTGAGATCATAAAGAGTATCGACAGGCTCAGGCAGGAGGTTAACAAGACATGAAAAGAGGCCCATAGTCGTGGTACAATCAGGATACCATTTTGTTGTCGCCGAAATTTGATCAAACGGCCGAAAGAAGGGAGGAGGAAGATACCAAGGACTGGTAATCAAACAAAGTATCCGTTGGCGGTAGAGGAAAAGGAAGCCATGAATTTTGCGCTCGCAACAGTATGGACAAAACAATGAACCGCGGGAAAGAAGTACTATTCATAGTAGTTGTTGACATAGCCACTTCATTCCTTCTACCAAAAACCCTGAGTGTCAAACCGCCATAATTATAACCGCCTACTTGAGAATAAAGGCCGACGTCACAATACACATGCACACCGTGGCGCGGGTTCTGCCAAGATCTATTTACAAGCCAATCATTATTAGCGAAGTTCACATACTCAAGCATCCAAGATTCCAAACATCGGCGCTCCCGTTTTCGGCAAGCTTTGGTGGAATTTGGTGAGCTCAACCGTGACCACGTATGAATGCTTTCTTCTTGGTAGTGACCTTTGCATAGATTAGTTACCTGTGTCGGAAATGGTCAATTACAGGTGACGAAGGAGATGCACCGATATTCCCTGTTGAATCCGAATCCATTGAATCATAAACGTCTAATGTGGAATAAGTACGTTCGTGTGACTAGTTGACTCTTCCGAGTCAAAGCTTCACTGTGCATTCGCATCTCTCACATCCTACACACTCTCCACCGCATGGAGTCGCTGCAATGTCATGACAGGGGCCGCTCGTGTCGAGTATCGACCTGGCCTTCGCTTATTCTTGACATCTTTTGGGAAATGTAATTTCTCATGACAGGCAGAGTCAAAACCCTCAATTAAAACTACCTGGCCAACCCGCATTTAAAGGAAAATCGTTATGATACTCCCACAGACTTTGGCTGCACGAAAATTCCGACAGTATTCCGGATACCAGGGGGGCCAAACTTCAAGCTTTACGACTGGACAGGCTTGGCTCACGCTACCGTATGGCTTCCGAGGTAGACCCCTGCATGCCTTTGTTGACAAACCCATTCGCTCGTTCAAAGGCTGATCACCTTGCGTTCCAATTGGCCAGACAGGCAGGGGGCTTTCTAGGGATACAAATAACTAAGTATGAAAGGCTCGCCTTCTTTCTTATTGTCCAATTAAACCTTCCCCTACTTCGACAATAAACATCAAGGACCCAGATGAATTCATTGGAATTGGAGCCGGAGTCTACTAAACGTTCCAGGTTCGATGAAAACGAAGTGTCTACTGCAGAAGTTCGGAAGTTAGACCAAAAATTTCTGGTACTGCTTAGTGTTTATTTGGATTCTTTGCCAACAAAAAGAATTTTCAGGTTGCCTTCTCAATTGGGGACACAAGAAATCCTATCAATTTCAGCAAGCCGAGAAAATGGGTGATCACCATCGTTGCATCTTTCTTTACGGTCCTCGTTTGTAAGCTCGATTTACTTGAATATCTAGACCCTTCATCCTGAATCCATGCTATCAGCCGCAGCCGCTACATCGTTTGGAAACGGCACGCCCTCTATGGTTAGAAATTTGAATTGCACAGCATTTCAAGCAACTCTTGGACTTAGTCTTTATTGCCTGGGTTTTGGAGCATTGCCTCTCGTCACCTCTGCTTTCAGTGAGGAATTTGGAAGGCAGCCACTTTATTATGCCTCTCTGGTGGGACTTATGTCTACGCACCTTATGACAGCATTGTATGTCGTCTCGATTCTTTAGCGAGCTTAAGACTAATATACATTAGGGCGAAGAATATTCAAGTTGTCCTCCTCTCGCGCTTTCTTCAAGGGGCCTTTGGGTCAACTGGGGCAACGATGGTTGCAGGTACCATTGCTGACATCTGGTCTCCAGAGGAGTAGGCAAAATACTTCCAGCCTACATGCATTACGCCACTGATATGCATCTATCCTCGTAGGAGGGGCTTGCCAATGTCTGCCTACTCTCTATTAGCCTTCGCAGGAAATGGATTTGGGGCGCTTGTAGGAGGATGGACGGAGGCAAATCCTAAGCTCGGATGGCGGTGGATCCAATGGATTCATTTGATGTTCGTAGACCTTCAATCTTTCATTGGATTGTTTTTTCTGGATGTGTCATTTGTTCAGGGTTACAGGAACATATTTACTGGTGATGATCCCCGTAATGAAAGAGACCCGAGCGTCAGTTACTTTGGCCAAGCTCGCTGGCAAGCTCCGCAAAGAAACTGGCGACCATCGATATCAACCTTTCCTCTCAGAATTGGAGAGACATCATAACTTGCGTCAAATGATTTATATCTCGTGCACGCGTCCTGTCTGTGGGTCCAGTCACGATATTTTCTCGCTTTTAATTTTTATAACTCTCTCATGAAGACCTACTGTTTTGTGAACCAATAGTGTTTGCTGTCAGCGTTAGTGCCCTCCCGGCCAACATGACAAAGAGCTCACTGCCCTAATTCCGTTTTCTTTGCAGATGTGGTTGGGTTTCGCCTGGGGTGTCTATTACTGCATTATCGAGTACGCTGCACGCTCCTGGGAGCCTCTTTTGGTTGTTCAACGATTATCGTCTAGGTCGATACCTGGGGTATTTAAGTCCCTCCACCAATTTAACGAGGGTGAAATAGGCTCAGTGTACATGACAATGGCGTGAGCTTTTCTTTTCAAACATCTCGAAAACGTCTCAAACGTTATAACAGGCTCGGGGGACTTCTCGGTTTCTGCACCAATATATACCAAGAAAAGCTATACCAGTATGTCTTCTGATCTGGTAATCAAATAAAGGAATTCATTTTTATTTTAGACGAAATTCTGAGAAACGTGGACCACAGGCAAGGCTTTATCTCGTCTGCTTGGCTGCTTTCCTTTTCCCTATTTCCATGTTCATGTTCGCCTGGTCATCTCTCCCATCGTTGCCGTGGGCGCTGTTGATCGTAGCCTTGATAGTAAGAAGCCTTTTACATTATTCATATTCAACAAACTTGCCTCGATATTATTAGATCTTTGTTTGGGCTGTCTTCGTGATGTACTTGGCAATATTCACATACCTCGCCGATTGGTAAAGCTGTTTACTTATAGAATCTTGAACCTCACTTGAACTTGCCCATATCTCAGCTATGGGATATATGCTTCATCAGCATTAGCTGGACAGAGTCTTTTTCGTTCGTCCTTCGCTTCGGGTCTGTGCTTATAGTACTTACTCTTTTGCTTAGGCAGTCTTACTGCGACTATTTTTCCCCTGTTCGCAAACCAGATGTTCAACCGCCTGGGTTACAGATGGGCCAATACGCTGTTTGCATTCATAGCATTGGTCATGAGCCCCGTACCGATTGTACGTTGCGAATAATATATGCACGGGCAACGTTGATAAATCTGCGACCAGGTTTTGTTTTTCTACGGACCAAGAATCTTAGCGTGGGGCCAAACCTTTCAGAGCATCCAAAGTTCGTATGAACTGGACCCAGCGCCTAGCCATCTTTCTTCCCACCACGAATAGTTGGTTCATCCCAAGTAGTAGACTCGTCTGAGCGAGTCAAGGTAATACAAAAATAGAAATGCAATTAGTAAATAATGCTAAGGGACGAGGATTATAGCCAAGAATACGTGGATAGTGTCTAGATAATTTAATGGCCCTCATGAAAATTTTCTGGGAGATTTAAAGCATCTTTTGCCTCTTGCCGCGTCTTGGGATGTATTGTAAAATCCATTTTCCAGCGTGAGGTAAAGTTCACGAAACCTTTCAATTTTTTTTCTGGAATCGTGAGGAAGGTTATCTTTTGCCCATTTTCGTCATAGTCCTGACCATCCCTTGCCCAGGATATGTCAGGCAAGGGGTCGGGTTCCCCAAACAAGAGGTTTTTTCTTGCGTTCACAAGCTGGACCCGCTTGAAGTAATCAGGGGGGATGTAGCCCAGGTGGTCACCTTTGGTGACGAGAGTATCGACGCCACCCCGTTGGGACGTTGGTGTTGGCAAGAAGAAATGCAGGCCTGCTCTTACACATTTCGGGACATCCACGTAGATGAAAACATGGGATTCGTTGTACAAGTCTGGGCAGTGGTTGAAGTAGATCCCAACGTCCGAGATGAAAAATGACCAACCTTGAAGGAAATTGATAGATGGTATAACTCTTGATAAGCGAATATATTCGTCGTGGGGTCTTGGAATCCCGCTCCTTGCTAGGAAAGAAGGTAGGTTGGAAATATTAGAACCACCAACGGATGCTCACAGATGTGGCTATTCCAAGCTTTAGGTGAGGTGACATACACCGCAGTCTCGACATCGTCATTCCGAGTAAGTGGCTTGAAAACAAAATGTTTTTCCTGTGCATGCATGAGGATGTGAGGGCCATCAAAGCAAAGAGGATGGATAGACATACGTCCCATCGCTTGAATCGAATCCACCAGCAATCATCCCCTTTTGTTGGGTCGTAATTGAGGATAAAACGATGTTTTATATCGTTGTCAATAATGTTCTGCAGTGTGGGCATATCCATCCAACAGTACTGTGGGTGGTTCAACTATAGAACAGATGTGAGCATTTAGAAGCCGAGAGAAAAACAGACACCCACTAATTCCTTAATAGAAACGTAATCATCGTCTCTGTTCCGTAGGCCATGCTCGCGTCCTACCGCGCGGCGCAAAAGAAATATCAGGGAGTCAATTAACTCTTCGTACACCTCCTTTTCGACCTCGCGTGGCCAGGCTGGGGCGAATATCGTGGAGTGCAGCCTTCGCGGGCACACATGGAGACGATTCTGGGGAGGTTTTGAAAAGATGGGCGAGGGCGAGGAAATGGGTTTACGTGTACTAGGTAGAACATAGCGAATGGGTATGAGTTTGCCAAAGACGGGGATTGTCATAAAGAAAAGGAGATCGGCCAAAAATAGCCATGCCAATGTTTCCCCAAAGCGCCGCTCACAACCACAATGTTGTCGGCTTGAGGCCAGCTCCAAAAATAACTCGGTTGCTGCTCTCTACCACTGATCTCGATGTCTGAAGACATGTCTTCCTGGAGATATATAACCTCGGCAGGCTCTTCCCTCAAAGGCTACCTCACTCGGGATTCTGGCTCAGGATCAAGATCGCCGAGAATCCCTTTGACCCCGAATGACCATCTAAATGAGGAACGGCAGAGTTGGAGAGCTTGGGCGGGTCAGAAGATTAGAGTAAGAAGGCGAGGCAAGCATGTTGCAGGGCGCGAGAACACAGAGTTAGTGAACATGTTTCCTGGATGGGCAGTAAGGAGGTATGCTCAGGAGATTGCAGCACAAGGTTTTTGTCATTTCAACTCTTGCCACCGGTCGCTGATCCTAGGGTTGACGAGTAGGTTCCAGTACCTTCGAACTGGAGGTCTTTGTATCGGGTTATGCCATTAGCTACCGACCTCCTGAGAATGCGAGTCGTTCACAACGCGCTTTCATTCGACTAGCAAAAGGTGAATTATGATATTTTGGCCATTCCTTCATGTAACACCTAAAGTTTGCCCCCAGGATTTGCAGCCCTGCCCAAGATGGTAGAAAATGCAGCTGACGTCCTGCCATATACATCCTCGCTTGCTCGTCTTTCTCCTTCCACGGAAGCGTTGCTCGCGAATGTTAAATTACCACCCCCCCCTGCAGAAATTACGGATGATTTTGACGTCGACGCTCTGGAAAGGCAGTTACGACGTGCAAAACATACCCCCGATGACCAGGCATCTCTTTCGGATTCATCATCACCTTCCTCTCGGCCATCCACTCCTAGCATCGCTGACGCTGGTTCCCCAAATATCATTGGCACAAATGGAGGCTCTCATCCGAATGTATTGATAGGCGACGGCGAAGTTATCAGACGGCTGCATGAAAACTTAGAAAGGCGGCTTCAACCATTTTGGTCCTCTGTCATCCCCAATCGCACTGTTCGCCTGCACCTTTTCGCGACCCCTCATCAAAGTTACTTCAAACAAGGTGAAGAAAGCGAAGAAGATCTCTCTTTGGATGCCGAAAATGGCCCCCTCTTCTCGCAGGACGTTTTCACGGCTGTCGATGGGAGTTTCCAGGCTAAATTTCACATTAATTGGGAGAAATTGTGCCACCACCCTCAAGCACTACATATCGCATTTGGTGAAGAAATAGAGGAACATGAGTTACTGATCGTGGCGCAGCTCCTCCCTCCCGCGGACGCCAATCGAGTGCCGCATTTAAATACCCATACAAGTCCGGTGCAAACACCACCAACCGTGCCGCTCACATCACTAAGTCGTATTCCCATTACCCACTCTCCGATCCGTGTTATCTCTGATATCGATGACACTGTAAAGTTCTCTGGTATTCTATCTGGAGCGCGGGCCGTGTTCCACAACGTGTTTGTAAAGGACCTGAGAGACAGTGTCATTCCTGGAATGGGCGAATGGTACGCTGGGATGTGGAGTAGGGGGGTTAGGTTCCATTATGTAGTAAGTCTGTCGCTGCGATTTCATTATGCCACCTGATATAAATGGTTTTATCCCAGTCAAATGGCCCATTCGAACTCCTTCCTGTTCTAAATGAATTCTTTGAGATATCACAGCTCCCCCTTGGTTCGTTGCTTACATCCATTTATTCATTTTTGTTAACCAAGCCTTCTACAGGTTCAATCAAACTCAGATCCTATGCGGGCCGTTCATTATTCAGCGGCCTTCTTTCTGCGCCTGCAGCTCGTAAGCGCTGTGGAATCGTAGACGTGTTGGACTCGTTCCCCGATTCGAAATTTTTCCTCATCGGAGATTCCGGTGAACAGGATCTCGAGCTCTACGCAGAGTACGGATTGTTATTCCACCCAATTATAAGTTTCTGACGTATTTTCTTAGTCTGGCACGCGAGAGACCGGATAGCATCCTTGGAGTCTTTATTCGCGATGCTGACGTCGCTACAGTTGAGCCACTGGATGACCCAACGGGTTTGAAAGCGATGGGTGCTGCTGGCACACGACCAAGCGAGCGTCCGCTCGTTGCGAGGTCTGAGAGTGATATGACAACTCAATCAACATCATCCACACCTTCATTTTCCCAGTACAACTATGCTTTCACCAGTTCAACAGCGAGAGACGATCCTAGTCGGACGCCACAGGTCAGTCAGTACAGCCTGGACACCATTATTGCTGCTGTAGGAAATCTGGAACAGTCAAAGAGCGGAGTCTTTAGTGACAGCTCATTAAGGGTAGAACCCGAAACTCTGCAAACTTTTGCAGACAATCAAACGAAAACGCCTACACCTGTCTCATCAGCACGGATGAGTTCGTCAGTTGCTATCAATTCTCCAACAAGTCCCTCGCACTCCCAGAGCTGGCCCCACCCCTTCGACAACAGCCCAAAGTTCACCAGCCAACAACCTAAGCCCACTCCTGCTCCGTCTATCACGGCTACCTCAATTTGTTCTCGACCAACTAGTTCATCATCATCCCATTCCTCCAATAGCAAAGATGCTCCTCCTTGCGACGCTGAGAAAAGGCGGGCGCAGCTCCAATTGCGGGTGTATAGAGCACGGACTCAAATCCCGGGCCATATCCCACTAAGAGTGTTCAGGGAACCGGCCGAGTGTGCCGAAGCTCAAGA
>Ga0307509_10011101_pt1 | contig 10969 bp, 11 predicted proteins | sample 10_EM_MG_FD_202245 | JGI IMG/M metagenome (GOLD analysis project Ga0307509, IMG submission 202245) | Populus trichocarpa ectomycorrhiza microbial communities from riparian zone in the Pacific Northwest, United States - 10_EM | ecosystem: Host-associated > Plants > Roots > Unclassified | place... | reverse complement strand
GCACTTCACGGGTTGAAAACAAACGCCTGTCCTAAATGCGAGGTGCCGACCAACAAATTAGGAACCAATGCCAGAAGCTATCGAGCCCGAGATTATGCAAGGTACCAACGCTACAAACCTGAAAATCGAACCTCAGGCTCGGAGACCGACGACGACCACATTATGAATCTTGGTATCGGCCAAAATATATTCCACGGACTCGACCGGGTTTCGGCGTCTGATCTGTACAAACCAGACCTACTCCATACCAGTTATCTCGGGCTATTTAAGCATATGATGAACTGGATCGAAGCCTTTCTGAAGAAACACGGGCGACTGCAGGCATTTGATGAGGTTTGGAAGGCATTACCGCCATACCCAGGATTCTTAGTCCCCAAAAAAGCCTACCACGAGGTTACGCAGTGGCAAGGGAAAGAGATGAGGAATCTGGGGCGTTGTATTCTGGGAGTTCTCGCCGTGGCTCTTCGCAAGCCAGGAGGTGCGCAAGCAACACCTTTCAAACGTGCTCTCAGATGTATCAGGGCACTCGTTGACTTCAATATGATGGCACAATACTGAAGCCACACACCTGACACCATAGCCTATGTGGAAGAGTATCTGGACCAGTTCCATAGGATGAAGGACATCTTCTTGGAGTTCCGAGTGACAAAACGCACAGAAGCCAAGGTGGACAAGCAATGAAAGGAGATTCTATGTCCGAGAGCACTAATGCGTGAGCGTGTGGCCACATCCCAACGGCGCCGGATGCGCGACAACGATCGAGACGAAGAGGATGAACTGGGTATGGACATGATTCACGGCGAATCACATTTCAACTTCATTAAGATGCATCTACTAAGCCACTTTTGTGACCATATAAGCCAGTTTGGCAATATTCGGATATATTCCACGGAGATCAGAGAGCTAGCTCACAAGACACAAATCAAGGAAGGATGGCACCAGTCAAATAAAAATGATGCCGCACGCCAGATCGTGCATAGCTACAGTCGTCAACATGCAATCCGGATGAGACTATTGAACTTGCAATCACCAGAAAATCGCGGCGCAGATCTCTTCCCGACGTCCTGAAGCATTTAGATAGGACAACCAGTACAGTATCGCTGCCAGTCATTTGTAGGAGGATCTTGAAGGGACGCCGGGGCGATGTGTCCAATATAGTTGATTTTAGCCGGATCTCGGGAGTCTCACTGGCGATTATATATGGTCAATTGATACGATATAGCAGGCATAACTGGCCAATAGACCACGGTCTCCCGGAAGACCATGCGACACTTCGATCACTTCCCATTGAACTACTGACACAACTCGAAGTCCCAGTTCTTACATTCCAAGAAGCCGATGTTTACGAGATCCACCGTGCATGATCCACGGGCACGCTACACTTTACAAACCAGGGCAGTCGCAATGATTGGGTTTGGGTACAAGTGGGCACAGAAGAAATGTATGGTTCGCTGAGGGGTCGTCTCCGGGCAAAGCTAGTAGCCCTCTTGAAGATCAGGGACCCCAGATCCGAGGATACTGTGCGTCGAGTCGCCAGTGTTCCGTTGCTGATCCCAGTGAACTCAGGGCGTCTATCGGTTCTGCATGGCTTGGTTACAGTGCAGATGAGGGAAGATACGCGAGGGTTTACAATAGTTGATATAGGAACAATTCTCGGTCTGGCACACCTGATCCCGGAGGAGGGCCGGCCATGGCTTGTAAATAGCCGGATTCATTTGAGAACATTCAATGAGGTTTATTAAGAAATCCGGATGAGAGAATCAGGATTCGGCGATGCGTGTGAATCAGGATTCGGCTATGCGTAAGAATCCTACATATTGATACTGTATATAGTAGAAGATAGATAAGCGACTTTCTTGAAACCTAGATCATTAGTTCGCCAGACCAGTGAGGCGTGAGACGTGAGACCCGGGAGGGACCAAAAAAGGTGCTGCCGCCCCAGACACCAGGCGACGTCGGAGCAAGCAGCAAATTAGTTGTGATTACACAAGCGGGGATGAGGGGTGGGTCAGGACGCGGAGAAGAGGTGATGAGGAGCTATCACCACATCAGGAGAAAGAAGAGAAAGAGTCTGGGGTAGTCCAGACGTAGCGAGGGCGCCAGGTTGCGTCAGGACGCAAGGAACGTTGCCAGGTAGCATCTGGAAGCGTGGGATGTGGCGGGGCATTGGAACGCAAGTCAAGATGCACAGGATGCATGGGGCGCAGGAGATGCGTCGCTTGCGTCAGGACGCAACGCCGACGGATCAGACGCAGGGTCCGTTTTTGCTGATGTAGTTCAAGTTGAAAGGAACTCTGGAACACTGTAACCAAAACAGCACTCTGACAACAAGAAAAATACAAGTATGCTCAGGTGGTGCAGAACCTCTTTAACAGGACCTTTTTTTACCAGGATGTCTACAAACCTCAAGCTACAGATATTTCTGGCTACAACATATAGAAAGATAATGCAAAATTAGATAATATACTGATATATTCTCTATGCATCAATAATCAAATTGGCTTGAATTATATGGAGCCTTTGAGTGAAATTTTAGGTTGATTGGTTACTACAGACTGCGTAAAATATGCTCAGGTTTTATTGGAAATGCTGCTCGCCACACTCTCCCCGTATCTTCTACTCTCCCGGTATCTCCTACTCTCCCTGTATCTCCTACTCTCCCAGTATCTCCTTTGTTCTTTAGCTAGCTTCCGGGGAAGTGCTGTGGAGTCGAGCATATGGATATGGCTCGGGGCGTGTGTTTGTGGAAAGCATTTCCTATGTAGGAATGCAGCGATCGGAACAGAGGCGGAAAGGCTGTAAGGAAAACCGGAAAGAAAGTGAAAAGGTTGGCAGAGGTTTTACACCCAGAGAGATAGAGATGATTGTTTCTGCATTTTGTTAGCATCAGTTTCCGGGAAAAAGGGGAAAAGGTGGGACAAGGAGCAAACTGTCTGAAGGTACCTCCTGATCAGGATAGGAGGAGTTTGTGATGATATATACTTCTGTCTTGGCCCTTGTTAGTTGAGGTGGAGGACAGGTGTCGTTGAGCGAGAAGTTGTTGTTGCTAAGAGAAGAGTGTTTCCCCCACTTCTGTCTGCGATCGTATTAGGTGTGATTCCTTGGCGCCATTTCGTTTCGTTTCGCCCTATATCGTTTCGAGCCCAAGTCTAAAAGGGTTTAAGTAGTAACTTATCACACATAAAAAATATTTAGAAGTGTTCAATTTGATGAGCATTTGAAACTATTAATTCCCATTATCATACTTTTTTTTATTGATTTTTCTGGCATGAAGAGAGACCATAACTCTTATGATGTTTCCTTCCTAGTGTACGAGCTTGGCGACAAAAGAAATTGACCCCCGCACCGGTTGCCATGCCATTTCGAGTTTCCACGATACACACACCGATGGCTACCACAACCACACAAGACGAACCATGAGCCCAAGCACATACTCCTAAACGCTCCCAAGTCCTTACCTTACTGGACCTTGGTTTTTCTAAGCAGGAAACCTCAAGAAGAACCGGTGTGCCACGATCAACAATCACTACATAAACTCACAATCCCCATGAGCAGCATACTAAAGTTCATTCCGGTCGTTCACCATCTCTGAACATAAGAGATATCCGACTTCTAATTAGGATCCTCCGGAGTGATTGGGAGGGTAGAAGGCTGTGTTGGGCTCGGTTGGCTAAGGAGGCTGGTCTTGGTGTTTCTGGAAGAACTATTGAGCGGGCACTAGAAAAGGAAGGATATACTAGGTGCAAGGCCTGTAAAAGACTCTTTATTTCTAAGGAATGTCAGCAAGACCGTCTCGCATATGCTCGCCAGCTTATCCAAAAGCCAAAACAGTAGTGGCGCGGCCATATATACTCCGATGAGTGCACTTTTGATACCTCCAAACGGGACTCACAATGGGTGACTCGCTTGCAGAGTGAGCGCTACCACAACGATTGCATGCAACATACCTTCCATAGCGGTCGAGCTTCAGTGGGAGTGTGGGGTGCTATTAGTCATAACTTGAAGTCTGTGCTTGTCTTCCTGAAGCCTACAGGAAAGAAAGGAATCGCCTGCAATGATTACCTAGAACAAGTATTGAAGCCAGTGGTGGGGCCGGCATTTCAGGGACAAAAAGGGTATAAGAAGGGAGATGCTGGGGATCTGGATGTCGAGGATGTAGCACCATAGCATGGGGTCAAAAAGGTCTAGCAAGAGTCTAAAAAAGAGTTGGGTATTCCAAGGCATGATAGAGCGGCTCAGTCACCAGATCTTAATCCTATCGGGAATGTTGGCAGAATTATGAAGCAGCGCATTAAAGCAAGGACTTACTTTCCTGAAACTGTTAATGAAATGAGAAAGGCAGTACAGCGGGAGTGGGACAGGCTACGGCTGGTTGATTTTAACCAATTTGTAGATAGTATGCCGGAGAGAATTGTGGAATTGCAGGGAAGAGCTAGAATGCAAACTAGATGGTGATTGTATATATTAAACTTCTGTATCTCTACTCTCTACTTTATTTTGTTTTATCTTATTATCACTTGTTATTAGGAGGGGGTTGTGGTTGTTGTCGCTGGACCTGATTGTCTTTTTCATTGGGGGTCAATTTCTTTTGTCGCCAAGATCGTACTACACCTACTGAGACATTACTTACTCGTCCCAGGCAAGAAGTACCCAGAAACAGGGGGGTCAATTTTCTTTGAGCGCTCGGATAATTGCAGGGGGTTTATCATACTCGGATACTAAGGTTAGTCCATGAACAGCAAGGATAATGAAGCTAGTACGATATTAGGAATAGTGTATGCGCTAATGGGAGTGTGTTGAAAAACCAAAGAATTCCTCGAATGCTTACTGCTTTACTATTGATTGATCTCGCTATACAGAGGTTTCTATTGGTGATTTGCCACTCATGCAATCGCGAACCTTCCCAAAGATTCATGCATACTAGCTATTGTTCAAAAGTAAAATATAAAAGTAAAAACTGCCAGAGAAAAAAATAGTAAACCAAACCCATGTGTGATACCTCTCTATCAAGTCAGGCTTTGTGAGAATTAATAGTCGCTTAACAAAATATCCAAAAACCTATATAGTTTGAAATAGAAAATCGGCGGTCTCAAGCAGGTGTTCCACTATCATATTGTGACTGCATTAGAATTCAGACACTTGCTTATGATGCTTTGTGGTCCTACCGAAAAATTGCTTCAACTGTCAACCGTAGTCCAAGTACCGCTCACAAAGTGGCCCATGGCCCAACAAGTGCACCAAAAACCAAGCGGGGCCGCCAAGAGTTACTTTCCTCTGAGGAACGCAAGCATCTAGTCACAGTTGCTACTAAATCAGCAGAAAATCGACATAAACCATTGTGGGAGATTGCACTTCTTTGTAATATTAAAGCATCTGATGATACTTTACGGAAAGCATTTGCTGAAAAGGGTTTTCACTGCCGGGTAGCTTGTAAAAAGCCATTTTTAGACTAGAAAGCCAAAGCATCTCGTTTAAATTTGTGCTTGGAAGGAGCACATTAGACAGTAGAAGACTGGATAAGAGTTATATAGACGGATGAGGCTTCTTGTAATATTGGAGGAGCAAGAGGGCGAATATGGGTAACCAGGAATACTGAGGAGGAGTATGATGAAGCATGTTTGTCACCAAAATTTAAAAGATTGTCGACCTTGATGATATAGCGGTGTTTTATCGGATGACAACTAGGTTCATTAGTTTTCTGGGATCATTCAGCATGGGGCAGAATTACTGCCAAGTCCTACTCCTCACATATACTACCTATTTTGTATGACTTTTGGTATAGAAACTCATTATTGCCAAATGGACAGTTTGCTCCTGCTGCCTTTATAGAAGATGGAGCATCGTCACATCAAGCACGGTTAACAACGCAATGGCGAGAGTGGTACGGAATTCAGCAATGGAAAATCGTTTGGCCAGCATGCTCACCGGATTTAAACCCTATTGAAGAGCTCTGGCGGAGGATGAAAGACCACCTATTCCAGACAAATCGAGCAGGACGGCCAAGGATTGTTGATGTTACGAAGAATGTTATCAAAGAAATCTGGGATGAGATAGCTGTGGGAGACGAGTTGCGAAAATTGGTGGAGAGTATGCCTCAGAGGATTCAGGCTGTGATTACTGTAGGTGGCGGGCACACACCCTTCTAATTTTGTATGTAGTTTAGTTCATATTGAGAATAAACCCTGTCGTTCGCGGACTAACCCTTGTATCCGAGTACAAAAATCTAATCCCTGTTTCCGGGTACTTCTTGCCTGGGACGAGTACCGTAAAAACTCGATAGATCCACTAAAGTTCATCGACCTCGGATCACCCCGATCAGAGACAAAACACCCCGAGAAGGAATAGTGTTTTCCAGACTGGGTATAGGTTGGGGAGGCGAGCTTGCAGAATCTCATTTAACTTATATTCGCAATTTTATTAACCTACTCCTCTAAACCTATTGCGGTTTAGAAGGTGACTCATGCTAAGATCCCCTTTAGTGGATCTATCGAGTTTTTACGGTATGCACTGTATCATGACTAAATGCCTGACCCTTGTACCGGTATGTTTCCTGGAGGTGTAGAAGCATGGATTGTCCCTGCATCCGAATGTGTGATGTAGAACTCATGTCTTACAGCCACCAGTGTGATGGTGTTTACTCAGCAGGAGATGATTGGATAGTAATTTTACCCGCGGGAGTCCCTCTTTTTTCAGCCCGGCTTGTCCAAATTCCATAAAACCTCCAATATCGCTGCCATAGTTATCGCTATAACATATCTACGCTCGCCGAACACGTTGGACACGCCATGGACAACACAGCGTATCGACACACGATCTCGATTGGTAACAACAATATCAACTCCCATAACGTGACTAATAGTCATAACAATACGGTGAACAATATCATAGCCGATGAGAACCCAGAAATAATGAAATGGCTCTCGCCACTCGACCCTAGGGGAAGGCATCACGATGTACGCACTGACAGGGTCGACGGTGTGGGGAATTGGCTTTTAGAAACAAGCGAGTTCCGGGAGTGGAGGGGTTATGCAAGCGGGCTGGATAAGGCTGTCTTATTTTGCTCCGGGAATCCGGGGGTGGGGAAAACATATCTAAGGTAAGTTCCCGATCCATCTGGAAGAAGAAGGAATTATCACCGACAGTCAGCAATATTAGTTCCTTAGTGATCGATGACCTGTGCGACGGGCCTGGTTCGGAAGAAATTGCGATCGCGATGTTCTATTGCGACTTCCGCGACCAGAGGGAGCAGACAACCGCCAACATCGTAGGAGCCATCCTTAAGCAACTCGTAATTAGAGGGGAAGTGCTGGAGCACGTGCAAAAGGCATTTCAAAAGGCGAAAAAGGAGGTCGGCGGTCGAGGTTTGCGACTTCCGGATATGGTGCAGATGCTGAAGCAGGCTATCACTACATTACCCAGGGTGTTTATCTGTGTTGATGCTCTGGATGAGTGCCTTCCTAAGCATCTACTGGAGCTTCTTGCATCACTAAAGGAGATCCTTCAGGGGTCACGGGGGACGCGAATATTTCTCACCGGGAGACCTCAGGTTGAGGCTGAAATTGAGAAACGCTTCACAGGCAGTGTTATAGTGCCGATTAGTCCGAAGATGCATGATATAGAGAGATACTTGAAGAAGAAGTTGGAGATGGACACGGAGAGTGACGCAATGTCCGATGCTTTGCGAGCGGACATCCTGAGAGTTATTCCACAAAGGATCTCTGGAATGTGTGTAGCAGAATCCTTCGTTCTTATTTCATTCATAATCTTACATCGACTAACCATGCTATTTAGATTCCTCCTTGTCTCGCTAGCAATCGACACAATCCTGGGAGGGGTTACCATCTCAGAGAGGAAGCGAAAGTTGGACGAGATGACTAAGGGCAATCATTTGGGGGATGTGTATGGGACAACTCTTGAACGAATAAAGGCCCAGAAGGGTAGTAGATCTAGACTCGGGATGGACGCGCTGATGTGGATATCGAATTCGGAGCGACCGTTGCGAGATAGCGAGCTATGCCATGCCTTAGGAGTAAGGATAGGATCCACGGATCTGGATGTTGAAAACGTTCCTACAATTCGAACATTGGTAGGATGTTCTCTTGGGCTCATCACAGTTGAGGAATCCTCCTCCATCGTCCGGCTTGTCCACTTCACTTTGCAAGAGTATTTATCCAGCAATCCGGGCCTGTTCCAAAGCCCACACTCGATGATAGCGGAGGTTTGCTTGACATACCTTAATTTTCGTTGCGTCCGGGAACTTTCGCCAACTCTTCGTTCTGCCCCACCGATAGTCCCCTTTGTTGAATATGCTTCTTGTTATTGGGGAAAGCATACGGGGGAAGAGAAGACAGAGAGTGTTACTCAGCTTGCGCTCCAGCTCTTAATTAGATACGAAGAACATATAGCGTCTCGGCTTCTCTTGCTACATTATAATGAGTATAGATTTTGGCAAAACCCGAGGGATAAGCAGTTTATGCCTAAGGGCTTTACAGGACTCCATGGGGCAGCATTCCACGGGATCGGGGAAGTAGTTATTGCTTTATTAGCGGCCAAAGAGTGGAGTATTAACGAAAGGGATAATATGGGTCAAACGGCCCTTTCGTGGGCATCTGCAGGAGGTCATGAGGGTGTTGCAAAGCTACTATTACAGCTGAGGGATATCGATCCCAACGCCAGAGACACTGAATATGGTCGAACACCACTCTGGTGGGCTGCGAAGCGAGGGGGTGAGGGGATAGTAAAATTGTTATTGGAACGAGCGGATATTAATCCCAACACTGCAGACGCCGACTATGGTCAAACGCCACTCTGGTGGGCTGCGGAGCGTGGGCATGAGGGAATAGTAAAATTATTATTGCAACACGGGGATATCGATCCCAACACTGCAGACACCCAATATGGTCGAACACCACTCTGGTGGGCTGCGTGTCGCGGGGATGGGGGGGTGGTCGGAATGTTATTAGGGCGGGCGGATGTTAATCCTAACACTGCAGACACCAAAAATGGTCGGACGCCACTCTGGTGGGCTGCGGAGCGCGGACATGAGGGAGGGGCCGGATATGGCCGAACACCGCTCTCGTGGGCTGCGGGGCGCGGACATGAGGGAGTGGTCAGAATGTTATTGGCGCGAGCGGATATTAGTCCCAACACTGCAGACACCAAACTTGGTCGAACACCACTCTGGTGGGCTGCGGAGCGCGGGTATCAGGGAGTGGTCAGAATGTTATTGGAGCGATCGGATATTAATCCCAACACTGCGGACACTGAATATCGTCGAACACCACTCTGGTGGGCTGCACAGCACGGGCATGAGGGAATAGTAAAATTGCTATTGGAACGAGAGGGTATCAATCCCAACGCCGCAGATACTGAGTATGGTCGAACACCACTCTGGTGGGCCGCGGAGTGCGGACATGAAGTAGTGGTCAGAATGTTATTGGAGCGAGCAGATATCAATCTCAACAGTTCAGACAACAAAGACGGTCAACCGCTACTCTCGTGGGCTGCAGAGCGCGGACGTGAGGGAGTGGTCAGAATGTTATTGGAGCGAGCGGATATTAATCCCAACACTGCAGACACCAAATATGGTCGAACGCCACTCTGGTGGGCTGCGGGGTGCGGACATGAGGGAGTGGTCAGAATGTTATTGGAGCGATCGGATATTAATCCCAACACTGCGGACACTGAATATCGTCGAACACCACTCTGGTGGGCTGCGGAGCGCGGGTATGAGGGAGTGGCTAGAGTGCTTTTGGGGCGGGCGGATATCAATCCCAACACTGCAGACACCCAATATGGTCGAACACCACTCTGGTGGGCTTCGCAGCGCGGGTATGACGGAGTGGTCAGAATGTTATTGGAGCGATCGGATATTAATCCCAACACTGCCGACACTGAATATCGTCGAACACCACTCTGGTGGGCTGCACAGCACGGGCATGAGGGAATAGTAAAATTGCTATTGGAACGAGAGGGTATCAATCCCAACGCCGCAGATACTGAGTATGGTCGAACACCACTCTGGTGGGCTGCGGAGCGCGGACATGAGGGAGTGGTCAGAATGTTATTGGAGCGAGCGGATATTAATCCCAACACTGCCGACACCGGGAATGGTAGAACGCCACTCTCGAGGGCTGCGGGGAGCGGACATGAGGGAGTGGTCAGAATGTTGTTGGAGCGAGCGGATATTAATCCCAACACTGCAGACACCAAAAATGGTCGAACGCCACTCTGGTGGGCTGCGGAGCGCGGGCATGAGGGGATAGTAAGAATGCTATTAAAACGGGGGGGTGTCAATCCTAATACCGCAGACACCCGGTATGGCCAAACACTACTCTTGTGGGCTGCGCGGCGCGGGTATGAGGGAATAGTAAAGTTGTTATTGGAGCGAGAAGATTTCAATCCCCACATACCCGGCCCGGGCGGCGAAACAGCGCTTGACTTAGCTTTGTCTCGCGAACATTCAGGCATTGTGCAGTTACTTTCCCAACCCCGGCTCTCCCTTTTCATCCCAATCCATACCGGAGAGGCCGCAAACTTAGGGCAGAACACCCTGCCGCAGGGGATCCTTCTGAACAACAGTAAGAAAAGAGCAATTCACCTCAACGATGGTGGGAAAGAGCGAAAGAAACACCGGGGAGCCCCCACCTAGGCCACCGAACCTGCTCTACAGCCCCTTCTGGTCTTTCCCGGAGGCCTACCTTTCCCCGCCGAGCCGAACCCCCACCCCTCAACCACAATTGACCCCTCCTTGCAACAGCGATCCTTCCCTCCGCCATTATTTCCTCTTTAGTTTTTTCCCTCTATTCCCTCCTTCCTATCCGCCCTTCCCGAGTACTACTGTCACTTCATAGCTGCTTGTTACCCTATAATGCGGAAGGTATGCAGAGAAATGCTCTCTAAACACGAGCTTATGCCCGAGCGTGAATAGAAAAAAATCAACCCTTGGAGTCCCGTGGCCTTGGTGCAC
>Ga0307509_10011100_pt1 | contig 10970 bp, 15 predicted proteins | sample 10_EM_MG_FD_202245 | JGI IMG/M metagenome (GOLD analysis project Ga0307509, IMG submission 202245) | Populus trichocarpa ectomycorrhiza microbial communities from riparian zone in the Pacific Northwest, United States - 10_EM | ecosystem: Host-associated > Plants > Roots > Unclassified | place... | reverse complement strand
CACGGTGGTAGGAATCTTTTAGGTGTCGTGATAGGAATACCAATAGTCGGACAAGTTTTAATTCCGCTATTTGCCACGAGCCAACCCTTCGCATGCCCTGGTCCTTTCGAATTACATTGTCGCACTCTTGTGGGATGTTAACGCCCACCTTTTGCTTGATCCTATGAGGCTAACTACTGGGACAACCCTGGGGAATCTCATTTATAGAGAAAGGCCACTTTATGGACGCTGTTTCTTGGCCTATGATTCCGAATTATGGATCATTCATTTCAGGGCTATTATCAGCTTTAGTTCCGAACTGTTGAGGTGTGATCTCCCCGTCTGACATGAATTGTGATTTTACACAAAAAATTTCGGGCAGTGACGGATACAGGTACACCTTGACAATGTGGGTTCAGCAAGATCATTTCAAGTGGCTGGTGGCCGTTTAAACCGGGGGAGAGGGAAAGCGTACACCATACGTTATAAAGAGGCCCATGCGTCGGTCATATGCAACACCTGGTCCGAGCTCGTTGATGCAATCGAAATATTCGATGAGGGTTGGATGGTCAACGATATAAGCCCCCGTGCTGTCCTTTTCATCTTGGATTGTAGCTCGAATTTCGCTCGGCGGAAAGGCGTATGGATGTCCAAGGACCCAATCCCTACAAAAGAATTGATAGGTCGAAAGCGGAAAATCAGACCAATACCCTTTACCGTATGAACTTTTCTTGTTCCTCTGCCTCTGGAACCCGGTTGAGGTGTCTCAGCAAACGTGCCAAGTTGGATTTTGCCCAGAGCAGATTCTTTACGGGAGCTTCTGGGCCAATCGCGATATTACTGAGACCATCCTGGAACTCCCTGAGTGCACGTTCTTCCTCTCCAGGTGTCTTGCTGAGGGCGACAGCGAAGTACAGTATTGGCACAGGATCCTTTGCTGGCCCTCCATAGATTCGATTATAGCCTTCAAGAACAACTCTCAAAGCCCCCGTAGCTTCAGAAATTCTGGTAGGGTTAGAATACTCATTTGGTGGCCTCAGCTTTGTCGCAAGGTTGATAGATATATGGCTTACCCGCAAGAATTGGGCAAGCTGCCAGTTACATCTATCGATCAAGTCTAATTTCAACCGAGGACCGTCCAGTGGCCTCTGATCACGAATAGCTTGTCCAGGGTCTATCAATCCAAGCTCGGACATGTGCTCAATAGAGCCGTTTCTACGGACGTCTTGAAGAAACTCCTCAAGGGCTGTGACGGCGTTTCTTTGGGTAGCTTCTGGCCACGCCGGAAAACCTGCAGGAAGGGGAAGGTTTCGTCTCAATGGTTGAATGACTTGCACCACTTGTCCATCAGGTAATGTAATCTCGGGTAATTTCGCAACAGGCATGTGGTCGATTTGCACTTTAGTGGTAACAGTAACCTCGCGTCTCATTATTGCTTCCCAGTGTTTCAGATTGAATAAGCGCCTCGTCTGAGTACTAAGTTCTGAGTACGAACGTAGAGATTAGTCCTCGCCAGCAATTTTTCTCGTCGGCCAAGAATGGTTCACAATACAGAGCTCAAGCAGCTGGTTCTCGGAAACTCGACAGGTGATTACGCTGTGGGAGTTACTGGTGCACTACCGGAGGTGGAAACACTCACTGGGGAACAGCACTCGAGAAGAATTGCTGAAGGGATTTCCTCTGAATTTATTTAATGAGTGAAGAATCACTGGGTTGTACCTTGAGGAAAGTTGCCAGGTCATACTGAGACAGAAGATCGAGAGCTGGGGAATGAATTGTAGGATCGGCTTGTGAAGCGAGGAGGCAATTGATATCCGAATCTTCATCGAACGATATTTTGGGTAGTGGGACATCCAACCCGTAAGCATTCGACAATATCAACCAGAACTTAATACATTCGATGAATATTACATTTACTTCTGGAGCTTGAGGAGCTCATTCGCGTCATTGCCAGCCACTGCAACAATAGTTAGTAAAAGGGAGCAATGAAATTGGGGCAGGGCTCTCACCATTCAGGAGAAGGCTCTGTGAATCGAGCATGACCTTGTTATTTGACTGCGACAAAGTTCCAGCAATGTCACGGGCAGCCTCCAGACGACGGAGCTCGAGGAATCCCTTGTTTTTGCGCACGGCCTCACCCACAAGCTCAGCACTCCGGGCTTCTCCTTGAGCACGAACGATGATCGACTATAAGGGATAGCCGATGAGAAGTGAGAGCAATAGAAGCACAAAAAGAACTGACTTGTTTTTCTTGGATAGCTTGATCGACGAGGTAGGCAGCCCGGAGAGCGGTTTGTTGGGCAACTTGCTTGGCTTCAACTGCATGAGTAAATTCTTGCGAGAAGGCAACGTGTGTGATAGAGACATCATCAAGGACGAGGTTGAAGCGGCCTGCGCGCTCGGTCAAATTTTCACGGACCAGACGAGAAACCTATTTTTTGATAAGATGGTGAGGTCTCTGAGGAGGGTAGAATAACGGACATGTTCTCGCTGAGTGATGAGCTGGCTGGCGTTGAACTGCGCGACAACACTTTTGAGTACCTCATTGACCACGGAGGGAAGTACCCGCTCGTCATAATCTTGGCCAAGCTCGCGGAATATTGTGGGCAGTGCGGAAGTGTTGGGTCTGGACAAGACACGGCAGGTGATGTTGACCATTTGGAGATCTAGGGTAGGTAGGGGAGCTTAATTTTTGAGCGAAGTTGCTGAGAATAAAAGACTGCCTTTTGTGCCAGTCAAACTGGCAATATTCCGGGGTTTCGCTCGGATATCGAAGATAATTGGGGACTCGAACCAAGGGATCTATCGTCACCTAAGCGAGGGACATGAGCACAAGTTTGATCAAGCTTACCACCAAATGTGTTCCTTCGTTGTAAATATCTTTTTTGACGCCATATATCCTTTGTTTGAGTTGACAAAGTCAGCCAGGTATAGCTGGTGTTAAGGTATGGTCCTACCTGCTGTATTTTATGGCACGGTGACCACCATCGACTAAAAAAATAATATTTGTTTCAGAGATTAATGAGGTAGGCAAGACGAAGTACCGTTGAACAAGCTGGCGTTCAGGGTAAAGCCACCAGCGACAAGTGCAATAAGAAGTCCACTCCCTGCAAACAGACCTTTGCCACCAGGTGGCATGCCTCCACCACCTACAGTTCTAAGTTGCTTGGCAAAGCGGCGAAAGGTTTCCTGGCCGTCATTCATGGTTGGAGGAATAAGTTACTCAGTCTTGGAATTCGCGACGCGAACCTGTGATGGTGACGGAACCCGTCACGCCAGTTCGGCAAGGATATCTGCCCGGAGCTTGCCGGGAATTTAAATACCCAATTGATTAGTCAACCTATTTTCCTGCAACCATGCTCAGTGGAGATAGCCTGAGCAGTATCGTATGTCGTTGACCACCCTCTCCGAAGCGTCGTTGATCGCTTATGTAGCTTGGATGGATTTCGATAGCATGCTGGTAAATGTTGGCAGCATCAATTTTGGACTCGGAAAGCCCTGACCACTGGCTTCTTTTTACTAGGGTCGTGGTATATTCTCCCCAAATATACGAAAACTACACATTGCAATCAGGAGAAGGTCTTAGCGTCCTGTTTGTGATTATATGGCTGCTAGGAGATCTGACGAACTTGGTGGGCGCACTCCTGGGAGGACTTCTACCCACCGTCATTCTTCTCGCCCTTTATGTGAGTTTCGTTGGACTATCTCAAAAGTTAAACACCCTAAAGAATACTCAAAGTATACCATTTGTGACCTCCTTCTCTTTTGCCAAATCTATTATTACCGCTACAAGAGGCATCGGCTTTCGAGTTGCGATAGTGAAGAGCAGGAGCGTGCTGCGCTCATACCAAACCAAAGGGGACCACCTCACGAGGAGGCTTTGCCAGGAAAAATACTTGTCATTCGTTATGCCTGTGCTCTAGCATTCGTTGTGATTGTGGGTGTGGCTGCCTGGTGGATCTCCGAGAAAGGCAACGATGATGATGCCGATCTTGACAACCCAATGGAAGGGAGTAAGAAATGGTGGGCCATTCAAGTGCTCGGATGGTCTAGCGCCTTGCTTTTCGTATGTGCACAGCCCTGAGGTTGCTTTCCTGTTATCTGATTCATTTCCGTGCCCAGCTGGGTGCCCGCGTGCCACAGATATGTCAGAGTTGCCTCGCTGCGGTTTTGACTCAGTTGCGCTTACATTGAACCTTGGATCTAGTGAAAAATTTCAAGACACGATGCGAAGGTTTATCACCTGCGCTGTTCTTTTACGCCATTTTTGGCAACACGACGTATGCACTGTCAATTTGTGCGAAGAGCATGGACAAGGAATACCTGGTGAAGAATGGTGGCTGGTTGGCAGGTAAGAGGTGTGCAAACGCTACTACATATCATTTGTTAATAGACCATGGGCATGGTAGGGAGTACCCTGACAGTAGTCCTGGACATATTCGTGAGTCGGCTCCTTTGTGGAACCATATTTGTCCTTAAACGACTCCCCGTTTCGTAATTGTGTGCTTCTGCAGGTTTTGTTTCAGTTTTCCTATTATCGATACACAAACGACATGGCACGGAGCGGGTGATTTAGACAATAAATATCATAATGTTGATTAGGAAGTAATTACTACCACGAACGCCGGGTGGTTGAGATGCCCAAGAGGAGCGTTGAAGCACTGGATCGCTACTGATCATCCAAATGGGACCAGAATATTGGGTTGGATGGGGGAGGGGTGGCCCGAGTAATCGGGATGATGACGGATGCGGACGATGGAGGACCAAATAATGGTGATGCGTTATACTCAGCCCTGCCTCGTTGCCTTCCTCGTGCCCCGGATGTTCATTCCAAAATCCCACGTTGCAGGTCACCCATCAGGTTTTTCTGGACCCCTTGTCCAGCTGCGAGAAAGCAATTGGCATGCTTTCCGCCTCGTGCTTACGCGGAACACAGGGGAGCTCTTTGGGCAGGTACGTCTTTATCAGTACGCGATCGCCCAAATAGTTATAAGCCATCCCATGTTCATAGATGTTGCATTTTACCCTCGCTTGCCGTCTCCATTTTCTTTGCCTTAGCGGTGACGGTGAGTTATTTTCTCCGGTATTCAATCCATTCACGCTGAAATGGATATTGTGTGCAGCAGGTTCTTAGGGCGCTGGCTTTCTCCTCTGCACATTCTTGATCAGGTTAGCTTGCCGGTGGCTTAACCTGTACCTTATATTTAAAGAATAGGAAAGTCCATTACAGGAAACATCACCGTTTCATTATTATTTTTTGCTTTAACGCCCGTCTTCGATGTCGACAAGCTACCCAGCACGGATCCCCGCGAGCGCGTTCACGAACCCAAGGCGAAGAAAACCCTCTCTCAAAAATTATTCTCCGATCCCGCCCTTAAAACCGCCCCGGAGTGCATATTCTAATGCCGACGACCTTTACATTCCTCGCCCTCCTACTTTCATGTCTATTGCTTACTTGCGCGACGCCATATCTAACATCGAGGTCAAAATGACTGCTCTCGCCAAGGAGCGCACGGAACTGGAGATCAAATTGGAAACCGCTGTCCGGCTGCAGTCACCCATTCTCCGACTTCCGAGTGAACTTCTGTCCAGTATATTCACCATTGGCGTTTTGGGAATGGGGGAGGAAGATCCAATCATGGTGCCCACTCTGATGCTGGTATGGTGAGTAACCCGGCATCCTTTTGTAACCCTCGTTTTCAAATGGTAAACAATAGTCGGTATTGGGCGGAAGTGGCGTTGAACACACCTATCCTGTGGGCGAAGATCTCAGTCAGCCCACACGACTCGCTGGACAAGGCCCGGCGGCGCCTTATGCGATCAAAATCGTGTCCTCTCGATATCACGGTGAACTTTGGGCCGCGAATAGAATATGTTCAGAGCATCACTGAACAGATCACACACGCGATGGACTTATTTCGGCCGTCGCTGTGGCGTACGAAATCCTTCAGCCTCACGGTTCCCAATCGACCTCAAGCATATACTGCCCTTCTTCACTGTCAAGAGGATGCTCCGATGCTTGAGAGCCTTACCATATTAGTGTATCACTCGATGCAGGATGATCATTACTCGAATCCTCCTTTTCTCTTATTCAACGGCTGTACACCAAGCTTGCGCTCATGTTCGCTAACGTCATTCAATTTCGGCTGGGACCTCAAGTTAATGAGAGGACTGCGCGTGCTCAAGTTAGGAGGCTACTTCAACTCATCCACCCCCTCTGCCTCCACCCTTATCGGCATACTTAGGCAATGTCCAGAACTCGAGGAAATCTCCCTGCGCAACATGTCGGATGTTGACTCGAACCCTTGCTCGCCAACCATGCTACACGACCCGGATATGCCGATTTCGAATAGGATTCATCTCCCTCGGTTGAAGAAGATATCGTTTTACTACGTAGGCATCATTCATACCCAGAAGATCATGGCCCAAATTTCTTTCCCCAATCTGGAGTCCTTGGAAATGGCATATCTTGACGACGTCACGCCACTCCTACAATTATTGTATGCTCAGGCATTGACAAGGCTTCCCCTGAAGCTCCTACGGATAGAAACGTGCATGTTTAACGAAGTCCAGTTTGTGAACTTGCTTCGTAAACTACATTCGTTAGTTACCCTCCAACTCGTGGACATTGAGCACATTTCATATCATTCATTGAAGGTAAGTCAAATCCTTGTTGTTCGCGACCGTTTTGAACTAATTTTCACATTAACCAGGCTCTTTCCTCACCTCAACCGTGGGCATGTCCCCGCCTTGAATATGTGATGCTCGACGGATGTACGTCCGTCGATTGGGATTCGCTCCGCGCTTTCGTCGAATCCAGGCTTCCAGCCGACCCTCACGCGTACAAACGCTACCATAGTAGCGTCGCGTCGATTATGTCTTCCGCCTCGGTTGCTGCAGCCCAGTATGCACGCCTCAGGAGCCGGCAGGACCGTTCCGGCCATGCTGCACTGGTTACTCGCCCCCAGCGCATTCGCATGATAGATGTGACGAGATGTAACCAGATTGGCAAAGAGATGGTGCAGTGGTTGCGAATGTACGTCGCTTCCGTCAAGTGCGAATCCGCTAAAGGTGTGTGGGGTGAACCAATGATAATGCCGTGACGTTGGACATCCCAGGCTTTCCGTTCAAATTTAGATGGATTCTATCCACTATTTCACGAAACTTATATAAGTCATTTTTGGATATTTCCTTTCGTCGTTTGCTTTTTGCTTTGTCAGAGTACTACGTTCGCCATTACTTATTCCATAAATGTAATCTTATTCTACAACCCAAAACTGAACGAAAAACAGTTGTCCTTGTGCCATTACAATCTAACAATAGGACCTGATGTGATGTGCTTCACAGTCCTTTGAGATACGCTGTCATCGCCTTGCGATTCTCCTCCTCTTTTCTCCTCTGTTTCTCGAACCCTCTATGACCGCGACCAAAGAGATTTTTGCGTTTCCGCGTTTCCGCCGCCGCCTTGACGTGTGCGGCCAATGCCGCAGCATTATGCGTAACACGTTTCTGAGAGGACTTATGGGGGCCCACGGTTTTGGCCTTCAGACCAATGCCCAGCCTGTCAGACTTGAGAACGGTAGCAATAGGAGTGAGAAGAGCTTTGCGCTCATAGGTGGAGAAGTTATGTCCATGTGTCGCATCCTTTAACGAAGGGCTCAATATATCCCCAGAATTCTGGAGTTTGTTTCGTACATCAACATCCGAACCTGACGCTTCGCCCTCGTCCGAATCTGACAGTGTGAGGTCTATCACGTCAATCTCTCGTAGTTCACTCACGTCATCAAAATTCTCCACTTTTATCTCCATGGTCTGCTTGCGCGAGGCTGGTGTGGAGAGAATACTCCGGGGTTTGCCCTTCCTTTTGTTTGCGGACAACATCGCTTCCACTTCATGTAACTTGTCTTCGGCTTTACGACGGATGACACCGGGACCGAGCGGTTCACCTTCGTTCCAACCCGACCGTTGCAGTATGCCAAATCCCTTATTGGAAGGACCTATTTCAAGCCAAACGGGAGGTGTGTACTTGCCTTCCGATGGCAACGGTGGAGGGTCGCGAGCGAGGATGTCAGCGAGACTAGGTGCAGATGTCGACGGAAACGGAGGAGATTCTGATTCAATGGCTTTCAAGATGAACCAATTATTTTTGTCTCGAGTTTCCGGTTTCCGTTGATTCAAGGGGACCGCCAATGAGGATTCGGGGGAAAGGGTCGATGAGATTTCTGGACGGGCACTTGTCATAGAACGATACCATCCAGCCACACTACTCCCAAGGGAGCTCGTAGAGGGTTGAGGATTCGAAATTTCCGATTGTGGATGACCCCATTCGTCGATTGGTATGGTCGCTGACACGAACTTTGGTGGTGCTCGTTTGGGTTGGGAAATGCGTGAAGCCTCTCGCTGCCATACTTCATCCGGATCCAGGGTATCCCCTCCTGCTTGTCCTGTCTCCTGTTCCAAAGCTTCACGTTCCGCTGGATCATAGTGTGAATAGATGTAGTGAGTGACCGTGGCCATGCAGTAAAGGCTGTCACAATTGTTTATGTAGGTCGTGACGTAATCATATTCAGATTACCACTTTTGGCTCTGAGCGTCGTCAAGTCTCCCTTTGCTTTTGTACTCACATTCCGCCAGCATTTTTTCAAAACGATATTACACAACATTGGAAATGGTCTTGCTACTCTCATACCGAGATCGTTCACGCCCCGTGGACGTTTTGCGAGGGTATGAAATTAGGTCTTGGCCTAGTATATAGTTCTTCGCCACCCTAGATCTCTACCTCAGGAATTTAGGGCAAGCCTTCAGTCAATAATTGCAAGCCCCTACATTGATAGAAGGGAAAGAATCTGACGACAACCTTGACAGAAATTCCAATGCCAATGCCCACCATCACTCTGCCGAACCGTGATACGGCACTCATCATCACCCCAAGCTTGGTCAAATCATTCCCCACTTGGGCCCCTCCCATTCAACGAAAGACAATCCGGATTCTTGAAGAATTTATGCAAGAGATCTACGCCAATGGATCTCTCTCACATTTGCTCGAGTTGCAAGTAACAACCGAAGCGCAACTTGCTGCCAATCCAGAACTTAGAGCAAACGGAGGAAAGCTTGTGCGGCTCGACTTGCTTGACAGATGCAATTGGCAACTCGCTCAATTTTTGCGCGTACGTTCGATTATTGTCTGGGATTGGTGATAGAGGCAATAATCAGGGATTTTCAGTACTCTACTCCCACCAGGATCGTTGAAGCTGTGGGGCCTTTGACGGTTGTCCTCAGCACCTTTCGAACAATTTACGGGAACCAGAAGGTTGACGTTGTACCAAACCTATATTTAGCCGTCGCCCTCAGCAAGACAGCGGGAGAGGAAGCTCGTGCCCTCGAGGCGTACAAGTTGGCCACAGATAATATTAATTCACTTAATATCCCCAAGAAAAATTTGATATGGGCTATGGCCAACATTGCTCATTTATTCCGGCGACTCAACCGAATTCCAGAGGCAGAGGAACAGGAAAGACTTGCAAGGTGAAAAACGTTTCCGTGATATTGGCTAAGGTTGGCTAGCCACTTACCTTTCTCTTCGATGGCAGGGAGTGGATCCTTGGGCATCCTTATGCCTACCCACCTAGTGAATTTCGTTCAACAATTCATGACGACGATGGGACAGGTATTCATATTCTGGACCATCCAAGCGTTATGAAGCTTTTTGACTCGATCGTGGAAACTGGACCTGGGGCTGCAACCGTGCCGAGCCTTGGTATTGACGTCTTATATAGAGTCCAGCCGCCTCTCACTGGCACACATTGAGACCACATGCCTCGAACATAAACTCGGCAGTGGTACTGATGCACCGACATTCTGGCCTGACGTTTCTCCCAAGTCGCTTTGACGAGAAGAGGTTATGCACAGCAGTGATCATCGGACTCTTAGTGTATTTCTTGGTCTGAAGGTAATCGTAAGCAAGAAAAGTCAATAGTTGAAGATTGTCGATCTTGAAGAGAAATTTTTGATCTGCAGAATAGACCCGGACAGTATCCTTCTGTTCTATTTTTCTGCCAGCGGCGAAGCCATATTTTTCCCTTGTTGAAATATTCTTTTGCTCCGTCGTAAATGTTGAAGCGCTGAACGATAAATTTAAATTTTCTCATTGTACTTCTGGGCATGGCTCCTTGAAAGAGTGCTTTGAGAGTGCTTGCAAAAACCCTTGAATTGCTCCATCAGTCCGCTATTTCTTTTCTGATCCCACTGTAAATTGGACCCACAAAAATCAATTAATCACAAATGGCCTCATTCGGGCTGCCTTTCTCTTTTTTTCCTGAATGAGTGAAGGTCGTATGACTGTAGGCGAAGAACGCGCTATCTAATCTATAGCGTACTTGGCCAATCATCACTGACATCAGTGGCGGTGCCTCGTTGGTTGATCATAACTTGAATATTAACATTCACCACTGGAACCATTACATAACGAAATCTTTCATAGATATCTTTCGTTTCCTTACCAGTTAGGCGCTTATAATCTCTATGTCTTGGCACTCCGAAATATCGCATTGGTCGAGGTCACACGTTGCGCGGGTTGCTCTCCCTGCTTCCTCTTCTTCCAGGCTCCGATTTGCTCCCTTCCCTTCGAACCCAAATTAAAAATTCATACGCTGCGGCGTTTTTCGTGGCCAACGCGGCCATTGAAGTATCAGCTATAGTGGGCCAAGTCCCACTCGGTCGTCAACGGCTGCTTTCAACCCGTCTGGGTGGAAGACGATTGTTTCGAAGCTGGTCACGTAGACGTGCCGAACCAAAAATACTCATTCCTCCACACATCTCACCGATGAAGTTGTTGCTCTCCAACCACATTCCCCTAGGCCGAAACCTTTGGTATTATCCAGTGTTAAGGGTTTTTTCCTCTCCTTCCTCATCGGCCTACTTGCGGTTTTCAAGACGAGTTTCAGCATTCTTCTGCGCGTCGTGTTAAGGTGCCGTTGTGTACTGAGCGAAGA
>Ga0307509_10011099_pt1 | contig 10970 bp, 17 predicted proteins | sample 10_EM_MG_FD_202245 | JGI IMG/M metagenome (GOLD analysis project Ga0307509, IMG submission 202245) | Populus trichocarpa ectomycorrhiza microbial communities from riparian zone in the Pacific Northwest, United States - 10_EM | ecosystem: Host-associated > Plants > Roots > Unclassified | place... | reverse complement strand
TGTTCGCACTTAGGTGAAGTTCGCAGAGTTGCGGGCAAGGTACTTAGTTAGTATAGAGTTAGCATGTATACCGCGATTGCTCAGACGCGGAATATAAATATCGAAGCATCTTCGCTGCTATTAAAAACAAACAAGCACGGAGAAGAGATCTTATCAATATAATAAGTTATTCTACACTTTTATATCGTTATCAATACTTCTACGATCTATACCGAAGCAAACCATTATATCTAGCCTACATTACTCGTGTCTTCTTAACGAGTTCTCCGATATAATTACGATCAAGGTCCTAGCTGTCGGAATACCTCACGCCGAAGCTACCACCTAACAGTATATTGATACTTCTCATCGTTACCGAGACGAATGTTTGGCAGAGACACTCATACTCCCAAACCCAAAAAACCTTTCGAACCAAGACCCCTAAGGACTATCTCAATAGACGAAGTCCTCACTCCTACACCCGAATTAGGGACTCTAGAGCCCTACCACGAAAGTTATTTCTGGTGGATAAACCCAGAAAACACCATTACCCTCGAAGATATAACCGTGCTATACCAATACCAGTACGGTGGAACCTTTGCCTACCACACACCCTCGGAGAAATCAGACCCCATTTGGTACACCCAGTACCCAGCGACACAAGAACACTCAAGTCAATGTTTTGAGATACCGATAGTCTGGGGAGGAAACAAAAGATAAGTTTCCTTATAGAAGTCGAAAGAAATGTCTTCTGACCCCAAAGCTCGTGAAGCCATGGAGTGGCAAGGAGGAGAACGGCCTGAAGGAGGTGAAGGAAGCGAAGGAGGGGATGAGCTCTCCTCCGTTCAAGCTCCAAGCGTGGAAACCACCGTCACCCACCTGGTCCGATCGCATTCGGCGGTTCGGACACCCCGGTCCCCTGTTGGCTTAGGCTTTCTAGAGAAATACGCAAAGAAACAACACCCAGGAAGTCGCCGGACGCATGAACCCACAGGCGAACCCCTCATGGCCGTCCGGATCCACAGATTAGAGCAGATCCTCGGCCGATTTGACCCAACGCTCACCGTCAGCCAAGATAGAGAACATCTGGCATTTGGTTCCCTCCCGACCAACATATTGTTCATGGCCCAAGAACTCGTCACGGTAAAAAACAAGTTAAAATCCGGTACCCAGATACTCGGTCGAGAGCTCGCCCGAGTAGACGAACAAGTCCGCCTGTTGGACTTGGAATCTCAAAAAGTCCAGGAAAGCTTCCCCACTCAAGTCGCCGAGCGACTTGGTGAAACAGATGAGCGACAGACCAGACATGAGGCTGTCACCTCTCATCTCCACGAAGCAGTGCAAGGAACTGGCGAACAATCCATGCACCGGGACCTACTCCTCGATCAGGAGATTGTTCGGATAAACGAACAACACAAACGGGAGCTGGCAAATCACGAGATGAGTATTAATCTTGTGAGAGACGAGTTACGTAACCAACAGGAGTCTAGAGAAGCCCAAGATGGTGAGATTGCGGTCCTTAAGGCTCTGGTGGAACAATTAATAGGACAAGTCAAGGGGAAGGGGAAGGTGTCAGATCCGACACCGGAGGCGTCAGGGGCAGGTGGAGGACGACCACCACCACCACCACGACACGGAGCAGCAGGAGCTCCAGCTGGAGGCGGGGGAGGAGACCCCGATGATGATGGAGAAGGATCTGGAAGAAAGCCAGATGAAAGATGGAAGGGAAGACGGGACGAGAGACCCGCACCCCAGCCAGAAGAAAACGACTATGACGCCGAAGACGACGAACAGTTTAACCTGTTCTCACGGGTCATGGCCAACGCCGTGGGACAACGAACAAGAGTCCCAGCGGAACCCCCTGCCATGTTTCGAAACGAGAAGCACCAAGATATACGCATGTGGCTAATGACATGTACGGATTATTTTGGTTGAAACAGCTGGCAGTGGGAGGACGAGGCACAACGAATCCGATACGCCATAAGCCGAATGGACGGGAAAGAAGTCGCGCTGTATGCCTTAACTGACCGACGACAAATGACCAGGGAAATAGGTTATACGAGACAAGAAGGATACGAGTTCTGGCATGTTTTCGCAGAACAAGTCCTGCGACGCTTCGGACCCACCCATGAAGCGGAAAAATCCCTACGAGAAATGGGATTAGTCAAATATCACGGTGATGTCGCCAAATTCTTGATGGAAATGGAAAATCTCAATATCCATGCAAGGGTCACCGGGATAGCCTGGAGAAAAATGATTGAAGACCAAATCCCCCAACATGGATTACGATGACTCTCATTACGAGACTATGGCCATGACGGGGAATGGTTGGAAGCAGTCAGGACCGTCACCAGAGCAGAAGAAGACTCTAGAAAGCGGAAAAGTCCTCGGGGGGGCGGTCCCTCCAGCACGACATGGGCTGAGAAACGAAAATTCGAGGCTTCAAAGCCAATGGGTGCTTCAAAGGGTGTAAAAAAGCAGTACACAGCTAAGGAGAAGGTGGAATATCAAAAGAAGATCGCATGGGAGAGAAGGGTAAAGAAGGAAGGGGCAGTGGCACCGGCGGGGGAGGTTAAACACACGGTGTGGGCAGAAGCCCACAAGGGCGTCGATCAGAAGTCTGTGGATAAACGGGAATCTGACAGCGAATGCATGTGATGCGGAATGAAACACCACTCTTGGAAACACAGTCGAAAGCCACTACAAGTATCAGCTGTATATAGAGCGCAAGTGAAGCCCAAACGACCAACCCTAGTCGGGCCAAAGCAACACCTCCACGTAGCCACTGTGGCCGTGGATGGCCAGGGAGAATGCTCAAACAGAGCAGTTTAGAGGCCCCCAGCCTGGGCCTTTGAGGATGACGAGATTCTGTGAAAATGTCATACAGGTACTGACAACAACTGTGATCGGGTAGTGAGGTTGCCGTCTCAAATCGAAAGAGCTGCGGCGTAGTTGGCAAGGGAATCCCACCCGTAGCCTGAAAATCCAACAAAGGATACCAGTTGCCATTTAGCTCCCAAAATGGGTGTTTCATAGTCACCACCAGAGCAATAAAAAGTCACAAGGGAAGAAACCGGGCGACGAGACTACAGGGAAAGTGAAGACAACCATTGATCAGAACGGGATTTGTGTTGCAGGACAGGCAAAGTGGGGTCGAAATCCATGGGAACCTGACTTTCTCTCCAGGTACCACAGCCAGGCAAATAGAAGCCATAGGCATCTCTATGCTGCAAAAGGTTCAGGCCTGACGAATGCTCGCAGAGGGTGTCTCGGGAGTGAGACCAAACCTGAAGGCGAAGGTATGGTGGACTCCGGGCAGGGGACAGCCACACATGAGGGATAAGTCGACGATAAAGGGACGTGCACCCTAGTCGCGAACTCGACGGGTACTCAAGTGAACCACCACTCCTGTAATATGGGAACTCCTCGGCAGGGGGTAAAGACCGCTAGTAGTGGGCTGCCCGATATTCAAAACATCGACACTTATTGTAAAAGGTTTGTCTGAGGAGGCTTCAAGAGCCGAAACTGCGCAGGCGCGGAAACAAACCCCCACAGGACATGAAACCGCTGTAATGAAAAGATTTCATCAAAACCCGAGCGAATGGTCAAGACCCATTAAAAAACCTAAAAATTATGCCTGCCCTGAGGGGAAGGCATTTATTGAAGTAAAAGGGTGGAAGTACCCAATAAACGTACTTTTAGATTCTTGTTCAAACATCTTTCTCATGAACCGAGATAATGCACGACGGCTTGAAATCCCAACCGAAGCTTGGGATTCAGTGTTAAAAATCACAACCTTCGATGGCGAAACCGCACCTACCGGAGGAATATTCTACACCCACCCTAATCTATTGGAAATCGGTACCAACGGTCACCGAAGCATGATATCCTGCGAAATAGGGAATGCAGGAAGATATGATTTAATCATACCCTTTGGGTGGTGGCACAACGAACACGCCATCAAATATATTGCGGACTCAAGTAAATGGGTCTTTGAAGAATCAAAATGCCACCATCACATGGAAGATAAGGCTGTGGCGGATTTGTTAGAGTGGGATGAAACTGTGGCTTACGACAAAGAAGCACAGTATGTAGGATGGAGCGAATGCGATGAGGAAGGGGGGGTACAGTTGGAGACCCTGCCAAAACTGTACTCGCAGTATAAGGAACTCTTTGAAGAGAGGAAAGCGAAGATGTTGGCACCTAGAAGGACTTTCGATCAGGCCATAAATCACAAAGATGGGGCTGAACCCCTGTGGGGCCTAATTTACCCGATGTCGGCACACAAGTTGAACGAACTGGACAAATACCTGAAGAAAATGTTGGCAGAGGGCAGAGTAGCAGAGAGTGAATCCCCTTAATGCGCTCCACTCCTTTTCGTTCTGAAACTGGATGGAAGTCTACGATTGTACGTAGACTACAGAAACAGCAATAAATTGACCAGCCTAAACATGTACCCACTACCACTCATAGATGAACTCTGGGATCGCGTTGCAGGCGCAAAAGTTGTCACAAAGCCCGACCTAAAAGATGGATATCATCTTATTCGAATGAGAAAAGGCGATGAATATAAGGCAGCCTTTCGTACGAGATACGGACAGTACGAATACAAGGTCATGCCTTTCGGGCTCATTAACGCTCCTGCAACGTTTCAGACAATGATGAACAAAATCGTAAGGGAACTGTTGGACCACGGAGTAGTCATCTACCTGGACGATATCCTGATATCTCGGAAAATATGGATGATAGTATCAAACTAGTCCAAAAAGTCCTCGCCTGGCTTGAACAATACGACTTGGCAGTCTCGTTGAAAAAGTCGGTGTTCCACCAGGAGCAAGCCGAATTCCTAGAATACATTGTCAAGACAAGCGGCGTCACCATGAGTGATACAAAAGTGAAAACCGTTCAAAACCGGGCTCCTCCGAGGTCGGTTAAAGAAGTCCAAATCTTCATTGGATTCGCAAACTTTTATCGACAAATCATCAAACATTTTTCCACAGTTTGCAAGCCAATAACAGAAACGTTAAAAGGGAGCCTAAAGGATTTTCACTGGAGAAGAGATCAGGAGGAGGCGTTTGAGGAGTTGAACAAGAGCTTTGCAACGGTACCAATTTTATTGCATCTTTATCCAGGATGCAAAACGGTAGTGGAGACAGACGCTAGCGACTTCGCGCTTCGATGCGTACTATGCTGATGCCAGTACCAAGGCAGACAGCTTCACCCGTGGCATTCCATTTGCAAAAATTAAACAGCATTGAACGAAATTATGAGATAGATGACAAAGAACTAATCGCAATAATGGAAGCCTTCAAAGAATGGAAATGATACCTCTGTGGTGAAAAAGAACCTGTGACGGTATACACCAGCCTCTAAAATCTAGAGTTCTTTGTGACCAAAAAGGTCTAGAACCAGAGGCAAATCCGATCGGCACAGGAGTTAACCAACAATAACTTCAAAATAGTTTACCGAGCAGGAAACCGGTGCGGAAACCCCGACGCATTAAGTAGACGGCCGGAGTACCGTCCTAAAGAGAGATCTCGTCACACTGAACAATCAATTTTGAAAAGAGAACACTTGCAAATTTCTGTAGTTCATCAATCATGAAGGGCGGAGACGGCCCTCCCCCCAGAAAGACGTGAATCTGCAAGCCTTCCAATAATGAAACCTTTGGACAAGGGTATAATCCCAACAAAAGGATCACGGTTTGCGGCCTGTCATGACATTTATGCCTTGACAGACGGACTCGTACCAGCAAAAGGGCCGACACTAGTGGAAACGGGTATTGCGATAGGATTTCCAGAGGGAACCTACAGGAGGCTAGCCGCAAGAAGTGGTATGGCTAGAAAGATGGGAATAGCAGTGGGCGGTGGTGTAATAGATGCTGATTACACCGGAGAAGTCCAGTTCATCCTTTGAAATCATTGCAAAGCGGGCTCCTTGTTTAAAGCAGGGGATCTGATAGTACAACTCATAATAGAACGAATTGCCAATGCCGACGCCATGGAAGTAGAAGATCTAGGACCAACCGTGGTGGAAAATTGGGTTTCAGGTCAAGTGACCTAAACCCCAAGCGATCCATCTCAGCTAAAGAGAAAGATGTCAAAATATGTTTCCTTCACGTAGACACAAGCAACAACGAATTCTTTAGCGCCGCTGACATTGGCTATCACCCTCGCTTAATGAGAGAAAGGAAAATGTTATCAAGCGCTCACATCGACGCAGCCATGACGCGAGCAATGAATGCTTCATTCATAGTTCAAATAAGAGGGGCTGGAAAGTAAGATGGAGGAAGTGGCAGGAACGAGGTGGTGAACTGGTCAGGCTGACAGAGAGCAGAACAAAAATGCCCGACGAATGGATGGACAAGGATGGGTTACCATATTACAAGCATCGATGGTATATCCCGGAAGACAAATCGCTACAGACAGAAATGGCCCAAGGAGGTCACGACTGGTTAGTAGCTGGACACTTCGGACAGGAACAAACAATTGAGATAGTAACAAGGAATTTCAAGCGGAAAGGACTCTCAGATTCGATGGGAGATTATGTACGATCCTGTGACAAATGGCAACACAGTAAATCCCCGCGGCATGCCAAGTATGGATTACATCAACCTTTAGAAGTACCTTATGCTGCCCGGGGCTCCATTTGGACGGGGTTCATCCCCCAACTACCAGAATCACAGGGGAAGACCCAAATCATGGTAGTAGTAGACCAGTTCACAAAGATGGGACATTTTATTGGCCTCCACGAAAGGGCGATCGCAAAAGATGTTGCGGACACCTTCCTTCGGGAGGTTTGGATCTTCAGGGATTGCCGAACGAGATTTCATCGGACATGCGGGCGAAGTTTTCCGGCGACTTTTGGGAATCATTGTGCAAGATGCTAGGGGTTAAAAGACGGATGTCAATGGCGTACAATCCTCAGACTGACGGCAAACGGAGAGAACCAACCAAGTCCTGGATGGTTACTTACGAACATTTGTCAAATACGATCAGAACGACTGGAACCAGCTGTTGCCATTAGCTGAACATGCCTACAATAACTCAGCAACGAACGAACACAAAATGACCTCATTCTTCGCCAACTCCGGTTTCCACCCGCAAACGGAGTGGATGAAAGAAAGGAAAGCTCGTAACCCTGGGGCGACAATGTATGCTGACTGGATGCAAGACATCCATCAACAGGCGAGACAAACCTAAGAGAATACACGGGAATCGATGAAGAAATATTATGACCACAAGGCAACGAACCAAGCGGACATCCCACTTGGCGACTTGGTAATGTTGAACGCGAAAAACATCGGCACCAAACGACTGTCGAAAAAGTTCAGTCTCAAACTGTATGGCAACTTCAAGGTCCTAGAAAGGCAACGAAGGCGGGGATACAAGCCAGAAATATCTCCCAGGTGGAAGATTCATCCCGTATTCAATGTTTCCCTGTTGGAAGCCTACGGAGCCTCAAACCGACCAAATGAGGACCAACCCCCACGAGATCCCAAAGACATTGAGGGAGAGCTAGAGTGGGAGGTAGAACGAATCGTAAAAACCTAGATTATTTTTTATAAACGAAAGGTTTGTGGAAGTAATAAATCGAGGAAAGAGCTTCAGTACTTTGTGAAATGGGAGGGCTCCTTGGAGGATGAGGATACATGGGAGCCACCCAAAGGTATGAAGAACGCGGGGGAAGAGGTGGAAAGGTCTGAGAGAGAAAATCCAGATATGCCGAGCCGGGAAGACCTTGAGTAACATAACAAAGGTTTTCCACCCGTGGACAAGTAAACGCCGGTGGTTTTTCCCCTACTATGTGGAGCTAGAAACAGAATATAGATTGTATAATAAAGTATAGAGTATGCGGGACGAACACTTCGAAGAGGGGAGCATGTGTTAGGCGCACGGACCCGGCATAAGTATTTCCAGGGCACGGTTACCCTCCCTTAACACGCACGAACTTCAAAGGAAAAAGATAGCACCTGCCTCCAGCCCCGGCGTTGGGACGGCGCTTCATCATTGGCCACCTTGGTAGTTGCGTCCCAACACCAAAGACCACTATCGATGGAACACATCTTATAACACCGTATACGTCGCGGCGGTCCGTCCGACCGGATCCTGTTTGCAGGGTACATGAGGGGGGACATTCCAGCACCTTATGGAGGTGGAAGGAGGGGAGTTGGGGGACGGCGCATAAGGTTACAGACACTTGAAAACAGAGAGTCGAAAGTGTGGGACGAAGGCAACGGGACGTTTTGCATGAAAGTTAGTCCACTCGTACATACAAAGACATGTAGTGTATGAAGGAGGTAACCATGTCCAGTAAGTGGATCGGGGGAGTCCACAAAGGACAGGTTGGCACAAGATGGTCTCCGAGTGGAAAAACCCATACGTACAATCCCGAGGACAGGTCGTCTAATGCCGAAAGACAAGAATCCGACATGCGGTTGCATGTCGAATTCTCGACGGAACCAACCAAAGGAGATTGGCCATCTTCAGTGCAGGGAGTTAGACTACTCACGGTGAGCACGGGGGCAAGATAATTCGTACCCATTGTTGTCAATGGATAAGCGGATAAGCTGACACCTGACGTGGCATCCACACAATCAAGAATAATGGAAGCGCAGACCGACAAGTTGGCCATGCGAGCAGAAGGTGTTGTAGTGAGTTTTCACCGTCTACGAGTGTTCGCACGCAGGTGAAGTTCGCAGAATTGCGGGCAAGATACTTAGTTAGTATAGAGATAGCATGTATACCGCGATTGCTCAGACGCGGAATATAAATATAGAAGGATTTTCGCAGCTATTAAAAACCATACGCACGGAGAAGAGATCTTATCCATATAATAAGTTTCTACTTTTTGTCGCTACCAATATTTCGACTCTCTACATTGAAGTACAACCATTACATCTAGCCTACCTTACTGGTGTCTTCTTAATGAGTTCTCCGACCGATATTATAATGACTCAGGTCCTCGCTGTCGGAATACCTCACGGCGAAGCTACCACCTAACACATTGTTCCAGTAAAATGGCAACGGGAATCCTTTTTTCCTTTTTTACCCTTGCGGTGGGATGCCATCACCGACTACACTGCACGTTCTTCGATTTGATGCAGCCCCCGCAATACCCGAGCACCGTCCCTGCTGGTACCCCGATGACTTATAAAATCCCGTCATCCACAAAAGCCCATGCAGGCAAGGGGCCCTTTGTACCGCTCGTCATGAGCTTTCTCCCTGGCCATCAACGGCCACAGTGGCTACCTGGGGGCATCGCTTGGGTGCAACTGAGGCCTGTCGTTTAGGCTTTGAAGGCCCTCAGTATATACCCGATCCTTCTACTCCCTTTCGACAGTACTTCTAAGCCTGGTTTTTCATTCCGCCTTGTCTGGATTCTTTGTCTTTCTTTTGTCTATTTATAACTTTTTAATCGCCGCCCTCGTGGGCTGGGGCCCAGACCGCATGTCTAACCTCCCCCGTCCGTGCAACCGACCCTTCTTTCTTCACCTTCATTTCCCCCACCTTGAGCGCCTCATAATCCACCTTTTCTTTCCCTGAAGACTCCTGTTTTACTAGCTTTGCGGCTACGGCTCGCCTGGAATCCTCGAATTTACCTTTTTCGCTTCTTGTCACACCAGAGGGACCACACCCTGGAAGCCTTTTCTGTTCATTGAAGTCTTCCGCCGCATGGGTAACGGTCCTGACTGCATGCACCCATTACCCATCAGCGACATACTCAGGTAATGAGATTCTTAGTAATACAGCCTCAGGGATTTGGCCTTCTATCATCTTCCTCCAGGCTATCCCTGTGACGCTTGGCTTGATGTTGAGATTTTCCATTTCCCACAAGATGTTACGGATATTATAGTGGGATTTAACGAATCCCATTTCACTCCGGGAGTATTCCGCCTCATCGGTAGGACCGAAACCCCGCAAGCCCTGTTCTGCAAAGACCTGCCAGAACTCTTATCCTGCTTGCTTGGTGTAACCAAAGTCTATGGTCATTTGTCCGCGGTAGGTTAGCTCAACCCGGGCGACTTCTTTCCCTCTCATCCAGCTCCGGGCGTAACGGATTTCTTGCGCCTCATCTTCCCACTGCCTACTGTTTTGGCCGAAAATGTCCCTGCATGTCAGTAGCCACATGCGTATATGTTGGGGTTTTTCATTTCTGAACAAGGCAGGGGTTTCCGCTGGGACTTGTGTCCGGCATCCCCGGGCGTCACCTATGATTCGGGACAGGATGTCGAACGGTTCGTTGTCCATCAGCAAAAATTAATCCTACGTCTGAGGCGCGGCCGCCGCGTCCGGACGCATCCGATGTCGTTTTTCCGTCCTCTGCGTCGCCAGCGTCCGGACGCCATTGCCAACGCCATTGCGTCCTGACGTGACGTTGGACCTTACCCACATCCCGCCGCCACCCCACATCTCCTGCTCTTCTCCCGCCCCCTTATCTCACGTCCTGACGTCTCTTTTCCTGCCTCCTATCTCCGCAGCATCCGGACGCCTCCCCAAGGTACCACCTTTTCCCTCTGCTTCCGGGCGTGCTTATAACAACTTGCCGCCGATATCACCCTAGTCATTCCTGCCGGTGTGCCTCTTACTACTACTATAGTGCATAATTTCTTTGTTTCTAGATGTTTCTATTCCTCTATGTCTATATCTCGACTATATACTTGTCTATTATACACGTTTATCGTCTAGTTGTGATCGTGACACTACATCTCCGTCAGGGAGCGATGTAGCCCTCGTCTAGGCTACGTCACTCCCCGAGTTTATTTTATTATACAAGCCCCCTCTGTGATCCTAATAGATCTCGTTAAACGTGCGTAAATCGATCCGACTGATGACAAGCCAGCGCCGCTCTATCTCCCGTATCAGATGCGCCAGGCCTATGATCGTCCCGATATCCACAATTGTGAGCTCTCGGGTAACGTCTCTGAGCTGAACGGTTACCAGACCGTGTACATCCGACGGTCGTCCGGAGTCTACCAGGCTCATGAATTG
>Ga0307509_10011098_pt1 | contig 10971 bp, 6 predicted proteins | sample 10_EM_MG_FD_202245 | JGI IMG/M metagenome (GOLD analysis project Ga0307509, IMG submission 202245) | Populus trichocarpa ectomycorrhiza microbial communities from riparian zone in the Pacific Northwest, United States - 10_EM | ecosystem: Host-associated > Plants > Roots > Unclassified | place... | reverse complement strand
CGTACGGTGCTGATGTATTTCCTTACGGTATCGCCAATTCATCGGTTACCGACTGGCAGTTTTATGATACTCACTATACCGAGCGGTTTATGAACACGCCCCAGGACAATCCGGACGGATATAAGAATACTGCGGTATTAACCTACGTTGATAAATACAAAGGTCTGTTGCGCATAGTGCATGGTACTTCTGACGACAATGTTCATATGCAGAACAGCCTTGTGCTCATCAATAAACTGGAGGATCTTAAAAAGCATTTTGAACTCATGGTTTATCCCGGCGAGCGGCATGGGATAAGCGGGTTGAAAGGAGTGCACAGCCGTTACGAGGCCTACAAATTCTATTATCAGTATTTGCTGGAAAAGCCTATGCCCGCCGTATTTTGGGCGCCGGAAAGCCAAAGAGGATTTTAAATATATTCAGAAAACCGCCCTGGCCGAGCCGGGGCGATTCTCCATAAAAGAATAGCCGTCCCGGTTGAGCCAGGACGGCTTAATTATTTTGTATAGTTAATGACATAGCAATCCTTTTCCACTGCAAGCAGAATGATAACCAACCGATTATTAAGCAGACAATGTTACTTATTCATCATTTGCTTGGCCTCGATACTCAAGGTAGCGTGCGGCACAGCCCGTAACCGGGCTTTATCTATCAGCTTACCTGTAACCCGGCAAATACCATAGGTTTTGTTCTCGATGCGCATCAGAGCTTTCTCCAGGTGATCAGTGTAATTGATCTGGCGGCTGGCCATTTGAGCCAACTGCTCCCGTTCCATACTCATACTGCCATCTTCCATGGTCATGTAGCGATTTTCGGCTTCATCGCCACCCATTTCATCTTTGCGGGTTATTAAACCCTGTAAATAAGATAGTTCTTTTTTTGCCTGCTCTAATTTTTTTAAAATCAGATCTTTGAACTCGCTTAATTCGGCATCACTATATCTCATGGTTGGTCCTGTTTGAGTGTTTTCTGGTTGATCTAAAACTGATTTAGTGAATTCAGGTTCGTACTTGCGTGCTGTTTTCGTTTTCATTTCTGGTATTACCACCTTAATTGGTTTAGCCGGTGGTTCCGGTTTTTTAGGTGGCGGCGGCGGTGGAGCAACTGGTTCCGGTTTTTTAGCTTCCACCTTAACTTCCGGTTTATCTACTTTAACAGGAATCTCAACTGTTTTCTTTATTTCTTTAACTTCTTTTATTTCAACGTGTTTGGCAACTGGCTTGGCGGCAGGTACGTGGGCAGGTGCATGGGGAGGCTTAGCATGCGCTTTGGCATCTACCTGGTGATGAACAACAGGCTGGGGCTTAGCCGGGGCCTTCTTTTCAACAGGCTTGGCTGCCGCCTTTTTTGCAACAGGCTTGCTTTCCTTCTTAGCAACTACTTTTTTTGCAGCAGGTTTGGCTGCCCCGCCTGCCGGACGGGCGGGCTTTTTTGGGGCAATCGTTTTTTTTGCTGGCTTGGCCGCCTTTTTCTTGGTTGCCATACTTTTTACGCTTTTTTTGTAACGAACACTTTTAATGGAATATCGTTCACTTCAATTTCGGTGCCATCTGGTAATTCACGTACAAGTTCAAGTTTATCTGCCAAAACTTCAGTACAAATATAATTATTAAATTGGGCGATCGATTGGTTTAACTCCTGGTGTTCGGTTACTTTGACCAGTATTCGATCAGTGAGTTCAAAACCACTGTCTTTGCGGATTTTCTGGATACGGTTAACCAGTTCGCGGGCATTTCCTTCGCTTTCTAGTTCTGGGGTAATGGTTACATCTAAAGCCACGGTGAGAGCATCTTTATTGGCCACCATCCACCCGGGGATATCTTCACTGGTAATCTCTACTTCATTAGTCTGTAATATTAAGGGTTCGCTTTCAATTTGCAATGAAATAGTGCCATCTTTTTCCAATTTCGATATGTCTTCCTGCGTAAAAGCGGCTAATGCTGCTGCTACGGGCTTCATTTTGGCCCCCAACTTCTTTCCCAACGCGATATAATTGGGTTTTATCTTCTTTTTAATAAACCCGTTATCCTCCGTTAGATATTCAATTTCCTTAACGTTCACCTCGCTTTTTATCAGGTCTTCTACCCGTTCTATCTGGGCTTTCATGTGTTTATTCAACACAGGGATCAGCACCTTTTGCAATGGTTGCCGCACCTTTATATTTTCTTTCTTACGAATTGAATTGATCAAAGAGGAAATATCCATGGCCAGTTGCATACGCTCTTCCAGGGAGGCATCCACGACGGCCGAATTACTACCGGGGTAATCGGTATGATGTACAGATTCCGCCTTATCCCTACCGGTAACCGCATTCAGGCTCTGGAACAAGGTGTCGCTGAAGAAGGGCGATATAGGCGCCATTAGCTTTAACACGGTTTCCAGGCACTCATACAGGGTTTGGTACGCACATACTTTATCATACTCATACTCCCCTTTCCAGAACCGGCGACGGCATAACCGTACATACCAGTTACTCAGGTGTTTATCTGTAAACTCTTCCAAAGCCCTACCCGCCTGGGTAGGCTCATAATCGTCCATATACTCCGTTACCTTTTTGGTCAGGGTGTTTAAGGAAGAAAGGATCCAGCGGTCAATTTCGGGCCGCTGCTCCAGGGGTATATATGCTTCTTTAAAGGAAAACCCATCCACCTTGGCATACATAGCAAAGAACTGGTAGGTTTGAAATAATTTCCCAAAGAATTTTTTCTTTACTTCATCAATACCTTCCAGGTCAAATTTCATGTTATCCCAGGGCGAGGCATTGGTGATGAGGTACCAGCGGGTAGCATCGGCGCCATACTGCTCAATGGTTTTAAACGGATCAACCACATTACCCAGGCGCTTACTCATTTTGTTGCCATTCTTGTCCAATACCAGTCCGTTCGAAACGCAGGTTTTATATGCCACGGAATCAAATAACAAACCGGCAATGGCATGCAGGGTATAGAACCAGCCCCTGGTTTGATCGACGCCTTCGGCTATAAAATCAGCCGGGTAATTTTTATTGAACGGCTGATTGAAGGGATATGGATCGCCGGCCTTGAGCTTTTCATGGTCCAGGCCCCATTGGGCATAAGGCATGGCGCCACTGTCGAACCAAACGTCTATCAGATCGGCCACCCGTTTCATGGGTTTGCCTGAAGCGCTCACCAGCACAATCTCATCTACATAGGGTTTATGCAGGTCGAGATTATTCGTGAGTTTTGCATTGTTGGTACCCAACGCTTTATCGGCCCTGGCCGCTTCCTCCTGCAGTTGTGGAATGGAGCCGATACAAATTTCCTCGTTGCCATCTTCGGTTTTCCAGATCGGCAAAGGCGTACCCCAAAAGCGGCTGCGGCTCAGGTTCCAGTCCACCAAATTTTCGAGCCAGTTACCAAAACGGCCTTCGCCGGTTGATTTAGGCTTCCAGTTGATGGTTTTATTCAGTGCTACCAGCCTGTCTTTCAATGCGGTAGTTTTTATAAACCAGGCATCCAACGGGTAGTACAATACCGGCTTATCGGTACGCCAGCAATGGGGGTAATTGTGCTCGTATTTTTCAACCTTGAAGGCGCGGTTCTCTTTCTTCAGTTTTACGGAGATGTCTACGTTCACATCTACATAATCTTTTTCATCTTTATAGTTTTTTACGTACCGGTTGCTGAACTCGCCGAGGCCTTCTACAAATTTTCCCTGGCGGTCAACCAATACCAGTCTTTCCAGCTTTCCATATATATTTAAGCCAGAAAAGAAGCCAATATTGTATTTGCTTCCAACTCTAAAGTCATCTGCACCAAAATCTGGAGCCGTGTGTACGATACCAGTTCCATCCTCAGTCGTCACAAAATCGCCTACTAATACGCGGAATGGGTCTGCATCCCGGTTCATGGCTTTGATTGACTCCATTGAATTTGCCTCAAAAGGCAGCAGTTGCTCGTACCGGCAACCTTCCAACCGGGCGCCTTTGAACTCGGTCAATATTTTCCAGGGCAGTATTTTATTGCCTTCTTTGTATTCCTCAAAACCGGTATTCTCCCCTTCGGGCTTAAAGTATTTGCCCAACAGGTCTTTAGCCAGCACTACATTTACCGGTAAATGCGTATAGGGGTTGAAGGTTTGCACCAGCACATAAGTAATACGTTCTCCGACAGTTAACCCCAAATTGGCTGGAAGGGTCCAGGGAGTGGTGGTCCAGGCGAGGAAGAAAAGTTCCGCCTTTTGAATTGTAAGTTCTAAGTTAGCGATCGCCTCAAACAGGAACGCCGATTTTTCATCCTTTTCCGCCTTGAACATGGCCACACAGCTGGTATCTTTTACCGTTTTATAGGTACCGGGCATGTTGAGTTCATGGGAGCTAAGTCCCGTACCGGCCGCCGGCGAATAGGGCTGAATGCTCACGCTTTCATACAACAAACCCTTTTCATATAGTTTGCTCAGCAGGTACCAAAGGGTTTCTACATAATTGTTATCGAAGGTGATATAAGGATCATTGAGATCAACCCAATACCCCATTCTTTTGGTAAGATCGTCCCACTTGTCTTTATACCGCATAACCGCCTCCCGGCATTTGCGGTTGTACTCTTCAACAGAGATCTTTTTGCCAATATCTTCTTTGGTAATGCCCAATTCTTTTTCAACTCCCAACTCAATAGGCAGGCCATGGGTATCCCAACCGGCTTTGCGGTTTACCTGGTAGCCACGCATGGTCTTATACCTGCACACCAGGTCCTTTAATGATCGGCTGATTACGTGATGAATACCCGGCATCCCGTTGGCGCTGGGCGGCCCTTCGTAGAAAACAAAAGAAGGCGCCCCGTTGCGAAGCGACACACTTTTCTCAAATGCCTGATTTTCATTCCATTTAGCTAACATTTCCTGTTCAATAACAGGCAAATTCAATTGCTGAAACTCTCTGTAGTTAACTGCCATATAATTCCCGGTAAATCTTTTTAAACACTTTTATTATGGCTTACGGACAAAATATCCCGCAGAACGAGTGATTCCGCAGCCAGAAAAGTGTGCAAAGTTACTGAAAAGTTAGCGCATAGACCCTTATGGCGCGTGGTGCTTTGGTTGTTAGTTTAATGTGAGCCGGGGGTCCTTTGGAAGCTGGGCCAATATCGTATCTCCCTTATTAATGTTGATCAATTAAAAGATCATCGTTTTTGCTGTTGAAACATGGTTCACCATCCAGCTGAAATCAATGTTGCCACCAGCTATTTTTATTGAAAAAATTCTTAAGAAATCAATCGATTTTGCGGTTATATAGATAAATATGTATGTGGAATGGGACTTATTTGGGTATTATCCAGCTTAATTGCAAAATTTTTAACGAATGGCTCATTTTCAAGCCGGGTTTATCCACATTTCGGGCGTTTGGCATAATTTATGGAACTATTTCTGTGCTCTTTGTAATTCGAAATGTTGAAAATTATAGCGGAATTTAGTTAGTAACAGTGAGATTTTTGGTACGATATTTTCTAAGTATTAGTCCCTGTCACTTATCCTTAAGGGGTTCTACCTCACGAGGAGTACGCTTTAAAAAATAGATTTGCATTACCTCATTATATGAAAAACCTTTTCTACGGTTTAGGGTTTAGGGGTTAAAAAGGGGAGTAGTCCTGCTCCCCTTTCCTTTAAAATTCTAAAACAAAGGAAAGGTTTTTTCTTTTTACACCTTTTTGTAATCCGTTACCTTCCCGTTTTTAATCTCTGATGATGCCTGCGGAAAACCATCCAGGGCTACTGTGCGCGACTTAAGACAAACCCGTTTTCGGGAAGTTAAAGACATTGGTGAACCCATTTGTAAAAAACCTCCACCACGGGAGGTTTTTTTTGCGGACTCCTGGTTTGTTAGTTCAAAAGTTCGTTAGTTATTTTTTTCTCAATCAACCTGTTAACTTACTCCTCTCATTACTTCGCCGCCTTTTCAACTTTCAACCTTCGAACTCATTAGCTTACTTCTTCTCTCTGATATTCTTATAAATTTTAATCGCGCTCATCAGTACAATTACAAATGAAATAAGCCCTACAAGGCCCCATACTACACTCATATTTTGTTTTACTACAGCCAGCATTACAATAGCAATCAGGAAGATGGTAGCCACTTCATTCCAGATGCGTAATTGCTGGGAGCTGTATTTGAAAATGCCTTTCATTTGTTGTTTGTAAATGGTATGCAGCGTAAAATGATACGCATACAATCCAACTACAAAAAACAGCTTAAGAAATAACCAGCCCGGCAGCACGCCCAGCAGCAACCACAACCATGGGCCAAAAATAAGGGTAGCAATGGCGGAAGGCCAGGTAATGCCAAACCAAAGGCGTTTGATCATGATGGTGAAATGGCTGCGCAGGATGCTTTTCTCCGGTTCGCCTTTTTCGCCGGCTTCTGTATTGTATACAAAAAGCCGGACTATGTAAAACATACCACTGAACCAGGTTACAATAAAAACAATATGAAGCGCCTTGATGTAGTTATACATAGAATAATGTGATAATTTGCTAATTCGATAATTAGCTAATGCCAAATACAAAATACAGCTACAAGCTGCAAGCTTCACGCTGCAAGCAAATACAAAATACGAATGAAAACCTCAGGCCTTTCTTCCCTTTCTCATTCCTCATTTCTCTGTTCTTCATTCTTAATTTCCCTTCTTCCCTGTTTTCACTTCAACATTTAATATTGAATATTCGATATTCAATATTTCTACTTTATCCAACTCGCAATCGCCTTCACCCACAACGGGTGCACATTCAAACAGGGGATCAGGGTTAACGATTCGCCACCGGCCGCTATAAAAGCTTCTTTACCCTGGCCGGCAATTTCTTCAAGCGTTTCCAGACAATCACTCACAAAAGCCGGACAGGCTATCAGCAGCTTTTTCACACCTTCTGCCGGAAATTCGGTCAGTCGTTTCGCAGTGTAGGGTTTTAGCCATTCATCCCGGCCCAGGCGCGATTGAAATGCATAGCTGTATTTCTGCGCCGGTATCTGCAGCATGTCTACCATTTTTTTGGTAGTGTATAAACATTGATGCCGGTAGCAATACTTATGCGCTTCACTGCTTACATCGCAACAATTATTAGCTTTTAAGCAATGTTGCCCCGTTACATCGGTTTTTTGTACATGCCGTTCGGGTATGCCATGATAGCTGAACACAATATGATCATATGATTGCTGCAGATAAGGTTTCATGCTTTCTGCCAACGCATCGAGATACAGCGCATTATCGTAAAAAGGTGGAATAATTGTTAGCTTGAAAGCATATTTCCCTTTGGCATGTGCTTGTTTTGCATATTCAACCGCCGTTTCATAACTGCTCAAGGCATAATGCGGGTACAGTGGCACCAGCACTACTTCCTCCAGATCGGGCTGCTTTTCCAGCAATTCATCGTAGGCGGTCCAGGGGGCAGGAGTGCCATAACGCATAGCCAGGGCTACCGGTTCGGCAACCTGCTGTTGCAGCGCCTGCTGCAATTGCCTGCTCAATACCATCAGGGGGGAGCCTGCTGAGGTCCAGATGGTGGAATAGGCATGGGCCGATTTAGGCGCCCGGAATGGAACGATGATGCCCTTTACCAGTAACAACCGGCTCAGGTAAGGCATATCGATCACCCGTTCATCCATTAAAAATTCATTCAGATAGCGACGTACATCTTTTACCCGGGTCGAATCGGGCGAACCCAGGTTCATTAAAACAATTCCTTTCTTTGTTGTTGCCATAATAATTGACTGCAAAAGTAATTCGGTTAACAACTTAATAATCAAATTTTATTTTGGCGCGGGTGCAGATGGTTCTTGTACCTGCATTTTTCATTTTTAAACCCGGCCCGGCCTGAAATAGATTTTATTTGGCTACCCCTGGCTACCTCCTTTTTTTTTAATATGCTGATTTATAATATTGTGCAAATTCAACGGCTACCCCTTGTTCGTACCAGATTCGTTCCTGCTTCGTTTTTTGACTACCCAAACACTACCCCTTCCCTAGCGAAACACTACCCTTTTACTACCCATTTACTACTCATTTGCCTAGGAAATGGGTAGTGCAGGTACGGCCCAGATACGGCCCCAGAACGAACAAAGGGTAGTACTGCGTTTAAAGGGGTAGAAACAGGTAGGCAAAACAGGAAAGGAGCAATTGCATACATCGCTTAAAAAGCATACATGAATTTCCTCATATGCGCACATGATGATAATCAGACAGTAAAATGACAGAGTAATGACAGGATTATTAGGACGTTGACGAACCCGAAAGTATTTTTGCAGGGTTAACTTTTTCAGAATTCGATATTCATGCACGGAAACAGTACCAAGGACATAACAAAGTTTTTCATAGCAGGGATCAATTACAAGAAAACTGATGCTTCGATTAGAGGCCAATTTGCAGTGAGTAATGATCAGTACGCTACCCTACTTACCCAGGCCCCAGCATTTGGTTTGCATGAGTTATTTGTTTTAAGCACCTGCAACCGTACCGAAATTTACGGCTTTGCCGAAAGTGCCGATCAACTGATCAACCTCATTTGCACCCAAACCGAAGGAAGCGCCGCAACATTTAGCCAATTAGCATATGTAAAGAAAGGAATGGCTGCCATTGAGCACCTTTTCTCCGTAGCCGCCGGTCTCGATTCACAGATCCTGGGAGATTATGAAATTGTAGGGCAGATAAAACAGGCTGTAAAATTCAGTAAAGAGCAAGGCTTCACCGACAGCTTTATGGAGCGACTGGTAAACTGCGTTCTGCAATCTTCAAAAGCTATTAAAAATCAAACCAACCTGAGCGGCGGAACCGTATCGGTTTCCTTTGCCGCAGTTCAGTATATCAGGGAAAAAATAACTGACATTTCCAACAAAAAAATATTGCTGCTGGGTGTTGGCAAAATAGGTCGTAATACCTGCAAGAACCTGGTCGATTACCTCGATGCCGACCATATCACCCTCATTAACCGCACGCACGATAAAGCAGCCCAACTGGCTGAGGAATTAGACCTTCATCATGCCCCTTTATCGGAACTGGCTCAAAAAATAGAAGAATCGGATATCATACTGGTAGCTACCAATTCGGTAGAACCCACTATCAAAAAAACGCACCTCGAAGGAAAAGGCGAGAAACTGATCATTGACCTGTCGGTGCCTTTCAATGTAGAAAAAAGCGCCCAGGAATTGCCCAACGTACACCTGGTAAATGTAGATGAGCTGTCGAAACTGAAAGACGAAACCCTGCAAATGCGGGAAGCCGAAGTACCTAAAGCAATGGCCATCATTCGCGAGCATATTGAGGAATTTTTGGAGTGGTTCGAAATGCGCAAGCACGTACCGGTATTCAAAGCCATAAAAACCAAATTAAAAGAGATCCAGACCTTTCCATTATATATTCAACTTTCGCCCGAAATAGCTGCCTGCCAAACTATAAATGCCGACGAGAAAATACAACGAGTAATCAATGGCATGGCTTCTAAAATGCGCGAGCGTAACCAACGCGGCTGTTATTATATTGAAGCTATCAATGAGTTCATTGCTACCGGAAATTGATTGTCGTGAATGCTTTGCCCGTCCGTAGCTTTAGGCGCCTGCGCCAGAGCTTTAGCGCCGGAGCGCAAAGGCGGGGTGAGTTGTTAATGATCAATGAGGTACTACAACCGGGACCGCCACTCACTATTGACAATTGACGTTTCACATTTCATGAAATAGTAGCTTTGCAAAAATTGAATACGCACTGATGAATAAAGTGATCCGTATAGGCACCAGGGAAAGTCAACTCGCGGTATGGCAGGCTACACAGGTAAAAGACCTGTTAACGCAACATGGTTTTACCGCCGACCTGGTATTTATAAAAAGTGAAGGGGATATTGACCTTAAAACACCACTGTATGAAATGGGCGTGCAGGGCATTTTTACCCGCAGCCTGGATATTGCCCTGCTGAATAACCGCATCGATATTGCCGTGCACTCCATGAAAGATGTGCCCACCCAATTACCCAATGGTATTGTAACTGCAGCTGTTTTAAAGAGAGCTTCCTATAAAGATTTACTGGTTTATAAAGGTGAATGGTCAATGGTGAATGGTGAACCCAATGCGGAGTTCACTGCATCTCACCCGCCGCTCACCATTGCTACCAGCAGCATTCGCCGCAAGGCCCAATGGTTGAACCGCTATCCCAACCACACTATAGTAAACCTGCGGGGCAATGTAAATACCCGCTTACAAAAACTGGCCGACAGTCACTGGGGCGGCGCTATTTTCGCCGCCGCCGGGCTGGAAAGGATCGGCCTGCGGCCAGAGATGTCCATAGAGCTGGACTGGATGTTACCAGCCCCAGCACAAGGCGCCATTGTAGTGGCCTGCCGCGATAAGGATACCTATTCCTTTGAAGCCTGTCAATTATTCAACGATGAGGGCACAGCGTTGTGCACCGCCATTGAAAGAGACTTCCTGCGTGCCTTACTGGGTGGCTGCTCCACGCCTATCAGCGCCCTGGCAACTATTGTAAACGGACAGGTTCATTTTGAAGGAAATATTCTGTCGTTAAACGGAAAAGAAAAAGCCACCATCGAAAAAACAATTGCCATCAACAATAGTAACAACCTGGGTGTTATTGCCGCCAAAGAACTATTAGCCAATGGCGGACAGGTTATTGCCGATCAAATACAGCATGTCAAATAATATCTCCATATTAAGCACACGACCGTTGGAAACGGCTTTGTTGGAAGCGGCAAAAGCGAAAGATATTCATATTGATATCGTATCCTTCATAGACACTACGCCTTTACAAACCACGGGGATAAAAGAGGAGATCGGTAAGATAATCAAACAACCGGCCTCCGTTGTGTTTACCAGCATGAATGCGGTAAATGCGGTGGCTGCGTATATAAACGGACAAGTCCCCGACTGGAATATTTTCTGTATCGGGAATACGACCCGCCAGCTGGCGGCCCGCTATTTTGGCGAACAGTCAATTCATACCGTTGGCAATAATGCTTCGGAC
>Ga0307509_10011097_pt1 | contig 10971 bp, 11 predicted proteins | sample 10_EM_MG_FD_202245 | JGI IMG/M metagenome (GOLD analysis project Ga0307509, IMG submission 202245) | Populus trichocarpa ectomycorrhiza microbial communities from riparian zone in the Pacific Northwest, United States - 10_EM | ecosystem: Host-associated > Plants > Roots > Unclassified | place... | reverse complement strand
CGCAGCAAACCTTTCTCCTGGATGTCCCGTCGTCCCAGCCACTACTTGCTATCTTGGCCCTCCAAGTTCGCGGGAAACCTCGCAGAAATATTATGGCTTTTGTACAATATATCATACTTGCTGACAATACCTGTCTTGCCATCACAGCCCCTCACTCGGGGACATCGCAAATTCTGCCATCCAACACCTTTTCCCTGCATTTTTACTAGCCAATTATCAGCGCCAAAGCGAGAAAAAAGGAAGAAAAAAACCCTCCAAACTCAAAAAAGCTTATGAGTGGCAACAACCACCGCCACCTTCTCTTGCACCTCCCACAACTTGCCATCCACTATCTACCGCTGCTACCACTACCAATGCCCATAGCATATACCGGTACTTATAAGTAGCCAATGTCCGGAAATCCTTCCCATTCTCTGCCCGTGAGTCTGCAGGTTGATGACACAAAGGCAGTTATTGGGATCGCATCCTGGAACACTGCAAGTTCTATTGCGTATACTACTCCTGGTTCTGCTTGTTTTTCTGCTTTTAGGGGTTTCTACTGACGACGCGTAGGATGGCAAAGTAGAGGTTATCGCGAATGAAGAAGGAGGATCGATTGTTACGGGAGATATTGATGGGACGAGAGGCTGACGGAAGAGACTAGATCGTCAAATTCTTTCAGTGCTATCACAGGTCGGTTCGGAAGAGTACCTCACGGAACACAGGGGAAATCGCATCTGGTTTGGAATGCAAAGAACACGGTTGCGTACTGTACTTTCGGGACTCCCTTGGGAAGAAGTACTCCAAGATTGATTCTACGAATAGCCATGACTCTGCTCACCCAATGGATATTGATGGCGTGCCATCATTCAATCCGCATCAAGCAGATGAACAAGACTGTTTCCACCGTTAGCACCAATGAGATCACCACGGGCTGCCTTATCCGGCTTAGAGGCTTCGTGTCGGGATTTTGGGGCTAAGGTTACTGGTTCCGTGATCGCTGTTGCCACCAACCGTTTTGATACCGAGAAGGAAGCGCTTGTTGCCGCGGCTAAGGCTAGCGAGCTAGAGACTTTGCAGGTTATTCACGAGCCGGTTGCAGCTGTCCTTGCGTGTGCTGCTGAGCAGAAACGCCAACAGCAGGGAGTTGATAAGAATATTTTGGTGGCCGTTCTCGGAGGTACCAGGTGTGATACTGCGGTTGTCACATCTATAGGTGGGATGTAGCCCGTTCCTGCCACGGTTTAGGACTATGGACTTGGCGGGCTCAAGCTTCATGAGGTACTTGTGGATGACCTTTTGAAAGGGTTGATCAAGAAACATAAAGTTGATCCGGGAAATGAGGGGTCACTTCCCAAGCTGAGGCTAGAAGCTGAGGGGACGCAGAGGACTTTGTCTCTGGGTACCTTGGCGACCATTTCTATTCTTCCCACCCGATAGCTCTCAACACCCGCGCCCCCATCGCAAGACAAAATCACAGAAGGTCACTCGAGGCGGATTTTGCCATAGGGGGTAGGAATTTAAAGAGTTTTATTTTTTATGATAGGCGAGAGTGAGGGGAGCCCCGGAAGCATAAGAAAGAATACAAACAAAGAAGGTAGCCCTAAGGTATCAAAAGGAAAAAAGAGTTCCCCTCCCCGACGACCACAAGACAGGGAAACTAAAGATTCGATACAGTTTTGTTCCACCAGGCCACTTGCTTGGTGGTCAGCTCCTACCAACCAGTTTTGACCTCCACCTTTTTCTCCACGCTCACCAATCCGCCAGTGGCCCCATTGATGAGTTGTTTATAAGCTGGGGAATGGTTAACGCCACAGGAACCCGATTCAGCATGCTGGAGGAGAGCAGATGAAGAAACGAAACACTCCACACAAGTAGGGCAACTACCCACCTACACGTTAGCATTCACGTGGGCTTAGGCCAGAATGAGGTTCTCCTACCGAAAAGCCTTCTTGTCATGGGTAATACTCTCAAGATGCGCCCTAAGCGCGGTTGGACTAGTGAATTTCTTCCCGCATCTAAGGCGAGGACAGACATAAGCTTCGAGTATCTGGTTCCAACAGTCTTCTGGGTCCTCCATGGGAGAATCGATTGGGTTTGCTGGAAGGGTGTAGTCGAGAACGCTGACGAAGCCCTTCGGAGCGAGTTCCTCAGGCTTGAACCCGTTACCGGCCTCGGCAAGGGCAACTTTAACGCGCCCGGGAAGGATACCAGCACGCCAGGTGTGGGTGGTAGTGCTACCAGCGAGAATGCCGGCGGGGAGGTCTTTCTTGGAAAGGGGAGAGTTTTCATAATTTATGAGCTTGCGAAAGTCCTCGGGGGAGAGGTCACCCTTGCACTGTCCAGATTCGATATGCTGGGTGATACCAGGAATAGAGTTAAACAAGGCATCGCAGGCGGGACACTGGTGGGTGGTTTTTTGTTTGGGCTTGTGGACCTAGGTGTAGTATTAGCTAGCGAAAAGCGCCCCAAGAATGGAAGGGAGGAAGGGTTAAAAACAGACCTGATTCCAGTGAAGATCAAGCGCCTCAACGATGTGAAACTCCTGAGAGCACTCAAGGCAAACCGAGTGCTCGGAACTCTCCGCCACATGCCCCTTCAACTCCCCCTTGTCCTGAAAGCTAACCCTGCACTTTCCACAGTAAAGGTTTCTCCCGGAATCATCCTCGCCATTCGAGTTCCATGTCGGCTTGTACATGGCCTTGAACTTGACGCCATTCTCGTGGACGTAAACACCTCCGGTGTCGGTATCTGAGTCTGAGTCGGTGAAGAGACTGCAATAAATTAGTTATGTCGGAGCGGTAAAAGGAGGGGACTCGGGGGAGGGAATTACTCAGCGAAGTAATAAGGTATAGCCATTCTTGATTTATAATTAATTAAAGAGTTTTGTGAGATGATCTTTGCGGTTTTTTTCTGGGTTTTGCTGTGGTGGGGCTGCGGGTAGGTAAGTGGAGGAAGTTTGGTAGGGCAGTGGTGGTGAATTCACAGGTGATTAATTTTGTGCCTATTTCTTTTGTTCGTTTGGCTGCGTGAGATGAACCAAGGTGTCGGGGCTTTTTTTTGGAGGGCGGATAGGGTTCTCTTTTGCGTTGGGCTTAGGGTTGGGAAACAAGTGACAACAATCATTTCCAGGAAAACATTGAAAATATTTAGATTTAACGCAAGAAACTAGCATAAGCCCCTCGAGTTCATGCCCTGCGTTAGACATAGCTATGATATAATTTTCATTAAAGGATAACTTGGGGGAAAATGACCTTAATGTCATTTCTTGAAAGTGAGTGTGGTATCCGCCTCCTCCGACTATGTATCATAGCCAAGAGCACAATATAGCATCCTGAGGCTTCGCTGTGGCTTCAAACTTTCAGTCGTACATGCCAAGAAATAATTGCAGTTACTGCAGTATCATGCTCGGGAAGTATGGTATATCATATTAAAAATCAGAAACTACCAGTGCTGGATAAGGGCCGAAGCTATCCGGTGATCACAATGTCTGGCAAGAGAGACGGTATTATAGGGCATCTTAAAACAATACTTGTTGTGCAATGTGACTGGCAAGGTACTCTCATGTTCAATATATTTATGTTCGTCTACAGTGAAAGGAAGGCAGCTCTATGAACAAAACACACCCCGCAATATTCAACCCTCGTAGTTGACCCGCTATCACACAATGCCGGAAACCCAGTCCTCTCAGGGCACCAAACCTGACAACTATCCCACCTGTATGCCCTAACGTGACATACTACTATGCTTGGTAAATTGCCTCTTTAATAATATAATTCCGCTGAAACATGCTGAGAACATTGTAAGTACGAGTATTCCCGCTAGGGGAGACAATAACAAGCAATCAGTAAACAATACACCTCAAAGCATCCTAGACTCCTCGAACATACCAAAAAATATGTCTAGCATTGTGTCCGTTTGATGCGATGGAGTAAAGAAATATTATGATGTTTGTGGTTCGGGAGCTTGCGGGGAAGAGTGCGATATAGTGATGACTTGTTTGTGGGTTGGAAGTTTCTAGGGAAGCGGGGAGGCAAGCGGAGTTTAAGTACTCAATTCTAGCACTAGTGCCACGTTGCAAATTTTCGCACAGGAAAACCGCGGAGCACATACAAACTACTCAGGCTAAGTCACCAAAGGATAGAGGAAAAAAAGAAACATATTGGAGAAAAAACATACAAAGGGAGCAGCCACATTGACTACTCCCTTTATAATGCAAAAGAAAGCGTTTCATACAGTTAAAAACTCTAGTAACTTACAGAGGATAAAAAAGGAGAAATCATTCCTACCTTTCCCCTCCCCCGTGCCCAAAGGCACTCCCGGAGGATTAGCGCCTTCCCATCTTCTCCGTTTCCTCGGCTTAGCTTCAGCCGCAATTTTCCTCTCGCGACGATTGGTCGCAATTTCCCTCTGTCGAAGGCCGGCCGCAACTTTCCCCTACGACTATTAGCAACTACGGCGATATGACGATCGTGGGCCAGGGTGGTCCAAGCTTTACCAAGCACTGGCAATCTCAAAGGCTCTGTTCGGCACCAATCTAAATAAATCACTAGAAGAGCTGAGAATGGAATATATTTCAGAATGTAATTTTTTTGTAATACTAGCTTATTATTGTTGTAAACGATCATTTCCCCTCGGGATTTTGCCTAATAGATATAAATTTTCCTCACAATAACAAGTACCTAAACATAGGGTGGGGTTAACCCCATTTTGGGTAATTCTAGCCTAGATTGCCTCTCTCAAACAGTGTACACTGACCTCTCAGATATGCCTTACCTCCGGAATATCACTGTATTATCCTTGTCTTGCGTCCAGATGCTCAGGTACTTATTGCCTGGGACAAGTACGAACAAAGCAAGGAGAGACCTTGGTTGATTTCAAATATTCTCGGTTGCCTGGACCTCCGCTTATTAGGGTTGCTGGGACGACACCTTGAACTGTCCATTGGGACTTGGTTGCGCATACTATGAATGCCGTGCATCAAATAGAATTATCTGGTAAGCTATATCGTTTCCTCAAATCTTGCATATCCTATGCTGTAGAGCAGCATCACCAGGAAAGTAGTGAATATGACTATAGGACGTGAGGAAAGAGTATCCAGTTAAGGGCTCCTGAGGAATAGGCCCTCCAAGAGTGGGGCGAACATACTCGGAAGTTCAGTGAGGAACCGGAAGACCATCTCTGCTTATCCCGTACGAGTGTGTAATTCTGTCAGGACAAGGAGGTTGTTTTCCGATTTTTACGGACACCCCCGAGCACAAGCGCTCAAGTTGCCGGATTAGAGGTTCATCGTTCTGAGTGCATCAACACCAGGAGGAAACGCAACTGCAATCCGGTGACTTAAGCAGTATGATGGGCTTATTCAATAAAACCGGGGAGCCAAATACCCGCAGGTAGTCACAACGGCGGGGCAATCAGTTTGAGCGCGGCATCGGAGGTCTTTTCACCGGAGGATAAAGCCTTCCATCTTAACTTAGTATTTCGGTTAAGCGAATGAGGAACTGTGGCGACCATGGGAGGAATGGTCAATTTCAGTACGAAGAAAAGAATCGATCTGATTGTGGAAATTCAAAGTTCGTCCATCGAGCAGATGCCGCATCGAGGTGAGCGCCGACACGTACTCGAACTGGTGACGGGACGACGCATCCAGCCATCAGTTGCATAGAATTTCTCATTGCAACTAAACATACGAATGGCTCTACATTGGGGTCTACAATTAGTCCAGGTCCCGTAGTCTGTTACGACGCAAGCAAAAGGTAGGAAAAATGAAGTAAATATCATATATAGTATTATACCATAGTTTCCAGAAGTGCCTTCTGATAGTACATTCTCCCATCCATCCCTCACTCAGGAGCAGCCAGAGCCGACTGCTGAGAAGGAGCTGGTTTAACCGAAAAAGAATGCATTCTCACCCATATCCTGCCGTACCATGTTTGAGTAATCCGTATTGGGGTCAAATTCCGTCCACAAGCTCGCCGGGAATATGGGTTTATTCGGTTCGTACCAGCGACGATCCACCACTTTAGCCATTGTCGGATCATCTCAATTGGGATTCGCAGTGCAGGTCCGGGATACGGGCGACGGGGATGGAGGGAAATCAATTAATAATCCGTTAGGCCCCATCGTGCGATTGACGATAAAAATTCAAAGTGCTGCCGAGCGAGTCAGAAATCACGAAAAGGAAGAAAGAGATGGAAGAAATACGTGAGGTATAGTATTATCACTCATCGGCCGATACTCTGAGCCACTCCCTGCGCCCAGGTATTCTCCAAGCATGTTCGGGAAAGAACCGCACAACCTCGCCTTTCTTACTCTCCAGTGGGAGGGGTGCCCAGTGGGGGGTTAGCTTTATGTTAACTTCGAAATTGGAGAATGCACAACACCTACCATCATAAAATACAAACGGAATACTGATCTCCTCACTCTTAATCTTCTCCTGCAAAGCCAAAAACTCCCTCCTTAAAGTCTTGCGCTCCCGAGCTTACCTCAGAAGTGTATTCTGAGTCAAGACCTCCGGAACCGGTAGCCCGTCATCCTCTCCAGAGAACGATAATCTCCTCTTTACCACTTTCCTGCGCTTCTTCGTTCTCTTACCGCCGCTGCCTGTGGGTCCCTCACTACCTTCCCGAGACGAGCTCACAGGTTCCCTACCTCCACTGCCGCTGCCGCGAATCGGTTGGAGTTTCTCGCCTGCTTCCCGGTCTCGTTGTTCTACTATCATAGCTAGACGCGACGCTTCTTGAATTCCCTTAGATGCAGAAGACCCACGGTCGTCGTTTTTAGCACGTCCTCCATGGTTTCGGGGGCTTTGTGACGAAGCGTGAGAGTGTGCTGGTAGCTGAGTCGGTCACAGTAAACGCTGGTATATATGCGCTGATGGTGGGGTTTGATGTTGGGGCGATAGTTGTAGTTGGGTATTCTGAAGGAATGCACTTCATTGACTTGGATGAAGGGTGGTGGCTCCTCGACTCCAGGAGTCGGGAACCATTCGTGATTCTCGTCAAAATGGAAAGGGATGCGTTTACCGTACGCATTGAATGCTGCATAGTAGTTGAGCCAGGCCGTCGTAATACTACGCGCATACACCACTGGATCCCTCTCAGTGTCCAGGATTTCGAGATCGACTGAGTCGGAGTACTGGCATCAACGATGAGATCCACTAGCTTGAAATTCCCTATGATTCTATCTTGGACAATCATGCCCCTAGGTGCTTTTAACCTGGTCTGTAAGGTCTTCGGAAGTGGTACAGTAATTGGGCCCGAGGAATTTGAACTTCTCAGTCCTAAAGTTAAAAGCTGTGGGACTGCTATCTCTGATCGGAATCTCATCCGCACTGAAGGTTTCGCCCATCCTGAACTAGGGATACACGTATCTTTCGAAAAATGATCCTGCTCCACTACAGACACTTATTTGATGTGAGAGGTGTTTAAACAGCTGACAGCAGTCCTGCATGCTATTTTTCTCGCATGCCAAATTGAGCCTAAATAGGGAAAGAAACGGCATTGAAGTGGAAAAATCGCAACTTTTGTGGCAAACCGGGCCCGACATTACTATCGCATTACGAATAGACCTCGTCCTGCCGGTGTAGTATTTCACAACTCTCCCATGTCGATTCCCAGAAGCAAACGGCAGCGGGGTTTGCCTCATATGTTGTGGATGTGGTGCTCGTGTTTGCACTACAGTTCGCTAATTATATGGATGATGCGGGGCCACCAGTTGGTAATGAAGTCCATGAGAAATTATTAGAAGGGTTATCAAAAATGAAGACTCCCTCCAGAACCGCTAGAACTGTCCGCGTCCTCTCTCATAGTGCTTCTCTCATTTTGGCCAGTGATTGAGGAACAATGACCCTTTTACCCATCCTCAGTATGTTCCCAAACAAAATCACCGAAGATCACTCGAAGGGCAGTGCTTCACCTGGCCACCAGGTTACCGGAATTTCAAGAATATCATTCTTAAAAGTTTTTATCTTTGGTGAAAACGAGAGAATACAAACGAAGTAAGTAGCTCGGAAGTATCGAGGACAAAAAATGTTCCTCCATCCCACGGCCATCCCACAGTGTAACTAAAGATTCGATACCACTTTGTTCCGCCGTACCACTTGCTTGGCGGTCTGTTCCTACCAACTAGTTTTTACCTCCACCTTTTTGCCCACACTCACCAATCCACCGGTGGCCCCTTTGATGAGCTGTTCGTAAGCAGGGGAATGGTTAACGCCACAGGAACCCGATTCAGCATGCTGGAGGAGAGCAGATGAGGAGACGAAACACTCCATGCAAGCGGGACAACTACCCACCTACACGTTAACATTCAAGCGGGCTTAGACGAGACTGAGGTGGTCTTACCGAAAATCCTTCTTGTCATGGGTAATACTCTCAAGGTGATCTCTAAGCCCCGAAGCACTGGCGAATCTTTTCCCGCATTTGAGGACGCGGGGACAGAGATAAGCTCCAAGTATCCCGTTCCAACAGTCCAACAAATTCTCTATGGGAGGATTTGTTGGTTCGGCTGGAAGGGTGCAGTTCAGAACACCGACGAAATCCTTCGGGGCCAGGTCCTCAGGCTTGAGCCAGTTACTAGTCTCTGCAAGGGCAGATTCAACGCGCTCAGGAAGGATACCGGAATGCCAGGTATGAGTGGTATCGATACCAGCCAGAATTTCCGCGGGGAGTCCTTTCTTGGCATAGGGAGTGTTTGCATAATTTATGAGCTTGCGAAAGCCAGAGGGGGAGAGGCCACCCTTGCACTGTCCAGATTCGATATGCTGGGCGACGCAAGAAATTGTGTTGAATACTGCATCGCAGCGGAGACACTGGTGAGTGGTAGTTGGTTTGGGCTTGTGGACCTGGTGAAGTATTAGCTGGCCAAACACTTTCCAAGAGGGAATGAGAAGGGCTGAAAATAGACCTGCTTCCAATGAAGCTCAAGTGCCTCAAAAATGTGAGAGCACTCATGGCAAACCACATTCTGGGAACTCCCCACCATGGGCCCCTCCAACTACCTCTCACCCTTTAAGTCAACCCTGCACTTGCCGCAAGAAAAATGCCTCCCGGGGTCATTCCTGCCACTCCCTCAAACCATATGCTCATCTCGAATATCCAGAAACTTGACGCCGCACCTCCCGCACTTAAAATTGACACCATGATCCCCATGTAGAATCTCGTTCGAGTTCCAGGCCGGCTTGTATATAGTCTTGGCTCAGATGCCATTGTTATTTAAAATTTGTAATCAGTTAAAGAGGGCATTGTATAATGTATATGTGAGGTTTTCGGGTTTGTTGTGTTTTGTTTGCAGCGTGGCGGTATAGTTATTATGGTGGGTCTCAGGGGCATATAAGTGAGCCTGAGGGAAGTTTGGTAGGCAGTGTGATGATTGGAGCACATACTTGCAACAATAGCACTTTCTGCACTCAATAAGTGGTCATGTAAACTCTTTATTCGACAAATCACTTAGAGAGTCCGGCTGGCCAGGGATTACTTCCGACACTTTTCCCTGTTAATTTTGTGGTTGTGGAGGGGAAACAGGTGTGTAGGAACTTTTTTTTAGCGGTCGACCAGGGTTTTTCTTTACGTTGGGATCGGGGTTGGGAAACAAGTCACAACAATCACTTCTAAGAGAACAGAGGAAGTATAGCATCTCTCAAAAGGTTTGTGCAACCTGTTTATAATTGGCAAGGCGCACAAAAGGTTATCAAAACATCCTCTCATCGTGTATCATACGTGAAGCCAATGCAAAATAAATATCCTCCCTGCTGGCTCCTCCAAAGAACAAAGTTTCCACCCCTGGTATCGCACCATGACCTATCCGCCCCACCATTCACTGAAAACAAACCAATCTCCTTTAAAAAGCAAAAACACGGCCACAATGCAGGGTGTCGGGTGAATTGCAATTGAGCCTGCGATGTATGGAGAGCTTTACTGAAAGCGAGAGTGTGAGAGATTAAAGGTTAAACAAGAGTTACGTTGAGACAAGTTTCTTTGCATTGGTTTATGGGTGAGGGAGAGGGCCCTAAGAAAAGAGAAGTAAAGAGACAGAAAAGAAACGAAAAGAGAGAGCAGAGACGACAAGCGAGCACAAGAACTAATGACAACTAGGACAACCTTATAACGAAGCTTTGGCTAACACTGCCTAACAGCTAATGATATGCAACAAACAGCCCAATCCACTATGGCGAGGGGTGCGGGATCTGCGGCAGGGGTGGGGGTTAGGGAGTGGCTGGTGGGGGCACGCTGCCGTCTTGAACAGATCCCTCTGAGGAGCTTCTTGATTTGCTTGATTCGCTCTCATCATCCGTAGCTGCTAGAATTAGTTTCGACTGCAATTAACATGAGGTCAACAAGGCTGACTTACAATCATCTTCTTGAGAACTATCAGGGACAGGTGGCCAAATGTGATTATAGTAAACTCTGAGGTCGTGCTCAGTGATAGTGTAGTTGGCTTCTCCACGCTTCTTCTTTGGCTTGCGTAAAAAGATTTCTTTGAACTTTAATTTCAGGGGGGCACCGGTTACCGAATTCTCAGTGATGAGGATCGTCTTCTTTGGGGTTGGTCCTGTGGTTTTTTCCTCGTCATTTTCGCTGGTGTGCTGTTGCCTCTCGACCGTGGATCTGTTCCATACTTCAATCCGAATGGTTTTGTGCTTTACTGATACGAACAATAGGAAAACGCCCTTTACGGCTCCTCCCGAATTCTCTATCCACCAACGTGCATCAACAGTAAGACGGCGGGGGGTTTCGGAAACGCCACATTCTAGAATAATTGTCGGCCAAGCGTTGAGGTCGGGGCGGGCGCGCAGAGGTCTTAAGGAGCCATCCGCTTCCTTTGAACATAGTTTGCCCTGGTATGTTGTACTTCCCATATTACAGATCTCGGATGTCTGACCAGCCTCCCTTATCTTCAGCTTCATCACGTCCATGAACTCTTTTGCAGCCATCTCATGAATGGGGCCCAGCATCTGCTTGACGATCAACACCTGGGGTTCCTCGAGGTATA
>Ga0307509_10011096_pt1 | contig 10972 bp, 16 predicted proteins | sample 10_EM_MG_FD_202245 | JGI IMG/M metagenome (GOLD analysis project Ga0307509, IMG submission 202245) | Populus trichocarpa ectomycorrhiza microbial communities from riparian zone in the Pacific Northwest, United States - 10_EM | ecosystem: Host-associated > Plants > Roots > Unclassified | place... | reverse complement strand
TGATCTCGTCACATACCCTAACGCCACCGATTGTCAGTGCGCGGATACACTGACCTGATCGGTGCTCGCGACGCTGAAGAGGGGGTTCTTGTCATCAGTGCTCCCACTTCCCACGGTGTTTGGTTGTTCTTGAGGTCACACCGGTGACCGTGGACTAGAACCCAGTCCCCGAACTGGGAAGTGGACGTGCCCCGGGTAGAAGGAGGATTAGGTCTAGAGGGCAAAGTGGGGCCAGGAATGGGACTGCCCGGAAGGGTCAGTCACTCGTTCAAGGCGATGGACCTCGACGGTTCGTCGACATTGCACCCATTGTGCAAGCGTTGTATGCAGGGTAGTATGGATCAGAATAATGTACTTGTGCCTCTATCTACAATATACTTCTATGATTCATTTGGATGTTGAATTGCCCCTGCATTTTCCTTTGGTTCGAGTTTTGTTCTGGATTCTGTAGAATAGAAAGATTTGCCAGGAGTGATAAATGGGATTTCAGCAAGCAAGGTTTTTGCCGACGCGAAGTCGGCATTTTTCTAGTTCATCGAGAGACCGGAGTTTCTCACCAGGCCGCGCGTGTTGGTTTCGTTCCATAGAGCGACATCACGCATTCTCTTGATTTCCCGATAGTCATCAACTATGGCCTCCCACCCGCCCTCGACATTCTCATGGTTGCATGCAGACCCCACACTTCCAACCTGGACGAGTGCACCTCGACCTACGAATCCCTCTTCTTCCCACCCAACCTACCTTTATCCACCACCATCGAAATCCCGAGTCACCCGATCATCGATGCTGTTCGAGACGCACGCTTCTCGACCCTGCCGAAAGGCGACCACCTCGTCGCCGCTGGAGATACACTGAAGATCGTACCCAAGGGCGGGAGGACGACGCCTCCACCCAGACTGATCGATAAGTGGCGACGCACTCCCTGTTCGGTACCAGGGCGGTCCGCCGATCATTTGCAACCCTAGCCCGCCCAGCGATGCTAACGAAGAGATCTACCGCGGTGAAGGAAAAAACCATACCAGCGCTAAGGGTCAACCGCCGTGGGCAACCGAAAGGCGGTGATCCTCCCTCCCTCCCGCTCCTTTTGAACGTCCGTCGAATTCTCCAGTGGATTCAAACCCTTCTCGACAGTTCAATCCCATAAACTCGGAGGTCATTGGCGGTGCACGCTCAACGCCACAACGTCTTCGCGAACCCGGAGATCCTCCCGACGCAAGCTCCTCTTCTCCCTCCAAGCTAGACTCGCTGAACACCGAGATCAGCAAGGCAGCGACTTCCAACTCATGTATCGACCTTCCCAATGTCATTGGAGTTTGCAAAGTTTACAGAATCCTCGAAACCCTTGAAGTTCTTGGGGTTCGCGAAGCTCTTGAAGTCGCCGCCGCAGTAGAAGATCTCAACAACCCAGAACCCATCATCTGGCCCGTGCTTTAAATGGCACGATTTCCTCGCAAACCCGGAGGTCGCCACGATACCGGACTCAACGTTCTCAGTGCTTGGATGGATCCTGCAATACATTCCACTCTCCCTCTTCTTCGCTTCGATTGGAACCCGTTGAGGACAAGGGACGCACGTGCAGTGTAGTCCCCCCAAGCGTCTCACCTTTCTCGAGGACGGTTGCGACAACCCGGCCACAGTCCAACACAATTCTGAGGAGTTTGGCGAACAAACAGCTCACTTGGTCCTACCCTCGCCAATATCACCTCCAATCATCGTCGTGCCGTCTCACGAACTGTTTCCGCTGCATTCCCTGGTCGTGGTACTGTCGAAGACCCAGACACCAGCATCGTCTAGGATCGCGTTCTCCACTTGATCGCCACCAAGCACAAGGTACTCCGAGGATATTATTGTCACGGGGATTCCCACGAGTGACCAGCCTAAGTCCGTGATCACTGATACTCAAGAAGCCACGTTGACCGCCACATTCATACAGTCTTGAACGCGCTCTTTGATAACACCCGCGTCGTTCTTCAGCTCTCCGCTCGTGAAGGTTCAAGGGTTCCGAGGTCCTCCACACTGAGCCCCCTTATCGCCTCCAGGACCGGTGATACCCCGTTACAAGTTGTCGATGGCAAGAGCGGACGCTCATGCACTCCTGTTGACAACGACAAGGTCGCCAAGCACCTCTTCAACTTATTCACCAACGCCAACCCCTAGGAGATGGGCCAATACGCGAGGACGCACGTCAGTGACGAGATCGGGACTATCGGAAACGCAGCGGCTTGGTCGTGCATCCCCCTGATGTTCTGTCGCCGCCGCAGTGAGAAGTTGAAGCCGAACGGTACGTGGTTGAGCAACTTGGGAAGGGCCAGGACCATGGGATGCATGTCTTAACACAGATTGAGTTCTTGGTCAGAGGACCTCCCTCTCCATTCATGCGACGACGGTCAAAAGGACGCTATTCGGTGGGCGTCTGTGGTATTTGAAAACATGGCCCCACGTTTCTCGAACAGGCACGGGACCTGCGGACTGACACGAGTGCTATGCGTTCAACTCCCTGGATCCCAATTTCGCTGGCACCAGTACGTGCAGCCTACGCTTGTGTGTCCGCTTCCAGAACACTGATCGTCGATTTGGGCTGTCGCTCGGATGTTCTGGCGCTCACCACCAACATCCATTCCCTCTAGACTCAAAGAGACAACCGTTCTCCTCCGTGTCCTCATCCGTACGTTGGGAACCACTGCTTTCGCGACAATGTTCCGTATTGTAACGGTTCAGTCCTTCACACGCGATTGCTCGGGTCTGGGCTATCCTGGCTTCGGTTTCTTTGCCTTCGCCGTCTGTCATGTGGGAGTATCAGCCATTTTCCGGGGACAAGAGGTATGATGATTATCTCGAAGGAATTGGACCTGACGAGATTTTCACGGCCGCCGCAACCGTACGAGAAAGCACCGAGGTTACACTCCCCGCCAACTCACCCCCTCAACGAAGCATCCAAGAACGCGATCACGATGAGTCCAATCCTCTCACGTGCACCGAAGAACCCGCCATAAGCTTCACCCAAGTTCTAGCCGCCGCAATTGAAGATGACTTCATATCCCCTCCGTACAACCCAGACCGTCGTCCATTACTAACGCCCCCTATTGTCTCCCCGGTGAACGCGATGTAATGTTAACCCTTCGACTGTAATTATAACGTTTTTTTACTCCAAACGGACCCCTCGTGAAATAAATGAAGCCCTGGTTTTGATAAGGTAGAGGACTTAATGATCTTGTTAGTCTCCGCAGTCCGGTGTGACAGGAAACCTAGGGAGAACCTTCGAAAACTGGCGGTAGGTCACGGCAGTCACGGTCACCTGACACCAACAGAATCATCCTGGGCCGTACCTTAACAAACGCAGGATGAAATAATGAGTCCTGTTCCGCACAAGGAACCCTCGTTCATCTTGTGTCCTCGTCATAATCCCCGCCCCTCATTATAATCCCTCTTCCCTCGTTGTAAGCCCCACTTCTTGTTGTAAGCCCTGTTCCTCGTTGTAAGGCCCGCCCCACTATATAACCCTTATTTCTCATTATATAGTCTTGTTATCTATACCAACACCTAACAACGTGCAGGTTGGCCCTATACTTATATGATTCCCAAGCTACGTGTCACCATTCGCGAAGCAATGCTACGCGCGCAAGCGGATCCCAGTGCAAGCGGGTACGCCAGGCACCCGCTTCAATTCACGAAAACTCGATATCCCCGCCCTTGCCACATCCCCCACTGACGACGAGATTGACACTGCTGCAAAGGAAGCTTCTGAAGAAGCTGAAAGTCTCTTGGTCCTTCTTGATATATCACCGAAGCGATCACAGGTCCCCGTGGTCGAACTTCCGCCAATCGCTTCTTTTCACATGCCTGAGGATTCGTCCGGGTGTAATGTTGTTGTTTCCGAAGCCCAGCAGCTCCGGGATCTGATTCACGAAGCTGACGGCAAGGACAACGAGGACCTTCTGCGACTTGCGGAAGCGACGGCCCTAGCCACCGCCGATGAATTCATGAGAATGTACGTTGCTTACATCTGACTCAGCCAGTGGAGTGGAAAACTGACACACTTTTAGACAAGGTCTCCCTGAGTTGGACGACGATACCGAGAGCGAGGTCATGGCGGAAGATCTCGTTGTCTTCACCGTGGCCTTCCCTGGACTCACGAGTATCTGCTGGGAAGGTTTAAGCAGGCAGAAAATTATGATCTTATTGCGACGGCCCGAATCAGCACTCTTTCCCCTATTACCATCGGCAGATTTGTATGGGCATTTTTCAATGACGAGGTAACCCTCACCCGGGGCGAGTGTTTCTACTCTGTGCTCTCGACCCAGCTAACAAAACCAAAACCAGTCGTTTGTTAGTCGAGCTTGCGAGACTCTAGAGGGAGGGGGGACCCAAAAGCGTAGATTTGTCAGCAAACAACCTGCCTTTTTTGGTAATAAGATTTGCTTATCTAATTTCCGCGAGTCGGCTAACTGAGCGAGCGCAGCGAGCGGGCATAGCGAGCGGAGCGAGCCAACAGGCTCGACGCTGCCATGAGGGGTACCCTCATAAAATTCATTTTTTGTACTTACTCGAAGTCCGTCCGTGGCAAGCATAACGCAGTGGCTGACTCATCGGACATCACCGCACTGTCATATCGGCGTCCAAGTCTTTGGCAGTGATGAGCAAGGACCGCGAGCCCCTTGGCTGTGACGCCGGTGAGGAATTCGCTGCATGGGGGATTGCCGAGGCTAAGGAATTTCAAGCTTGGCATAGCTTGCGCCAGGGTCGTAATGACATCGTCATCTATGGTTGAGGAGCAACCATCATCGCATGAGAACTCAATGAGGAGGTGCGCCAGTTGCGTGAATGGAAGGAGAGAGTAATAGTTCGGATTCCATGAGCATGATGTGAGGAGAGAGAAGCTTGAGAGCATATTCTGGGTGGATGTGGCAAGCACGACCCTTTCAAATTCTTCGAGCAAGTCGCCGATCCGTTCGAATCTATAGTGGATCAATTCGATGGTCTCCAACTTTCCAAGTGTCGCCCCGCGGAACCCTTTTAACCAGTCACTGTTATGGTGGTATTCGATGATTAGGTTGGTGAGATTTGGAAGGACAAGTGTGGGTAACGAAGTGTCCCCCTCAAGGATCACCGTTAATGCGCGTAGGTTGGGGAGTTTGCAAATCACTTCAAGGGTCTCCTCTGCCAACGGGGAATCCATGTGGATGGATCGGAGAGCGTTTCGACCACTGGCGAGAAGCATTCCGGAAACAGCAGCGGTGATCATCGGATCTCTTGGTAGGGACTCGAGGCTGACATCCTCCAAGTTGGGACACGTTGTCCGGAGGGTGGCGAGCATCGAAGGAACTGTCGCCTTGTGGAGGCTGGAGAGTCCTATGAACCCGATTCCGATGGCGGTGGTTCTAGGGGAAAGGAACAAGGGGATGAACGGGACGATCTCCCCAGCTGCGAACCAAAACTCGAAGGTTCTGAGATTCGGAAACAAGGGCTCATTGATAGCGCAATTCTGTAGGACCGAGAACACCCCCAAAGACACAGGGTGTAGAGGGTTAGGTCCTCCGAGTCATCGCATCCTCCGAGCGTACTTCCGGAAATGAGCCCATTCCGGCGTCGTCGGGAACCTTTTGAAAGTCTTCCAAACCAAATAGCTAAGGTGAGAGAAGATATACGTTGTTGTTGCGCTCACAGTGAATACCCCGGGCCGACTCCAGACATCACTTGGCAAAGACGCGAGTAACGGGGACAGTCGATTCTGGGCCTCCCATAACGTGTCTAATACTGGGTCCTCAAAGCCTTTGCGGCAACGCGAAAGCGCAACAGCAGTGACCTTGGACCCTGACGTGACAAGCTCGCAGGCCATAAGCCTGACGATTTCATCTACGTTAATTGAGACAGGGGTGCATCAGGGCTAGAAGGCGCGTTCAGCAGTGGATAGATGATGCGCGGAACAAAGACAGTTCACAGTCAATGCCAATGTTGCTGGGGGGTTTCAAGTAGTCGAGCTCGCCAGTTTCGTGTGTCAGGAGACTGGAATGTGGAGGACAAACCGTACTCGGACGGGCTGGGAATCCCCTCCTATCGGCCCATGTGTGAGACGTGAAACTCACGTTCTGTTTCCAGGTCCGTACAAATTGGTCGAAATTGGATCGAATCTTTTTCTACAGTGAAAGGCTAAAAGGCTGGTCCGGACAGAATCCTGCGTGACACAGGATTCGGTGTGACCATGCGTGACTGGTTAGGAACCAAGGAAACCCCAACACTTACCTCCATGACCCCCGAACCTAGCGACCTAAAAAATGGACCCGAGGGCCAGCAAGTTACAGGAACACTCACCAACAGCACTGTGAGTGCCCTCCACGCCACTCCCTGCCGCGGTGGTGGGAGGGCCACCTCAAGCTCGACCAGCCAATCTCGTTTGCAAACCGAATCTTTGAAGTCCTATGAGTGCGTCATACACCTTCCATTTTGTGTCTCTGGCAATGACACGCGATTAGCGCGGGCAACATGGCCGAACCCATATCAGTCGATTTGGAGAGCACCCAGCAATGCGAGGCAGCAAATATGATCAAGTTCTTGCTCGCATTCTGCCGGTCGGGGGATGACAAAGCCGTCCCTTTCCATGACGAGCACGTGCTGCAACGTGCATTCGAGAAGGCGAGGGAGGTGGCGAACTCCAACGGAACCCTCTTGCAAACGCGGCTCTTGGAATTGTAAGTGCCCGGAATCTGGCGATCGGGGACGTACCTGAGTCGTTATTAGCTGCGCCGCCGAGAACGAGTTGGACATGTACAATCCATTTGTGCTGGCCTGCAACGGTGCCCTAGAAGAACTTTCGGAGGTTGAGATCGAGGAATTACCCCCGTTCGAGCCCGACAAACAGATAGTCTTCGTCCGCAACAACGACCGGTCGGTGAAGTCCCCGAACCACCGCCGAACACCCCAGGTCAAGCCAGACATCGTGCTAGTTCGATGGGGGATCTTAGCCAAGCCTACTTCTCTCTACACTGAATCGTATCTGGGCAATCTTTGCACCTCAGAGTCCAACGTCATACTATCCTGGACTGATATCCGGTCGACAGTGGAGATGAAGTTCAGGGCGGTGCCGAGACGTGCTGAGTTCCCGACTTTCGATAAGGATTTCGGAACTCTCAGAGAAAGTGCACCGTGCACTTTGCCTGTCGTCAACCTCCAGCCCGCGTTCATCCCCGAGGAGCTCCCCGCGAATAAATGTAAGCCCTGTGCCGTTCCAGAAATTCTCACCGCTTATTCGCCTCCGAAGATGCCATCCGGGTCTCGGAGAGACTGTCGGAGAAGAAACCGCCCGTCACCGCGGAAACCGGGTATAAAACTTCGATATCAACGAATACCAAGCGCAGGATAGAAGCATTGGCGAGCGACGAAGACAGGGGGGAACCGCCCAGCAAGCGGACGAAGGGCAAAGGACTGTCGCAGAAGCATCCGGTCAAGATCCAGAACGGGATATACGCTGCTGAGAGGCTATCTTGCTCTCTTGACATCACCCACTCGATCAATTTCATTCTACTTGGTACGATTCAGGTCCCGAAATCCCTCATGCGGTGCAACTCACGCAGAACCTGGTGCGCTAGGGAGCAAAATCTCTATTACGTGGTCGGACAGGCAAAATGTTATCCAAACGGGTGCCTTCGACATCGTGGACGACCTACCTCACTTCCTCTTGGTCCTTCTTATCCTCCAAAGGTTCGATCTGGCGCGATGGGGTTTCTTCACCGAGTTTCAAAAGTCGAGCATCACGACGATTAGAGACAACCACAAGATACACATCCTGAGAGCCAACTTCAGGGAGAAACAAGTCGATATCTTTCCTGAGGACGACCTCATCTACGGCGGTATTAGCCTGGCTGGCCGCTCGACAGCCATTGCTGGAGCTAGGGAGGTGCTCGATCCGTCTCCGAAACTGGTGGATTCCGAAGCCATCAGAGAGGGTAACAAGCTCGTCGTCAAGTTTTCCTGGCCGGAGGAGACCCGGATCAGCGAGCCGGAGTTCGTCCAGAGGGCAGAAAGGGTCGGGAAGGACAACCCACTGGTGAAAGGTCACATCCCCACGATGTTAGGCTATATCGATCCCCCATACCTAACATGTTCGACACGCCTGATCCGAGATTTTCTTGGCCTCGACATCAGCGGCGCGCGAGTGCTTCGAGTCATCGTGTTCCGCCGTCTGTTGGAGATTAAATATCTGGACGAGGGCGACATGGTGATGGCGTTTCTGGACTGTTTGTTCTGTGAGTGCCTCCGCGGTCTCTGTCGCGTCATAACACTCACCCTGTGGCAGGCCACTGGGCTCTGTGGGAGAAATATATCGAGCACGGGGACATCAGCATAGGCAACCTTATGTGTGATCCAGAGACGAAGCGGGGGGTTCTCAACGACTTGGACCTGGCACGAATGGGTGGGCCGAACAGGAAGCCGAGTGCGAAAGATAACACCGGGACCATGCCGTTCTTGGCTCTGGATCTACTCAACAAAGCGGCATTCGAAGGCCAGGTGCCACGTCGCTACCGACACGATGCCGAGTCTTTCGCCTGGTGCCTCATTTACATCTGCGTCTGTATGGGGAAGGACAACAAAGGCCGAATCCGCACCGTCAACCCCCATCCATTGTCATCGTGGTTCGGGAATATGGACACCTCCCAACTCGCCAAGCAAGAATCGGCAGAACTTAACAATCAGCTCCCACTTCACAAGAGGACCAAGCCTTTGGCCAAGGCGCTACACAACCACTGGGTGAGTCGATTCGAGGCTCAGAGATCCGCTAGTCGGCAAGGTGCGGTCGGCTGTGAGCCCCGCGCTTTGGCGGGCACCCCGGTCGAGTGGATCCTCCCTCCCAAGCCCAGCCCGGAGACGCAAGGGTCATACACGGAACTCTCAGACCGCCAGTCGTTCGCGAAGATGGCTCGAGTAGTCGCGGACGCGGGCGGCGTGGTTCCCCCATCCCTGGCTCAGATTTTTATTGATAAGCTGGAAACAATAGGAAACCTGTACCCCGATATCCCACCCAACCATCGGTGAACAGGACAGGCGAAACCTGATGGACGTCGGTTGTCTCAGTGGTGGTAGAGTAAATTTTCCTTGTTGAGCGACGAGTGGAACGACCTGCCTGTACCCGTCTTCATTGCCGGCCGCCCCGCGTCATCACCCCCCATAGATTTATCCGGTCAGCATCCTATACCATATCCCATCCTATATACAGCCGCTTGCAGTTCGATGACTCGTTTTTGGAAAAACACCCGCGGGGTTTTATATTCGTTTGTGGGGCCCAACGTTGACGAATGACAGTGGGCCCAGCGTTGTGGTTTCGTATGGGCAGTTTGGAGCCAATATCCGCGGCCCGACGCGATGGACGGGGGTCCTGAAGGTTCCCTTATAATGGTTTGATATTCACCTGGATTCGTGAGTACATGTGGCACATCCTACGGACAGTCACCCCTGTGGCGGGTTACGGCGCTCCGGGGGCGATACTTGATCGACATCGGTGTTCAGAAATGCGCCACCCGCCAACGATCACACTCGACCACGGGCGCGAGCTGGGCCGGGGGCGGTCGGTGAGTATCGCCGTTCCTGGACTAGTACTAGAGCCTCGAGGCACCGTCTGCGGTCGGCATAGATCTTGCTCAATAATCTTTCGGATGGTGCTTCATTGCGAAGCCGTCCCCAAGCGGGGGTTCTTCAGGGATGCCAGAATTTGGGCGATGGCGGCGCCTCTCACCCCATTCACGATATCGTACTTCTCAATCTTCCGAACGCGCGAGCCACAAAGGAGAAAGGAAGGCGTTGGTATTGGAGCCATAAGGGGATACTCTGTTGACGGCAGATTACATTAAGTAAAGACGGTGGGATCAAAAGAAAACACCATAAACCGCATCCCGGGAGCGCAGATAGGTGGTTGTTTTTATCCGCAGTACTTGAGGCCCGGGCATCCGACGGCAGTTCCACGAACAGATCCGCCAACTCCAGTGACGACGAGCAGGGCGCCGAACACGTCGCCGAGACCCTCACTTTCCAAAAGGCCAGCAGCGATTGGGAACATATACACGTTGAGTGTCGATGAGCTCGTCTTTATCCAATGGTGGTTGAGGACTGATCCGAAGCTCATGGCGACGGAGAGGAAGAAGGCTTTGGGAACGACGGGACCCTACATCGTGCCATGAATGATTAGCCGCCGGTTCCGAATGAACAGCGAACAGAAAATGAGCCCATGAGCCCACGAGACCGACAGCGTTCCGATTGGGAACGTACGGCCAATATTTCTTGGGTGCCTAGAACAACGAACACGCGTTGGCAATAGTGGAGACGGGGTTGACGTTGGCCTGGCCCACACTCTGGGTGCCGATAAAGGAGAGGATGAAACCAAGGATTGGGGCGAGGATAACCTCTCCGGCGTTGAAGTGGCACAGAGTGACGGCGATGGTAATGGAGGTGATGGTTGTGCTGACGAGCGATCCACCAGTCGACCACACTGTTGGGACTATGGGAATCCGATTCTCATCTTGCGGGTGCTTCTCGCTCTTTCTGAGCCGGCTGTGCCAGTCAACCTTTCCATGACATTTCACGAGAACTATGGGGCGAGGTCTAAAAATTTCGAGATCCGGGTGCCCAGAGTCAATGACTTCAAACCAGATTATCAGAAACTTGTTCGCCGTACTGAGGAAAGAACCGGGTGCGGTTGGTATCACCGACGGACAGAATGTGGCCACCACAAGGTGTTGATAGGGCCCTCTCCCGCACCCATAATCCTTGACCTTTCGGGTATGTATGGGCCGCTCTCCTGGAACAGGGGTTTGAGGTTGTGGACTTGGGACGGATATTAACCTTGAGGGAGACTCGAGTACTCACAGCACACCCTACCCAGGAGTCCCACCTTTACGAAGATGGTCATTAACGGCGATCTCTAGTTCAGCTTCATCAGTCGGATGCCCTCCACCCCATCTGGGAAACCAAACTTGCCAGCGGCGTG
>Ga0307509_10011094_pt1 | contig 10972 bp, 10 predicted proteins | sample 10_EM_MG_FD_202245 | JGI IMG/M metagenome (GOLD analysis project Ga0307509, IMG submission 202245) | Populus trichocarpa ectomycorrhiza microbial communities from riparian zone in the Pacific Northwest, United States - 10_EM | ecosystem: Host-associated > Plants > Roots > Unclassified | place... | reverse complement strand
GTCTTCTCATCGGTTCGCAAAGGATGACGCAGCGATTCTGACCGGTTTGTCAAGGGTCGAGATGAATGGGAAGAGGGGAACCGTTCTCTTTGTCGACCATGTGGAGGGGAAAGCGGTGGTTAGGGTCGAGGAAATATTCAAAATCAAGTTGGTAAACTTGAAGAAACTAAATGACGACCTAGAAGAACTTGACTGAGCTTCAAGTTACGGATGGCAGCACACAATGGATTTTGCAGGTTTTCAGAAATCCATCGCTATTGGGCATTTCTGCCCTTGCCCTCTTTCTTTTGGACACAATCAACACATAGTTCCTCGAGGGCCCAGGATCGAAAACCATGAGCAGGAAGTACTCATCGACCACGATCAACTTACAAGTCGCAACAATTCATCGCTCGGATTCATATTTGAAGAAGTCGTGCTTCTGGTGCTCTTACAGACGCTCAGAGGCAAACCTTATGCCTTATCCGATGCTATCTACAGTAACCAGCCCTGGGGGGTCGAAATGGTGTCATTGAAACGCAGGTTCGATGATGAAATGCAGTGTTGCCCGTATCGTGGACTCGAGCAACATCCTGAATCAGAGAAACGATAGGAAGCAATAAGAAAACCCACCCCACATGAATAACTCCCTATCCACAACCGTAAACTTCGTATCTCCCGAAGGCTCATAGGAGAAAAGCATCGTAAGTCCACTAGCTTGATCCGCATTTCCCATCTCTCATTTTACTTTTTCGCTCAGACGCAGCAGCTTCAGCCCTCGATCCCCCAACTGCATCCTCATCTTCTCTGCTCTCCCCCGATGGAACGCAAACAATACGAAGATCGCGATCGCCCACGAGCTCTCCCAAGGTTGAGCCACACAGATTTTGTTAATGTGCTGAAGGGGGGGACTCGCCTATGACAGCTCCGACTGCCTGGGTTTCAAGGCTACATCCCCTGCCGACGTTCTCATAATCCTGACGGAAAGTGTTTCCCTTTCCCCGATAACCACATGGCTCCCGATCTCTTATGTTTCCTTCAAGACGAGGGGACCAGGAGGGGTGTTTCTTCTCGATCTCGCAGCAGACCTTCGGATTCTTCTACACGGTCAGAGTGTATCAGACATCCAACTTTGTATTCCCGCACGTTGTAGAACAATGATGACAACTGGCAATATGTCCCGTCGATGTATCCCAACCTTTCGGCCTTGGGTGTGAAGCTACGGCCTGCAGAATACAAGCCTTCGGTTGATGACCACCGTAGAAAGCCTCATTGAAGGCTCTGCGACATTAGACAAGAAACTTGAATCTCCGCCACAAAGACAAACGCCCAGATTATCGCAACACCAACAAGGGTACTTACAGCAAAAAGCCATATCAACAGTCACTCCATGGTGTGGTATCCGGGAATTGATCCAAGGATGCGGGTGGCAGTGTTGATAACGCAGAAAAGCATTTATTGAACGTGGATGAGAAGAGAAACTAGCCTGAGAGAGGACCAAGGACGTGCCGACCACGTGATGTAATCGTGATCCTTCTGCACTGTAAGACAGTGTAAGTCAAATCATTTCACTCATAACCAGCTCATTGACGCTGTCAAGAAGGAGGAGATGAATCTTTCTATTTCTTCTGGATTCGAGCAGACGAACGCCGTGGTTGGACAATGTGAGCGTCGTCTTTTGTGTCCAAATAGCACCCACTAATTACGTCAATGTGATGATGGCCTACTAGTCATGAATGACTCTCCGCAGGTCCAATCAGAACCTTTCCCTCCTTATAAATCCACTGTCACCGTCAACCCTGTTGGGTGTAGCAGTGACGAAAAGGCACGTCGACTCGAGATCCGAGACCTTGTTAGGAAGGAATTTCCGGATGGTATCCTTGAACCATATCACACCACTCCCCAGCTTACTCAATTCGACTGTGATAAAATGAAAGATCTGCGGTAATAGTCCAATATTATTCGAATCTTCTGTAGATATTTCTCAACTACCTTGCATGAAAATGACGAGTCTCTGAAGCACTTGTCGTTATCTTCGTAAATTATTGCGCAAATAGTTTCTGACATTTCTTGATGGATTCTTCCTGCACCCTTCTTCGTCCGGTATCGTGATCAACGGTCGACTCCATTTTTTACTTCCACAGAAACGATCGCCCTTGAGCTGTTTGCCCGCGAAAATACGACCCTGTTGCTTCGATGATGGTCAGTCGATTCCTTAATGTTGTAAGATGAGTGCTACCGTCTTCGAGCTGTTTCCCCCCAAATTAATCCACCCATTGACATTGTCAAACCCTTCAAAACACGACAGGTCAAACCCCCATGACCGATCTGCCTCCCTCATCTACAATGTCCTGCAAAATTTCCCCTTCCATATGCATCAGCGAATTCTCCCTGCACGAAACGGACGCATCACCATCTATGAAAGTTAGATAGGAAGAATGCGATGTCAACGTTTGAAAGAGGAGCGGAAGGGTGATATGAAGATTTTGCGGTGGGATCATGTGGAACAGTATCTTGGCGAAATGGCACATGCTTACATATGTTGTCTGCCTCACAAAGTGTACCTTAATTATTTGTATACGTGTAACCGATAGTCTGAAGTTTCGCAGCGAACAAATTTCGAGTTTGAAGTCGATACTAGAAATGTGCTGCAGAACCCCTCGTCTTCCTTGAACAGGCTAATTATTTACTTCGCATTTGTATCCTTCGCTCCGTCGCTAGCAACAGTCCCAACGGGCAATCCAGCAAATTTCGATTGAAGGCTCTGATATTTCTTCCGCTGTGCCAAACCGACACTAGGACGGACCTTATCCAATGCTTTTGAAAAGTCCTCCAATCCCACATAGATAGCTTGATTGCCAGCACTGTCATCCATTTCATCCAGGGCGCCTAACGTCCGCTTCAGAGCAGTAACACCGGCCTCTCTGACCAATGCAGCGATATCTGCGCCACTATAGCCATCACCCTTCTCTCTGATGAGGATTTCGATGGCTTCCTTCTCCCGCATCTTATCCGAGTCCGTATTCCCATGGAAAGGGACCTTTCGCACGAGGGTACGGAAGATTTCCACTTGCTCGGGTGGGGAAGGTAAGTCTACATAGAGGAGCTTGTCGAGTCGACCAGGTCGGACCATTGCTGGATCGATCATGTCTGGCCGATTGGTTGCTGCAATGACGTAGACAGATTTTCGTGCTTCCAGTCCGTCGAGTTCGGTCAAGAGAGTGTTTACCACGCGTGCGGAGGACTCGGACTGCATCAATATTAGCCGCTGAGTTTAGGGTTGAGAAGGGGTTGACGACAATGCATACCATGTTGTCATCCCGACGGGGAACCAATGCGTCGAGTTCATCAAAGAAAATGACGCATGGCGCCGAAGCTCGTGCTCGAGAAAACACTTGTCGAACTGCCCTTTCACTCTCACCGACGTACTAGAGGGGTGACTAATGTTAGTATGAATTTTGATAACAAGCAACACAATCCAGATGCCTTGTTAAGCAGCTCTGGTCCTTTGACGCTGATGAAATTCGCCCTCGACTCGTTTGCAACAGCCTTCGCCAGTAGGGTCTTTCCACAACCTGGAGGGCCCCAAAGCAGGACGCCACAAGGTGCTTCGATACCCACAGCCTGGAACAATTCGGGTCTCTTGATAGGTTGAACGATACTCATGTGCAATTCCTCGCGGGTTGCATGTAAGGCACCGATGTCTGCCCAACTAACGTCAGGAACCGTCGCAAAGCCTTCGCGCTTGGATGACGGCTGAACTTGCTTGAGGGCAAGCGTGAAGTCGGAGGGGGTTATACATAGTGGTGCAAGCTGAGATGGGCTAAGTGGATCAGGGTGAGCAATGAGGAAATGACCGATAGATCCTGGAGAGAGTTGTGACGATAGAGAAGAAAACTGTGTTGATTTGGACAATGAATTGACGGCAAGGGACTGCGCATGTGTAGCATCCACCACCATGGAGGCATCCTGGTCTTCTAACTGAGGCTCTGGATCAGGAAGGACAAGAGTCCCGTCGGACAGCTGTTTGAATATCCGCTTCACTGCAATGATGCCAGCTGCACCTGTCAATGCCGCAAGATCGGCCCCGACATAACCTGCGGTGGCTTTTGCCAGGGCAGTAAAGTTGAAATCGCCTTCTAGACGAAGTTTTGCGCACAACACCTGCAAAATTCTAACGAAAAAAAAACAAACATGAGACCTATATCGAAGGATATGATAATGGGACACACTTAGACCGGGCTTCGTCATCAGGCACACCCATGCTAATTTCATGATCAAATCGTCCTGCTCGACGCAGGGCCGCATCTAGCGAGTCAGGTCGGTTCGTTGCACCTATCACGACCACAGGTTTATTGTCCGTTTTATCCCAGGACATATCTGGACGGTATTGCAGATGAATAGACCGTATCAAATAAACATTAAGAACCGACAGACCATCCATGCAAGTGAGGAATTGAGCTACAATCCTTCTCTCCATTTCCCTTTGAGCACTTTCTCTCTTCGGCGTTATTGCATCGATTTCATCAATGAATAATAGACAAGGTGCCACACGCTGATGCAGAATGAGCGTCAATGCCACAAGTTAGAGATAAAAAAACATACTTTGGCTTCTTCGAAAGTATCTCGGAGCGTTTTTTCGGACTCGCCCGACATTCCAGAGACGATAGATGGAGCAGAAATGCTGATGAATGGAACACCAAGTTCCTAGTCATTTTGATCAGTCCGTCTTGCATAGCTCGTGAAGAAATAGGACTTACCCCAGCTACTCCATGAGCAAGCAGAGTTTTTCCACATCCTGGGGGCCCATGCAACAAAACGCCACGGGGTGGTTGGACACCCGTATGTAAATACACTTCTGGGTGGCAAAGCGGCATCGCAACCAATTCGAGCATTTTCTCTATGCAGGGTTCAACGCCGCCCAAATCCGATAACCTTGTCGTTGGTGGAGCATACTCTTTTGCTATACTAGATGAAGATGACCCGGTAACTTTGGACCTTTTGCTGCTCCTTTCCACCGTCGTCCTGGGTAATTTTCGTTTGCCATTCGTGCTTGGCGTACCTGGTACAGGCGCAACTGGATCCAAAATCGGTGACTCTATTGGCGCGGTCTCTAAGGACGGATCAGGAGTTGCCGCATTCGAGGTTTCCTCGTCAACTGGCCCAGTGGAAGCATTCAAATTGAGTTTCGTCTTTCGATGGCCCGACCAAAGTCCTTGCATCGAGCGATTGAGAACATTGGCATTGGAACCCTACCTAAGATGTCATAAGTGAGCTTATCATATGAACTGGACATTTTACTCACTGTTCCGTCCATTATGGTCGATGATTCTGGACAATCTGGTCAACGTAGGACCGTCGTAGGTAGAACCAAGGTAGAAGTCAAAAAAATCGATTAGGCGGACCGGGCTTCCGTCGCCGTGCGCTATTATCAGAGCTACTAAGTTAAGGGTGTGCTCCTCGTTCCTCTGGGAGAACCGCTTATGCCAGGGGTTAGCCATTTGTCTAAGGCTGTATACAAGACGTTCATAAGCACAGCGAAAATCGCTCGTCAGTGGCCCGAATATTTGTCTAGGAAAGGAGGGACGACTACTTTGCACTGGTATCTGGCTTTTACTAGCCAGGTAACGTCTTCATTGTGGAGACTATGTCCCGCCGAAAGAGGGGGAGTTGCTAATTCGGAATTCGGACGGACGTAAAGAGAAGAACTTCTCGCTCAAACTCAGGTTGATGATGCCTGTAGCCCATGACCTCTGCAAGACCCTCGGAGAGGTATAAGACGGCTTGCATTTCGTGAGCCTGCCTTTAACCTACACACTGCTACCGTCTGTCCCGCTTCTGAAGATGGATGGTAGTGATATCGAGAAAATACCTGACCCTCGCAATGGCTCTAAAGACTCGCTCGCAAAGGTCACAGTAACCAAAGACAAAGAACTCTCCTCAAACCAACGGCCAACCTCGTCGCAGGACGAGGCCATCCAGTTGCTTTCCTCTCATGGTGCTATCACCCGCCTCTTCAACGCAAATGAAGATGCACTACTCCTGAGAAAGGTCGACAAGCAGTAAGCATTCTACATTTCCTCCAACTCCCTATTCTGACAACTTGAGTGGAGCGTCATGCCGATCATGTTCTTGATATACTTTCTCCAGCGTAAGTTTTGATGTTCAGATATGTATTATCAGAGAATTAATTTCGAAGACAGTCATGGACAAACAAACACTTTCATTTTCTTCCGTCTTTGGGATTTCGCGTGATGCAGGGCTTGCTGGAGAAGACTACTCCCTCCTGGGTTCCGTCCTATAGTTCGTTTTGCTCTTTCAGGATTTATGGAGTCCTAATCGGCAACGTCATTTGCTAGCATCGCTCAACTCATCGCTCAACCCCTTTCTGCATATCTTCTAGTCAGACTTCGTCTCTCTATATTTGTGCCAATCATTGTTACATGTTGGGGCGCAACCTTGACGTGCATGGCTGCAGCGACCAACTTCCGCGGTTTGCTTGTATCTCGATTTTTTGTCGGTATTTTTCCTTGCTTGTAGTTGGTTTTCTGACTTCGGTTTCATGAATTCAAGTTAGGAGTTTTCGAAGCGTCGATCCAGGTTGCGTTTATCATCACCACTCAGATCTGGTATCGGCGACATGAACAAGGCTTCCGCCTAGCAGGTACGGTCAGCCAACATCCCTTTTGCCCACCGTAGCTAATTTTTTCCCTTTGTCATAGTTTGGTACTCCAACAATGGCTGGGTTAACATTTTCGGAAGCCTCATCATGTACGGCATCGGTCACATTCAATCCAAGGTTTTGCACTCGTACCAGATTATTTTCTTGGTGCTCGGAGCTGTTACTTTTGTGGTTGGGCTTCTATCGTAGGCCATTCTGTTAACTTTCTCAAGACAAATTTCTGAAGCTACATTCATAGATTTAGTCTCTTCCCGGACAACCCAGTGCGATGCAAATTCTTAACGACTGAAGAAAAGGTCATGGCAGTAGAGGTAGTGTCCAAGATCATGAAATCACCACCAAAAGGAAAATTGACGATATCCTGCGCAGAGAATAAGAGCCAATCAACAAGGGCTTGAGACTAAACAATTCAAGATGAAGCAAGTCTACGAGATGTTCACTGATATCAAGAGTTGGTGCTGGATGGTACTCATGTTCCTCGTCTCTTTGCCAAGTGGCGGCATTACAGTTTTCGGACCCCTCATTATTCGTGGCTTCGGGTTCGATAGGTAGGCTTTGCTTCGTATTCCCCGTCGTGAATCTGATCATGCGCCTCATAGTTACCATGTTATGCTCTTATTGATACCATTCGGTGCTTTGCAACTGATAGTCCTATTTGCTGGATTTGTAAGTGTCATGACTTTTTGGGCCTTAAGGATTTACTTGTTCTCCTTCGAAGTGGGCCAACAGGCGGTTTGGTAAAAAGTCACCGATTCTTTTAGCTGGAGCCTTACCATGTATCATCGCTACTGGTTCGTTTTTTCTATATCTCCAGGGTCTGCTCGACTAACAGATGCCTGAATAATAGTCATACTTCTACGCGTTGGTCGTGATCCACGGGGCCAGCCCGTGCTTCTTGCTGCCTATTATCTCTTATCAAGCTATAATGTGCTGACACCTACGATCATGAATTGGCAATCATCCAATGTAGCAGGACATACGAAGAAGAGCGCTGTAAGAGTATTTCTTGTCTTCAATATTCGACGTCCAATCCTGACGCATTTCGCAGACTGCCGCATTTATGATAGCAGGCTTGATAAGTGGAAACATCGTCAGTGATACGTGCCGTTAGTGGGTAGCTTGGCTCACGTCCTTTGTAACAGGTCGGACCACTGCTGTTCACACCACAGGAAAAACCATACTATGTCCGGGGCATTATGTCCATGCTCATTTCCTTTTGTGTGTTCGTTGTTCTTGTGGCCTTTACGGTTGCATATCTCTGGTACCTCAACAAGAGGAATGCGAAGCGGCGGATAGCGAAAGGGAAATGTAAGATTCTTTCTCTTTTTACGAAACATGATATTCACTAAAACTTTGTCAGTGGGTAAGGTGGTGGATTACTCTATGCTTAGCGCCGCCGAGGTCGAAAAACGGAAGATAAATGAGGCAGACACTTACCAGGGCGGAAATCATGCTTTTGATGATCTGACAGATATCCAGAACGACGAATTTATAGTAAGATTCCAACTATTCTCACTTCAGAGATTACTAAAGCGAGAAAATTATAGTACATTTATTGATTCTTCGGCAAAATTTGCCATTGAATTTGAGTGTATTCTTAGATGGACTTGACTGTGATACTCGCCTGGCTAGCAGAAACATACGGTATTTGCATGCATGTATCAAAATTCGGCGGGTGCCTGCTCCTTCCTTATTGTTGTGATAGTTTCAAAATGTCACTTGCTACTATAGTCTATCGAAACTTTTTCCCCAAGGACGAGATTATGGTGAAAACATTTCTAGCCTTGCAATGACCCAACCCTAGGTCCCTATTATCTGCAACTACATGGGTGGCTCAGACTCTACATTTTCTCAAGAGGTTCATGTACTGTACCATTTTGATCAATTCAGTCCAAATTGGGAAATTTTGCATTTTCGAAAAATCTCAAAAAAATCAGATAAATCCTAAAAAAATTAAATCCAAGTGGGAGATCATGCATGTGATGGGTCATGGTGTGGGTAACCCAAAACCTGTGCCATGGATATGGGTTTTTTGGGGGTATGAAATTCCCAACCCATACCCAACCCATACCCATACCCCAGAGAAACCCGCAGCAAAACCTGTGACATTTCCTACCAGGTTGCAGGACTCATCAGGAAACAAGGGGGCACCGGCATCGGAAAAAAAGACCCGGGGTCGATTTTTTTTTTTAAGGCCGCCTTCGGCTGGACTAACTAACTACATAATCAGGCACATGTCCTAATATAGTAAGAGAATTAAGCTCCGCTTGAAATGAGAGTCACCATAGGTTCTTTCCAAACCGCCTTTTTCTGCCGGTGCGTGTTTGCTGCGCAAACAGAGCCTTTTTCGGTAATTTGGTCTATATCCCTCATCGTCTGATTTTGAATTATTTAATAATAAATATTTGTGAAAATCTGATAATATAATATATTTTACTCTGTGAAATCAGTTTTCAGTGGGTCTGGGCATGTACCTATCCATTTTTTGAGTGAGTATAAGGCTATGAGATACTTTTATACTCCAGTAAGCCTTAAAATATCATTTTGAGACCAAGTTGTCAAGGGGTCTAAAAATTTTTTTCGAGGGATATTCTTGGACTAACTAACCGACCCCCGGTACGGGATTCCCGGGCTGGTGCCCCCTTGTCAGGAAAATCCAATTTTTACTTACTAACACTTATCCATGCTTATTTTGACTTAACAACATTTCTAAGCACCACTAAGCCAAAAGTCACTAAGCCCAACCATGCTTAGGCTAAGCTATGTCTCCCTATGAATTTGACTTACCAGGCTTACTGTACTATTACGACCATATGTTCAGGGGGTATTACGGGTGACACCACATGTTCATTTGATCAGGTGTTCAGATCGAGATATTACGGGTGACTGAACATGACATATGTTCATCGGGGCAGTGACTAGTGTTTGGAAGTCCGGTTACAAAACCGGAAAAAAACCGTAACCGGACCAGACCGTAACCGATGAAGACCGCAAATGGTATAGATCGGTCTTCGGTTAAGACCGCGGTCCGGTTAACGGTTAACCACAAATTGGAAAAAACAAAGACCGCACAAAACCGGTTAAGACCAGTCTTAACCGGTCTTTGCAGTCTCAAAGGTAAGGGTATGATTTGTATTAATTTTAAGTAACAGTATCAACTATAATAATATATGAGGCCAATCCATGTACGATTTTCATGCAAAAAACCCGCCATTCATTGATCTATGACCTGTGACTGAATTTCATATACTATTTTCAGTAACAAATGTAAGATAAAAACCTGCAAAAAACCCGCCATTCATCAATCAATGATCTGCGACTAAATTTCATATAATTTTTTCAGTAACAAATGTAAGATTTTCATGCAAAAAAACCCGCCATTCATCAATCAATGATCTGCTACTAAATTTCATATAACAGTTTCAATTTCTCATTGGTATATCTTGTAGTATATATCTAGTATATATGATATTATAAACTAAAGACCGGTTCTAGACCGGTTGTGAACCGGTCTGAACTATAACCGGTTCAGACCGGTTTTGTAACCGGAAAAAACCGATATGGACCGGTCCATATCGGTTCGGTCCGGTCTTTTTGAGAAACTGAAAATAGATAGACCGGTTACGGTTACGGTCCATGGCCCTTGGGGTCAAAAGACCGGACCGGACCGGACTTCCAAACACTAGCAGTGACGTCTCTTGGGGCGAAATTAGATATTTTCACACATTTTGAGGCTCAATTCGGACGATGTTCAATTGTTGTCATGACGGATGACAAAATGCCCATAGGTTCAGTTCAGAGGGTCATATGACGGGTGACTGAACATATGGTCGTAATAGTACAGTATTGCCAGCTTATTTTTCACTTCTGGACTTAAACTTGAAGCTAAGCACAGTGATGGATTTAAGTTTCCATCCAAAAAAGGAAATTCAAGTTCACTTAAGCATACTAAGCATTTTCTCAAGCACAAAAAAAGCCATAATCAGCATATATTTGTATCTAAGTCCATAATTAAGTAATGTCTAATTGATGTTAAGCAATAGGGGGAATGTCAAGATGCCAAAAACCCAGTCATTGTAGCCATATTTTGTGTTTGAGGGAATGGGCAGGGGAGGTAAGGTACCAGACACAAAAAACGCACCCATGGGGACACATTTTTCGTGTTCAAGAATCAAGCGCGTTCGGGGTTGGGAGGTGGTGGCAGGCGGAGAACCCCAAAACGAGCATTCGTGCTCGTTTTGGAAGTAGTGGTGGCAGCGGCAGGCAGAGGGTGGGGTTGGAAGGTGGTGGAGAGCAGTCAGAACCCAGAAA
>Ga0307509_10011093_pt1 | contig 10972 bp, 12 predicted proteins | sample 10_EM_MG_FD_202245 | JGI IMG/M metagenome (GOLD analysis project Ga0307509, IMG submission 202245) | Populus trichocarpa ectomycorrhiza microbial communities from riparian zone in the Pacific Northwest, United States - 10_EM | ecosystem: Host-associated > Plants > Roots > Unclassified | place... | reverse complement strand
GGTGCAACAAGTATAGTTTTAAGATGTCCCATAGCACTGTCTCTCTTTCCAGACATTGTGATCGCCAGACCCCTTCGGCCCTGATTCAGCACGGGTAGTTTCCGATTTTTAATATACCCCCCGAGTATGTATCCCCGCCAAGGCGTGCACTTTCCCAGATCGAAAAGGGGTCTTGTCAGGTGACTCCCACTTTCATCTACAATCAACTCTCGCCGCCGCCAAGCCCAATAACAAACCGGCCCCAACAATGACAAAGTATTCGGGGAGAATATCTATATAGAACTACTTAAAACCAGCCCCCCTTTGGTTCTATGAGCTCTGCTTTGTGATAAACTGAGTATTAATTGAGAGTGGCGATAAGGGCACTTTGGAAAAAGTGCGCTCATGAATTTACAAAATCTAATCTACTCGTAAATCTATGCCAAGGTGTTACTTTTTTTCGTTGTTGTCCGTATTACTAAGCAAAAGGGTGGACAAGAGTCTACTTTTGGTCTGGCGCGAGAGTTGCTTTGCGGAAAAAGAAAATTGAAGCGAAGGAAAGAAAAAAAAAAAAAAGAAGTCATCTTCTACTGTACCAGCGCAAAGTAGTAAGCTTTGGCAGCTAGCTGCCGGCACACATCATCTCAAAACCTCGAGCCCCCCCCCCACTCTATCGTATCGTGTTGTTATCTACCCATCCCACTTTATTTTTCCTGCCTTTCCCTCCACTGCTACGGTTGCTCGCTCGCTCGCCACATCCCGCGTTTGATACCATAGCTGTTCTTGAACTGAAACGGAACGAAACCAACTCGAAGCTGATTTTCACAAAGTTTGAAAGGGATGGCATCGGAGATGCTATTCGCGTTGTTAAGTACGTCTGCTTCCTTCCATCTATGGTTAAGTGAAATGTGGGGGGGGGTCTAAACTAAGCTGATATTGTGCGGTCATCGGTTAGGACGCGAAGCTGAAGATCCTGATGATGGTGGTATGTCCTCCAATATCAAAGTCGGAGCTGAGCTTTGCAGACAGAGAGAAAGAGGTGGTGGCTGACTTAGATGGAGTAGGTGTCGCAGACCCCGGCGAATCCGAAATGCTCTCTTCGTGGGCACTCTTCATTCAAGTCACATTGTTGATACTGGCGCTGTTCTGCAGCTATTATTTGCAGCTCAAGAAGATTCAGGCGGTGCATGAGACAGTTATTTCGATTTTCGCTGGTGAGTTACTCCCACCCCACCTTCCCCTTCCGGGGCGAACTGGTGGAGCTAATGGAGGGGTGGCTTTGGGTAGGGATGCTTGTGGGGTTGATTATTAGGCTTACTTCATCGGAGCATTTGCAAAGTTTGGTTAAGTTTGATTATCAGATATTCTTTAATGTGCTGCTGCCGCCGATTATTTTGAATTCGGGGTATGAGCTTCATCAGGTACCTTTTTTTCTCCCTCTACTTCTGAAGGGGGTGATCGGGTGGGTGCTAATAGTGAGGATGGTGGGCAGGCAAATTTCTTTCGCAATATAGGCTCCATATTGACGTTTGCCTTTGCTGGGACCTTCATTTCGGCGGTAGTCCTTGGGTATGTTGTGGTGCTTAACCTTCTCTTCTTTTGCACTGAGATGGTGGTGAGGGGAAAGCTGAATATGTGTGGGGATATTTTAGGGTCATATTGTTCGTCTGGTCCTACGGACCTTTCGAAGCGCTCGAGATCTCGTTCGTTGAAGCTATCGGTGTTGGGGCAACGCTTTCTGCTACTGATCCCGTTACGATCCTCGCCATCTTCAATACGTACAAAGTGGATCCGAAGCTTTACACGGTGATCTTCGGAGAGAGTATTCTCAATGATGCAGTGGCTATCGTCATGTTCGAGACTGCGCAGCGGTTTCACGGGAAGAATCAAGGACCTGCTAGTATTGGGAGCTTGTTCAGGGGCATTGGGATTTTCTTCCTGGTGTTTACCGTAAGTTTGATGATTGGCGTATTTATTGGTATTGGGACGGCGCTGCTGTTGAAACATACGTATATACGAAGGTTTCCGAAGATTGAGAGTTGCCTTATCCTTTTGGTGGCTTACGCCTCATATCTTTTCTCTAATGGGCAGCATATGTCCGGTAAGGGTCGCATTCCGGTTGAACTGAGTTGGGGCGAGGCTGACCAGGGATCAATATAGGAATTGTGTCTTTGCTGTTCTGTGGAATCACTCTTAAGCATTACGCATACTATAACATGTCTCGCCGCACTCAGCTAACTACAAAATACCTCTTTCAAGTCCTGGCGCAGCTTTCGGAAAATTTTATCTTTATCTACCTTGGATTGTCACTTTTCACAGAGACACAACTTGTCTTCCGCCCAGCGTTTATTATAGTAACGGTTATTGGAATCTGTGTGGCTCGTTGGGCAGCGGTTTTCCCGCTATCTAAACTCATCAACTTTGTCATCCGTTATCGTGCGCAGGCGCGGGGGCGCACTGTAGCTGATGAGCTCCCCCACAGCTACCAGGTTATGTTGTTCTGGGCTGGCCTTCGCGGAGCCGTAGGTGTCGCCCTTGCGGCTGGCATTACCGGAGAAAACGGGAACTCCCTTAGAGCAACGGTGCTAGTAGTAGTAGTCCTCACAGTCATCGTCTTTGGGGGCACAACCGCAAGAATGCTAGAAATCCTCGGTATCCGAACCGGCGTCGTCGAGGAAATTGACAGCGACGACGAATTCGACATCGAGAACGTCGGCCCTTATTACAAGAACTCCCGGGGCGGAATGGGTCCGGTGGGGGTCCCGCTATCCGCCGTTCCTAGGGAAGACAGAGGCGGCAGCGCCACCTCCACAGGGGGGATCTATCGAAACTCACCAACTCCCCCAGACAGGCCGAATTCCGGCATGAGCGGACGAAGAAACAGTCAACGGGGTCGCCCGGAGCAGGGCATACTCGGTGTATCAGGCGGAATCGGTGGCAACGACAGCGACTACATCGACGATGATGATGACGACCTTCCCCCCATGAATCCCCGGCAGAAGAACACCGCCATAACGAGGAGCGGCAGCCATAACGGTGAGGGTGACAACGAGGGAAGTAGCAGCTCCTACCATACACCACACGACACCGATAGTAGTGGTAACGGAGGGGGAATAACGGCCTCCGGGGCACTAGGTCAATTAGCCGGCATGTTCGGCGGCTCAGACGACCAGGCTGAATGGTTCAGGAAGATTGACGAGGACTATATTAAACCAAAATTGTTGCTGGATCCTGGCAAAGGCAATGGAAACGGGGGTGGGTTTGGAGTTTGAATTCACTTAACACTTTTAGTTCCCCGTCCTCTGTTTTTTTTCCTTCAATTCAGAAGACTGTTCATATATGGCATCTTTCTCTTTTTCCTCTTTTCATAGGAGGAGTTTTTTCACTCTGATTCAGGCTTATTTCTATTTCTTTTTTATTTTTCCTCACTTGTCTTGAGGACGGTTGGTTGGGGGAGGTGGGGAATAATGATAGAATCGGATGAGAAGTGTATGAGATCCTGGTGTGCGGGTTCGACCAAGTCATAATCTCGCTGCTAGACAGCGGTCGTGAGTTGTCGATGTAATGTTAAAGTTTGTGCTGTGAGGAGTAGAGCAATTGAGGGGAAGGCGTTTTTGATTAATTGTCTAATGGATAGAAATGAAAAGTTCCCCTACAGTATATGAAAGGCAGATCAAGGGCACGAATGCGAATGTAATCAACTCGTGTGTGTGTGGGCAGACGCCCGCTCCCGTATTGGCAGTGCTATTGTTGTAGTCTACAGCACTTATTTAGAATCCCCGAGGCTATATTGTGGGGGTCACTGGAAAACCTCAGAATCCGCGTAAATTTAGATTCGAATACTCGCGCGGCGGCTTGGAATAGAATAGAGCAAACTATCAAAAAAGGAGGAAGAAAAACATGATAGAAACTTTGAGCTAAGCAGCAGCCCCTCCATGCCCCTTGAGCCAGCACCCCTTAAGATGATCTTTCTTCCTGGTCTCCCTAACCCTTTCCATATTTGTCTGCGAGAGCACAAAGCTCACATCGAGAAAATCCTTCTGGCGCTCTTTGTTCCTACCAGCAGGCCCAGCTATAGCTGAACAAACCATCCGGTAACACCCGGGCCAGCGTCTCTCCGAACCCCTCTCCGCTACCCCCTTGACAACAGGGTCCAAAGCGCCATTGGAGAACTTTTTCAGAAAGCCTTAGTGGGGAGTACGACTCTGTGACCGCGCCCCACCATCATACACTCTACCTGAGCAACGCGACATCGAGACGATATGGGTTTAGCCCGATCTGGTTGGCCACAGGCTTGACGTCGTTGCGATCGGAAATAAAACCTTCAGTTCCGCTAGAGTGGTTCAAATCCGCTTTGGGACTTCGTTGCTGGTGGATGGGTGGATGATTGTGGTGTGGGGTTCCTCGCTGGGGATGGTGGCGGGGTGCCGTGGGCCTGAGGGTGGTGTGGTAGACATCTGGGCGGTTGAGGTGGTGGTGGCCGGGTTTTAGGGTTGGATTTAGGGTTGGGGTGGGCTGGGGGTTGACAGGGCCTTTGGTGGACCTTGGTGGAGGTGGTTGGCTCGTGAAGTCATAACCGTTAGCACCGGAATGCACAGACCATACATGGAGTCTTGGCGATCTACGATTTGAAAACCTTCCATTTGAGCCTCACTCAATCTTGACTTCAACGTCTGTCCAAGGACAACATCCCCCCCACCAAAAGCCAGCACCGCCGTCAATTGTAGTCACGGCTAATAGCAAAAATGGTCCGCAAACTCAAACATCATGAACAAAAGTAATCCACCCCCCTTCCCCGCTTCCTTCCTCCCACCACCCCAATTCATAATAACTAACCCCGCTGCCAGACTCCTCCGAAAAGTCGACTTCCTCACCTGGAAGTCCGACTCCTCCCACCGGGCCCACGACATCATGCGCCGCTACCACATCCAAGATCCGAGTACTTACACAAAGTACAACAGGATATGTGGCAGCATTCGCCACCTAGCGCACAAGCTCGCGCTGCTAGATCCCTCCGACCCTGTCCGTCGAAAGCACGAAACGCTGCTATTGGAAAAGCTGCATGCGATGGGGATATTGCCGCAGGGGGCTAAGATGAGTGATGTGGAGAATAAGGTTACCGTCGCGGCTTTCTGTCGTCGGAGGTTGCCGGTCGTGATGACGAGGTTGAGGATGTGCGAGACTGTGCACACTGGTGTGAGGTTTGTGGAGCAAGGGCATGTTAGGGTTGGACCGGAGGTTGTGGTTGATCCGGCGTATGTGGTTACTAGGTATGTTTGGCTCTCTCACACTTTTTTATTTTTATTCTACAGGTGGAGATGGGTGGGATGGTGCTGATTTTGGGTGTAGGAATATGGAGGACTTTGTTACCTGGGTGGATTCCTCGAAGATTAAGAGGAATATCATGAAGTATAGGGACACGGTGGATGATTTTGATTTGCTCTCCTAGGGAATTTAGGTGACGTGCGGATGGGAGTGGGGACAGAGGTGTAATATACTTGGTTGGGTATTAAAAGCTTGGTTGTTGGGTATTGATGTTTGCTTCTTGGATGCCATAGCTGGCTGCGTGATCCTCGCGTGGTTGTATCTTGGCTCACCTTTATGGCATGGCAATCACCTGGATTCTATGCTATATCTGGAACGGTTGGCGCAATCAATGGTAAAAAATGTAGGTTATAATCTGCTAGCTATCGCAGATACTCAAGCATAGGTTCAACATCCCCTCGTTATCTGAAAGAAGTACACAAATACCGCATCCACGCTTTCTTCTTCTTAGCTGGCGACACCTTTCCGGGGCGCTATTGCCCGATTCTTAAGCCCTCAACAGATAATACCTTAGGAAACACCCATTCCCACCATGGAAACCAATCACCCCATAAACTAATTACCTAATAACGCAAACACCTACAATTGGCATATGAGTTCCCCCCCCTTCAATTAATTGGAAACGCGCTAGGTCTTTAGACATTAATTCAATTGACTATAATAGGTAATCAAGCGACCTTGAGGTATAATAAGTAGTTCACCAACCCTCTTTCTCTCTTTCCCTCCGAATTTTTCCCTTGCTTTTCCATCTACTAATGAACTCTCTCATTTCCCCTCACTCCTTCCATGTCACGTAAATGTAGATCCGGATATCCCTTTTCGACACTCTATTGTTAGGGAAAGAAGAAAAAAGAACTAAATAGGATGGGAGGTTTGGGGGGGGGGGGTCGGAGGGGAAGTATGATAAGTGGACCAATCGAGTGACTAATCGTGATCACAAGAAAGGAAAGATATTGATTTTTAACTTGGTGGAATATAGTAATTATTACGGGATTTCTTGTTCATGTGGTAGATATCGGAAATCTCCCACGGATGGATGAGTTCAAGGCCTTGCCAGAAGCTGTAATGATAATAGGTGGCCACTCGATTAGTACTTTGGTATATAAATGCGAGACCTTATCATACAGTTTATCCTCCGGAATTACAAGGACCTTAAACACTAGCCAGCGTTCTCCAGGGCTATAAATTGTTCAATCGGTGTCGACTAAAGGGTTTGGGCGAGGTTTTATCAGAAGGAAATTCTTACTATATCGGGGAGGATGCAAGTCTAACAAGGGCATTACCTGGATATTCAAGGACCATTAGCAAGTGTGTATAGTGTCGGGCATAGAGGAGCTTGCTTCTCGCCGTGGAGGAAATATTTTTTTACCCATCGTGCAAAATCTCTTGGGTTCTGTGCTAGACGGAGGGTGGGAGATCGAACTGGTTCCTTGATGAATGCCGTGACTGCGTGTAGTTGAATGACCTAATTTGGAGCATCCGGGGATCCGGGGGAGGTTCCAGTTTCGTTGGGAGTTGGAAGGAAGCTTCCGGTTGATGTATGGATAGTGGCAAAAGATCCCGGATGTCCCCGGTATATTCTCAAGCCATAGGGAAAGAGTCTTTCATTTTGAAGGATTTAAGGATTTAAGGAATTATGATGGACCGGGTAGCCTACGAATTCTCTTGGGTCTGTGATGTGACGTGCAGGTTTCGTATATATGTAAAAACAGACGGCTATTGCATATAGCTGGGGCGCAAATACATTGACAATGGTTTAGGTATTTACTGGGGTTTACTAAAAAATGTCCGTTTGCCTTTGAAACACCGGCTATGCTAGCAAGGGCCTGTGGCTCCGTCCACCATTTTCCTGCATATTATGCAACATGAAATACGTGGTATGTCACTCGTACAGGTTGGGGTACTGTGCCGGCCGTTATTGGAATAGTGCTCAGAGGATGAGTATAAGAGAGGTGAATTCGAGTTGGGCTGATTAAAGTTTGATGGCCTTGACTTTGGAAAGAGACAACCTTGCCTTTTTTGTTTGGTAGAGGGGTGTGGTGGAACTTTGCTGTGGCGGAGGGGAGCGCTGTCCACTGAGCTGGCGGAGGTCCACCGCTAAGATATTGCTTCTAGGAGGAATAATAAGCCAACTCTAAACAAAACAGCTTGCCCTGTAGTATGGCGGATTGGGAAAAGGGTTAGGCGAAGGTAGATAATTTGCACTATATTATAGATGCTTAGGGATCTATAGTACTCTCTTACTAGCTAGGAGACTTGGGGGCCGATGGGGAGAAGTTTGTCTGGTAAGTAATGCCTTGTAGAATCTGATGTGTACTTTCTACTTTGGGCTTGTGTGTGTTCTTAGTCGTTGTTTTAAGGCTGTCTAGGTTTTGTTTACCCCCCCTCACCTTTTCCTCCATGGTTTTGTTTGATCAATTAATTGGATATTCAATTCTGTGGTCGTGCATTTTCTCTTGTATTTCGTATTTTTAGCTTGATATTTTCTCTGCTGGAATTATACGTTGCTATTTTTCTGCGTAAACAGTGGGTTCTACTTATCCTCTTGGACGGAATTAAGTTCTTCAGTCTCCCTCCCTCGCCTCCCCCGCCCCTCTCGTTTACAGTTCAATCGTTCCACTTTCAATGATACGAAGGGAACAAGAATGCTCGAACAATGTGCTACTAGTGTGTTGTTGGAGTTGCTCCCTCTGGTAAGGTCTTGTGTTTTTGGTTTTATTTTGCGTCTCTAGGGAAGCTAAGCAGCTCTGATTCGCGGTGATATTGGTCCCTTTTCCGCGGTGGATAATTCACCACTATTATGCATAACGCACGGTTGTATACTTTGAGTTTCGAGGGCATCTGTGATGGTGACTAAAGGTATGCCAGGGTTGAACAGGGCGAGTGTGGAATCGTGATTGGAGGTTTTGTGAATAGCATGTGTGTGCGGTATCATAGTAGGAATTAGTACTTTTCTAGGGCTATATTAGGTGACTGGTGTCTGAAGAGTTAGTGGAAAAAGGATTGTCCAGAAAGGCATAAAAAGGCTGGTTTCCACAACCTTTCCTTTGACTAAATGAGAACCAACCAACAAGACAACAGCAACATCTTCTATTAACAGAAAGGGACCTAGAAGAAAATGCCTTCCTACAGCTAGTATAAATGAATCTTTTTTCCTCCTCCTCCCTCTCCTCTTTTCATGTCAAGGGCCTGTTTGGCAAAAATGGGATCGTTCCGTTGGGAGACCGTTTCTGCTGTAAAAATTGTCTTTTCTCCATTTTCAAATGGAAGGAGGAAGTTATTTGCGCCGAGGAACGGGAGGGAATCATCACAACTCAACATGCCCGAAGGAATTTCTCTTTTGTCTTAATCTTCCCTTTTCTCCTTATATTTATTCTCAAAAACTTTTATCCTAGAAGGTTTTTTTCCTTCAAACTGTCAACTGGAATGCTAGTACCAAGGGAACGATGAGCTCTTTATCAGAGAGATACTAACTATAATAGAGGAACTAATCAGAGTGGAGGTTGAAAAAGATATGATTGATAATGAAATTTAGTATTTTTTAAGATCTAACTTGGGGTAGGTTTTAAAGAGTACTAGCAGAATAGCAGAGTATTATATGCTAGTCTTCTTATAATCAGAACTAAGTATAAATCTTAGTGCAGAAAATAAGATTGACAAGCAATATTTTTATAATTGATATAAAATTATAAATATTGATGAAGAGAGGGAGAAATATGCAGAGTTTTATTAAGAACAGGTTGAAACTATTCTTCTCTTTTCTGCCTGAGAGACAGATAGAAAAACGCATTGAAAAATAGAAAATATGCATCATGGTAGTTAATCTACCAGTTTTCTGTTACTACCCAAATGCAACCAAGAGAGTGGGAAGTATTTGTATTGATAGACCAAGTCTGATTTAGAGAAAGACATATCAGGAAATTGGAAAATGATATAGTAGTCAACCTCCAAGCTACATGTTATGACTTTAATGCTACTAGAATAAGAGCAGAAAGTAATTGCATAAAGGAGTCAAGTTTGGCGAGGAGAGGAATCAATATTGAAAAATACAAAATTGACATAGTAGTTTACCTACATGTGATCTGTCTCTCCCAAAATTCTACCTGGACAAGAGTGTAAAGTGTTTGCACTCAGAAAATAAGTTGGGCTAACAGATAAAACTATTTTGATATATAGGAAATAGGTATTATAGTTAACTTACAAGCTATATATTATACTTCAATTCTACTAGATTCAGACTGAAAAGAATTTATGCAATTGAGATTATTATAGTCAATATTGCTGAGGTTTCTTTAAAGCTTAGCTTTTAGAAACTCTTTCACTACAAGCTCAGCTAAGGTCAATAAATATTATTTTTGCTATACAATATTCTGAAAAGCCTGGATATATCATCTATTAGATATAGAAAAATAGCTCACTATAAAAATAAGAGACTGCATCTTCAAAAAGAGGAATATCAGAATTCTAATACTTACAATGAGTAAAAGCACTCAGAAGTATCTATTGTAACTACTTAGAAAGTAGAGAAGCTTATATTTCAAGATAAGCATTACCTATTAGGAGAATAAAAGAGAAAAAAAACTCTACTGTATATTTAGTGTATATATATATATATATATAAATGCATAATACTTTAGAAGATAGCTCAAGCTCCATCTCAACTACCATCCAGACCTTGCTTTTCAACTTCCTATTTGGGAAGGTGTTAATGAAGAAAAACACTAAAGAACCTTAAGATCCTACCCTGACCACTGAACTTGAAGCTTTATAAGTATGTTGAGATGACCTCCTCATGTGATAATACACCTCCTCAACAGTGTAACAATCCTACTCTAGTGGAGATTAGTGGTGCAACAGGTAACGAAATACGTACTTGATGATCTTGAACTATTATTATAGTTCTAGTTCTTTTGGGTATCTGAGAGTGTTCTTCTTTCCGAGATTAACTTATAATCTCGTCTTCTTACTTAGACTATCCTATAGTCTTCGTGTCTCACACCAATATCTTATTGGGGAGAGGTGTAGAGGGAACTTCTTCGTATCGTGATTGCTCTTACGCTTAAAGAGCTAGGTAAAGGTAAAGGTAAAGTTATATTGTAGAAAAGTACTTAGATGGTAGCGTGAAGAGCTCTAACTACTGTGACTTTTTTTTTTTTTTTTTTTTTTTTTTAAATAATATTTTAATTGTTTATACGGTACAAGAAATGACATGCATCTTTAACGATGTGGCCAAAACAAAACCGAAAATCAAACTAACAATCAACAAAAGAAACAAACATAACCAGTTCCCCCATCGCGACCAATAATCGTCGCAAAGCAGCCGTAGCTAATCAAGGAAAGTAAAAACCGCTAAACTAGTCTCGAGGGCCAGGGGCGGGTGGGGCAGTAGTTTGGAGGAGAGGATTCGGAGGAGGGGCATGGAGGGAGGGGGCAAGAGGGGGCATCCCCGGAGGGAAACCGATGGCAGTGGTGCGGATGAACTCAGCCAGCGCAATGAGCAGCTGCTGGTCGTACCAGACAGGGGCCTCGGGGCCCAAGTCCGAGATCCCTTGGAGGAGGCGGGATCTCTGACAGGCGGTGGAGGGGCAGGACAGGATGGCATGTTCGAAGGTCTGCGGGGCCTCCGAGCATAACGGGCAGGACTTGTCGGCATCAGGATCTCCCCACG
>Ga0307509_10011092_pt1 | contig 10972 bp, 11 predicted proteins | sample 10_EM_MG_FD_202245 | JGI IMG/M metagenome (GOLD analysis project Ga0307509, IMG submission 202245) | Populus trichocarpa ectomycorrhiza microbial communities from riparian zone in the Pacific Northwest, United States - 10_EM | ecosystem: Host-associated > Plants > Roots > Unclassified | place... | reverse complement strand
TCAGTGTTTTCTTTTTAGGCGGGGGGGCGGGGACATCTTCCTCCCCAGAATCGACATCGTTGGTAGGGTCTCTTTTACGCTTCCCTTGAGGCGCTACTTCGGCGGTATCCCTCCCATTTCCTCCCGCGCGGCTTGGGGCACCTGTTAAGTGTGAGAAAATAAGAAAAGATGTTGTGAGGGGTGGGATATACTTTGAGCGGATTCACGAATACCTTTGACTAGTCTCCTCAGTGTTTTCTTTTTAGGCGGGGGGGCGGGGACATCTTCCTCCCCAGAATCGACATCGTTGGTAGGGTCTCTTTTACGCTTCCCTTGAGGCGCTACTTCGGCGGTATCCCTCCCATTTCCTCCCGCACGGCTTGGGGTACCTGTTGAGTGTGAGAAAATAGGAAAAGCTGTTGTGGAGGGCGGAATATACTTTGAGCGGATTCACGAATACCTCTAACTAGTCTCCCCAGTGGTTTCTTTTTAGCCGGGGGGGACGCCAGGTCCTTGTTGCGGGAGCTATTTCCAGACTGTTGGCCTTCTCCTGAAGATGGCTTTTCGATCACAGAGGCGGAGGATTCATGATGGATAGTTGCTTTTCCTTTTTTGATTTTGGTATGACCTGTGGCACTGAGTGTGAGCGAACCAGACACAATGAAGGAAATTCTGAATAGGGAGGTTCGAAGTTCTCGGCACGCCAACAAGGTGCAGTTGTGTTTTTGCACATGAAACCAGTTTTCAAGTTAATACCGTAAGAACTGGAATAATTGAACTTCCCGCTAGGACGTTAGAGTTGCCTTTGCTGGTAAGGTCTGGCTCTTTTTTATTTTTCTTCTGTCTTAAACTCGGCCTGAGGGAGTCAATTTTCGCTGTGCGCTCGACCACCTATCCAAGAGAGGGAATTTCGGACGTCTTTGCGCGAGGTTCAATTATTCCGGTTCTTATGGTATTAACTTGAAAACTGGCTTCATGTGCAAAAACACAACTGCACATTGTTGTTGTGTCGAGAACTTCGAACCTCACTAATGGAAGCTGACATACCTGCTGTAGTGCTGGGCGCATGCGACAAGGGCGGATTATTCTTGGAGCTCCGACCTGTTGCGGAGACCTTGGACGGCGCACGTTCTGTAGCTGGAGCGTCAGCGAATTATGAAATGATTGGGGAAAGGAAGAAAGGGAGCATACTCTTCGCCTGAGTGGAACTGCCTTCACCTCCCCCATCGTTATGTTTGTCGAGTTTTCTTTTCTGCGTCATCTCCTGCTCGAATGTGTGTAATAACACGAGGAGATTCGTTCTGTGATGTGCTGATGGTAAGATGAGGAAGGAATTCCTGCTGAGAGGAGGGGATAATATTGGTCCATCAGAATACCTGGAGGGCCATTCAAGGATGAGAAACTGAAGCTCTGCTCGTGAGCTCAATGGCAAGTGGAGGATCGTTGAGTGGGAGCCAAATGGCCCCTAACATGCCCGCCATTGATATTGAGGATTTTTTCTCCATTTTTTTGGTAAATGTGAACGACAATGGGACTGGTGTGGAGAGAGCTGAATGGTTGGATGAATATCAGAACGGATCAGTGTTGACACTCAATGGGAAGTTGAAGGTTCTCGAGTGGGAGTCGAATGGCTTTCGAGCGTGGCTGTTGTTGCCATTGTGTTGGGTCTTTTTGTTTCTTCTCTATTGAGAGGCAATAGGGCTTCATCTGGGAACCCTGGCCGAATGGCTCGGTTCATGTAGTCTCACTCGCTTACCCACAAAGTGTATCCCTCTACCAATGGCAAGCTCTCTCGCTGTTTGGGTAGGTTACGGTGATGTATTTACCTTATGTACTCGGGTGTCAGGGTTAGTCCGCGAACGGCAGAGTTTATTCTCAGCAGAAACTAAAGTGGCAAATATCGAACAGAAACCGGTGAATAGATCGTTTAACCAATAGCAAAGCAGAAAGCGTTCGAGGAATTCCTCTGGCTTTCAACACATGCCCACTAGTGCGTGCACGATTCCTAATATCGTCCATAGCTTTGTCAGCCTGGTGTTCGCGGACTAACCCTGGTATCCGAGTACTCGGGGGTGCCTTAAGTCGGGCGATGCCCGTATATGGTAACTAGCGTTCAAACACATATGATATCATACAAACCAGTTTTGTGGCTATTTTTTCTATGTGGGAAAAATGTCTGGCGACACCTAGAATAAGGGCCTGTTTGGATGCAACGGTTCCGTTCCGTTCCCCCATACAAAAGACCCCTTTTCCTTCCGTTTCAAGACGGAGAGAATGCTATTTTCACAGCCAAAACGGTCGTCCAACTGAACTGTCCTATTTTTGCCAAACGGGCCCTAAAAGGAAATAAACCAAGACTTTTTGTGGTACTGCGCTCCACTTACTCTTGTATGTACCGGACCCGAGTACAGCATACTATCTAGATAGTAAGGCTATCCCATGCAAAAATTTGACAGTGCGGAATTCTCTATATAGCACTGAATATTTCCTGGCGGTATTATTCATAAGTAGGCGCTAGAAGACAGTGTAAAGCATTACAATCCCTGGTATGAGGAGCGCCGACTCCTCTAGGGGGACGGGAAATGCAGACCTCCAGGCGCCGAGTGATAGATTGTGAATCTCTGTTGGATGTCATGGGTGATGGTTTGGGTGAGTGACCATTTGCGTATCGCTTCCGCCCTTCTAGTACAGAGTTGAGTACATAGTCGTTCGAGGACGCTGCGCCCAAACCACGAAGGAGCCCAGGCCAAAGCCGCCTGATGTTCAGGCCAAAGCTCCCAGATCCCCAAGCAAAGCCTCCCGGTTGTTCAAAATTCTAATTTGGACTGCGTAATCTGCGGATCCCTAGGTAGTCTGCAGATATCTGTGAACTACCTGCAGGCTTTTCACGGAGAATCACTCCGAATATGAGAATAGAACATGGGGCCTACAGTGATTTTGATTTTGCTTAATATACATCAATTAATTTATTATGGTATTATTATCATCATTGCTTAATATACATCAATCAATCTATTATGGCATTATTATTATGACATCATTGCTTATTTCTCTGAGTAACCCTAGGGTTTAGGGGTGATCAGGGCTCGTCTTCATAGAATGTCACTCGGGATAGAATCACTTTGAAAATTCCTTCCACCCCCTACACCTCGGGTGACTTCGGAGACTTCACCCAGGCAGCATTCGGAAAGAGTAATATTGTACCTAACTTAGTGCTTCTTACGTTTGGAATACCGCAATATCTGAGCGTATATATTGGGCTTAAAATATGCCTGTGGTAGTGATAAAAGCTTTCTCTCTCCAACTCTAATATCTTTCGAAATTATCATATTTGTGTTATATAATTATATGGGAAACTTACGGTGTAAGTTAGTGCTCAGGATGGAAAGAAATCAGTCGCGCTCGGCGTGCCCATGGTGAACACAAGATTGTCTCGGTATAATCCAGCCTGAGAAAGGAAGATATTAGAATGTGAAAGCTTTTGTGAGTAGTGTATTTAAGGATGCTGGTTTCTCTTCTAAGTGTGATGATATAATTAAGATCAAGACCTCCTCTGATATCAAGCTTTCAAGTGCGCAGAGAGTGGTTTTTCATTTACATTAAAGTAGACTCTTAAACATGAATTGTAGATTGAATAGCTGAAAAAAAAAAGTTCACACCCAGCGAAGAGCAAGATTGAACAGTTCTCGCAAAATCGTATATGGTGTCCTCACAGTTATGTCTTACCATAGGTTTCCATTTGGTCAATTCTATTGGCTGATTTACCATTTTTGCAAGATGTGATCACGACGAAAACTATCCCGGCAAAGTCACAGTTCGTAACTTTGAATCCTTTCTGTAGTTTAGAAAAGTTGAATTATTAATTTTAAAAAAAGAAAAATGGGGATTGGCAAGATCCCACCCTCCACTCCCCCACACTTCCGCAAGACAAACTCCCAGCTACCCCTACATTGCTAGAACACCTAGATGCTCCTGATTATGATAATGATAACCTTAAGGGGATAACTTTATGTGGTGAGCAGCCCAAAAGGGCCGCATCGAACACGGCGTGTTACACATTTCCTGAAATTGAAGTGAGCAATTCATGATCAAGGTTCCATCGATAATAATAAGGAATTAAGAGTTAAAGAAGGAGGAAAAACCCCCCACTGGGCCTCATCTCGCGACCCCTGGGTCTTTAATCCCTCGATCCCTCCGCCCCTCCTCTTCCTAGATCCTATGATACTCCCCCCCCATACCTTACCCCTACTCTACTCCCAGTTCTCCCGTTGAGCCCCTGGGGCTGTTTGGCTGGTCTCGCGATGTACCCGCCTTCCTTTGCTCCCGGAGGAGCTCTAGCTGTTGACGGAGAACCTCTACCCAGAGGGCTCTTTCTTGGCAGCTAAGGAGGTCAGCGCCCCCCCACTCGGAGGCATGCCACTCCTGACGGTGCTGGTCCTCCCTTCACTGGAGGTATAAATCAAGGATCTGTATTACGGCGACCCCTAATGGGGGAATTGCCGCCAAGAGTGGTCAGACCGCTTTTTTGAGCATTGCTAAGTAAAGCATTATGACTACGTTAGTGATTTTAGTACTTCCGGACATCCTGTGACGCACGAAAGATTTGTGCCATCATTTCAGTTGAAGGAATCGGAGGTGGGTAGGTGGTAGGGAGGTTTGCTGCGGACGAGAAAGAGTGCCGGGCTTTAGCACTGCTACTCCTTCATGCGTGCTTCCCTTGCTATTACGAGTCGATTGATATAACAAATGACTCAGAGAATAGGAGTGTTAGTGACGAAGCAGTGCTGTTTTAGGCTCCTGCAGGAAGAGTAACCTTCATACTGCTCAGTTGGCTTTGCTTCTACCTAAGATAGTTGGCGATATAGTGTTTTCAGGGTCATGAAGGGGAAGAGGGCATATCCGTATAGGAGCTCTTAGCTCTTTCTCCTAGTTGGATGGTGCTTCGACCATTCGGTTATTGGTCGAGGGTTGGTGTTGAAAATAATTGCTGGGGGGGATAATGATCAACGATGGGGGTTTTCCGCAGTGGAGTGGAGCAGCTTGAGTGGAGACACAAGGCTTGGAGTAGGTGGAGATGGGGATCGTAGTTGGTTGTAATGGATGATGGAAGGGAAAGACTTAAGGAAAGTTGTGTATAGGAGGAGGGTAGAGCAGGAGGAGACAAGAGGGAAACAGAAATTGGAGGGTGAAACCATTTTCACAGCTTGTGCGTCCTACTAAGGAATACATGAATTTACCATTGATTAGCTTATCGCTCAGGTGGAGGAGAGCTTATATGTGGGTACGGATGTAATGCTAGAGCTGGCTCCACTCTATCTTGATATAGTATGATACGTTATGGTATTGTAAAAGAGTCTTCCAATGGGTTAGCTTGGGTTGGATTTGAGGATGAGGTTGAGGGATTGAGAAATTGCTTTAGCAGGTAGGGTGAGTGCAATTGTTTTTAGCCGTCAGGTAAGTCCTTCATAGAGGTGGGGCGGGACAGACTATAGACGATGGTCTGTAATTTTTGAGGGGCAGTTGCCCTCTGCCTAACAGCTGAAGGCCCAGATAGGCTGTCATTCCGGGTGTTCTGCACGATGCAGGAAACTCTGACAATTAGCTTTAAGCCCTCAATGTCCAGTTCTCTCTATTATATTATGAAACTGAAAATGTGCATGTACTTTAACCTGTCATTGATTGAAGCAAGAAAATTCATTCTAGGGTAGAAGGCATAACCGCAAATATAAACTTCTAGATTCCCACCCAGTTTATTAATTCAATTGGTTTAACCAACTGTCGGAATACATGCTCTGGTATAGGCAGATCTAAATCATGAAACATTACTTGTGATATTCTGGTAGTCTTAGGATTGGAGATACATTGCAGAAACTCATATCGTATTGACAGAGTTAAGTGTACCTGAGTTGGTCCAATACTTCCGGCAGGATAATTCCTGATAGAGGGTAGACTTCAGACAGCCCTGAGCAGGACAGGGTGCTCACACAAGGTCGGAATAGTAGTGAATGTCAAAGGCTTAAATCTGATATCTACTTAAGTTTAAGCATTGGGCATTCTACTTCGATAACTAGCTTTTCCTCAAGAGAACTTATTGAGTGAAGCTTTCAGCTTAATGATATTAAGTTTTACCGTTTTGATTCTTTGTGAATTTTACTCTATCTTTATCTTCTACTTTGAGTTTTGGTGCGGTCGCAACCTTAGAGTTTACCTCTCTATAGGGTGCCCCCATTACATAATAAGTAGATATCAACTCTCAAGTTTATAAGAGATATATTTAGCTTTACTCTGTTGTATAGTTGCAATATCTTCCACAATAGCTACAAACCAATATCAAAACAGTTAAAACATCACATACCAGATCTATAAACTCTTACTATAAACTTAAATTTAAATTTTTGCTGTAGTTTTCACTTTTCCTCACCAACTATCCTAATTAAGATGGTATAAGAGCTAATTTGGAATAAAGTTAGTATATAAAATAAATTATTTTTTATTTTCAAATAAAAACTCTGGTTTCAGATTCTCCATATTTTAACGTACTTACAAACAAATTTTCAATATGTTATCATTACTCTTTATACTGATAATCAAATATACATTTGGTTTTCCAGTGGTTGCCATGTTGAGCCACATCCCTGTGAAGAGCCGCATTCCCATAAATCACATTACCTAACCCACTATGACTTCTCCCACTATAACTCCTTCAACTATGACTCCTCCCTGTTGGCATTGATCCTGCCTATCACATTACCTTTATATAAATACACCCCCTTCCACCTTCCACCCCCTTCCACCTTCCACCCCCTTCCACCTTCCACCCCCTTCCACCTTCCACCCCCTTCCACCTTCCACCCCCTTCCACCTTCCACCCCCTTCCTCCTCCATCTCCTTTCTACCAACTTCTACTTGACTTCCTCAACACAGCCTACAACCTTTACCAAATACCACACCCCTTGCACACCAACAACTATGACCAACCACTACGACCAACCAACCATGGATCAGGATCCAAGGGGAATCTTACAAGTCCTGCTTTACTTGTACCAGGATGCCTCTATAGAGCACCAACTGGCAAGTTCACCCACTTATCCCTCCTAGCATCATGGTACTAACTAACCTCTTCTATTACTATTGGTTATAGTGGACCTCCTTGTTCATCTCTATCCTCAATGCATAGTCCCCAGAGACCAGGATGAGAGAGCTAAGCAATCTTGGCTTCCATCCCTCTAACTATCATGACCTTTCCAACTTTGGGTGTATGGATGCAATCCTTATAGACTCGCACAGTCAACTGGGTATGTAGTAACAACTTCCTTTTTCTCCTTTGTCTCAGTCTTTCAAGGATAGGCCACTAACCCTGCATCAGTTCCCTAACTACACCGACCAGTAGCAGCAACACTAGCACTACAACCACCTTAGGATGATGAGAACAATGATACCCATGGTGCTTCAGCCCAGGTCTTCCTTCAGGTCAATGAGGGGAGTCTTCAGCTGATACGAACCCACCTGGCCCATCCCCAGCCTTCTTCACCTGCCAAGGTTTGTAGTAAGCAACAGTACTCTGTTCACTCTATCAAGATCCTCTACTAATGCAATAATATCCAACAGGCATTCAGCAGCAGTAGTATCAGCACCAGCACCATACTCATCCAACCCTCAACCAACCTCAGGATATTTCTCCAACCCACCCCCTCCTGTACCTGCCCACTCCCGTTAATCCATATATGCCAATAATAAGATGCTCTGGAATGGAAGCTAACTTGTGCCTTTTTGTTATCAACAGTGGATGATCCTGAACAGGCGACAGCATCAGAGGGCATAGTAATTGACAATGCAATCGGTCCTTTCCCTTGATACAAACTTTCTGATTGTTGCCATCTTTATAGGATATCGAGATAATAGATACTAGGGTCAACTGCAGCACGAATAAGGACGACAATGATAATAACGAGAAGGCTCAGGCCCTCTCTCAGGCCAGAGGGGAATTGCACCAGAGAGGAGCCTATATCTATCTTGACAGCATATCAGCCAAAAAACAGAATCCCCCTTGTACCCCCTCTGGTTGAGTTTTACGTTTTTATATTATGTATTACCCAATTCTAATACTAAAAATCCTGTTTCTTATATTTGAAAAGAAGATACTAATCTTAATTTCTGCAAAATATGAGATATTTTTATTATTAACTCACTGACCTTTTACATACCGAAGTTGCATAATTTGAACAAATATTGCTCAACTTCGGTATGTAAAATGTCTATCAGTAATTGCTAAAAATAGTTCAGATTTTATTGAAATTAAGATTAGTATCTTCTTTTTCAGTATAAGAGGGATGTTTAGGATTACATGGGATTACACACAAATAGACAAAACATAAAACTGAACGACATGGATCTACAAGAGGTAAAGGTGCAAAACTGGTTTTTACTGATAGTTCCACCTTACTCTGAGGGGCCTGCCCTAAGGATCCCTCACCCACCTCTAGGGACCCATCAACTCTCTTATCTATCAGGGCCTCCTTGAGCCGTTCACCGATCTGGCCAATGTCGTTTCTTGTACAAATATCCTTACGACTCTCACACCATGAAATGCAAGTAATGGGGGGGAGGGGGAGAAGTTTACAACAGACATCTTTGAGCACATGTCCTTCCACATGGGTGGAAACACTGACAAGAGTCTAGCTACAGCTAATGTGAGGCTGCTGAAGATGCTTTTTGTCTCTTGCTATGCCCACAAGTACATTACCAAGGAGGAAATAGCCATTGATAAGTTCTCTAAGCTGAAGCACATCATGGTCTACGTAAACCCCTACCTCATTATCAAATTTGGCATTGCTTCAGACCTCCAGGTAAGAAATCCTGAGTAAATTAAGAGAAAGATCGACAAGGAAAAGCTGGCACTGATCAAGGAGATGGTTTTGATACACAAAGATTTGGAGATCATCTTTGTACATCAAAAACATCTCCTTGGTCTCTGCTATCTTGTTGGTGTTGATCATTCTCTTGGTTCACTGAGGATTGCTTACTGTAATGACCCTACTATAGGTAGCTACAATGACTATCACCTTAGCCCAAATGATATACCAAGTGGCAACCAGAGGTGGTATGATCTCGTATACTTAGGATACAAATAGCTGGTTAACCTAGTATAAGGCCTAGGGAACAGTGGAGTAGCCTTGGGTACTCTATAAGGCAGTGTAACCGCTTCCCGTGGGGTAGCGGTCTTGCAAAGGGATATCGGTATTGACTCTAACCAAACCGGTGGTATAAACGAGGTCAAGTACCGGAGACGCCAACAATTAATTGAATTGACTCTATTACTTTTATTGAAACTACTAAGAGAAGGCCAAGTGCCTTAGGCCTGTGCGAAGCTCAAAGATTCTCGAATCGAACGGAATAGAAGATAACTGTTCAACCAAGTATATTGAAAACTCTGTCTGTCGAAGTCTGATCTCTCTAAGTCCGGAGAGATACAGGTCTTTAAATACACTTGTGATAATCCATCTCGCATCAATCATATCCAAATCCTAAGGCATCAAACGATACCTAACCCATAAACAATCCAACAATAAACAAGGCTTACAAACTTCCGCAGTTCGTATCCTGAAACAATACAAGTATCAAATAACAAGGCTTACAAGTCTCCTGAGCTCGTATCCTAAAACAAAACATAAAGCAAACTAACAAGGCATACAAGTCTCCTGAGCTCGTATCCTGAAACAAATACATAAAACAAATCCATATCTAAACTGGTAACCTGTACTGGTTACAGGCAGGGTAATCTTTTGGGAGTAAGTTCTCCTAAAGTCAAGAAAACTATGGGAATAATACACAGGTCCTGAGACAACATGAGGTGTCGATGGGAGGACTTCCGAAGCGGTTAAAGGCATAAGAGGGCAAAGTTACCCTACCTTGGGGATTTGACCATTGTGCCCATAAAACCCAGTTACCCTACTGAGGTATCCAAGTTACCCTTTCTTCAACAGCAAAGTCATCCTGGAACTTAGAGGTCAATTGCCTCACATTCTATGGGCTCTTAGATGTTCAAGAGTACACACACACCTGTGCAGGAAGGTCAGACACCTGAGCAGGAGTGCCCCTAACATGCTATTGAACTTAGGCGGGTTTAGCTAACACCCACCTCTGGCCTCAGTGTTGGGATGGTGCGTCATTGGCAGACAGCTGTGTGGTTGCTTGTTTGCTAGTAAAAAGAGGTTATTGGAGCAGCTTCCGTAATACCATAGATGTAACGACCCTACGATAGGTAGCTACAATCACTATCACCTTAGCCCAAATGGTATACCAAGTGGTATCCAGAGGTGGTATGGTCTTGTATATATTATACACATGGCTGGTAATCCTAGGATAAGGCCTAGGGAATAATTGAGTAGCCTTAAGGTACTCTACTAGGCAGGGTAACCTTTCGGGAAAACATTCGCATAAAGTCAAGCGATTTATGGGAATGTTACACGGATCTCCGAGACGACTTCTGTGGTCGACTGGAGGGCTTCCTGAGGGGTTAAAGGCATAAGAGGGCAGAGTTACCCTACCTTGGGAACTTGGTCATTATGCCCATGGGTCCCAGTTACCCTACTGAGGAACTCAAGTTACCCTACCTTCACCGGCAAAGTCATCCTAGAACTTAGAGGTCGATTGCCTCACATTCTATGGGCTCTTAGATGTTCTTGGGCGCACACGCATCTGCGCGGGGAGGCCCCACGCCTGTATCAGGGTGGCCTGAACATACTATTGAACTTGGGCGGGTTTTGCTAACACCCCCCTCTGGCCCCAGCGTTGGGACGGCGCGTCATAGGCAGACGGCTGTGTAGTTGCTCGTTTGCTAGTAAAAAGAGGTCATTGGAGCAGCTACCGTAACACCGTATAAGTCGTCGCCGTCCGTCCGACTGAATGTCGTTCGCAGGATATATAAGGGGAGTATGGGTAACCGCCAAAATGGAGGTCGCCCATATATGGTCTCTCGGGCATCTAGGAGTCT
>Ga0307509_10011091_pt1 | contig 10973 bp, 9 predicted proteins | sample 10_EM_MG_FD_202245 | JGI IMG/M metagenome (GOLD analysis project Ga0307509, IMG submission 202245) | Populus trichocarpa ectomycorrhiza microbial communities from riparian zone in the Pacific Northwest, United States - 10_EM | ecosystem: Host-associated > Plants > Roots > Unclassified | place... | reverse complement strand
TCATAATGTAATACTAAGTTATCAATTGGCCAAGTACAAGCTTGCCTGTGTGTGTGTGTGAGAGAGAGAGAGAGAGAGACAAGGGAGGAAAAGAGACAGCTTAATAAAGAAAGTGCTGTACGGACGATGCATTACTTCCCAGAAAATATTATTCAAATGGTTCTCCCTTTCAACAAGAGATCTAAAAAACAGTACTAAAATGAAAAGGCCTCCAAACTGACACAATATCCCCAGCATAAAATGTCTCAGGAAGGCTGATGCAAGTGTAAAAAAGTCTGCTCCATATGCAAGGCATCTAGCTTTTTAGCAAACATGTCAACTATTTTCACTTAATTTATTGGCTGAGAATAATGTAAAAGGTAACAAAAAATAATCACATGATGCACTGATTCAATGAGACTATCTTAAAACATCTCTCAATAACAAAAGACGTGGATTTATTTATTTATTTATTGCAAGATAAATAGAATATGTTGATGATGCTTAAGACTGCTATTTTGAACACACTAGAACAAAGCCAAACAATAAAAATAAATGAAATTATGATAACGCCAATCATCCACAGAAAAGAAGAAACCTGCAAGCACACATTTCCTTTGTTTTGATACATACCACTCAGAAGCATAGAAAAGTAGCAATATTACATTCAAGAAGTGCATAGAGATGGAAAACTTCCCTTTTCACACATAAGTAAAAGAACCACACGTAAATAAAAGAACCACACACACCCGTGTATACAATGAAAGAATGAAAATTTCAGGACAGAAAAAGAAATATCTGTTGCAACCCTAAACAAAAATACAAAAAAAAATAATGGGAGGGAGGGATAGAGTCACCGGAAAAGCCAAGTCAAGAAGAGCAGTTTGATTGCTGCCAAATTTTGTGAAAAGAAGACCACCAGGATGTGACTGCAAGGGGAAAAACATCATGGCGTAAGTAAATGACAAGATTTGTATAGCAAGAGCATAATCGATACAATGCAAGGTTGAGAGAAAATTCTTTGCCACGCAACATGCAGGCTCAAATTTTTAAAGGCCCCCCCTCAAGTCCAAGACTTGCACCACAAAATTGAATAAACATAAAATGAACTACTAATTGTTTGTTTTTAAAAGAAAAGTGAAGGATCTTAACTGAGTCAAGTGTGATGCCTATAGCTCCTAGATAGGTCTATAATCTATATTTTTCAATGCAGCATGCCACTTCCTCCACTTGTGATGATTTGGAGCTAAGCTCATAGAATTTACACATTGCCTCGTTAGCACCTAAAACTGGACAAACTGTTTTGCAAAGGGATTCATGTGCCTAAGCGGGTCTAAGGCTTAGTTGAGTTGAATTAACTCGACTAAGATGATTTCCAAACATAATTCAGTGATGCACAATGCCCTCAATGCTCGTCAAGTCTGTGAATCTTCATTAACCAGTGTTGGCTCATCATAGTTAATGATGACAGGCACTTTCATCACCCAAAAAATTATATCAGGACTCAATTTCTGTTTAAAGATGGCACCCATCAAAGCACTATCATTGCCTTTTGAATCCATGACTTCTAAAATGAATAAGTACAACATGTTCATACACTTTTCCTCTTATCTACCACAAAAGCTATGACAGCAGAAAAATGTTTGTGTGACTTGTCCATAATACAAAAACAGAAGACACGCACTTCAAAAAATACTCTGGAATAAACTTTCTAAATTCTACGGAGATATTGAATTCATTGACTTTATTTAAAAACTGAGGAAACAAAAGCCTCAGAAGCCTCAATTCCATCATTGAACTTCAACGAAACAACATGCCAGAATTTCAAAAATAAATTTAGATCAGCACCATTAATCTTTGAATAGAAGAAATTTCATGCATGCAAAAATAAAAACAAACAAACAAATAACTATATTAAAATTACCTTCTCTTTCTGATTGTCAAAAATAAATTTAGATTGTTAATCTTTGAATAGAAGAAATTTCATGCGTGCAAAAACTAAAACAAACTAATAAATGACTGCATCAAAATTACCTTCTCTTTCCGATTGTCATTTTGTGTGTGAGAACCAATTACTACCACATTATCAGGAAGCTTTTCGAGTCTGCTTTTGAATGTAGAATATGAATCCGAATTGCCTACAATAGATTTCTCTGCATCTTTCATATACAAAATGAAAGGAGAATTTCTGCTCTCGCTGTGTACAGCCTGAAGAAAGATTCGATAAGATTTTGCAAGTCAACAAAATGGAATAAAACATGCCAGAACAAAATGAGTTACAATTGCTCAAGAGCTAAACTATTCTACCTCAAACAATGTGTTAATGAGTAATTTGTCCAAATCTTCTACAGCTGTGTTCTCCAAACGAAGATCAGTAACTAGAGAGAAAGTAAAAGACACTTAAATAACTTGAGATTAAAAAAAGAAAGAAAAGATAGAACCATTTATCAAGTATATGTGCATGATAATGTTTATGATCCAGTTCAACATACCATTACAGAAATATCCATGACCTTTCTCACAAACATCTCCAAGATCAACACCATCAGGTATTGGTTTATCAAATCTCACACCGATTTTTGACAAAGGATTGTCCTCAAAAGGCAAAACAACCTTCCCACGAATCCCATAAGGTGGGCCCCTGCATTAAGAGTTAAGAGGGGATCAAAGGTTAAACATCAAGCTGCATCAAAAACAGCAAAATTAAGAACATAAAGAAGGCAGCAAAAAACTACAAATTGGAAAGAGAATAACTATAGAAGAATATGATGGGTTGCTTGTCTGAGTAAAAATTAAGTGAAATCAATCAAGGAGACAACACACAGAGAGGGAGAGAGAATTAAGCTGCCAACATGTTAGAATCAGGTTATGCCTTTTATTTTTTTATTTCCCTTCCTCCCTCATAAACCATAGTGTTGCTTCTCCCTTTCCCTTTTCCTTTTCCTTTTCTTTTCTTTTCTTCTCTTCGAGTTTTCTTTTTCTTTATTTTTTCTTTCATTCTTTTTTTTGTCTTTTTTTTGGTACATGCTGGTTCTTCTGTATTGCCAAAGGGAATGCAGATCTGAAACACTGGATACATTAAGCTTCAATTTTACCAAAATTGTATCAACTTAACCATGTTTGTATTTACATTAGCATTTATAACAGGTTGATATAGTCATTCTTGATCGTGAATATTTACAACAATCCAGACCTTAACAGGCTACAGCTCCAGAAATAGCATTAAAGCTCTCTCAAATAAGTGCTTCTGTTGTTCTTTCAAATCTGCACTCTTTTATTTCCTAACACTTCAACTCCTAGTTTGATTTGCATTAATGCTGCAATCAAATCAAACATTATCCCTAATCTCGATCAAAAGTAAAATCAATTCAAGATCAATTTTCTCATCAATTTTGACAAGGCGCTATTTTTTGGGCATCCATCCATAAAGTAAGAATAACATGCGAAGTGAATTATTTACTTCAAACAGCAGAAGCGAACCCTGCTCAACAATTCCTTAGCACATCCAAATTATATCAAATACAGCTCCTAATTAAGCCCACCACAGGTGCTACTTCAATTATCCAAGTATGTGGGATTTGTTGTTTATTCAGTTAAGCAAAAGTAAATAATTAAGCAAAAGTAAATAATCTTTTTTTCTAGGAAGACTAAAATTTTTATCATGAAAGAATACAAGCCACAAAAAAAAAGAAAAATGCCTAATGCAAGACAGAAGACATAAAAAAAAGAAGGAAAAGAAAAGAAAAGGAATAATGCCTACAACAAATGGAGAACGTTAAAACAAAGAGTTTTCCAACCCTGAAGAATTTCAGCTAAGAAATCAGAAAGTCCCAAAAGCCAAAACACCAATAAAACTACTCAATGCCATATTAGCTGCTTAAATACAAAAAGTTTCTGCATAACTCTAGAATTTCTCTCCATCCCTAACCACATCAAGTACATGACACCACATTTTTCTTCTCCAACACGAAGATATCTATGACACCACATTTAACAAAATGTTCATCCGCAACCCCTCCTTTTTTATCTACATTTTCTATCATCTGACCAAATAGGTTCATTTCAATGGCACTTGAATGAGAAGAAGATGAGCAGTTTAGCGCAGACCATTTATTGCAAATTTGGTATTAGAGAAATATTTGGTTCAGGAAGAATTATACACTGATCAAGAGAAGTACTGAACCTGTTTCAACATCAGGAAAGTTCACATTCAAGATACCAAAAAAAAAATGGCCATAGTAAAAAGGGGGAAGAAAAAGGTGAAGAAACTGGTCCACACTGATTGTACCTTGATGCTGATGCTGTTTGATATAAGACACTAGAAGATGAGCTTGTAAATTTCACTCTGTCACCTGCATGTTAATGTTTGGAGTATATTGCTATGCCAGAGCTCAAGAAAAATCAAAAGATCAAGAATGTGAAAGAAAAGTGGAACAACAAAAGCAATAGCTTAAATACCTATTTTAAACAAGCGATTCCTCGGTGCTCCTGGACCGGAAGAAGAAGGCAGGGTGTCTTCCATCTCAAACAATTCCTGGCTAGCAGGTGCATTTGAAGAGTTAGGTGTGTCTGTTTCACCAGCTGATATATTCACACTCTTTGATGGGTCTGTTGTCACAGGAACTTGTTTAGAACAAGTGCAGGATTTTTCTGCATTAGTTCCATCCTTCAAAAGCTCGGCTTCCTTGGAAGACAAACCCTGCAAATTAACAATCGATGATTATTGGTCTTCATAAACTACAGATGGAAAGCTATAATAGCCAAGCACGTCAGTTTTAGCTTACACCCAAAAATGAATGACTATCAAATACAAGCAATTTAGCGCCAAAGTAATTGGCAAGTGCCTTTGCCAACATCTCCTGGTATATCTCAGAACCTACAAACAGCATTCAAAAGGGGGGGGGGAGGTCAAGCTTTCTCATAAAAGTTAACCTTCACAAACTCCAAAACATAACAATGGGAGTAAAAAGCCCACAAACCTGCGGGGCCAGAAAGCAGAATACGCGGATTGACTGTAGTTAGTTCTGAGGTATATTTTGCATATTTTTTGTGCATCAGGTGTATAAATGAAGCTGCAATCAGCACATTTTTTGTATTCTCACTGCAGAAGAAAGATGACAAATCTGAGATTGACATGCAAATAAATAATCATGCCATTTGCAATCCCTGGTTAATAAAATTGTGTTCAAATGAACCGTGTGTCTTCCCACTTGATTAAGATTACAGAATTTATTGGAGGTACCAAATCTCTGAGGTAAAAAGAACCATTTAATGAAAATTACATGTCTATAAGGTAAAATCACCACTGAATCAAAATCACACACACATGCATTGCAGTTTAATTTTTATACAACAAATTTTGCATAACACTGAAATGAAGGATAGGTGTGGCCACATCAGTCACCACATCACAAGGATCATATGCCACAGCCATTCGGCTCTCAGCAACCAGAAAATGTGGACTTTTGCTTTGTGCAGTTCAAACCATCCATTTCACATGTCCCGTGTCCACAGGCAGGGAGATCTGTGTAATGCATCCAGTAAGTTGCTATGTTAATATTTCCCCGAAGAGCAGATCAGACATTGCAAGCCGAACAAATGTTCCATGCCTCAATGGATGACCAACTTGTGACACAACAAGTGTAATTCACCTCCAAAACTGTCATGCATTGTCACCACATCCTGATGGATAACATATCTGATCAGACCATCCTATTTGTTTGGCACATCCTATCCCGGGATATTTTTGTGTGAGGTATCCTCAGTACCAGTTTCTGAACAAGATGCAAATCCAAAAGCTTGGCTTTTCCAAATCCAGCTTCCAGGTTTTACATGGATGCATATTCAAGCTGTGTACAGGTGTGCGATCTGTTCGTCAATTTCTCATCTGTCTTCATTGATTACTTTGTTTCAACAGGTTTATCAAGCTCATAGGTAGGGTCCCCATTCAAAAAGCATAACATCCCAGGTTAACATGTACTCAGCTTCTCTCAGCTCCAGACATCCTAATCATAAAATGTCCATGGGTCTACCCATATTTACTTTGTTCTTCTCCTTCCCTTTTCTACCATCCCTTCCTTTCATAATGAGACATTTCAGATCTTAAATCCTAGTTGTATCATATACTGAATTCCTATAAACTCGATCCATCGTTTTGCAAGGCAAATTATCCATGAGACCTTGGGTTTCTAAGCCACCTTATACCAAGGAAATTATCTTTCACCCTTTCAGTTCTACCATGGGTTTCCCTAATCAACAATCATTGTAACTGGTGGCGTGACATAAGATTAACAAACAGAGGGACATTAACAAGGAATATTCCACCAGTAGACTAGTGCAATACTGCCAATATCAGGGAAGGCTGTTGGTATAGGAGCATTAAAAGTCATGCCTGAAACAAATTGAGCACCCAGTGGAGCTAAAACTGCTACTTTTTTCATTTTTCAACATTCAAATCAGAACCACAATTTCGCATTCGGAGAATAGACAGTTTAAATGCACAAAAACAGCCAGGCACGCGAACATTTTCTCTGACAACTAGCAACAATAACAATATTCATATGTTGTGCTATGCCAGTAGAAAGTATGAGATATGACGTCATACCAAAAATCTAAGAAACTTAAAATTAAAAAAAAAAAAAGCCATTTGAGAACACGAATTCACCTAGATAACATGAAATTGAGAACTAAAGATGGCAAGAAGAAAATCATACCTTAAATAGTATGGGAAATTATCGAATGAAACTTCTATGTTTTTTCCATTGAGAATTCCAGCGTGAAGGTCGTCTTTGAATACCGCACACCGCAATGACATACCCGAGGTCGATGCCAGCTGCGAATCCTTCGGCCACTCGTTCCTTTCTTCCAATACCTGTTTACAGATACTTTTGCTCAATTTTTGTTTACAACTAGATGATCGAGCTAACATCCTGAAGAAAGGCCTTATCAAATCATTCATCCCAGAGATTTTTACATTGCCTGCCTCTGTGCCAGAGTCCTGGCTGCAATCGTGAGGAAGATTCTGGTTGATTGCTCCAACCTCTGCAGCTTTATCACTCCCTAAATTTGGAGTTGAATTGCCTTCCATGCCATCAAGCTCAACCTCCGCACCACCATGAACAACTGACTGAGCAGGCACCTCAGTCCCATGGTGTATTTTACTGGCAGTCTGTCCTGGAGACTTCCAGCGTGATAAATCAGGCCTGAGGCTTGAAAGAGACGCCAATATTGAGGCCCCAGCAACAGCCGATGGATCCCCTGACCTCCTTTCGAGTTGCAAGAGTTTCCCCAGGCTACTATGAACTTCAGCACTCTTAACCGCAACCTCAGTCAGGAGTTGCTGAAAAATCTATTTTCGACAGAAATGAAGGAAACTATCATGTGACAATGAAACGATCAAATCTATTTTCTACACAGTTGCAAACAAAACAATGAAAGGGGAAAGAACGTAAGTGGCTGGGAGAATCCACAAACAAGAAAGATTGAACCATTAACTTAAACAATGTAGAGGATACATAGGCATGGTTCCCGGCCGCACCAAAGACCACCTCATCTCCTGAATTAAGCACACAGATAGCACCCTTTTTGACAGCTGTCCCATTTACTTGCACTGATCCCTTGGTCCCCGAGCTTTCTAGCTCAGCAACAGCACTTCCTTCGCGCTGATCATGTCCACAAACAATGAGTACTCAAACTGCATATACATATTCAGGAGTTCACCTCCACAAGAACTATTAATCAAACAAAACTCCACTATAATACCCGATTCACAGCCCTCCAGATAACAAACACGGACACTGTGTTTGCCAAAACATCCTACAAAAAAACTCAACATACAACCAATACCTGTGTGTGTCTAATCTTGCATTGAATCGCGCCCATTGTGTGATCCTTCAATATAAAATCGCATTGTTTAGTCGTACCAATCGAATAACTGGACGTGCAAATTACTATATTCTGATTCTGCAATCCAAACACAATCAACATTCTAGTCAAACCTCAAAATCTCTCCTCTTTGGACATCAATTCTCAATTTTTCAACTAAAACAAAAAAACTCTTTATTTAACAATAATCGCAAATCGAACTACCTGAGCAGACTGTGTCAGCAGCTTACACCAAGGCGTTTCGAAACTTGAATTCTGCTTTTGATATAAACTCCAAGTCGATAACGAACTCCGCGGTTTCTCCAGTACAACCGGAGTAGAACCTTTTAATCAAATCCAAAAAACAAAATAGAGATTTAACCAAACAACACTTGAAATTCAATTCTCAAAAATTCAAAAAAAAATACGAAATTTAGTTCAAGGTTTTAAAAAAGAAAATTCAAAAAAAAATAAAGTGCCCGACCTTCAGCGATCGGCGTCACAACAGCCACCGCCGGCGTCGCCGTTTCCTGACCTTTCCCCGAAATCAAAGCGCCTCTACCACCACCACCAGTAGTCGGAGCATCTCCAGGTCCACCGTCGTCGGGATCCTCCTCCTCCGGTGGACTCGATTCCTTAGAATTATCTGTCGTCGGCATCGGTTTCTCCGTAATTCCACCATTCTCTCCCTGAAACCCACAAAAAGAAATGAATATCTTTTTTTCAAGAACGACACCAGAAAATCACGTAGTGATTTGATTTAATTTTATACATATATTTACCTTTTGACGTTTAGGTGATGGTGGCTTATTATTATCCTCTGAGGAAGAAGATCTCTTGCTGTTATTGTTATTATTGTCATCTGAGGAGGAAGATCTCTTGCTGTTATTGTTAGCAGAAAGAGATCCACTCCTTCTCGTTGAAACCATTCTTTTTTTCTTGGTTCTAGATTTTCTTTTTCTCTCACTTTGTTTGAGCTAATTGAGAGAGACTTTGAGGGCTGAATTATTGTGCTCGTATATATATATTTCAGTTTTTTCTTTATTTTATTTTATTTGCTACTACAATAAAAGGAAAAACAATTATTAATAATAAAGTCTTGAGTCTAGACGTTATTTCAATCCCTAGTAATTTATACTTATTTCCTTTTGGTCCTTTAATTTATGTTTTTCTGCTTGTATCTTGAAAAATATTTAAGGACTTACTATAAAATCATTAATGAAAGCTAATTTTCGTGTGATATTACTGCTTGTAATAGAAGTTGAAAAGGGAAGGATGGGAGAAAAAATAGAAAATGAAACTATGAATACTTCTTTGTGGTGTGTTTGTTATTTAACTTTAGGGGTTACATTGGAAATTTCCAAGGGGTTAGATTTAAGGAAATCCAATACTTGTTGAGTTTTATCTTCTAATTCAAGCCTTTCTTTCATTTTATCGGAGAAGGTGTTTGGGAGTGTAGTAGCAGTTGTTTTTTAAAGTGTTTTTTATTTTAAAATACATTAAAATAATATTTTTTTATTTTTTTATACCAGCACATCAAAATAATCTGAAAACATCAAAAACATATTAATTTAAATCAAAAAAATAAAATAAAATTCAAAATTTTAAAAAGCACTTTCCAACCACAGTGTCAAACACGGCCTCATGAATTAACAATGGGGACTTTTAAACTAGAGGAGCCAAAGTGATCATTTTTGAATCTATAGGGACTAGATTGTAGTTTAATCAAAGAAGTAACTTCTCTCCTCTTTGTTCTTTAGTGTTTGGTGGGCGCACCAAAGCGGTGTGTGTGGTTACTCAGCGTAAAATAGCAACTTAGGTGTCTGTTTTCGGTGTAGGTTAGCAGCAACTTAACACGGTGGTATGGTTTGGTCCTTCGAGTGGAAGTAGTGGTTTAAAGGCAAGGCAGGGAACATGCCTGATTTTGGAATGTTATGTTCTTTTATTCTCCGACTCTAGGTTCATTTTTCTTTCTACTAAAACTTTATTGAAAATTGAACTCTCGTGGTCGTTTTCTCCTGTTCCGAGCTAGTAAAAAATTATATCAGAATTTATTTAAACCATGATGTATTCCACAGATTGTTGCTTCTGATAGTGGGTGATCTAATAACAAATTCTTTAATTCCTCCGAATTGTACACACATCACAACAAAGTTAATGCTCGATCCATGACTGGATTTAAAACTAAAATTATGAATAGAGTTGGTTGACTTGAGTGGGTTAAACAACTCATTTTAATTAAAAATAATTGAAAATATATTGTTTTTAAAATAAAGTTGAATTCTAGTTTAGATGAGATTGCGTGAGTTTAATCGGTCAATTTATATCATATAGAATCCAATTCAATTTATAAGTTGAGCTAGATTTAATTATAAATATTTTTTTAATAAGCATGTATATCATAATTATTACACTAGAATAAGAAGGGATTATTTTTAGTTTTTGTAAAGATATTTAAAATTTTAATTACGCTATACAATTCTAAAAAAAAACAAAAGCGGTGATGAGCCGTTTTATTTAGGAATGTAGTAACTAGTAAAGGTTAATTTTTTAAAGTGTTTTTATTTTAAAATATATTAAAAAAATATTTTTTAAAAAAATATTTTTGATAGTAGTATATCAAAATGATTAAGAAATATTGAAAAAATTAATTTAAAATTAAAATAAAATAAAAAGTTTCAAAACGCAATTCAAAACGAAACGGGCTGTATATATTCACGGTAACGGTCAACTCTTAATTATACTACGATTTTGTTGTTTAAATAGTTGTTGACCGGTGTGAATGAAATTTATGATGGGTGGCCTTTTTTGCATGTAACTAACATGAACGTTATGGTTAAGCTTTTTGGTGTTAGTTTCCACTTCCTGCATGAGTGCGCTAACGTGCGCGTGTTAAGGCAGAGACGGCGACTTGGTTTTTGACGGCTCATGGTGGCGTTGATACTTTGAAAGGTAGGATTTAGATTAGACTTTTGGTGGGGTGGAATCTTTACCGTCAGATTTCGATCGGACGAACAGCAAGAGGGTTGGATAAAAGAAGTGTGGCCAACCCGTTTACAACCGTGATGGTGGACAGCTTTTCCTTGTCTGCTGGTTGTTTCGGTGTCTATTGATTATGGGAAAAGACTATT
>Ga0307509_10011090_pt1 | contig 10973 bp, 10 predicted proteins | sample 10_EM_MG_FD_202245 | JGI IMG/M metagenome (GOLD analysis project Ga0307509, IMG submission 202245) | Populus trichocarpa ectomycorrhiza microbial communities from riparian zone in the Pacific Northwest, United States - 10_EM | ecosystem: Host-associated > Plants > Roots > Unclassified | place... | reverse complement strand
GTTCAGGGTTTCAATAACAAGGGGGAGGAGACTACATGACCCATACCTTTCGGATCTAAGTTATATGGACAGTTTGGTAGAGTTCCTTCTCTCCTTCTCCCGGTTTTCCTTCTCCTTCTTTCTCTCTCTGTTCTATTTCTTCTGTTAGTTTTTTTCCCACTCATTCCAGCCCCTTCTCCCTTCCCTCTAAGCAGCTGTTCAACCTCTACTCTGGATCTCAACTCTCTCTTTCTCTCACACGTTCACAGAGGTACTCTATGCTGGTTTTGGTTCAGTTTCTGTTGGGAAACAGGAAGAGAAGAGAAGCATACAACTGGACATGCAACTGTTGTTAGCAGACTTTGGGAAGAGGAAGGGTCACCTTCTCTCTCTCCTTGCATTTATACTTCACATTAAATAAGGTGGGGGTGTTTGGGGTTGGTTTAGATGTGCTTTTGTCCCTGTTTTGGTATGTCCAAAACTGGTTTTACCCCTCCCTCTTAACTCCTTAAGACAATGTGATTGTTTTCCTAAACTTTTAATTAGACCGAGTTGCTGTCGATTTCTGAAATCGGCAGCGAAACTGCGTCGCTGCCGATCTAGAAATCAACAGTGAAAACAGCATCGCTGCCGATCCAAAAATTGACAGCGACGGTGGGGTTGTTTGGATTTTCAATTTCTTTTTAGGTGTTTACAAATGATATGGAGATTAAGGAACAAGGAAGTATATTGGAATTGAAGAAAATGGGCTTGCGGCTAAGTGTATGGCCTGAGGGATCACTATTAGCTTAGTTAAAGATCCGATTTGTGCTTCGAGACAAGGTCTTGGTGGCTCAACAGGCGGATGGAAAAGTAAAAGAGATCAAGGAGAGGGTAAACCAGGGCATAGAGACAATATTTCAAATGTTATTTAATGGGCTAATAGCTATGAAGTATTAAGAGAAGCTCATGAATCTCAATTTGCTACTCATCCTAGGAGTACAAAGATGTATAGGGATTTAAAGGAATACTACTGGTGGCCAAATATGAAGACGGAAATAGCAGAATTTGTATCAAACTATGGGATCTATCAGCAAGTAGATAGAACACCAGAGATTTGGAGGGGAATTACAGTCACTATCGATTCTGGAATGGAAATGGGAGGATATTTCTATGAATTTTGTGACGGGATTACCCAGGGGAAAGAAGGGTAATGATGCCATATGGGTGGTGGTGGATTGACTGATAAAATCTGCTTTGTTTTTACCTATAAAGATGACTGATTCGGTGGATAAGTTGGCAAAATTGTATGTAAATGAAGTAATCAGACTTCATGAGGTGCCAGTGTCTATTATATCGGATCAGGATCCAAGGTTCACATCGAGATTATGACCTAACTTACAACGGGAATTGGGGACAAAGTTGAATCAGAGCACAATGTTTCGCCTCAAATGGATGGTCAATCTGAAAGGACCATTCAAACTCTTGAGGATCTCCTAAGGTCCTTTATGCTGGAGTTTGGAGGGAACTGGGAGGATCTCCTGCCACTGGTAGAGTTTACTTATAATAATAGCCTTCAAGCTACTATTGGTATGGCTCCATATGAAGCATTGTACAGGAGCAAATGTCTTACCCTAATTTGTTGGGATGAAGTAGGAGAAAGGAAGCTTTTGGGACCTGAAATGGTACAACTAACAACTGAGAAGGTGAGGGTGATCAGAAAGAGGATGAAGGAAGCCTAGGATAGACAGAAAGGTTACGTAGATAACCGATTCGGAATTCCAGGTGGGGGATAAGGTATTTTTGAAGGTGACGCCTTGGAAAGGCATCATTTGATTAGAGTTGTCTATCGGCCCGAAACATATTGGCCCTTTTGAAATTAAAGAAAGAATCGGGTTATTTGCCTATCGATTAGAGTTGCCTGCATATTTGGATAAGATTTACAATGTGTTCTGTAACATCCCCCGTTCTGGGATAAAAACAACAATCTCATGTCAACCGAAATTAAATTTTTTTTCTATATATATTCATGATGTTCATATTAACATCTACTAAAATTTCTACGGAGTCTCCACTATACCAGAAGGTCCCAAGTTATCGACATTTAACCCATTGACACTTCTAATAACCCGCATCTCCTAACTCAATCCCGACCCAATCATCCTAGGTCTCAATCCCACAAACATCATACATATCAACCACAATATTTATGATATACATTATATAACAACTATCATTATGGATGGATGAAAATATAAATACGCACACATGAAACATGGTTATATGAAGTACAAAGTTAAGTTCATTTAATCAAGTTTAAACATTAATTATACAAATTAAGTTATACAAACATTTTCATGTTTACAAAATACAAGGGTATACTTCCTAGAACCTATATTACAAGAAGTGAACATAAGCTAGGATCTACTCCTGTCGTGCATGCGATGGTCATGAAACAAAATACATATTATTAAAACATGAATATCACAATAAATATAGCCACAAATATCTAACAATTTAAAAAGGGCAACATGCATTCATATTTTGTTCACTTCTCCCTTCTGGTTTTCATTAGAATCTCTTTCTTGTTCAACTACTAAAAATCATTTCCCCTCCCATTATCAACCCCCATTCTAGATATTATAAGATCAATCATGATTATTTCTGCTTAACACATTACCGATACCAATTTCACTGGTATCATCATCGTCACCCCGTAAGAGTTGATGTAAGGTGATCCCCTTACCCGGGATCCTAACATACACTAAATGTATGCTAGCCAATACATGGTGTGATCCCCTTACCCGAGATCCTAACATACACTAAATGTATGCTATCCAATACATGGTGTGATCCCTTTACCCGGGATCCTAACATACACTAAATGTATGCTAGCCAATACATGGTGTGATCCCCTTACCCGGGATCCTAACATACACTAAATGTATGCTATCCAATATATGGTGTGATCCCTTTACCCGGGATCCTAACATACACTAAATGCATGCCAATACATGATTGATCCCCTTATTCAGGATCCTAACATACACTAAATGTATGCCAGGCAATGGTTGATCCCCTTACCCGGGAATCCTAACATACACTAAATGTATGCTAGTCCAAACATGATGATCCCCACCCGGGATCCTAACATACACTAAATGTATGCTAGTTCACGCCTCAAAATCATACTTCTCATATTACCTTTGTCAGCGATAATTTCATCACTTGACAATTCACACAACAACCTTTCACCTATTATCCAAGATTCGGTAATTCACATTTCACATAAGTAACATATTAAATCAAGGAATTTAAATAGAAAGTATAGGTGCGATTCACCTACCTGCAATAGAAGCTCTACTCGTGCTCACCTGCTGCTGCTGTTGCACCACGCCTGTGGTCCTTCCTACAAATCATAGGTTTATCTCATAAATTTTCCCCACTCAAGGATATGTTTTATAATAACCCTATCAACAACCAATAAGTCTTTCTTCTAGTCATTTCTTTATATTTTATTTTTTTCTTATTACACCCATTGATATTGTTGTTCTTTGTCCAACGATAGTTATCATTTCGTTCTATATATTTAAACTATTACTGTTTAAATCTCAAACTGTTATTGTCCAACTGTTACTGTCTTGACATTGAACTGTTACTGTCCGACCTCTCCTCAGATTTTTAACTATATCTAGAGTTATAGAACTTCGTTTCAAGCGAGATTGGTCTCGTTGGAAAACTAAGGCACGAAGCTACAAGTTCTCTAAGGAAAGAGAACCCAGTTCTGCCCCCAAGACAGTCAAAATTGCTCATTAATAAACATTGGACTGTTAATGTCCAACTGTTACTGTCTAGAAATTAGACTGTTATTGTCCGACCTCTGCTCAGATTGTTAACTATATCTAGAGTTATAGAACTCCATTTTAAGCGAGATTTGGTCTCGTTGGAAAGCTAAGACACGAGGCTACAAGTTCTCTGTAGGAAGGAGAACCCAGTTTGCCCCCCAAGACAGTCAAAATTGCTCATCAACAAACTAGACTTACTGCCCTACAGGGTCTGTCATGACCCAATCTCTGTTGGTGACCCATAGCTGGAGTTCTATAATGCCAAATTGAGCAAGACCAATTTTTTTAGTTAGTCAACATCCAAAACTACAATTTCTATGAGGAACCTGATCCTAATTTCTTCATCCTCCTACCCGAAATCTCTCTGAAAGTCAAGAGACGAAACTGTCCAAATTCACCAACCTTTCCATTTACACACAACACATGAGGTTATTTAATTTTAGCAACTAATACTTTTTCCTCAATTCAAGTCTAAGAACCCTAATCTATAATTCAACATCCAGACATCAATTCATAATCAACTTTGAAACGACTCATAAGACCATGTTTAGAACACCTTACCCGGTAAGAAACAAAGTTTCGATCTTCAACTCCCTCCTTTTCTTTCTAATGACAGCCGACCCTCCCCTCTTCTCTTCTTGTTCAGATTTTCTTGTTAATCCCTTGCCCACAAGTGCTTATTTTACCTATAACCCTTAATCTTGGATGGGTTCTTGAAATTTTGGTGTTTCTTTCTTGATTTGCAAAAATAAATACAAAAACTCCCTCTTTTCTTTCCTTATGGTTGCTGCAGATTTTTGGTGAAAAGAGGAGTATTTGTGCTCTATAATTATTCTTATTTGCATTTAGGCCTCATTTTCTTTAAGTGTATTATTTTTGCCCCCACATCTTTTTTTCTTCTTATAATTAAGTTATACCTTTTTTATTTTCTTATAATTTCACCCCATAACTTTTAGCTTAGATTATTTTCTTTAATTTAATCCAGCCTTGATTTTTCCCGAGGTTTACATGTTCCATGTGTCATTGTTGCGGAAGGCCAAGATAGACCCCTCACGGGTATTGCCACAAGTTCCTATGAAGATTAAAAGGGATCTAACCATGGAAGCTAAGCCTGTCAAGATCTTGGATCGAGATGAGAAGGTGTTGAGGAATAAGAGAGTTCCCCTGGTGAGAGTATTGTGGAGAAGCTCTTAAATAGAAGAAGAAACATGGGAAAGAGAATTCGAGATGAAGCAAAAGTTCCCGCATTTATTCTCTGACATAGGTACATAACTTGAATTTCGAGGATCAAATTTCTATTAGAAGGGGAGAATGTAAACCCCGGGAAAAATAAAGGTTGCTTAAATTGTAAACTAACTACATGGGAAATAAAAGTGAAGAAATTCATGCATAGGGTTAAATAAAAACAGAAATTCAGAAATTTTTGGATATAAATTCTCGGGCGAAATAATTTGAGACATTATAAATTAACCTGGTAATGTTGAGGTTTGGATTTAATTGAAGAAAATAAACTAAACTAAAAGTTGTGGGGTGGAATTATAAGAAATGAAAAGAGGTATAACTTAATTATAAGAAGAAAAAGATGTGGGGGGGGGGGGCAAAAATAATACACTTAAAGGAAATGGGACCTAAGTGCAAATAAGAGAGATTATAGAGTATAAATACTCCTCTCCTCACCAGAAATTTGTAGCAACCAGAAATCTGTTGCAACCATAAGGAAAGAAAAGGAGTTTTTGTATCCATTCTTGCAAATCAAGAGAAAAACACCAAAATTTCAAGAACCCATCCAAGAATGGAAGGGGTGACAAATCTGGACAGGTTCGTCTCCCGACTTTTAATGAGATTCCGGGTAGGAGGATGAAGGAATTAGGATCAGGTTCCTTCATAGAAATTGTAGTTTTGGATGTTGACTTACTAAGGAAATTGATTTTGCTCAATATAGAGCTATAGAACTCCAGTTATGGGTCACCAACCGAGACTGGGTCATGATATACCCTGTAAGGCAGTAGGTCTAATTTGTTGATGAACAATTTTGACTGTCTTGAGGGCAGAACTAGGTTCTCCTTCCTTCAGGGGACTTGTAGCCTCGTGTCTTAGCTTTCCAACCTCGCTTGAAATAGAGTCCTAGAACTCCAGATATAGTTAAAAATCTAAGAAGAAATCGGAATGCGACCTCTGCAAACAGTAACGGTTCAAGATAGTAACGGTTGGACAGTAACAGTCCAATGTCTAGACAGTAACAGTTCCAGATAGTAATGGTTCAAGACAGTAACAGTAACAGTTCAATACAGTAATAGTCCAATGTCTAGACAGTAACAATTCAATGTCCAAGCAATAATGATTCAATACAGTAACAATTCAAGACTAACGGTTGGAGAGTAACAGTCCAATGTCTAGATAGTAACATTTAAATGTCTAGACAGTAACAGTTCAAGACAGTAACAATCCAATGTCTAGACAGTAACAATTCAATACAGTAATGGTTTAATACAGTAACAGTTCAAGATAGTAAAGGTTCAATGTCTAGACAGTAACAGTTCAATGTCTAGACAGCAACGATTCAATACAATAACAATTCAAGACAGTAACGGTTGGAGAGTACCAGTCCAATGTCTAGACAGTAACAGTTCAATGTCTAGACAGTAACGGTTGGAGAGTACCAGTCCAATGTCAAGACAGTAACAGTTCAATGTCTAGACAATAACAATTCAAGACAATAACGGTTGGAGAGTACCAGTCCAATGTCTAGACAGTAACATTTCAATGTCTAGACAACAACAATTCAAGATCGTAACAATTTAATATCTAGACAATAACAATTCAATGTCTAGACAATAACAGTCCAATGTCTAGACAGTAACAGTTCAAAACAGTAATAGTCCAATGTCTAGACAATAATAGTTCAATGTCTAGACAGTAACGGTTCAATATAGTAACGGTTCAATACAGTAACGGTTGGAAAGTAATAGTCCAATGTCTAGATAGTAACAGTTCAAGACAGTAACAATCCAATGTCTAGACAGTAATAGTTCAATGTCTAGACAGTAATGATTCAATACAGTAATAGTTCTAGACAGTAACGGTTGGACAGTAACAGTCCAAGGTCTAGACAATAATAGTTTGAGATTTAAACAATAACAATTCAAATATAAAGAAATGAATGATAACTATGGTTGGACAAAGAATAACAATATTAATGGGTGTAATGAGAAAACATAAAATATAAAGAAAAAATGATTGAAAGAAATACCTATTAGTTGTTGATATGATTATTATAAAACATATCCTTGAATGAGGAAAATTTATGAGATAAGCTTGTGATTTCAGGAGGGACCACAGGCGTGGTGTAGCAACAACAGCAGGGGAGTATGAGTAGAGCTTCTACTGCAGGTAGGTGATCCTCACATAAGCTTTTTAGTTAAATTCAAGAATTTAATATGTTAATAATGTGAGATGTGAATTTGCAAACGTTGGATATTATGTGAAAGGATGGAGTTGGTGTAATGATGTTGTTTTTTCAGATAGTATCCTATATGTATGTGTGTTCAAGATGAACTACCCTTGTGTGCATTGCTAAGTGATGGGAGTACCATTGACAAAGAAAATATGAGAAGTGTAATATGTGTTTCGACTAGCATGCATTTAGTGTATGTTAAGATCCCGGGTAAGGGGATCACCGTGCAACGACTAGCATACATTTAGTGTATGTTAGGATCCCGGGTAAGGGATCACCATGTTTTTTACTAACATATATTTAGTGTATGTTAGGATCCCGGGTAAGGGGATCATCATGTTTTGACTAGCATACATTTAGTGTATGTTAGGATCCCGGTGTAAGGGGATCACCCTAATTTTTTACTAGCATACATTTAGTGTATGTTAGGATCCCGGGTAAAGAGATCTCCATATGTTAATGTTAATGGGATGATGATGATACCAATGAAAAGGGTATTAGTAATGTGTGGGTGAGATAGTTGCAGTTGATTTTAATGGAATCTTGAATGGAAGTTGGAAATGAGAGATGAAACAATTTTCAGTACATGAATGAGAAGGAGTTCTAACGGAAACGAATAGGGAAAAGGAATAGAATAAGAATACATATCTACTTTTTTTAAAATTATTTAAAATTTGTGCTACTGTACTTATTGTGATATTCATATTTCAATAATATGTATTTTGTTTCAGGACCATTGCATGCACGATAGGAGTAGATGTTAGCTTTTATTCACCTTTTGTTATGTAGTCTAGGTTGGATGACCTTACATTTTGTAAACATGGAAACATTTGTATAACTTAATTTGTATAATTAATCTTTAAACTTGATTAGATTAACTTAACTCTGTAGTTCATATAACCATGTTCCATGTATGCGTATTTATATCTTTTATCCATCCATAATGATATTTGTTATATAATGTTTATCATAAATATTGTGGTTGATATGTATGATGATGTTTGTGGGATTGAGACCCAGGATGATTGGGTCGTGATTGAGTTAGGGGATGCAGGTTATTAGAAGTGTAAACAGGTTAAATGTCGATAACTTAGGACATTTCGGTATAATGAAGACTCCGTCGAAATTTTGGTAGACTTTAATATGAACACCATATATATATATTATTAATTACATTGTTTTTCAGTGGACATGAGATTGTTGTTTTTATCCTGGATATGGGGATGTTACATCATCAACCGATCTACGATGACCCATATCGCATCATTTCCTTTCCTCCCTTTGGGAAATCCCGACACAAAATCCATGGTGATCATCTCCCACTTCCATTCTGGAATTTGTAACGGTTGTAATGGTCCCGCGGGTCTTTGGTGTTCAACCTTGACTTGTTAACATATCCTACACTTAGACACATACTCAACTATTTCCCATTTCATATTAGGCCACCAATAGAGGTGTTTCAGGTCTCAATACATCTTAGTGCTGCCAGGATGTATGGAGAACTTTGACTCATGTGCTTCTCGTAGAACCATCCGTTTGACTGTTTCGTCATTAGGCACGTACAACCGTTGTCCCATCATTAATGATCCATCACCAGCTACTCGAAATTGCGTTTCTCCCCAGCCTCCATGTTCTTCCTAATCTTGGACCCCTCATTGTCACATAATTGGGCTTGTAGTATCTATTCCCGATATGTTGGTCGCACCAATAGTTGGGCTACTAACCCACCTCCTACATTAATGCCCAATTCTACACCCATCTCTTTCAATTCCGCCAATTGCCGATCCTTTCCCACTCCTGGCTTACTCAAGGTGCCTTTATTTTTGCGACTAAGGGCATCTGCCACCACGTTTGCTTTCCCCGGGTGGTATTCTATGGTGCAGTCATAATCTTTAATGAGCTCTATCCACCTTCTTTGTTGCATATTCAACTTCTTTTGTGACATCACATACTTCAGGCTCTTATGATCAGTAAAAATTTGGGTTTGAGACCTATACAAATAGTGTCTCCATATCCTTAGGGCAAATACTACAACAACCAACTCCAGGTCGTGGACCGGGTAGTTAACCTCATAAGTCTTTAACTGCCTCGATGCATAGGCGAGATCTCCTTCCCATGTTGCATCAAAACACACCCCAATCCCTTCCCCAAGGCATCACTATAGACTACAAAACCCTCGGTCCCTAAGGGAAGTGTTAACACTAGAGCAGTGGTGAGCCTCCTCTTCAATTCTTGAAAGTTTTCCTCACATTCTTCCGACCACACCCACTTCTTATTCTTCCTAGTTAGCAGGGTCAAAGGGGTTGCAATCAGGGAAAACCCCTCAATAAATTTCTGGTAGTATCCTGCAAGTCCTAGGAAACTATGTATTTCAATGACCGAAGTTAGACTTTCCCATTTCAAGACTGCTTCGACCTTCTAAGGTCTACGAAAACACCTTCGGCTGAAAAAACATCACTCTTTCCAGCCAAAATTCATATTTACTTAGTTTTGCATACAACCGGTGACTTCTCAATGTCTGTAGGGCCTGCTTAAAATGTCCCTCATGCTCCTTGAAGGAGTTCGAACACACCAGTATATCATCAATAAATACCACCATAAACTTATCATGTATTGTTGGAAAACTCGATTCATTAAGTCCATGAAGAGAGCTGGGGCATTTCTCAACCCGAACGGTAACACAAAAAATTCATAGTGTCCGTAACAGGTCTTGAATGCGGTCTTTGGTACATCCGTCTCTTTAATCTTCATCTAATAGTACCCTGACCTCAAATCTATTTTTGAAAATGCTCTCGCTCCTTTTAGTTGATCAAATAAATCATCTATCCACGAAACAGGTACTTATTTTGCATCGTTACTTTGTTCAACTGGCGGTAGTCAATACAAAGTCTGTGGGTTCCATCTTTCTTCCTTACGAATAGGACCAACACTCCCCAAGGAGAATTATTGGGTCATATAAACCCCTTCTCTAGCAACTCTTGCAATTGAGTCTTTAGCTCCTTCAATTCTGCCAGAGCCATCTGGTACGGTTGTTGGGCTATGGGTGGGACTCCAGGAAAAGTGTCTATAGACACTTCTACCTCTCACACTAGGGGTAGTCCCGGTAGTTCTTTGGGAAATACATCTGGGAATTCCTTCACCATAGGACTATCCTTCATTCGTGGACCTTCATCATCAAAGTTTAAGATGTATGTGAGGTATCCCATACATCCCTTTCTCAAAAGTTTCTAAGCTGTTACAACCGATATTAAGGCAATCAGTTTGAGAATTCTCTCTCCTTCAAAAATCATCCTCTCACCCTCAGGTGTTTGGAATGTAACAGTTTTTGTATAACAATCTATTAGGGCCTTGTATTTACTCAACCCATCCATGCCTAGAATTATGTCAAAATCATGCAATTCTAAGGAAATCAAGTCTACTTCTATTTCATACCCAGATAAGCTAACCCCCACACCCACATACACAATATTGGTTTCAACCATGTCTCTCATTGGAGTTCTAATTACGAACCCCTTCTCTACTACTTCTACTCCCTTTCTCAATTTAGTGACATTTCTTCTAGCAATGAATGAGTGGGTGGCACCCAGATCAAACAACACATGCACACTAAAATTATTAATTAGTAGCGTACCTGCCACCATATCCGATGGGATTCGAACGGATGACGGGGACAAATGAATGATTAGCTTCGGCTAATGGTACTGAATGGATGATCG
>Ga0307509_10011089_pt1 | contig 10973 bp, 10 predicted proteins | sample 10_EM_MG_FD_202245 | JGI IMG/M metagenome (GOLD analysis project Ga0307509, IMG submission 202245) | Populus trichocarpa ectomycorrhiza microbial communities from riparian zone in the Pacific Northwest, United States - 10_EM | ecosystem: Host-associated > Plants > Roots > Unclassified | place... | reverse complement strand
GGACTCTAGAGGTATGAGTCTTATCACGGTAGAGTATGTCCCGAGAGGCTGGCTATGGGTAGCGCCCACTTAGCCAACCATCGGCTACATCTCACCGGGGGAGCTTGCATGTCAATTTATCATATTAGATACTCGCGTAGATTAAATGATGGACTGCATAGCTTGTATAGACGAAACTACCACTGGGCCAGTGAGTCCACCACCTAGCTATTGACTCCGGTTGTTGGCATCACAGTTAGCCACTGGCGTGCCTTCGATAGGAAGAGTTTTTCCACCTGCAGTTGTATTGGAGATGCATTGCAGAAACTCATATCCTATTGACGGAGTTAAGTTTACCCGAGTTGGTCCGACACTTCCAGCTGGATAATTCCTGATGGAGGGTAGACCTCAGACAAACCCTGAGCAGGACAGGGTGCTCGCACAAGGTCGGAGTAGTGGTGAATGTCAAAGGCTTAAATCTGATATCTACTTAAGTTTAAGCGTTTGGCATTCTACTTCGATAACCAACTTTTCTCGAGAGAACTTATTGAGTGAAGCTTTCAGCTTAACGATATTAAGTTTTACCGTTTTAATTCTTTTGAATTATTTACCTCATCTTTATCTTCTACTTTGAGTGTTTGGTGCGGTCGCAACCTTACAGTTCACCTCTCTATAGGGTGCCCCCGTTACACCTTGTTGTCTACATTGTAGTTGCATTGGGCTTTTGTCTTAGTCTTTGATTGATAACCTACTGGGTGTAGCTTCCTGTCTTTTCCTGGTTCTGACATCACTTCTGCAGTAAAATAATTGGATGCATCTGTTTCAGGTGTGATTGGCTTTTCCAGGTTGAAGTGTATCAACACAGGTGCTGATGTAATGATCCTACACTAGGTAGCTACAATGACCATCAGCTTAGCCCAAATGATATAACATGTGGTAACCAGAGGTGGTATAGTCTGGTATAGTTAGTATACAAATGCTGGTTAATCTAGGGTAAGGGCCAGATAATAATAGAGTAGCTGTTGGTGCAGTACTAGGTAGGGTAACCTTACAGGACTAACTTTGCATAAAGTCAAGAGAACAATGTGAACATTACATTGTTCTTCCTGCGGACTTTATGCCTCAATAGGAGGACATCTGATGCAGTTAAAGGCCAAAGGGGGTGAAGTAACCTTACCTTAGGGATTTGGCCATTTTGCCCATGGACTCGAGTTACCCTACTGTGGTACTCAATTACCCCACATTCATCTGCAAAATAATCCTGAATCTTAGAGGTTAATTGCCTCACATTCGACTCGCTCTTAGATGTTCTTGGGAGCACACCCATCTGTGTGGAGAGGGCCAACGCTTGACAAAGGGTGGCCTGAACATGCTATTGAATATGGGCAGATTTTGCGAACACCCCCCACTGGCCCCAGTATTGGGACAGCGCGTCATAGTCAGATGGCTGCATAGTTGCTCGTTTACTAGTAAAAAGAGGTTATTGGCACAGCTGCCCTAACCCTGTATACGTCGTCACTGTGTGTCGGAATGAATGTCATTTGCATGATATATAAAGGGAGTACGGGTAACCACCAAATATCATCCTCCGTCTCCGCTACACCTCCGGTGATTGAAATCCCAACACCACAAGAATTCATCACTTCCATCCACCCCCCTCTCCTCAGACACGCTACATTGCCTCTGTCTGAGTGAAGCCATCTCCCCTCCCTCTTCCTTTCCCTTCTGATAGTCAGGCCTGGCGAGATTGTTCCTAGGGGTTGGTTGTGTTAGCCTTCACCCCCTCTTCTGTGGGCTCGCTTAGGCAGCCCCCTACAGTCGGCAACCCCTCACTTGTCAATGGTCGGTTTTCAGTCTCTGTCGATCGGTAAAGTAGTTGTTTATAGTGGCACTGCTCTCTGGTATTGCACTTTCTCCCTTGTGCTCTGCTGGTACGGTCAGACTTATTTGAAACATCGCGACACCGTTTCCGTCAGCCTTCCTCGCACTTCTTGTGTCGGTTAGCACTCCGCCCCCCCCCCCCGACGTTTGGATCGGCTGGCACCCTACTGCTCACGGCTCTACGCCCATCCTCAGACCTCTGCTCCCTTCTGATGTCCTTGGACTAGGGGCGCATGTTTAAACCTTCTTTCTGTGTCCTGTTTCACGAAATAGCCGACCGGATCTTCCTCCGATGGCCACGCGGCTTCCTTCTTTAGGCGGCATCCTCTCGAAGTCGGTTGCTCTTCCTGAGCCTCAGCTGGCAGGGCTATATGCCTCCAGGAGCTTTTCTCCCCTCGTTGTGTCCCCGAGACCCATCATTCAGGAGTCTCTATTCCCTCGGGAGCTGGGCCCGGTGGGGCTTTACTACGGTTTAGCTTATAGGTGGTTTGACTAGGGGGAGTGGGTTTGTTTTCCTTTGTTGGTTGTGTCTACTGTCAGTTGGGGATGTTTTTCTTTTAGGCTAGGCTTTCGCGGGGGTTATTGGTTCGCTGTTCTCAGGCTCGTGCTCTGATCTCCTTGTAGTTTCTACCCATAGTACCGGGTGGAGTTTTCTTTGTCAGGCAGGGTCAGAGAGCTTTAGCTTGGAGATTGCGGGATGGACTGTAGTTGGAGGCTTTGGTCCGCATGGCTTATCTTCCAGCCGATGGACCCTTTGTACCTAACACCGTGGGATGAGCACAGTTGTTCGTTTGCGCCGATAGAAACAATGAATAATCGAGATTCAAAAAAAAAAAAGTTAACCAACAAATATGGCGTTGCACAGACATGGTGCCTCCAGCACCCAGAAGCGTATCTTTGCCTGTGGGTTGTAGGATTGTCTTCCTAGAGGTACTTAGGTACATCAGGAAAAAATCTCAATTCTGCATCCTGAAGTAGAGTTTACGTTGGGAAGAGCCTGTGGTACATTGGAAGACATCTGAAGTCTTCCTATGGCATCCACATGCATCCTGTTAACTTGTTCAATTCTTTTTCAGCAGAAATGAACATGTTAATTATATCCGATAGGGGTCATTTTTTAAATATAGACACTTTGAATGGGATATTATTTAGTCAGCTAACGCGTTTTGGCAAATTATCATTTTTCAATTTTCCTCCCTCATTTCTGTCTCCAGATGCCTTCACAAGCATAGGGTGCATAGGGTGTAAACTGACTTTTCTTGCTGATGTAGTTCCAGGAGTCCAGGGTACTTTTAGGACAATTACCTTAGCAGCCAGCTGGAACCTTCTCCTCTTGATTTGTAGCATTACTATCGGTTGTTAGTGGACACTAGAGGTATGAGTGTTATGAGGGTAGAGTATCGCCCAAGACGCTGGCTATGGGTAGATCCCATTGAGCCCACTATCGGTTACATCTCAGCAGGTGAGCTTGCATGTCTAAATATAGAATTGAGTAGTTGAGCAGATTAAATCATGGATTGTATAGCTTGTATAGAGAGGACTACTAGTGGGCCTGTTAGTCCGCCACCTAGGTATTGACTCTGGTTGTCGCCATGGTAGGTAGCCCCTGTCATGACTTCGATAGCAAGAGTTTTACCACTGGTAGTTGTATTGGAGATGCTTTGCAGAAACTCACCACCTATTGACAGGGTTAAGTGTAGTGGAGTTGGTCTGATGCTTCTGGCCGGATAACTCCTGATGGAGGGTAGACCTCGGACAGCTCACAGCAGGAGAGGGTGCTCGCACAAGGTCGGAGATATGGTGAATGTCAAAGGCTTAAATCTTAAATGTAATTAAGTTTAAGCCTTTCACATTGTACTTCGCTGACCAACTTTCCTTGAGAGAACTTATTAAGTGAAGCTTTCACCTTAATGATATTAAGTTTTACGGTTTGATTCTTTTCAATTATTTACTTTATTTTTATATTCTACTTTCAGTGTTTGGTACAGTCGCAACATTAGAGTTCAGCTCTCTATAGAATCCCCTGTTACAGTATATCATTAAGTGTACTTGCTTGACACTATTCTGACAATTGTTGAATAAATGTATCATCTTGACCATTGTTGGAGTTCAAGTCGCTTGCCTGGTACAAGAAGAATGGGGTGGAAAAAACAATTTTCAGATATGGATTTAGTCGAATTTCAGTATGACTTTTCCCGCTACAATTCTATTGCAGACCTGGGTGGAATATGATGGCAGCCTATTGAGAAGCAGATGGTTCACCTTGAACTCACTAACATACTGGAAGAAGTGCAGGAGTTAGAAATCTTGAACCCTGTTACCTTCATTCACAGTCTGACTCCAGACACTTTGATGGGAAATAGAATACCCCCAAAAAGAAGAAGACCCATGACGTTTGCCCACTTCACTAGACAAGTATTTGAACCATATATAGAAAGAGAGGTGATGAAGAGATTTCGTGAAGGACAGGCCTTTATTGGAAAGTTCATTACTACTTCACACCTCAAATGGCAAAACGAGATTGTATCCAATGCCAACCGCAGGATGAAGATACAGCAGGCAGAATACAGTAAATTAGCCCTTTCTGATCGGATGATTAGGGCACACCTGACAGCTTTGGAGTTGGCTATCCAGGAAGTGGATTCAATAGACTCCAACAAGGACATGAACATTCACATACCACCCCGGCTACCGCTTGCAATTGAGCCCCCTCCACAGTATGCAGCTGAGATGGCTGCCATAATTTTACATAAGGAGATGGCACCAATTTTGACAAAAGTCGCACAGACGACCTCGGAATCGCTAGTGTAAGTCACGCAATTAGAGCAGCAATGGCAGGTGTTAGTCGTTGCACAACCATCTCCGCTGCCGGTTGCATTCGAAGAAGTCATGTGATCTAGAGGTTTCAGCCTAGTAGCGAACTGCAGGGCCTTTTAATCAGCCGCTTAGTGAAGTGGTATCTCAAAGTCAAGCAGGCTAGCTTTTAGACAAAGGACGAGGCAAACCTTGCCACCGCCACCATCTCGAGCTCCATCGAATGTACCTACTCTGCCGGTACAGCAGCAAAAGAAATTCCACATCATTTATTACATACATATCTCCCTATATCCCCTGATATTTCCCTCTCTCCCTATCCCTGTCATCCCTAATGCATTTACCCCATTTTCTCAAAGCCGCTATGGCCATCAGGAGGTTCAATTGTTACCTCTGCTTTCCCCAATAGTTTGCTTTTTTCTGTTGCCCCATGTTTCCTTGGCTAGAAATTGTTTCTCGCATAACTGACCCCTTTTATTTTTCCTTTTTCCCCTTGGACACATTTGGCAGTTATACAGCCCCTTTGCCCTTTTGTACGTCCGGAATAACTCTCCCCAGGCTCGGACTCATGTAACCCTTGCCAAATGCTGTCTCCCAGAATTTCTCCGTCCCCCTGGAGCCTCCTTGGAGCTCTTGCTTAAGCTCAGAATCTAACCTGGTATCGTTACCACTCACTTTTCCAGTTTTATACACGTGTACCAGGTTCTTTTTCACCTCGCTTATTGCACTCCCGTGGATATATTTTAGACCTCCTATCGTCAACTTTTCACCTCTCAACATTGGCTAAGCTGTTTCTTATTTTTTGTATTATCTTGACCCATTTATTCTAGGTAAGTGTACTTTTGGTATCTCTTTTGTATCGCTCTTTGTTTCTCCGATCACACAAAGAATTTAATTTTGTACAGTAATCTGTTTCAATATATTCTATTAAAGGTTTCTAAATCAATCCTATTATTTATATAAAACTGTTTGTTCAATACTTCTGCTGTCTCTGGTATCAAATGTGCCATTCCCATTATCTGTTTGATACCAACCACTATCTCTGTTGTTCTGGTTGGGCCCTTAGCCCTGCCCAAAGTAACAGTAACAAGCCCTGTAATGTTGTTCAGCTTGCCCGAATTCTCAACATAGAGTCTATCTGTAATGTGGGCACCCTATAGAGAGGTGAACTCTAAGGTTGTGACCGCACCAAACACTCAAAGTAGAAGATAAAGATGAGGTAAAATAATTCAGAAGAATCAAAACGGTAAAACTTAATATCGTTAAGCTGAAAGCTTAACTCAATAAGTTCTCTCGAGGAAAGTTTGTTATCGAAGTAGAATGCCAAGCGGTTAAACTTAAGGAGATATCAGATTTAAGCCCTTGACATTCACCACTACTCAGACCTTGTGCGAGTACCCTGTCCTGCTCAGGGTTTGTCTGAGGTCTACCCTCCGTTAGGAATTATCCTGCCGGAAGTGTCGGACCAACTTGGGTACACTTAACTCCGTCCATAGGATATGAGTTTCTGCAATGCATCTCCAATACAATCCTAGGGGGAAAAACTCTTCCTATCAAAGGCACACCAGTGGCTAACTGTGATGCCAACAACAGGAGTCAATACCTAGGTGGTGGACTCACTGGCCCAGTGGTAGTTTCGCCTATACAAGTGTCACAAATTGTGACTAAGCAAGGCAGGTTTCAGATGACTAATACTTATTAGTCATAGGTATGTTATTCTTTCACGCTATGTAGTCGTTTGACTCATAGATTCTCACATGACTCACGCTTGTGTGTCATCGTTATGTTATGATTGGTTAATGTTTCTATGACTCACGATTGTGAGTCATAATGATGTAATGACTTTCGCGCGTGACTCATATTATGAGTCACGAGTTTCACGCATGTGATGCATTTGGCATACATGACATGTTTAGGTTTTATAATTGGTTTATGTTTGATTTATGGTATGTTGCGCAGTGACTCATATGGGTCATCTGATGGATTTCGGGTATGACTCATTATGAGTCATGATCGTGTGACTCATAGGTATGAGTCACCAGGGTCAGGGTTGTTGCAGGAAGAGGCCTATATAAAGGATCACGATGGGCCGTGGACATAGGATCTTCACGCAACCATCTAAGTACTTTCTTACAATATATTTTATCTTTACAATTACTTTAAAGCTCTTAGCGTCAGAGCAACAACGTTACGAAGAAGTTCCCTCACCATCTCTCCCCAATAAGATATTGGGGTGAGATACGAAGACTATAAGTTAGTCTATAACGAAAGAAGAGATTATAAGTTAATCTCGGAAAGAAGATTACTCTCACGATCAAGACAAGAAGAGGACTAGGAGATAGTCCTCTAAGAATCAGGCGAGTATAGTTGTTACCCGTTGTACAATAACCCCGCAGGCTAGAATTGTTACAACAAGCTATGCAGTCCATCATTTAATCTACGCGACTATCCAATGTGATAATTTAACATGCAAGCTCCCCAGGTGTAATGTAGCGGATGGTTGGCTAAGTGGGCGCTACCCATAGCCAGCCTCTCGGGACATGCTCTACCGTGATAAGACTCATATCTCTAGAGTCCAATAACAACCCATAGTAATGCTACAAATCAAGGGGAGAAGGTCAGGGCTGGTTACTGAGGTATTTGTCTCGAAAGTACCCTGGCCTTCTGAGACTACCTGAGTACCACTAGGAAGACTACCCTACTACCCATAGGTTAGAATAGACTCCTAGGTGCCCGAGAGACCATATATGAGCGACCTCCATTTTGGCGGTTACCCATACTCCCCTTATATATCCTGCGAACGACATTCAGTCAGCCGGACGGCGACGACCTATACGGTGTTACGGCAGCCGCTCCAATGACCTCTTTTTACTAGCAAACGAGCAGCTATGCAGCCGTCTGCCTATGACGCGCTTTCCCAACGCTGGGGCCAGAGGGGGGTCTTAGCAAAACCCGCCTAAGTTCAATAGCATGTTCAGGCCACTCTTCCTCAAGCGAGGAGCCTCCCGCGCAGATGCGTGTGCGCCCATGAACATCTAAGAGCCCATAGAATGTAAGGAAATTGACCACTAAGTTCTAGGATGACTTTGCCGGTGAAGGTAGGGTAACTTGGACTCCACAGTAGGGTAACTGGGGTCCATGGGCAAAATGACCAAATTCCCAAGGTTGGGTAACTTTGGCCTTTTATGCTTTTAACCACTTTGACAGTCCTCCAGTCGAGTATAAAAGTCGTCTCAGAGTATCGTGTAACGTTTCCATAACTTCCCTGACTTTATGCGAACTTACTTCCGAAAGGTTACACTGCCTCCTAGAGTACCTAGGGCTACTCACTATCCCCTAGGCCGTGTCCTAGGTTAACCGGCTGGATATATATACTAAGTATATGAGACCATACTACCTCTGGTTACCACTCGGTATACCATTTGGGCTAAGGTGGTAGTTATTGTAGCTACCTATCATAGGGTCGTTAAACTATCTAGCAATACAAGTCTATATATCAAACCGGTTTTTATATCCCAAACTCTCATTATCGATATGAAGTGAGCAGGATAAAAGCCTTTTAATGCTCCATAAACCTTCCTATTACCTGAGTCACCTCATAACCCATTATTCCTACTGCGCCCTGTTGACCTTCAAAGCTTGGTTCCTGTACACGGAAGAAGTTTCCAAGTGACCTCGTGAGTGTTCTGAAAATTCTCTATCGGAACGCATAAAAGGAGACAAATCTCGACAGGGAATTCTTTAACCGAGTCCATATTATCCTTGAAACCTATGGATGATTTCTCTGTATAATAATCAGGTAAAAGGTCGGGCAAGTTTGGCAAAGTGTTTTTCAATTGAGAGATTGTTTCGACAGTGCAAGTGAAACCTATTGGTTGCCTGGTTACTGATCTGACTTGCCATTTGTGTCGTTTGTCATCTAATTTGTCCTGAATGGGACATCTGATATCTGCTTCAATATACATTTCATGAATACGAAAGCTCTCAAGTCAGGCATATGTTCGTAATATTTGATGACTCGCATCGTTCCTATTTGAACGACCATAGCCCTTCTTGATCATCATTTTCTGACTTGTCTCTCTAGACTCAGTAGAATACATTTGGATGTTGACAAAGTGCCACACATGGTCTCTGAAGTGATTCAACAAATGTATCTTAACAAAGTTAAAGTCTACATCCTCATCATATATATCTGCCACACTTTCATCTTAATTACGGGGCTGTTAATCTGCCATTCGAGATCTTGTCGCCGCTGTCCTGCCCCAAAAGGTGGTGTTGATTCCGTACTTCACTCTTTTCACTCCGAATCCTCATAGTGACCTCTCTGACTTTCCTCATATTGGACTTATCTTTTTGGTACTTCTTAAAAACATCTTTCTGATCATGAAAGGCTTTTAAGTACTGTTCAAGGTATTGAATCGTCTTATCTGTATGGCTTTTGTATTGTGATATTAGAGTAAAGTCAACAATCGATCGGACACAAGTCAGAGCTTTAGCAAATATGGGGTGTTCTATGACACTTCGACGACCTAGTGCACCTGCAAATCATGGGAGTATCACCTTAACCAGATTTCTCATCTCTTTTCCAGTCGAATGTGAAATCCCGCTATACTCTTTGTTTGGTACAGGATAGCAGCAATAAACAGCTAAACTCTTCCAGATCGCATCGAATTATTGTAACCATATAAACCTTTTGAGAAATCTGATTATCCATTTCATAAGGTGTGTTTCAAATATTCCCAGCTACACGACGTGGAGAATATCTGGTTTGGGCAAGTCAGATTGTTAAATGTTTGGCTGTCTCCAAAAGATACTGGGAAGCAATTTGAAGCCATCATGGGTCAGTTCTTTTCCGTCATGCTGATGGTTATCAGAGAATTTGTTAAAAAGATGTTCGGATTTTCTATAATCTTGTTTCGCCTGCAAATGTCTCAAATAGGATCCTAACTGCTCTGGTTGCACCTCATAGACAGCGTACAGATCTTTCTTGAATATCGTGTAATGTGACATTTTCCAAGTCATCTGCAATCCAATCTGAGAGACTTGGAAAACATAATTGGACCGTTCTATTGGCGTATGCAACCTTAAGTCCGCAGTTCTTCAGTGAAACTATTGGCGCAAAAATCTCTTTAATCAAATCACAATGACTCTCATTCTTGACCTGCATTTGTGGTGCATCCCTTGTTACTACACCAAGCATCTTTGGTGCGATAGGCAAAAGCGCCAAAAGAACGGTTGTGTTTTTTGAAGCCTTATTCATAGTTCTTAATAGGATATTCCCAATTGTCATGTAGATGAGCCAGGCTTTCTTATCTTCAGAGAAATTGATCAAAAACGTGACATCTGAGGCAAATATGATTGGTATCAGTCTTGCTCCTTGCGGCAATCTATCCATTGCTGGTTGTTAATTTGCATCCCAATATCTGGTATATGAGGGCTGTGGAACATCGTATCTGAACCTACCTGCGTTTACCACCACCTATCTGCTGTATGCATCTGTAAATAAACTCGCTCAGGTTGTTCTTTGCTATTCTAACCCTTTACTGGAGCGTAAACCATATCTTGGGCAAAACATTTTTGACAGTGTAGATATTTTGCACAATCAATAGGATTGCCAAAAGGGAATCGTTGTGTCAAGAAGGTTTCGTCTGGCTATTCTCCATCCCTGATTTCCTATTTTTTGTTAGAAATTGACGCTCTGGGGATACATTTACTTACAGCTTCGCTAAACGATACAACCTCCTCTTTCCAACTCTTCATTCCCGTACCTGATTCCAACTGATGAACAGCCTCATAGAGAAGATAAGTAGACTGAATATTATTGTCTCCCGGTCCTAAGTCGTTCCTAAAATATCTATCAATGTGATCTTTTTGTACCTTCCCTTCAATTAACCACTGAGCCATCTCAAAGACTGCCCTGTTTCTGAATTGTGACCACATCTTATCTTAAGATCTTTCGTTCTGTACAACGTCCCACAGAGGTCGTTCAGCAGTGGAATGTTTCATCAGTAGAGGCAGTCTAGCTCCCGGTATACTCTCATCAGTATTGGAAATATTGAGACTTTCTATGTCCGAATTGGCAACGTCTCCATGACTATAGACCTCATTTTCACTGGTATACCATTCAATTGTACTGAATTCTTCATCTAGTACATTGGAGGTGAGATTACCTGCTGGCTGCAGGATTTGGGCAGGAGGTTCTTCGTCGCAAATAGGCTGTTCTAGTGTACCCAGGGTTTGTATAAAACCACAATACGCTGTTTCTATATAGTTCCTGTACCATGTACTTGACTTGTATC
>Ga0307509_10011088_pt1 | contig 10974 bp, 13 predicted proteins | sample 10_EM_MG_FD_202245 | JGI IMG/M metagenome (GOLD analysis project Ga0307509, IMG submission 202245) | Populus trichocarpa ectomycorrhiza microbial communities from riparian zone in the Pacific Northwest, United States - 10_EM | ecosystem: Host-associated > Plants > Roots > Unclassified | place... | reverse complement strand
GTTTCATGGTTGTGAAAAAGGGATGTTACTCCCCTCCTAAGGTCATTGTCTGCCACGACAACAAGTGCCGTTCCGTGGTACCAGTGAGTGCTGTCCAGCAAGGATAGGTTGTGAGTTGGTGCCCATTGCTTGAGTGTTTTCTGGTGTTGGTATTGCGCTAGCTTGATTTTTGAGTCCAAATTGTCTCCTATGCTGTCCATGTTGAATACGCGGATTGAAGTATGCTGATCACAGAAATATTGGTCCGGCCATACAGTGACGTCTTCGTTGATGTCGTTTGGTCCTTCGTAGTCGGGTCGCCTAGATAATGCATCTGCTCTGTTAGTAGCCCCAGGTTTGTACTCCAGTAAGATGTTATATTGTTTGCGTTCTGGTAAGTAACCAGCAATGTGTGGCCCAATTTTGCGGGGCTCTCTGTAGTACCTAAGATTTGCGTGATCAGTATACACTAGGACGGGGATGGTTGTTCCTTTGAGCAAGTGGGACCAGCAGCGAAGTCCTCTCATGACTCCAAGGAATTCGCAGTCGTAGATGGGGTAGTTTTGCTCAGTTTGCGTGAATTTTTGGGAATGGAATCCCACCGGTCGTCATGGTCCTGGTTTCTGAGTGCCATCTGGTTTGGTGATAGGGGGGTCCCATTGATAGAGTATTGCTCCTGTACCGACTTGTGAAGCGTCAGTTTTGAGTTCGAATTGTCTGTCTGGGTCTGGTCTAGCAAGGATGGGTGCACTGGTGATTAGGGTGATAAGTTTGTCTTGGGCTTCGATTTGTTTGGGTCCCCATTCGAATGGTATGTCCTTTCCAGTAAGTGCTGTAAGAGGTGCAGTGATGATACTGAAGTTGGGGCAGAACATGCGATGGTATCCGGCGACTCCTAGGAATCCACGAACTTGTCGTTTGTCTTTGAGTACGCGTGGATAGTCCCTAAGTCCGGCGACTTTAGCTGGATCGACAGTTGCTCCTTCTTTTGAGATTCAGACGCCTAAGAAGTCCATTTGTGGCTGCATGAAGACAGATTTTGATAGTTTGAGATGTAGGCCATGATGTGCAAGTAAGTCGAATAGGAAGTGAATGATTTCGACGTGCAACTTGAAGTCTTTGAGGAGGGTGCCTATACCACAGTCGTCCATGTAGTTCTGGAGGATGCGCCATATGTCGTGTATGCCTTTCTTCTCAAAGTGTTCGTATAATTCTTCGAGAATACTGTTCATGAACCGTTGGAAGCTGGCTGGTGAGTTCCTCATCCCAAAGAACATGACTTTGGGTTCGAATAATCCTCAATGTGTTTTGAATGCGGCTTTCCATTGATCGCCTTCCCATATGCGGATGTTGTTGTAACCCCAGCGGATGTCAAACTTGCTGAATAGTTCCATTCCTTGCAAGTTTTCAATACATTGTTTGAGATTGGGGAGTGGGGTAACGTCTTTCCGAGTGACTGCGTTAAGGGGGCGATAGTTGATGATGTACCTCTTTTCCTTTGAGTCTTTCTTAGGGACCATGAAGGTTGAGAAGCCGTAGGGGGAGTCTGAGGGTGCAATGTAGCCTTTTTCCAGATTTTCGTTGATGAATTTGTTTTCCGCTTCCTGCTCATCTCTTGAGAGCGGGTAGACTTTGCAGTTAAAGCAAGTAGGGGCAGTGTCCATGAGTACAATTTTGTGGTCTCTGTCTCCGCGAGTTGGCGGGAACTTGTTTGCCTCTTCATCCGAAAATAGTGCCATATGACGTTTGAATTCTTCCAGGAGGGTGACTTCCTCCTTCCTATGTTCTGATGCGTACTTATGGGCCATTTCGACTGCTGTATGAGTGTGATTGATCTCTACCGGGCCTTCCCTCATTTCTGAAGGAGTGACTCCCGACCATAGAGTGCATGCCTGTGCTTCAAGGATGAAGTCTTCGTTATTTTGATTTTTCTGTTTGAGCCATATCTTTGCTTGCTGAAGGGTTCCATAGAGTAGCATCTCAATTTTGACTTTTGGTCCTTTGAGTTCGCTTTTCTCCCAGTCGATATCCGGGTTGAACTTCCTGAACCAGGGGTAGCCAAAGAGCATCTGATCGCTGCCCAGATTAGTGACAAAGAATCTTGTTCATTCTTTCTTATTTCCTTGAACAACTAGCAAGTCGCATGCTTTGGTAATGGTTCCGCTCCGGTTAAGGGTTCCGTCAACATTGAATACTTTTCTGGCGTAGGGGAGTCTTTTGGTGCCTAAGCGAAGTTTATCCACAGTAGTTTGATCGATAAAGTTGTCTGTTGCTCCAGTGTCAAGCAAGATGTTTTCTTCTGCCATCCCTCAATAGTGTGTGATTGGAACTTTGAGTTGTATTGAATTTGATTTATTTACAAACACACTATCAAGTCGAAAAGCCCTAACTAAGGCAGCTAGATTTGGGCTCCAGTAAAATCCTTTGGCATGAGTTTCTAGATGAAGTCTAGTTTAGTATCTTCATTGAAGGAGTCCATGTTGTCCTTCAGGTAGTTGGTGTCGTGGACGAAGTCCACGCCATCTAGAAACCAAGTCCAAACCCCTATGAGTCCCACAAGAACCGCCCCTAAACCGAGCTATAGCCAAATGGCTATTCAATGCCCTCCTGAGCCCACGACAAAGCCTGGTCAAAGACCAACAACCAACGCGAATCTTCAACCACGTGACCCTGGGAAATCCCCACCACATGACCTAGCACATGACTCATCACGTGACTTACAAGCCCTCAAGCAACCACGTGACTTAACAGCACGTGACCGTGGGAACCTAACACATGACCTACCAAGGGATTGGTCATCTACACGATCACCTGATCGTGCGTGCTTTCAACGCGCGTCTCGTCCATTGACCCACACATGGAAGACCGTGGGAACGATCAACGGTTGATTGAGAATCAACAAAGTCACAAGACTTACTGCGGAACTGTGGCGCAGTCCGCAGCTCATCTATTATTAGTTTGTGTCTATTCTTAGTTCAAATCTCACCTGTCTCTTGTATTACTACCTGCCCTAAAGGGGCACATGTCCACCTGTCTCTCTTACTTATACCTGCCCTTAACTACGCACAGACCACCCTGTATTAGTATATAAGACCTGCGAAATATAGCGAACAGTCCTTAGACTGTTCTCTTGTCACCCTTACATAATAACTACCAATAAGTGGTTAAACAACTATAATCACTGTTGGAACCTTTCCTCTTGTCTCCTTCAAGTTCTACGCTCCCTCTCCTTCAAGCTCAACGTTGTCGACCTTTGCGGATCAGTCACCTTCAAACCCCCATCATCATCGTGTTCCACTACGTCCGCGTAGTGTGTTCCTGACACTAGAACAGTCTCTAATTGAAGCTGACTGTCGTTGGAAGCATTCTCATCCACTTCCTCCACCCACTCGTCACGACTCGTAGTCCTTCCCCCGCCGCCACCCATGGCACAAGCCAACATGTCCCGCCTCATCGGCACTGCCCCCGAATTCTATGATGGACAAGGAAATAAGGCGTTAGCCTTCTGGAACATCCTTGAAAATTATTTTACAGTCAATGAAGACATGTTTGACACAGACCACAAAAAAGTAGCATCAGCCTTGACCTACTTTAAACGAGACACCCCAGCCGGCGAATGGGCTAGTGATAAAATGGCCATTGCCATTGCAGCCCAACCTACCAACTATGGAACGTGGCAAGCCTTTAAAGATGCCTTCAAAGTGCAATTTATTCCACCGCAAACAGAGCTGGAAGCGCTTTCCAAACTCCATACTACTCCACAAGGGAGTAGGGAATTCAATGAATGGTACCAAGAATGGAGCCAACACGCACGTCACGCCAATGTGGGACAAAACACCCTGATGTTTACCTTCCGCAACACTCTTAATGGAGCGATAAGCAATAAAATTGCTTCTCAGTCACCCCAACCAGCTACACTCGCTGAACTGGTTGAACGTGCTCGCGACCTGGACAGATATTGGTGCATGTATGCCAAACCGATGAACAACCAGGGAAACCTTCATATCAACAACTTATCTGAAGCTTACAACCCACCTGTTCAATGAGCGAAGCTCACTCTGGAACAACGTCAATACCGTCTTGACAATAACCTTTGCCTCTATTGTGGCAAAATGGGACACACCATTAAGGGTTGTGGGGACCCAGGCATAAAAATCCCACATAATAGGAGAACAATCCAACAAATATTCCCTATCCAAGAAAACAAGATGGACCAATATGAAGTACCATCTTTTCCCGATTCTCCTCTATAAAGGCATCATATAGGGGAGAGGTGCAAGTATCCCGCTGCACCACACGAAAGATTGGTCTCACCCAATCTCCGAAGTTATGTCACGTATCCCCCTACACGATTCTGAACACAAGATCCCCAAGTTTTGGACTCAGGGTCCAAATCAACCTAGATGGGAAACTCATTGATGCCCACGTGTTACTTGACAGTGGAGCCGAAGGGATCTACTGCAATACAAGATTTATCGAGAAACACTCGATACCTACACATGCTATCGATCGCCCTGTATACCCATTCAACGTGGATGGAACAATTAACAAGGACGGGGTGATGCGCCATGCTGCCATCTTGCAAATGGGGATGAGCGTTGATCGGGACCACTGGGAAACTGTCGAAGTGGCCATAACTAATATTGGCCAACAAGAAATAATCTTGGGAACTGACTGGCTACGAGCCCACAACCCAAGTATCGATTGGGGCACAAAAACGATTAAATTTGATCGTTGCCCCCCTCATTGTCATCCCAGTGCGGTTGAAGAACAAGATCGTCGTGATCGCAACCCGGCCTTGCGACAACTATTACCCTACGATGAATGGGAAACTCAAGACGACAATACCCTGGATATTACAAGTAAGGGTCTAGATGTGACGCAACACATTAGAACCCATCTGGAACATTTCCTTCCAGACCTTGACACCACTGTGTTACACCACAGGTTAGTCAAGGAACAAGTTGGTAACAGCCCAACTACTCAAGCCATATCCAGGTCGAAAGAACGAGTTGGTCACAATCTAACTGCTCGAGAACAAGTGGGTTATGGTCCCACTACAAGGCGTCCCAATCTGTCACTATGGTTGGTAGACCATCGAGATAATCCCATGGTTGCAAGGACAATGACGTCGACACACCTTGCTCAACAGAAGCAAGTCAAACCCAAGGAAATCCCTCCAGAATTTAGGAAATACACAAAAGTCTTCTCTGATGAAGAAGCACAATGATTACCAAAGCACCAACCATGGGACCACAAGATTGACCTTCTTCCAGGTCAAAATATGAAGAAAACTTTGGTGTACAGATTAACACCACCCGAGAAAATCGCCCTCCAAGAATATATTACCGACGGCCTAAAACGAGGCACTCTACGGCAATCCGAGGCACCAGATGCATGCTCTTTCTTCTTCATTGACAAGAAAGATGGGAAACTACGCCCTGTCCAAGACTACCGACCCCTAAATGCAATAACTAAAAAGAATGCAGCCCCCATCCCCCTCATCCCAGAGCTAGTCAATAAACTCCTCAGGGCACGATTCTTTACCAAGCTTGACATACACTGGGGATACAACAATGTTCAAATACGCAAAGGCGATGAACACAAAACAGCTTTCAAAACACCCATGGGCCTTTTTGAATCTCTAGTCATGACGTTTGGTCTATGCAATGCTCCCGCCACCTTTCAAACCTTCATGGATACCGAACTTGCAGATCTAATTGATACAGGTCACATTATCGTCTATTTGGATGACATTTTAATTTTCGTGCATACCATCGCCGAAGTCACCAAATACACGCACATGGTATTACAACGCCTTTTAGACCTGGATCTCTATCTGCGACTTGCAAAATGCTCTTTTAACCAAACATCCGTGGAATATTTGGGTTTGATCATTTCCGAAGGCGAATTACGCATGGACCCCGTCAAGATAAACGCTGTCGCAGATTGGCCTACGCCAACCAAAGTCAAGGACATCCAAGGATTCCTGGGATTCTGTAACTTCTACCACTGTTTTGTCCGAAACTACTCCACCCTCGCCCATCCTTTGTTCGACCTTACTAAAAAGGATATGCCATTCCTATGGGGACCCTCTCAAGTGGACGCTTTCCAGAAGTTACAAAAAGCCATCACAACATCTCCTGTGCTCCTCTTGCCAGATTATGGCAAACCATTCACGCTCATCACTGATGCCAGTGATTATGCAACAGGAGCAATTTTGGAACAGGAAGATGCTTTTGGACGGTCTCACCCCATGGCTTACTACTCAAAATCCCTACAACCTGCGGAACACAACTATGAAATCCATGACAAGGAACTCTTGGCAATTGTTCATGCTTTGACCCACTTCCGCCATTACCTTCAAGGCAATGTTCATCAGACCAAAATGTTTTCGGACCACGCCAACCTCAAATACTTCACGACTAAGCAAACTCTCACTTGTCGTCAAGCGCACTGGTCCGTCTTGTTGGGAACATACGACTACATCATCATTCCAAAGCCTGGCAAGCTCAATCAAGCAGATGCTCTGTCCAGGCATCCAGACCATAAAGAGGGGATAGCATCCAATAATGCCGAACGTGTTCTGCTTGATCCTAGCAAATTTTTGCTTAAACCAGAACAATTTCACCTACACGCCTTACATAACACAGCAATCCCTACAGGAAGGAATGAAGAACTACACGCAGCACTTATGGAGGCTATCAAAAACGATAACTCTACCAGAATGGGAAAGAAGCTCAAAGAGCTCATCACTAGTGGACCAAGACAAGTCACCAAAGGTTTACAGGACTGGAACTACAAAAACGAATTGTTCCTTTATAAAGGTCTGATTTATGTACCAGACAATGAGAACGTGAAGCGCAAAATTGTGCAACAGTTCCATGACAGCATCATGGGACATCCAGGACAGTGGAAAACCATCGAACTTATCACACATGAATATTGGTGGCCGGGAATCACGGAATTCATGAAATCATACATCAAAGGATGTGCTATCTGTCAAACCACCAAAATCAAACCTCCAGTCAAAATTCCACTGAAACCAAATGAAATCCCCTCAGGCATATGGGAAACAATCACCATGGATTTCATCGTCGACCTTCCACTTTCAAATGGATACAATAGTATCCTTACAGTCGTCGACTGCCATAGCAAGGCTATCATTCTAGCCCCTTGTCACAAGACAATCACAGGCGAGCAAACAAGTCAATTACTAATTGACTATGTATGGAAACGCACGGGTTTCCCCTTGATGATTATCTTGGACCGAGGACCACAATTTGCAGCACAAGTCACACAAGAACTTTGGAGAAAACTGGGAATCAAGCAGAAATTGTCAACTGCCTTTCACCCACAGACAGATGGAGAATCTGAACGAGTTAACCAAGAAATCGAGCAATACCTTTGTATTTGTGGAAACTTCCAACAGAAGGATTGGGCCACATTACTCCCCATCATTGAATTTGCGTATAACGCACGACCACACCGAAGCACACATAAATCCCCCTTCGAAGTCTGGTATGGGATACACCTGACCTTTAAACCCCCATTACAACTACAAACCAGACTACAAAGCGCGGATGAATGTGTTCAATACCTAGAACAAATGCGCAAAGAAGTGACTGCAGCATTACATCTTGCAGCACAAGAAATGAAGAGCGGAGGCCCTGTTAAACCATTGCACACATTCCACAAAGATGACCTTGTACTCTTGGAAGCCACCAACCTACAGACCACCCATCCAAAGGCAAAACTTGCACCACATTGCTACGGACCTTTCAAGGTCATTTGGGCTTCACCAACAAACTGCAAACTCAAGCTACCGCCGCAAATGAGGATACACCCAGTATTCCATAACTCCCTGTTGAAACCCTACACGGAGACCACTGCACATGGACCTAACTTTACATGTCCCCCTCCAGAAATAGTCGGAGAGGAAGAGGGCCATTATGAAATCAAGAAAATCCTCCAGTCACGACCTACAAGAAATCGCAAGAGCACGCAGTACCTAGTCCACTGGAAAGGCTACACCGAAGCCGACCGTACCTGGATCCCAGCCAAAGAGCTGACACATGCCAAAGAACTTGTCAACCAATTCGAGACTGCACAGAAAGCTGCGCAGAAATCCAAAGAGGGGATATGAGCCTTGCAGGCACAAGGGAAACCTAAAGAGGGGATACTGTCATGGACGAAGTCCATGCCATCTAGAAACCAAGTCCAAACCCCTACAAGTCCCACGAGAACCGCCCCTAAACCGAGCTATAGCCAAATGGCTATTCGACGCCCTCCTGAGCCCGCGACAAAGCCTGGTCAAAGACCAACAACCAACGCGAATCTTCGACCACGTGATCCTGGGAAATCCCCACCATGTGACCTAGCACGTGACTCATCACGTGACTTACAAGCCCTCAAGCAACCACATGACTTAACAGCACGTGACCGTGGGAACCTAACACATGACCTACCAAGGGATTGGTCATCTACATGATCACCTGATTGTGCACGCTTTCGACGCGCGTCTCGTCCGTTGACCCACACATGGAAGACCGTGGGAACGATCAACGGTTGATTGAGAATCAACAAAGTCACAAGACTTACTGCGGAACTGTGGCGCAGTCCGCAGCTCATCTATTATTAGTTCGTGTCTATTCTTAGTTCAAATCTCACCCGTCTCTTGTATTACTACCTGCCCTAAAGGGGCACATGTCCACCCGTCTCTCTTACTTATGCCTGCCCTTAACTATGCACAGACCACCCTGTATTAGTATATAAGACCTGCGAAATATAGTGAACAGTCCTTAGACTGTTCTCTTGTCACCCTTACATAATAACTACCAATAAGTGGTTAAACAACTATAATCACTGTTGGAACCTTTCCTCTTGTCTCCTTCAAGTTCTACGCTCCCTCTCCTTCAAGCTTGATGTTGTCGACCTTTGCGGATCAGTCACCTTCAAACCCCCGTCGTCGTTGTGTTCCACTACATCCGCGTAGTGTGTTCCTGACAGTTGGCAAAGTTGTCAAGGTTCTGGATGTCCAGCATAGTAGGTGCAACGTTAGCTCTAGTCGACTCCCTAGGGTTGTTGAATTGACTGCTGAAATTACTGCAGTCTGCTTGTTTCTTGCGACAATCCTTGGCTCGGTGTCCTTGTTTTTCACAATAGAAGCAAGAGTTGCTTCTCATAAGTTCCGCTTTCTTGGCTTCGGAGTGTTGTTGTCCTCTGCCAGTGGTGGCATTGATGTCTGAGGTGACTGTAGCGTCGACGTCCATATGATATCCTCCTTGAGAGGTGGTACGTCGGTTGTTTTTGTTCCTCCAGTTTCTTCCATAGCCGCCTCTTCCAGGATTGTTGACCTGCCTGGGAGAGAGTTTGAATGCTTGGTAGAGTCCCTGACATCTCTGGTTGAACTTGGCTGCCGCCTTCCATTTGAGATGGGATTTGCAAGCCTGTTCTTCCCATTCTTTAAAGGTCCAGGGGACTTTAGCGGTGGGGTTGAAAGTAGGGGAATTAATGATGGCGCTAGTGAGTCCTTGAGCCATAGCATGCTTGAGGGTTTCAATGGTTCCTTTGTCATCTAGGGGAACGTCGGCTTCATGTGCAAGCTGCTTGAATTTGGCGAAAAAGTCATCGAGACTTTCTCCTTGCTTGAGTTTGCATAACTCCTGGTAAGCTTCAGATCAGCGGTTTTGATTTTCAAAGGCATTCCTGAATCTTTCTATGAAGTTGTCCCAGAGGACTTCATCTGTGTCTTGGATGCCTTGGTCTGCTTCTTCTTTCATTTTGTTGAGTTGTTCTTCCTTCCAGGCATCTACACGAGTGCCGTCCATGTAGCTGAGCATGGTGACGATCCTGGAGAAGGGCTTTTTCATGGTTTCATTGTTCTGATTGATTGCTGCCCATAGGTTCCATCCGAGTAGGAATTTGCGTGCTTTGTTCCTATCTCCATCGAACATGAATGGAGGGTTTCCTTTGAGAGCGCCATTAGAGTGGCTGATGATGTTAATCCTTTGTGCTTCCACCTGGGCTTGGCCAGTAGTGATGTTAATTTCTTCCTGTTGTCCTTCCATTGCGGTTGGGTGATCTGGGGTGTTGGGGCGGGTAGGAAGCTGCTGAAGTGCTGTGGTAACTGCTGTGATAGTGAGAGGGACGCTGGCCTCTTGTTCGTAAAAGATGTGGTTGGGGTGCTGAGGGTCTGATATGATCCACCACCCAACTTCTGGTCCGTTGTATATGCCTCTTTGATTGGTTTGCCACTTGTCTTGTCTCCAGAGGAGTTTGACCCAGTAGTAGGTGCCGTTGGCTTCAATGAATTCGATAGGCGCGTGTTGTTTCTTTGTGGTATCAAGGTAGTATCCAGTGTTCGGATGTCCTAGTCCTTGATCGTCGAAGTATACATTAACTTTAACGTGTTCTGGGAGATCGTCCTGTTGTCTCCTTGAGATTTGTGTAAACTCGTTGCTGAGTGTATATGACTGGGTGGTCGCCACGATGGTAACAGCTTCTGTGTTTCAAGAGCTTCGTAGATAAGCCTAACTTGTGTTAAGGTCCAAGGGCCTTAAAGACGCGACGTGCGTGGGTTGGTTTGGCGACGACTGGAATTGCTCAGTGGGGTCTCCTCCTGAGGCAATGATCACGTAAGTAGCACGGTACCTATTGGCTACACAGTATAACAAGTGAGTCCCCAATGATAAGGGCGACTTCTGAGTGTTCTGTTAGAAGTAGAGGGGAGAGCTTCAAAGGGAGGTTTGAAGCGACTAAGGGTTCGGGCTGTTTGACTCTGAGAGTCCTGGGTGGAAGCTACAAGTCTTGGATTGAAAACCAAGTTAGGCTTAGGGCCTAACTGCCAAAAGTACGAGCGCTTATATACAAATGAGAAGTAACGGGTCACAGAGGTCACAGAGAAATATGGAAATATTTAGTAAGGTGCATCATGATGTGTCAGTTCTAAGTATAGCTTCATCATGAGCTGGCAGTCTAAGAATAGCGTGTCAT
>Ga0307509_10011087_pt1 | contig 10974 bp, 15 predicted proteins | sample 10_EM_MG_FD_202245 | JGI IMG/M metagenome (GOLD analysis project Ga0307509, IMG submission 202245) | Populus trichocarpa ectomycorrhiza microbial communities from riparian zone in the Pacific Northwest, United States - 10_EM | ecosystem: Host-associated > Plants > Roots > Unclassified | place... | reverse complement strand
TCCCCTCCCGAGCGCTTTCAGATTTGGAAGGCCCAAGATCGTTCGGCCAGCCAAACGACTCAAGCCGTTCTTTTGGAATAAGCTTGGAGCATCCAACGTTACGTCTACCGTGTGGGGAGAAGTGTCCCCATCGACATCGTTCAGTCTGGACGATCTCGAGGATACGTTCTCACTGGAGAACTCTTCTACGCCAACCACGACTTCGGCAATAATGAATCCCAAAAGACAGGCGGTGATCACACTGTTGGACATCACTCGTGCCAATAATATTGGTGGGCGAAATGTCTTGTTCCTGTTCCGTGTCCTGATCAGCCGCTGTAGCCATCATGCTCTCGAGGATCAAACTCGATCTCGAGGCGATCAGGAGAGCATTGCTTGATGTGGATGACGGCAAACTCAGCCCGGACGACTTGCGGTCGATCTCGAGACAGCTGCCGACGTCGGAAGAGGTGGGTGGTATGCGTCCTTTACACGAGCCTCTCTCTGGAAATTCTTCAGATCACCCGGATCAAGGACTTTGAGGACGTTGGGAAACTAGCCAAATCAGACCAATACTTTAGTCAGGTAAGGGATTTCTCTGCACCTGCTGTTTAGAATTAGCTCAGTGTCCGCTCAGATAAGCACAATCCCACGTCTCCCTCAGCGGCTAGAGTGCATGCTCTACCGACGGAAACTAGAGTTAGAGGTGGAGGAGATTCGGCCTGATATGCAAACCGTCCGGGACGCATGCAAGGACTTGCGGGGTTCGGAGAGGTTCAAGGTTGTTCTACAGGTTCGTTGGATCCCCTCTTCAGCAGAAGGTAAACGCTCATTCCACTCAAAAGGTCGTGCTTGCCGTCGGAAACGCGCTCAATGGATCGACGTTCCGGGGCAATGCGCAAGGGTTCCAGTTGGAGGCCCTGATCAAGGTATTCCACTGCACGGTTCTGCGTTTCCCTAGCGGCTGATTAGGTCCGAATCTAGCTGAAAGAGACGAAGACAGCGAAGGGCGGCCCGAACTGTCCGACACTGCTTCACTACCTTTGTCGTGTGCTGTTGAGGACGGATCCAGAACTTGTTAACTTCATCGACGAGATGAGGAGCGTTGAAGCCGCCGCACGAAGTACCTACTTGACCACCCCCATCCTTAATATGGAACTAAATTTGGTGTAGTCTCTGTACAGACTCTGCTGGCGTCAGCTAAGTCCCTTGTCTCGGGACTCGAACAAATTGAAGACGAAGTGCGAGTGCTGAAGAAGACTGGTGTGCCCCCTGGAGACAGATTCATTTTTGTCATGAAGGTGCGGCATGACTTGTAGTATCTGAGCGGGGAATCCAGCAACTGATCACTGCCTCCCATTCAGCCTTTCTTGCAAGATGCCCGTAGGAACGTCGACGCTCTCAAGAACATGGCATCCGCGCTGGAGCTGGAGTTGCACTCACTGTTCTTGTACTACGGGGAGTCCACAGAAACCGCAGAGGGGATGAAGGCCGAGGATTTTTTTGGGATGATCCTGTCGTTCTCAACCTCCCTCCAGGTGAGCACGAGTCGGACAGAGGCTCTGGATCCCGCACTCACATCGTGACAGAAATCTGCCCTCGAGGTGTACAAAGCTCAAGAGAAGCAAGAAGCTGTTGCACCGAAGGTGATCGTGTCGGAAACTCCCGCTCCAACGATGAAGAAAGACACGGCGAAGCCGGTACAGACACCAACCACTAACGGGCTCGCTCCTCCACCGCAAGGGGACGGGGCCCTCACCCCGACTCCAAGGACCTACGGCCGTGCAGGTGGAAACACGATCCAGCGAGGCGATTTTGATCAGGCCATCCGTGGTATGTTGGATGGCACCCAACGCAGACGGCGTGAGAACTACCGCCCACTCAGCAGAATTTTTGTTGACGGGTCAAGGCAGAGTCGGGCCATCGAGTAATTGTTAAGTTACGACCTTTACGAACTCATATTTTACGACCTTTTACCTCCATTTCCTCTTTACCAATATCATGTTTACCCACCCCCGTGTCGCTCCCTGTTCTCGTTTGCTGTCATATGTTCACTTGATAGATGTCGTACCCATGAGACGGTGTCATCCATCGTATAGCGGGTAACTATCCCTCGTGGAAGGGTACCAGTAAGCGAGATTCTCGCTGTCGGCTGGGTCTCTGCGCTTTCCTTGAAAGTACTGGAATATTCATCTATACACGCCTACTTGAGATACCTCGGTCGAAACGCTACTTGGGGGTTTCTACAGGAGTGACAGCGGGACTGGGTAGTAGGTCAAGGGGGGGGAGCTGGAGACCCCCGCTTCCCCTCGGTGCTGGTGCTCGCCTGTTTAGAGGTGACTTGGTGTCGCAATAGCTAATACACTCCAGGAAGAACTGGAAGAACCTGGGGACCTGAGGGTAAAAATTGTGGTCAGGGGCCTCGAGTGATTGAGGCTCGAAGGATAGGGTGCCTCACGTCCAGCGACTCGGCGACCAAACAGTTCTTTCCTTCCAGGCCCCAGCAATCCTCCGTGGCCCCATTATAGTTCCAGATGTCGACGACCGTCTGTCCAAGTGAATGGGCCCCCGAGAGTTCCACGTCAACGCGGTACCTCCTGCACGCGAAGAACTCGGGGTGAGCGATGTACGCGATGGTGAGAGCGTCGTGTAGAGGTGGGCCGGTGTTGAAACCGAACGTGTGTTTGTAGGTATCGGCGAAGAAAGTGATAAGGGTCGAGAGAGTGTATCGGAGGCTGCTGATCGGAGGCGGGACCGAAAACCCGTTATAAGTCGAGCCGCCAAGGATCTTGGAATGTATATCGTGAGTGACGATAGCGGTGTGGGTGACGTTGATTGGAATCATGATTTTCTTCACTGGGGCATTGAGCACGATCTGAGCCGCTTCGGGGTCGCAAAGGACGTTAAATTCTGCGCGTTTGTCAAAGTGAGCTGGAGGGCTGGCCTGGACTGAAAGAGTGGTACTCACCCGCAACCGCACCCCGATTACCGATTCCGACTCCTCCACCCATGAAAACTATCTCTTCCACGCAGTAAAGGAGTTCCGGATATACAGAAATAAAGAGAGCGACATTCGTCATTGGACCGCAGGACACGATGGAAACCTTCTCCCGGAGTTCATCCATAACGAACTTCATAGAGGCCGCCATACCGTCAATTGCCTTTATCGGGGAGACAATGGACTTGACAATATTTGAATTTGCGTCAGGCAACCCCCTGACGCCGCCCAGACCGTCAGCACCGTGGATTTCTGGGTCGTGTCTCGCGTTTCTTATCAAAGGTTTGGCCGCACCCATGTGGACTTTCTGACCCTTGTCTGCGCAGAAGGCGTAGAGACAGCGGGCGGCGTTCTTTGTGGTACAGAGTAGGTCACTGTTTCCGTGGACCTGAGGACCGTTTGGTTGGTTTGAGCCCACTGCCGACCAAGTGGGGCACATACCGTTGAGACACCAAGGAGGTCGACGTACTCCGGTGCACTTAGCGCTAGCATTATCGCGGTGGCATCATCGTGCCCCTCGAATTATCAAGATAGATAACGACGTGGCGACAGCTCCGTTGAGGTGCACTTACTGGGTCAACGTCAAGCCAGACGTGTCGTAGCTTGTCCTCAGACATGAGAGTGTGGAACGAGGGAAAGAAGGGTTGGGAGGAGTCGATCACCGGCGAACGGTTGCTGTTACATTGACGACCTGATATGGAATGGGTCCGCGGTCTCAATCATCGACATTCACGCGAAGGACAAAGGATGGTGGAAGGGATTGATTGATTATTATGGCAAAGGTATTCAATGGTGACCGTGGGCTTCGTGGTCAAAGATTGGTTCAATGGGAGGCTGATGGAGGGGAGGGGTAAGCAAACTACCGAGGCAGCGCAAGTGATTCGGACGCACGGGCACATTACGTTCCCTGTACAAAGCTGAGGTTAGATTTGGCGCAGATAACGGTGTTTCGGGGGGTACTGACCACTTTGTACCATCCGGCATCGACGGAGCTGGAAGAAACGCGAAAATCCGTCAAAGTTCGACTCGGATGGAGGGTGAGGATGAACTGACGGATGTAGCGATCCGGGTGTCGGCGTTCGGCGAGATAAGCCTCAGCCTTCTGAAGGATTGTACCCAAAGCCCTAGGGTCGTGAACGTTTCTGTCCGAACGGTGAGGACGCTGAAGCCGGTTTCGTCCACGGTTGGGGGTGCGAACCTGTTGCGTTCAAACTCTGCCCTGACGTTCATCGCCCTGGCCCTCCATTCCTGTCTGTTGACAGCCCAGTCGAGTTCGTTTGTGAGGAAACGTCTGTAGAGGGACTTGACGTAGAGTCTATGCGCGGTCGAGAACGAGGACATGGCAGACGGTGAGCTAGGGGCGGGATTACATAAGTCACCTTACCTCCCTCCGTCCTTGCAGAAAGCAATGGATCCCCATTCCCGCCTCTCCCAGTACAACCATCGCCCTCCAAAGGCTGGCCCACCCACCCAGAACACCCGGACGCTGCTCATGGACAAGAAGAAACAGGTTGTGCCGCGTAAGCAGCAGTTTGACACCTCGAGTTTGCTCCTCGTTGCCCGGCCGATTGCTACAAATTCAAGGGTTAAAAGAAATCAAAAGCTGCACAGAGACATGCACCTCGCGTTCATCGACAATGCGCTTGAAGCCAAGTCCCAGGTGCGAGTTTCTCTCACCCATCTCTTCTGCACACCAGCTAACATTCGATCACAGGGAAATTCTGAAGATTTTGACGAGTTGGTCCACCAGTTCAATTTCAAGGGTCTGCCCAACGAGACGCCCGCACCGGGTCCCCAGCTGAGGTTGTGGATCTCTGCACTCTCCCATGTCGTCTCCCGCCTGGAGCGGGTACACTCTGCCCTCCCCGAGGCAATCATCGCGATGCCTTGGACGACGATGGACAATCAATTCGTCAAGTCATACACCTCGTTCATTGGCATGCTTGTCAGCGCACGACCAGAGTACCTCTCCCTCGTGCTCGAAAAGATCGTCCAAGGACTTACATACTGTGCGTGCGACTGCTCGATATTTCACCTGGATCCCCCAGCTGACTTTTCAAAGATTCTGGAATGAATACCCTTAACTTTGCTATGCCGGAATCTTCATCTGCACCACTTACAAGACGAGTGATCTATGACCGACTACACTACTTGCTGCGACATTTACTTGTCCTCATACCCACTTTGCCATCCACTCTTCAAAATTATCTGATACGACACTTCCCACACAAGCGGTTGCCACCCGCCGCGCAAGTCACTTACATTCGGAACACCCTACACGTAGCGGAATACTGTCCCGAACTAGCTGACGGAATCCTTGCCACCATCGTGGATCGTGTGATACAAATAGACGTAAGTAAATCTGCCCACGCGGTGCGCCAAACACTCGCCTTACCATCTCTAGGTTGAGGTCCAGGTCGAGATTGAGGAAATCGAGGAAAATTTGGACGGCGACGGGCTTGAGGAAGTTTTCGAACTCGATCCATTCGACACTGTTTTCGGGCAAGAGGATGTTGGACAAGAACAGGAAGCACCCGAAGACGACCGAGATGGCTTCAGTGACTTATCATCCGAAGCCGAAGATCCCGAGGAACCCGCCGAAGACCCCGACGAATTTACCACCGACTTCCACCATGTCAAAGACATGGTCAATAAGTTGGACACAATCCTCACGCTTGTCTTCGACTACCTCGATCGACCCCCCATTGCTGTCAAGCCCACACTATCCGCCGATTCACCGCCTTCAGAGTCACCTCCGCCGACCCCACTCGTGTCCGGGAACCCCAGCACAATGATGTTAGACCCAGAGCTCGAGAAGGCAGCTCGCCGTTCCCAATTTCACACACTCCTTTCCGTATTCGACCGCGCGATCATCCGAACCTTTAAATCGCGTTACACACAGTTCCTGATATTTTGGTATTCCTCACTCGATCCTGAATTCAGCGATCTCTTCCAAGGGATGCTCGTCGAGAAGGCACTGTTGGATGAAAACCTCCCCATGGTCACCCGAATAGCCGCATCAAGTTACATCTCCAGTTTCGTCAGCCGCGCCACTTTCGTCGACAAAGAGAGCACACGAAACGTCGTCTCTGTCCTCTGCGATTTCCTAACCAGTCGAATGGACGCATTCGATCACACTCTCAGAGCGGGCGGTGAACTAACCGGGACGTACTGTGGGATGTTTTATGCCGTGTGCCAAGCAATCTTCCTGATATTCTGTTTCCGCTGGAGGGACTTGATCGAGGATCAGATTGAGGACGTAGACGAGTTGGCGGAGCCCCATGCGGGCAGACCAGGAAAGAAGTGGCTATCGAGGCTGTACGTGCTGGAGAGGGCGGTGTCGTCTTTGTTAAACCCCCTAAAGGTAGGTCCATGGGCTGTTCATCGTCGTGCCTTGTCTCTAATGGTCCTTCGAAGCACTGCGCCCCGAATGTGGTTATGCAGTTTGCGCGGGTGGCTCATGCTACAGATTTTATCTATTGTTTCCCGATTCTGGAGGCCAACAAGCGAAGTTCTGACGGCGACCCCTCCCAACGTACCCCCGCCCGCCAGGCCTTCGTGCCACCCCAGACCAACACGGAGCTGAACACTTTCTTCCCCTTCGATCCATACAAACTCCCGAAGTCCAGCCGTTACATCGATGGGGTGTATCGAGAGTGGTCCGCGGTGGCCATTGACGATGATGACGACGAAGGTGATGACGAGGACGAAGAGGGCGAAGACGTCGACCCTGCCAGGATCGGGGTGTCCATCGCCCGAACTGCCCCCGACCCTCTGGCGGATACCTTGGGTATCTCACTCGAGGCCATGAGCATCAGTCCTGCGAGAGCCCAAGGGTGAAACGTGCTTATTTGTACATGTACAACCTTACACATTAGTTCGTGCTGCCGTATATTAGTGAATAGGGAGGGAGTGCTCTGCTGTCCGTCCCATTGGGTCTCAACAAGAATAATACGTGCCATTATAAGAAAGGCACGTTCTCCATCTCTCCAGTCGCGAAAATGTCCTCATCAAACGACTGCTCCTCGTGTTCGGCGTCGTAACCGTAATCGTCCTCCCCTTCACTCTCCTCCCCTTCCTCGTCGCCGTGCTCGCGCTCGTCCTTTTCGTCGTCCGAATTTCCCGGCAATGATCCTGGCATGCTGTTTCGACGAACCCTAATCCTCCCTCTCGTTTGCCGCTCCAGGTCTATCTCCTCACCTTCATCTCCAGAATCCAGGACCGAGGACGATGGGATGCGACTCGCGGTGTTGGATGACGAGGGGACGAAATTCGAGAGGGTGTTACTCAACCTCTCAAAGCTTGACATCTGCCTTAGGTGTGAATTCTTGGTCCCAGGCCCTCCATCCCCTTTGTCGTCTTCTTTCGATGCTCCCTTAATGGAGGACTCGGTCGTTGGTGGGGGGAGGGAAAATTGCTTCTGGTGACTTGCCCTATTACCCCTCAGACTCATGTTCTTCAAACGAGAGAGCGTGCTCCGGTTCGACGTGTCCGATCGCGCGCTCAATGCGGGTGAAGGTGGGGTCAGTTCGGGCAAGTCATCTTCATCCATCGGTGGCCGCCAGAAATTGAAATCGGTGAAATGGGCGTCCATATGACGGTGGATGGGTGGGAACATCTGGTCCACCAGGTCCGTCATATGGATGTACCTGATACGCGTGAATCCGGGGGGGGTGCACGGTGAGAAACGGCGAGGGGATATACAGCTTCATTACGTACGACGACTTATAACCGGCCAGTTCGAGAAGTTCCATCTTAACCTCCCCAGCCGAGTCGATTGTGAAGATCCTCGAGCTTGGGACGTCAACGCTGCGGTAGGACAGAGCGTCCGTGATACGGTTGCCAAAGCCGGCGTAGAATGGATTCACAGAGGTCTTCCCAAAAAGTCTACGAATGTCCCTCAAGCAGGCCATCTTGAATACTTCAGGTTTGCGCATGATCACTTCCCTGTGTCCCAGAAAGCGATAAATATGTCATAACTCGGGATGAGCGCGGAGTGAACCCAGCCTCACCTATGAAGAGACGCCATCAATCGGTCGGGACTCATGACAACGGGGCCCTCGGGCAGCTGGTAGTCGTTTTGTTTGATTCCTTTGAGATAGTATCTTGTCCAATCGGCCTGGCCAATGGCTCTCGACGTGAGGTACATAATCTTGTAGCCGTTACGGCATATGTCGGTGTACAGTTTCGCCACGCCAAGGTGCGTCCAATCTCGACCGACCATTGCAAACACGTGCCCAAGCGCGTCAGACCTTTGTGAAGGGGGAGACGTGAGCCATTATTGCAACACCGGAAGAGAGCGAGCGTATACTTAGTGATGGTCCCGTCGATGTCAGAGACGACAATCGAATCTGTATGGTCCCAGACAAATATCCTTGCTGTACATGCCGCGACGCCGGAGGCAGACAGGGAGAAAGTGACGGCGTTTGCGCCGGGCTTAAGGTCGAGTTGCTTTAGCTGATCCGAAGTCAGCCTCAGCGTCTTTGCGTACTTCTTCCTCTTCTTTTCCTGCGGTGCCGTCACCTCCAGGGTGGGCACACTTGCTGAGATAACGGGAGGAGCAGAGGCAGTGGAAGTCGTTCGTGACAGAGTAGTGGGATCACCTGTCGTCTAGGTAACTGTCAGGATAGGTAAGGGAGGTCCGTATGCGACCCTACCTGTTTTACATTGACAGGTTCGGAACTTCGCCCGGCGACGACTGGACGGGATTCAGCCGCCCGTTGCTCTGACGATCCCCGAGTCCGCTTGCTGCGGTTCCACCACCTTATCCACGACACAGAAGTCGTTCTCGCATTTTGGATCTGCGGAACGTCCTTCGTGCCTTCGTCTCCAGATGATAGGGGCTCTTCGTCGTCACTCTTTGCACTCGCAGCAGGGGATGGCGAACGCGAAACTGTCCCTTGGTTTCGGTGCTTGAGCGTCGCTTGTCGCCACTTTGACAAAGCGTCCATAAGGGGGGACCCATCGGAACGGGCGATGTATCTGGGAACAGTGTACCGTTAGGCTTTTGAGACTATCTTCCAATGAAGGTAAATAAACCTCCCTGTCACCAGCCCATCGGATCACCGGGTCACCTTCTTGGAAAATGGACTCGTCATCCAAAAAGGCCTTGTACTCTATCCTTCGTTCATCAAAAATATGGGCGTCGTCCACCTCATTCCTCCCAAACTTTCTCCCCGATTCATCCTTTGGGAAAAGCGCCAGCTCAAAATAGGTGGTCTTTCTCTCGATTAACAGAATGAACCTGAACGGTTCGTTGCGATCAGGTCGCAACCGACCACCAGTGCCATACCCACCCTCTTCCTCGTCCACACTGGCTCCCAAGTTGCCTCCAGGCGGCGAATTGAGGCCATGAGGAAGTGTGGTCTTACCCTTATCCCACCCAGAATTGAGCGGCTCGGAGATTCCTGGAGGGCCAAACGTGGTATTGTGCGGAGTTTTTTGCGGGAAGCTACCCCACTCCCAGAGGTATTCATCTCCAGATAATGTAGGAATATTCAAAGGGCGGGATAAATGCCGGGTGTGACTGGGGATCGATGAGGGGTGTTTGTTTTCCTCTTCCATATCCGGCGGTGGCTCCGAGGTGGCACGTAGAGTGGGGAAAGGGAGGCCGACATTGTGTATTGTCGGAGAAGAGGAACTAGGTCCATAGAGAGGTGGAGTATTTGACCCTAGATTATCTCCAAGATGAGAGGTGTGGTTGAGCATCAGGGAGCTAACAATGCATACTGGATGGCCCCGGGGTCAGATCTGGGCTGGAGGGTGATGTGGTGTGATCCCTTTCGCTCGAGGCAATTACGGTTTGGTCGGATTGTTCCTTCTTATGACGATAGTGGTAGCCCTCCATGTCAAGAACCGCATCTTTACCGGAAGTTAGAGGTCGATAGTGAGATACGGGATGGATTTTCCACACCATTGTTGTATATCAGTTCAGCAGGCATGCCCTCGGGTTGTCGCGAAGGGGAGTCACCGTCGGGGTCGGTCGTCCTATGATAAGCAACGTCTTGAGCAATCCGGTAGACGGCCTTGGCCCTCTCCTTCGCTTTCAGATACTCGTCGCGTTCCTTCTCAAGGATAGCGTTGCCGATGGACGCGCCGACGGCCGTGGCACGGTCAAACAGAGACGAGGGGCTAACCGCATCCCCCTCATCTTCCCTCTCCGCTTGTGGAACGGACGTCGGCTCCGTCTGACAGGAATCGGGAGGCGGAGATGGAGCGTTGAGGTCAAGAAAGTCGGGTTCGGATTGTTCCAACTGTCCCGAGTTCTCTACACCCTGGTCTCTCCCTCCGTTGGCTTCAAACCGACCGGTCTGCCCATCTTGTCCATGGATGTCCGGCGAATGAGTAGCTTCAAGTAGGGGACTCGTTATGAGTTCGTCAGGGACATCTCCGGCAGTCTCAAAGATGAAGAAAGCCTCTCCGGCCTCTCCAATTTTCATGTTGAACGGGATGTGCTTCCCATTGACAGTGAGGTTAACCTAAGGGGGATATCGGCGGGCGGATCTAGAGGCTCGGAGTTGTCTGGAGGGCACGTACCTTCTTATCCGCCGGCCGGAGGACTTGCCATTTGCCGAAGCGAACGTGGAAAGGGGAGCTAGTGAGTTCTACATCGGTTCCGTCTTCGGTTGGACGCCTGACAACTATGACATCGATGGCACCGGTGAGGGTGGAAGGGTTCAACGGCGCGAGTTCCTTGTAGTATTGGTACGGTGCACTGATGGCGTAGACAGCACCGCGGATGTAGTTCATGGAAAACCGGGCGCGAGACAGTTGCCTGATGAGGGAGAGCGAATGTCCGGACGTGAGGTCGTCCAGGTAAGGAAGCAGCGGAACCGCACCACGGGATTGGCACCGGCATATGCCTCCGAACAACTCATACTGTGGTTCCCCCATTTGTGCAATTATGACCGCGATCGGCTTCCACGTTGTGAAGCGTCGATGTTCGTGGAACGCTGCCGCAGGATCATTTGTCCTCGCGCCTCCAATGTTCATTACTT
>Ga0307509_10011086_pt1 | contig 10974 bp, 10 predicted proteins | sample 10_EM_MG_FD_202245 | JGI IMG/M metagenome (GOLD analysis project Ga0307509, IMG submission 202245) | Populus trichocarpa ectomycorrhiza microbial communities from riparian zone in the Pacific Northwest, United States - 10_EM | ecosystem: Host-associated > Plants > Roots > Unclassified | place... | reverse complement strand
CGGCCCGATGTGGGCCAGCGGGTTGTCCGCTTCGCGGCGCTGCGATGCGTGCCGGACGACCTCGTCGCGGTACTCCGGCGTCATGAACTCCAGCACCGAGCGGCCCCGCAGCTCCTCTCTCGAGTAGCCCATCATCCGGCACATGTTGTCGCTGATGTGGACGAAGCGGCGCTCGACATCCGACTCCCAGAAGCTGTCGCCGCTCGCGTTCACCATCGAGAGCAGGCGTGCTTCGGTGATCGGTCTGGGATCGGTGGGACTGTCGTTGCTCATGGGGCTCAAAGTCGCGGAGCGTCGAATGCCTGGGGCAGTCCGGTCGAGTGGAGCAGCAAGTTTCTCACGAGGCGAGTGCAGGAGTCTCAACGCCGCTCCCCCCAACAACGCAGGGCTTTTGCGCGTGAACCCTGAGCGTCGTTTATTTGTTTACTAAAGACTCGCGCGTTCCTACACTGGCCGCGGCATCGAGCCGCCCTGTCCGCGCTCTCGCCGATCTTGAGCACACCGCCCTCGCCCTCCTCCGCCTTCGATTCCTCGCGTCGCCTGCGCTGGCCGCACGGCGAGGCAAAGCTTCAGACGCTGGGCGGCATGCTGGCACCGGTCGTCTTCCGCGCGCCAGGCCGGCCCGACTTCTCGCCGCTGCAGGTCGCCCCCTGGGCGGTCGAGCCCGGTGCCGAGCGATGGCCTGGCGCGCTGCGGCGGCTGCGCGGCGAATGGCCGTGCGTGCCCTTCGGCCGTTGTGATCGGCCCGCCGGTCTGCCGCCGAGTTGGGAGGCCCGCACACCGGGCGACGCCTGGGGACACGGCTACGCCTCGCACCACGCGTGGCAATGGCTGGACCTCGCCGACCCGCACGCGCTGGGCCTGCAGATCGACTTGCCCGACGATCAGGACGTGCGGCGCCTCACGCGCTGCGTGCGCGCCGTGCCCGACGCGCCCGCGCTCGAGATCGAATTGCAGATCCACGTCCGCCGCCCCTGCAGCTTGCCGGTGGCGCTGCACCCGACCCTGAGGCTGGACGCCGGCCGCGTGCGCCTGACACTCGCGCACGACGGCCCCGGGCTGAGCTACCCCGTCCCGGCCGAGCCCGGCCGCTCGCGCGCCACGGCCGATGCATGCTTCGACCATCTCGACGCCGTGCCGCTGGCGGCCGGCGGCACGGGCGACTTCAGCGCCTATCCGCAGCCGTCGGACAGCGAAGAACTGATGCAGCTGATGAACCTGCGCGGGCCCGTCACCGCCCACTATGTCGACGCCGGCTGGGCGCTGACGCTGGACTGGGACCGCGGCCTGCTGCCCGACCTCATGCTCTGGATCAGCCATGGCGGACGGCTGTATCCGCCGTGGAACGGCCGCCACTACGCCCTCGGCCTCGAGCCGGTGAACGCGGCCTTCGATCTGGGGCGCGTCGCGCATGCACCGCTCGATCACCCGCTCGCCGCGCGCGTCGGTCTCGTGCTCACGCCCGACGCGCCGTGCGTGATCCGCTCGCGCTTGTCGGCGCACCCCTCGGAGGCATCGGCATGAACCCCGCAGATCGCTCGAAGGCCGGTACGTCGGCAAGGCCCGGGCGGATTGAACTGCCCTCGTCCGAGATCACCATCCGCGATGTCGCGCTGGCGGCTGGCGTGTCGATCGGCACCGTGTCGCGCGCACTGAAGAACCAGCGCGGACTCTCGGACGAGACGCGCCGCCAGGTGCGCGACGTGGCACGTCAGCTCGGCTACAACCCGGGCCGGCTGCGCTCGGCGAAGGCACGCCGGCTCGTGTTCATGGTGCATCGCCATCACAGCAGCTTCTCGCTCAACCCGTTCTTCTCGCAAGTGATGCACGGCGTCGAAGAAACCTGCCGCGAATTCGGCATGGTGCCGACCATGCTCAGCGCCGGCCCGGCCGACCCGGTGCGCAACCTGCTGCGCATGCACGAGCCGGACGCGCTGATGGCCGCGGGCTTCTTCGAGACCGAAGTCCTGGAGCTGCTGCGCGGCATGGACCTGCCGCTCGCGCTGGTGGACTTCTGGATGCCCGGCTGCCGCAGCGTCAACCCCGACAACGCGCACGGCGGCTACCTCGCGACGCGCCATCTGCTGCAGCGCGGCTACCGGCGCGTGGCGTACCTCGCAGGCTCGCTCGCGCACTTCAGCATCCGCGAGCGTGAACGCGGCTACCGCCGTGCCTTGTTCGAAGCCGGCGTGCTCGCCGACCCCGACCTCGAGGTCGTCGCGCCCCCCGGCATGGACACCACCCTCGGTGCCGAGGCCGCGATGCGCGAGCTGCTCAAGCTGCGGCGGCGGCCCGACGCCGTGTTCGCCTACAACGACATGGCCGCGCTAGCGGCGATCCGCGTCTGCCAGGCGGTCGGCCTGCGCGTACCCGAAGACATCGCCTTCGTCGGCTTCGACGACATCCCGGCCGCCACCTATGGCTCGATGGGCCTGACCACGCTGCGCGTCGACAAGGAGGCGCTCGGCCGCACCGGCGTCGAGCTGGTGGTGAACGGCGACGCGATGCCGCAGGACATCGTGCAACCCGTCGAGCTCGTGGTGCGGGACAGCTGCGGCGGCACGCCATCCGGCTAAACACCGAGTTTGTTTCGCTGCCTGCGCTGACTTTGGCGCGGGAATCTCCCGTCAAGAAGATTTAAAGCTGAACCTAAGCTTAACGGCGTGACAACGGCCGTTCCGTTCATTCGCGTTGTCACTCCAAAACATCGACAGGAGACAACCCCATGAAGAAATTGATCGTCGCTGCTTGCGCGATGAGCTTGAGCGGCCTGGCCGCGGCACAGCAAAGCGTCGAGGTGCTGCACTGGTGGACCTCGGGCGGCGAAGCCGCGGCGCTGAACGTGCTCAAGGGCAACCTCGAGAAGCAAGGCGTCAAGTGGAACGACATGCCGGTGGCCGGCGGCGGCGGCGAGGCCGCGATGACCGCGGTGCGCGCGCGCGTCACCTCCGGCAACCCACCCACCGCCGTGCAGCTGCTCGGCTTCGACATCCAGGACTGGGCCAAGCAAGGTGTGCTCGCCGACCTCAACGCGGTCGCCGCGAAAGAAGGCTGGGACAAGACCGTGCCGACCGCGCTGCAGGCGTTCTCGAAGTACGACGGCAAGTGGATCGCCGCGCCGGTCAACGTGCACTCGACCAACTGGGTCTGGGCCAACAAAGAGGTGCTGACCAAGGCCGGCGTCACCACGATGCCGACCAACTTCGACGAGTTCATCGCCGCGGCCGAAAAAGTGCAGAAAGCCGGCTTCATTGGCCTGGCCCACGGCGGCCAGCCCTGGCAGGACGCAACCCTGTTCGACAGCGTCGTGCTCGCCACCGGCGGCATCGACTTCTACAAGAAGGCCTTCATCCAGAAGGACAAGGCCGCGCTCGGCTCGCCGACGATGCTGAAGGCCTTCGACCGCATGGGCCAGCTGCGCAAGCTGGTCGACAAGGATTTCTCGAACCGCGACTGGAACCTCGCCGCGGCGATGGTGATCAGCGGCAAGGCCGGCTTCCAGATGATGGGCGACTGGGCCAAGGGCGAGTTCATCGCCGCGAAGAAGAAGCCTGGTGTCGACTTCGCCTGCATCCGCTTCCCGGGCACGCAGGGCATGGTCAGCTTCAATTCCGACCAGTTCGCGATGTTCAAGGTCGGCGGCGACAAGTCCGCGGCGCAGATCAAGATGGCCAGTGCGGTGATGGACCCGTCGTTCCAGTCGGCCTTCAACGTCGTCAAGGGCTCGGTGCCGGCACGCACCGACGTGCCCGACACCGCGTTCGACGACTGCGGCAAGAAGGGCATCAAGGATCTGGCCGAAGCCAACGCCAAGGGCACGCTGGTCGGCTCGATGGCGCACGGCCACGCGGTGCCGGCATCGATCAAGAACGCGTTCTACGACGTGATCACGCGCCACTTCAATGGCCAGATCGACAGCAAGACGGCCGTGAAGGAAATGGTCGCCGCGGTCGACAACTGATCCGCGCTCGCGTGCAGTGGCCGCACGCGGCCGCTGCCGCGGGGCGCGCGCTCTGCCTCGCTTCAACGAACGCTGCGCCTTCTCAGATCGAGAAGGCGCAGCCGGCGCCCTCCGTTGCCCGCACCCAGCCCGAATGAAAGCTCCGCTCATCGCCAAGCTCGTGTTGTCGCCCAGCGTGCTGCTGATCGGCGCCTGCGTGTACGGCTACATCGCGTTCACGGCCTGGCTGTCGTTCACCTCGTCCACGATGATGGCGGTGCTGACGTGGTCCGGGCCCGAGGCCTACGTGCGGCTGATGGGCTTGAACAACTGGATGCTGTCGGTCAAGAACCTCGGCATCTTCGCGACCTTGTACATCGTGCTGTGCGCGATGCTGGGGCTGGGGCTGGCGGTGCTGATCGATCAGAAGATCCGCGCCGAGTCGGCGTTCCGCTCGATCTTCTTGTACCCGATGGCGCTGTCGTTCATCGTCACCGGCACCGCCTGGAAATGGCTGATGGACCCGAGCATCGGCCTGGAGCGCTCGATGCACGCGATCGGCTGGAGCAGCTTCGCGTTCGGCTGGGTCAAAGACAGCGACCTCGCGATCTACTGCGTCGTGATTGCCGCGGTCTGGCAGACCTCGGGTTTCGTGATGGTGCTGTTCCTCGCGGGCCTGCGCGGGGTCGACGCCGAGGTCGTCAACGCCGCGCGGCTCGACGGCGCGCGCCCGTGGCGCATCTACCAGCGCGTCATCTTCCCGCAGCTGGGCGCGAGCTTCATCTCGGCCTTCGTGATCCTGGCGCACATGGCGATCAAGTCCTACGACCTGGTGATCGCGCTGACCAACGGCGGCCCGGGCCGGGCGAGCTGGCTGCCGTCGCTGTTCATGTACCAGTACACCTTCACGCGCAACGAGATGGCGGTGGGCGCCGCGAGCGCGGTGCTGATGCTGATCGCGATCGCGATCGTCATCGTGCCCTACGTGCTGCGCGAAACGCGCCAAGGCGGTGGCCGGCATGGCTGAGCGCAGCATCAAGACCATCGCGCCGCGCGTGCTGCTGTACGTTGTGCTCATCGGCTTCGCATTGCTGTTCGCGATGCCGCTGTACGTGATGCTGGTCAACTCGGTGAAGCCGCTCGACGAGATCCGCAGCGGCGACATGATGAGCCTGCCGCAGGTGTTCACCTGGCAGCCGTGGCGCGACGCCTGGAGCCTGGCGCAGATCGGCGTGCAAGCCACCGGCCTCAAGCCCTACTTCGTCAACAGCTTTCTGATGGCGGTGCCGGGCGTCGCCATCTCGACCGCGCTCGGCGCGTTCAACGGCTATGTGCTGACGCAGTTCAGCTTCCGTGGCGCGCACGTGGTGTTCGCGCTGCTGATGTTCTCGGTGTTCATCCCGTTCCAGATCGTGCTGATCCCGATGGCGCACACGCTCGGCCTGCTGCACCTCGCGGGCACCGTGAAGGGTCTGATCCTGGTGCACGTGGTCTATGGCATCGGCTTCACGACGCTGTTCTTCCGCAACTACTACGCCGCGTTCCCGGTCGAGCTGGTGCGCTCGGCGCGCATGGACGGCGCCGGCTTCTGGCGCCTGTTCGGGCGGCTGCTGCTGCCCAACAGCGTGCCCATCATCGTCGTCTCGGTGATCTGGCAGTTCACCAACATCTGGAACGACTTTTTATTCGGCGCCTCGTTCAGCGACTACAGCAGCTTCCCGGTCACCGTCGCGCTGAACAACCTCGTGAACTCGAGCACCGGCGTCAAGGAATACAACGTCCACTTCGCCGCCGCGTTCATCGCCGGCGCGCCGACGCTGGCGGTGTACCTGTTGTCGGGCAAATATTTCGTGCGCGGCCTGATGGCCGGCTCCGTCAAAGGCTGAAGGACACAACCCATGGCGGACCTGGCCCTGCGCGGCATCCACAAACTCTTCGGCAGCACGCGCGTGCTGCACGAGATCGACATCCACCTGCCCGACGGCGAGTTCCTGGTGCTGGTCGGCCCGTCGGGCTGCGGCAAGAGCACGCTGATGAACGTCATCGCCGGGCTCGAGGAGCCGAGCGGCGGCAGCGTCGAACTCGGCGGCAAGAACATCACTAACGCCGGGCCGGCCGATCGCAACATCTCGATGGTGTTCCAGTCGTACGCGCTGTACCCGAACATGACGGTCGCGGCCAACATCGCGTTCCCGCTCGAGATGCGCGGCGTGCCCAAGGCCGAGCGCGACAAGACCGTGCACCGCGTGTCGACCATGCTGCAGATCGGCCACCTGCTCGACCGCCGGCCGCGCCAGCTCTCGGGCGGCCAGCGCCAGCGCGTCGCGATCGGCCGCGCGCTGGCGCGCGAGCCGGAGCTGTTTTTGTTCGACGAGCCGCTGTCCAACCTCGACGCCAAGCTGCGCGTCGACATGCGTGCCGAGATCAAGCGGCTGCACCTGCGCACCGGCGTCACCACCATCTACGTGACGCACGACCAGGTCGAGGCAATGACGCTGGGCACGCGCATCGCGGTGCTCAACGAAGGCCGCATCCAGCAGCTCGCGACACCGCTCGAGATCTACACGCGCCCGGCGAACCGCTTCGTCGCCGAGTTCATCGGCTCGCCGTCGATCAACATGTTCGACGCCACGCGCGATGCGGCGGGCGCGCTGCGGCTGCCCGACGGCGTCGTCATCGGCGCGCTGGCCGATGGCATCGCCGGCCCGATCAAGGTCGGCGTGCGGCCCGAGCACCTCGAGATCCGCGACGACGGCCAGCTGCCCGGCCGCATCTCGCTGGTCGAACCCACCGGACCGGAGACCTACGCGCTGGTCGACCTCGGCCACACCGAAATCACGGTGCGCATGGGCGGCCTGCCCGATCTAGCGATGGGCGCGGCGGTGCGTGTGCACGTGCCGCCCGAGTCGCTGCACGTGTTCGCGGCCGACACCGGCCTGCGGCTGAACTGAGGAGGACGTGATGCGCTGGGGTTTCATCGGGGCCAGCAATATCGCCGCGCGTGTGATCGGCGCGCTGCGCAAGCTGCCGGGCCAGGAGCTGGTCGGCGTGGTCTCGCGCAACGCGGAGCGCGCGAGCCAGTTCGCCGCCGAGCACGGCCTCGCGCAGGCCGACACCGCGCTCGAGCGCTTTCTGCAAGAGGGCAGCTTCGACGCGGTCTACGTCAGCTCCACCAACGAGCAGCACTGCGCGCAGACGCTCGCCGCGCTCGCCGCCGGCTGCCACGTGATGTGCGAGAAGCCGCTCGCGATGTCGCTGGCCGACGCGAACCGGATGATCGACGCCGCAGCAGCATGCGGCCGCGTGCTCGCGACCAACCACCACCTGCGCGCGTCGGACTGCCACCGCCAGATGCGCGCGCTGATCGCGTCCGGTGCGATCGGCCGCGTGCATGGCGTGCAGGTCTCGCACGCGGTCTACCTGCCGCCGCACCTGCAAGGCTGGCGGCTCGACCAGCCCGAGGCCGGCGGCGGCGTGATGCTCGACATCCTCGTGCACGACACCGACCTGCTGCGCTTCCTGCTGCAGGCGGAGCCGCGCCGCATCTACACCAGCGCATCGCAAGCGGGCCTGGGCCGCGGCAGCGTCGAAGACAGCGCGATGAGCGTGATCGAGTTCGACGGCGGCGTGCTCGCGCAGGCGCATCAATCCTTCGTCGCGCCGCATGCGCTTACGCGGCTGCATGTGCTGGGCACCGAGGGCAATCTCTACGCGCAAGCCTCGCTGACGCAGGCCGGCGCCGGCCGCCTGTGGCTGCGCGACGGCGACGGCGAGCGCGAGCTGCCGGTGCAGCCCGTCGATCTGTACGAAGCGGGCCTCTCCGCCTTCGTTCGCGCCTGTGCCGGCGATGGCGTGCCGCTGGCCAGCGGCACCGATGGCGCACGCGCGATGGCCACCGCGTTGGCCGGCCTCGCCAGCGCGCGCAGTGGCCGCCGCGAAGACATCGCCTGAAAGAAACCTGGAGGACCGTGTCGTGCAAGCCTGGATGAACGATGTGCCCACCGCTGTGCGGAACTCGCAGCGCCAGCTCCGCGCCGGCGTGCCCGACCTGGCGCGCCGCTTCGCGCAGCTGACCGAAGCCTTGAACGACGAAGTCAGCGCGATCCGTGCCGAACAGGCGCAGGGCGGCGCGGTGCCCGAACTGCGCTATGCCGACATCGTCGCCGGGATGGTGTCGAACGCGCAGATCGCGCGCATCAAGCGGCGCGGCTGCGTCGTGATCCGCAATGTGTTCGATGCCGCCAAGGTCGAGGCCTGGAACGAGTCCATCGGGCGCTACATCGAGGACGTCCGCTACCTGCAACGCATGGCCGAAAAGGCCGGCCTCGACAAGTACTTCAGCGGGCTCGGTTCGAGCCGGCCGCAGATCTTCAGCCTGTACTGGTCGCCGGCGCAGATGGAAGCCCGGCAGCACGTCCACATGGCCGACACGCGCCGCTGGCTGAACCACTTGTGGACCTTCGAGAAGCACGGCGTGCGCTACTTCGACCCCGACCGCCAGTTCAACTACGCCGACCGCACGCGGCGTCGCGAGCCGGGCGACGCGACGCTGGGCTTGTCGCCGCACTCCGATGGCGGCTCGGTCGAGCGCTGGTGCGAGCCGACGTTTCGGCGCGTCTACCGCGAGGTCTTCCACGGCGACCCGCTGGCCTTCGATCCGTTCGACGCCGAAGGCCGCACGACCACGCACGAGATCCCGTCGCCCGCCGTGTGCTCGGCGTTCCGCACCTTCCAGGGCTGGACCGCGCTGACGCGCCAAGGCCCTGGCGACGGCACGCTCAAGCTCGTGCCCATCGCCAAGACCACGCCGTGGATGCTGCTGCGCGCACTGCAGCCCGACGTGCCCGAAGGCGACCTGTGCGGCGCGCAGCCCGGCCGTGCGCTCGGCGCGTCGAGCCAGTGGCATCCCGAGTTGCTCGCCGGTCTCGTGTCCATTCCACAGGTCGGTCCGGGCGACACGGTCTGGTGGCATTCGGACGTGATCCACGCCGTCGAAGACCAGCACACCGGCGACGGCTTCAGCAACGTGATCTACATCGGCGCCGCGCCGTGGTGCGACAAGAACGCGGCCTTCGCCGAACGCCAGGCGGCCGCGTTCCTCAGCGGGCGCAGCAGCCCCGACTTCGCACCCGAGGACTACGAACTCGACTTCGACGGCCGCGCGCGCCGCGACGACCTGAGCCCGCTCGGCCAGATGCAGATGGGGCTGCGGCCCTGGTCCTGACACGCCATGTCCACGCCGACGATGCCCGACTTCAGAGACCCCGAGTTCCTGCTCGGCCACATCCGCCACACGCTGTCGTTCTACGACGGGCGCTGCCTGGATCCGTCCGGCGGCTTCTTCCATTTCTTCAAGGACGACGGCACGGTCTACGACCGGCAGACGCGTCATCTGGTCAGCAGTGCACGCTTCGTCTTCAACCACGCGATGGCGTTCCGCCGCTTCGGCGGTCTTGGCTATCAAGACGGCGCGCGCCACGGCCTGCGCTTTCTGCAGCAGGCGCATGCGCAGCCGCAGGGCGGCTACGCGTGGCAGCTGCACTGGGACGGCCAGCGCGCGACGGTGCAAGACGCCACCAACCATTGCTACGGCCTGGCCTTCGTGCTGCTGGCGCACGCGCATGCGGTGATGGCCGGGATCGACGACGCGCGCGCGGGTCTGGCGGCAACGTTCACCTTGATGGAGCAGCACTTCTGGGAACCCGCGCACGGCCTGTACGCCGACGAGGCCAGCGCCGAGTGGCAGCTCGCCACGTACCGCGGCCAGAACGCCAACATGCACGGCTGCGAAGCGATGCTGGCCGCGTTCGAGGCAACGCAGGACGCGCGCTACCTGACGCGCGCGCTGACACTCGCCGAAGCGATCACGCAACGCCAGGCCGCGCTGGCCGACACCGGCCTCGGCCGGCTCGTGTGGGAGCACTACCGCGCCGACTGGTCGGTCGACTGGGACTACAACCGCGACGACCAAACCAACATCTTCCGGCCGTGGGGCTTCCAGACCGGGCACCTCACCGAATGGGCCAAGCTGCTGCTGCAGCTCGAAGCGCGTCTGCCGCCCGATCAGCGCCCCGCGTGGTTGCTGTCGACCGCGCGGCGCTTCTTCGACACCGCGATGCAGCGCGGCTGGGACCACATCCACGGCGGCCTGGTCTACGGCTTCGCACCCGATGGCAGCGTCTGCGATGCGGACAAGTATTTCTGGGTCCAGGCCGAGAGCTTCGCCGCCGCTGCACTGCTCGCGCTGCGCACCGGCGACGACGCGTACTGGGCCTGGTACGAGCGCCTGTGGGCCTACAGCTGGGCGCACATGATCGATCACCGTTACGGCGCCTGGTACCGCATCCGCACGCCCGACAACCGCGCGTATTCCGACGAGAAGAGCCCGGCGGGCAAGACCGACTACCACACGATGGGCGCGTGCTACGACGTGCTGCGCGGCCTCAAGGCCTGAACGGAGGCTTTGATGACATTGCGCCACGTCGTCTTGTTGCGGTTCCGGCCCGAGGCCGATGCCGAGCAGCGCGCGGCGGTCGAAGCGGCATTCGCGGCACTGGCCTCGCAGATCGCCGAGGTTCAGAGCCTGGAGTGGGGCACGGACTGCAGCCCGGAAGGCCTGGGGCGCGGTTTCACGCATTGCTTCTCGCTCGGTTTTGCCAGCGCGCTCGATCGCGACACCTACCTCGTGCATCCGCGGCATCAGGCGTTCTCGGCATTGGCCGAGCCGCATCTGGCGGATGTCCTCGTGCTCGATTACCACGCCGTCGATCGATCTCGATGAAGCCCGGTTTCCCACTGCGCAGGGGCTCTCGTGTCCTGCGTTCTTTTCATCCACCCACCACAGGAGACGAATCTTGAACACAGCTCACAAGCAACGCAAAGTCGGTCTGGCCGTCACGGCATTGGCCGCGATGCTCGGCGCCTCATCGGCCCAAGCCGTCGATTTCGACGGTTACCTCCGAGCCGGCCCCGGGGCCACGTCCAAGGACGCGGCGCGCGCCTGCTACAACCGGGGGATTTCGGGCGGGCACTAC
>Ga0307509_10011085_pt1 | contig 10975 bp, 6 predicted proteins | sample 10_EM_MG_FD_202245 | JGI IMG/M metagenome (GOLD analysis project Ga0307509, IMG submission 202245) | Populus trichocarpa ectomycorrhiza microbial communities from riparian zone in the Pacific Northwest, United States - 10_EM | ecosystem: Host-associated > Plants > Roots > Unclassified | place... | reverse complement strand
TCATATCTGTTAAGCAGTGCCGTTGCTTAATAGAGCCTTACAAATTGATTTAAGAGCTCAATTCATGGACAGTCCTATTTGGACGTTGCAGTGTCATTAATTATAAGGATTAAGCGCGTTGTGACTTATGTGTCTTTAAACTTATGTGAATTAGCTGACAACTTGGTGTTCTTCCAGAGATATAATGATTAAGAAATAAGTAGTTGAGCTTTGTATATGCAGGATTTTGTACTGAAAATCTGCTTCTGAATAAGTGCATCAAAGGATTAACATTTAAGTGGGCATGAATAGTTTTAGGTACATAATACTTGAATTGCCTCAATGTTTTTTGATCCATTTATAAGGAATGAAAATTTAATATCAGTAAGGAAGAAACAAGACCAGCCCTTCAACAAGCCAGCAGTTTCGGCACTCCAAAAGTTACGAAGAGGAATTAAGCAACAGACTAGAAGAACATGAAAATCATGTCAAGAAGCTAAATTGAAGATATCATGAATAACTTGAAAACCAAACAAAAACAAGCTACAAAAGTGATGACAAGTCTTGTCTATTTTCAGAAACTGAAGAAAGAAAATTCTCAAACCTAATCCAAGCCAGCAAGAGACAGGTATGGTTTGAAAGTTTTCAACTTAATCAAGACAGAATGATGGTTTCCAGCACATGAAGCCTCTATAATTTTACCCAAGCTCGCTGGCAAGAAGCAAGTGTAGTTTGACTTTACGAAAATATATTTCCTAGTAGTTGACATTCTTGAATGTGTTAACTATCAATCCAACGTGGTGCCACAAGCTTTTGAAGTTTCGTTTGTCCACTATATATGATACGAAATATTTAAGGATAGACTTTGTTTTATAGGTAAATGGAAATTGTTTAGTTCTGAAGTGATTTTGTTCCATGGTGGTATAAGATTAATAAAGGTTGACTTCTGCTTGATGTTAGTTGGTGTTGATGCTTCTGAGTCACGTATGGACAGAAGTTGAGAGCGTTTTGTCATAAAAAAAAGAGAGGATGCATTTGGGCACTTTTTGGATTTAGAAATGTGAGGACAGATACTTTATCGGCTAGTTCATTGAATAAATAAATAATTTCATGTACCCAAATCCTTGTTGACAAGCCGCCCACATTTCATGCAAGCAAAACCTGGCCAATTATTTTCTGAAGGGCGCCTATAAATAACCTTGTCCTGTCAAACATTAGGCATACATAAAATGAGGGGCTCAAACAGCTGCATGAATTTCATATGCTTCCTAGTTGCTCTATCTCTGGTTTGTGCACTCATGGGAAATTCCCAGGCTCGGCCGCTGCCTCGGGGGAAGCTTTCAGGATTCCAAACCGAGAACAGTTACGAGGCAGGCGTTAGAACCATTGGGGCAAAGCTTCCAAAAGGTGCACCACTGCCACCATCTGGACCTAGTCCTGCCATCAACTGAACCAATATGTCTGCTCAACAATAGCATTGCTTATGTTGTGTTGTGTTGATATTTGTCTCATATAGAATACATTCTACAACGGAAACAGTAAAGTTATATTTGCCAGTTATGAACTCAGAGAGCCATTGTTGAATTCTTTTTCTTTTTTTGTATCTTCACTTAAGCAGTACTTAAGGTTGTCCGATTTCATGTTGAAAATCTGTCTGATTAAGTACATCGAGGAATATAACAACAAGGTTTTAGGTACAAAACTTCTTACATGATTTATCTTCCTGAATGAAAAATTTAGACAATAACTAAGCAATTATAAGACTACAGAATGGAGGTAAGCAGCAGATTTAGCACAAACAGGAAATCTTATGCCACAAAGACATGAAACCATGATCAGGCTCTGTTGAGAATAAGATGAATGCTAACAAAAACTATTTAGATAAGTAAACAAGTCAAGTACTGAAGCAAATAAAGCAGCAATTCCTAACAGGAAAAGCAGCTGCAAAAGAGTTCTATCATTGGATTGTCCAAACTTCCTCTGCAAAACCTTTAAATTCATCACTTTTGCAAAAACAATGACATATATTTGATCCAATTAAATACAGTAGACTAGTCCCAACATCCTTTTTCTTTTATTTTTTTGATGATCGGAAGGTTTTCATTTTCAAAAGATAACCAAAACAGGAAATATTCCTGCTACAAAGAGTTGTATATTGTTAAAAAATCCAGAAAAATAAAGAGAAATATCAAAATAAAAAAGGAGAAAGCTAGGGTTTCATTGATACAACATAATGCAATCAAAATAAATAAGTTTAACTTAAATACAAAGAGACTATATACAGGCTAAACAAATAAAACTGAAAAGAAAATATAAAGACTATTCTACCCTTAATAAACAATAAAACAAAATAACCCTATATCTCTTAATATCTCCTCTCAAACTCACGATGTGGAAGCTATAAGCATCGAGAGTTTGCCAACTAGAAAACAAAAGCGGGAAATAGAATGCGATTTGGTAAAAAAACTGCAATCTGCAAAGAAGAAGGAACAAAGAGCGAAGTAATTGTGCCATGCTTGAAATGATGACGAATAAGATGACAATCGATCTTAATGTACTTAGTTCATTCATGAAAAAATAAGTTGTGAGCAATTTGAATAGAACTTTGGTTGTCACAATACATAAGAGTGAGATGAGAAAGAGAAACTCGCATATCTGCAAGTAACCAATGTAACCAAACAATCTCTTTGGTAGTAGATGTCATAGCACGATATTCAGCTTCGGTTGAAGATTGAGAAACAATAGATTGTTTCTTACTCTTCCAAGAAATAAGAGAATCACTCAAAAAGATATAGAAACCACTAATAGACTTGCGATCTGTGGGAGATCACTGTCATGATCAACATCAGAGTATGCACGCAGCTCTAAGAAAAAGATGGATGGAAATAAAAGACTTTGAAAGACGGTACCCTGAAAATATCTCAAAATACGAAGAGCAACTGCTCAATGAACAGTAATAGGAGAAGTAACAAACTAACTAATAACATAAACAACATAGGTAATATTTGGACGAGTAATAGTGAGATATATCAAGCTCCCAATAATAGTATGGTATAAAGTAGGATCTGAAAAAAGTAAATTATTAGAAGAAGAATACTTTGCGTAAACTCAATAGAATTATCTATAATTTTATTATTAGTAAGTCTAACCCGTTCAAGAATATCTGCAACATTTTTTAATGAGAAAGAAGATAATCTCTAGGTGAGTAGGCTACCTCAATACCCAAGAAATATCATAAAGAACCCAAATCATTTATTTCAAACTTCTAGTTAACTCTGTCTTCAAAACTGAAATACCATTAATATCATCACCAATAATATTCATGTCATCAATATATAAAGACAGAATGATACGACCTGTATTAGTGCACTTAACAAAAAGAGTAGAATCATGAGTACTAGAAACGAATCTAAGGGAAGAGATCACAATAGAAAATTTCTCAAACAAGTACGAGGTGGTTGTTTAAGACCATATAACATTTTCTTGAGCTTGCAAACATACCTATAGTCATATGAAACACTAGGAAGGGGCACCATATAAACTTCTTCTTGAAGATCTCCATTCAAGAAGGTATTTTTAACATCAAGTTGAGAGACATGCCACTGATGAACCAAAGCTATTACAATAAAAGTATAAATAGTAGTTATTTTTGAAACAGGAGAAAATATCTCCTCATAATACATACCATACTGTTCAGAGTTTTCTTTTACAATTAACCTAGCTTTGTATTGCTCAATAGATCTATCAGAATTAGTCTTGATCTTATACACCCAACGACAACCAATTAACTCTTACCAAGAGGTAGAGGGACCAAATCACAAGTATCTGTCTTATGCAAAGCTAAAAGTTCCTCATCTATAGCTTACTGCCAAAGAAGATGAAGAATTTTCTTTTTATAGGAAGAAGGCTTAGAGAGACACTGAATAAAAGCTAAAAAGAAAGTAAAAGACGAAGAATAACAAGAATAGAAAAAATATAGTAACTTTATGGACTTACAAATGCATATGGATTGACATAAAGGAGGATTCACAATCTCAAACAGAGCTTGAGGGACCATAGAAGTAAAGAGAGCTTCAGGTGTACCGGAGAGTAAAGTGGCAATACCTGCAGAATGGTCAGTACAAATTGGTCGAGTAGAATGTAAAGGTAATGGGGGTAAGAACATAAAAATAAGGATTGAAGTACTAGAAACTCGAGATGATAAATTATCAGAATCTTTAAAAAAAGGATCTATACGAATAAGATCAAATCTAGTTAAGCTATGAGTAATGGATAGAATAGAAAAGAAAGGTATATGCTCGAAAAAGACAACATGATAAGACACATAAAGTTTCTGAGATATTGGATCAAAATAATGATACTCCTTTTTACCTTTACCATAACCTAGAAAGACATAAATAACAGATTAAGAGGACAACTTGCTGTGTTTTTCATGAGCATGAAAAACAAAACAAGTACAACCAAAAACTCTAAAAAAAATAATCAGGGGCATACCCATACAACTTTTTGAAAGGAGAAAAACCTGAAATATAAGAAGATGAAATTTTATTAATCAAACCTACAACAGTAAGAACAACTTCACCCCAAAACACACTAGGAACAGAAGCAGACAACAAGGGAGAACGAGCAGTTTCAACAAGTGTTTATGTTTTCTTTCAGCAACGCTATTTTGCTCAATAGTATCTGTACACGAAGTTTGATGAATAGTTCCATTTAGGGCAAGGAACTCATAAAATTTATTAAAGGTGTATTTCCTACCCAAATTACACCTAAAACATTAGATAACAGTAGAATATTGAGTTTTAACACGAGCGTGAAAGGCTATATATGTCAAGGAATTCATATTGATGTTACATTAAATAAATCAAATAATAAAAGTATGATCATCAATAAAAGAAACATAATATCGAGATTCTCCTTTTGTGGTAACAGGAGAAGGTCCTCATACATCAGAATGAATCAAATCAATTGGAGAAGAAGAAATAGAAATACTTCGATTAAAAGGTAAAGCAAACAATTTTGTCAGTTTATATCCACTAAAATCAGAAATATCACAAGTTTGCAAATTTTCTAAAGCTCTAGTGGTTGCCAAAAATCTCAAACGAGAAGGCAAAACATGACCTAGATGAAAATGCTATAAATAAAAATTAGAAGAAGAAGGACTTAAACAAAAAAAAGACAAGTCAACACTAGTAGCAGTAGCAACTAGCACACTATTAGTAGCAACAACTGCCACTTTTAATTCATCCAAAATATATAGTCCCCCCTTCCTATGGCCTGTCCCAATCAGCTATTGGGATTGCAGACCTTGCACACAACAACAACAAAAAAAGAGGAAAAGATGACTAAATAATTACCATAATCGCATAAATGACCAATAAAGCAAGATTCAATGTGAGTTTTCAAATAAAATAAAAATTAAGAAGAAAAAAGTAAGGTATGACAACAGAACCAACACTTGTTAAATGCTTAAAAGTGTCATCAGCGGTCATGACAAGAATAGAAAATGAAAGAGACACAGAAGCAAAAGATAAAGAATTTGGAGATATATGATGTAAAGTACCAGAATCTAAGACTCATTCAAAATGATATATATATCTAAAGAACTATGAGGCAACTTGTCTATGGAAGAAGGAACAGATATAGATTGTGGATATAAGGAGAGAAACTTCTTAAATTGCTTAGTTAAAGTACTAGGATTGATGAAAGAATCTGATGAAACTACTGCTGCAGTATTAGACTGTGGTGGTTTGTAATCATAAGGTGGTCTACGAGCATTAAAAAACATTCTCCTAAATATTCAATGAAAATAAAATATTTTTTTTTATTGTGAAGTTTTTATAAAAAAAAATAGTAAATTAATTATTTCTTTATTTTATTTACAGTCAGATAAAAATTATCAAGATATATTTTTTTATTGGAATTTGATTTTTGAATCATGATATAATTTAATTAGAAAATTAATGCTATTTATGAATAATATACTTTTTTATTTTTAAGAAAAATACAAAAAACGAAGTGATTCTAATTAGAGTAACTTTTGGCAAAAATCATCAGGGGAAAAAAATATAACAGACGGATGGTGCCCGGTGCTTCTATTGCAGAAGCAAGTCTCGTGAAGATTGGCTAATAATAATATTGACATGTGTCTTGTCACATGTCTGGAGATATTATTTTCATGTAAATCTTATATATATATATATATAAACTAGACTTTTGTGTTGAAAATGATGTGAAAGTTCGTCCTTATTTCCTTTTTGAAGCGTTAAATTAAATTAAATCAAATTGTGATATGTTTTAAGCTAGAGAGTGCAAGATATACGATATATTATTATTATTAAAAAAAAAGAAATATATGTATATCTGATATAAAAAAAAAATTTGCTAGATATAGCTAGAATTATTATGAGAAATGAAAAAAAAATCATAACTAGATATGTTTTTATTATAATCCAATACAAAATAATTAGCTCAAATTAATCTTGGAAAACTGCTGTGAATTAAAACAATTAGCGTATGGTTGCATATCAATTTGTTGTTGATGTAATTCTCACATAAATAAAAAGAAAAAAACCTATTTGGGATAGAATTTAAAACTTTTAGTTAAAATTGGGAGAAGTAAAATAATCTCAAACTTAGTTTGTGTTTACCAATGTGATGATAATGTTTTTAAAAATATTTTTAATTTAAAATATATTAAAAGATATTTTATATATATTTTTATTTTTATTTTTAACATCAGCGTATCAAAATTATAAAAATATATCTAAAAAATTAAAAAAATTATTTAAATTTTTTAAAAATACATATTTAACTGCATTACAAAATATACTCTTAATTAGTCATGTCATGCGTGCTACCATTAAAGTATAACAAGTGGTACATGTATGTGCACATTAGCTTAACGTGCAATTGGGAAGAAATTTTATTTATAGCCTCTTTTAATTTTTGTTTTAAAAGTTTTTAATAAAAAAATAATTTTTTAAATTTTTTTAAATTAATTATTTTTATATTTTTAAATCATTTTAATATACCAAATTTAAAATATTATTTTAATACATTTTCAAACTAAAAATATTTTTAAAAAATAATTGTTGTCACAATTACAAACAGTCTATCATTACCATAGTTATTAAACCCGGATCAGCCCAGCGGGTCGGTCAGGGACCGGGTCGACCCGATGGCTGGATTGGTCCAGGTAAGGTAAAAGACTGGGATTAACAAAAATCCGGCAAAACCCGTGACCTGACAAAACCCGGTTGAGACCTTTTTTTTTCAAATGTATTTTTTCTCCTAACAAGAGAACTCTCTTTTTATATATTTTTTAATTGGTTATTAACCCTTTTCAAAGTTCACTATATAAATACTATAAGAATATTTTATTTTTTCAATATGGGATTTGAAGCCCTTTAGTATATATACTCTATATTCACAATAAAAACGTTATGTTTTTTCAATATGGGATAAAAAATATTTTTGGTTTAAATACTTCAACTTAAAAAGATAACATACTAAAATGGTATCTTTTCAAAGTGGAACAAAAAACTTTTTAAAATAATTTTTTAAACTTCATTATTTATAACATGTATAGCTTATATTAACATAAATTGTTAATTTTTTCATATGAAATATTAAAATTTTAATTTTTTTTAAATTTTTCAAGATTGATTTTGGTTGACTCGGATTAACTCGTATAACCGGACCTTAGCCGGTTCAATCTCTCTACTCTTGCTAATTCTACTGCGCCAACGAATCAACTCTGCCTCCTGAAATGGGCCACAACCTTCCAAATCTCGAAATCCTTCGAGTTCACACAAACCACTTCAGTGGACTAATTCCCATGACAATCTCTAATGCCTCAAATCTCTCTAATGTTGTTGAACTCTCAGACAACTTCTTCACTGGGTCCGCACTTGCTCCTTCTTGGTAAGCTGCGTATTCTTCTTTCTTACTCTATATTTTTAGTGATTTTTTTGAGTGTAACATAAAATTCTTGTAAATAAACAGTTATTCAATTATGGTACTACCATGAAAATAAAGATAACTCTTGCTTTAAATGATTTTTTTTTTTAAAAGCGAGTAATAATAAAATAAAGATACAATATTATAACAGGAAAAAAAAGTATTAGAAGGTATTAATGAACAGAAATGTCTAGCACCTTGGTTCTAGATTTTCCGGTAGCTTTTGCAGTTCCTTTTCTATATTTTCCTTTAAAAGTCTAGAAAATTCTAGTCCTCAAAGAACGTAGCATGATGGTAAAGAGCTTGAGATCTGCACAGCAGGTCTCTAGTTCGAGTCAGGGCGTGCATCTCTTGTAAGAGCCTGGAACAGCCGGGGTTTTACTCGCTTACTTGGACCCACAATTTCAGGGAATGGAGTTTCCTCGGATCAAAAAAAAAAAAAAAAGTCTAGAAAATTCATTTGTTCACAATGTTATAACAGTATTGAATTCCACCCAAAATATCTTACCACCTGAGATTTAGCTGCAAAAGTTTGAAAATCAAGGGATTGAAATTTGGAAACCAAGTTTGGCCGCTTGAAAATCATGGTCCACATTGACCGGAGATTCCTTGCAGTCTTTTGCACGGTAGAAAACGTGTTGAAGGGCCTCGGCCTTCATTTTCACAGAATTCAACATTAATGGCACCAAGAAAATTGCGTACAACTTAACATCATTGTGGGCTCGAGCTGTTGATTATTTGCGCGGGCACAACTATATTGTCATTTACCTTAGCACTTTCCATGTTTGTATATATATATATATATGCATAAACTTAGAATCACTTTAATCATATCTTTAATACTTAATTAAAGAAAGCTACCAAGCATGAATTCATGCATTTTGTGGATAGTTTTCTTTCAAGTGACTGGGCACTCGTTTTCCTTCACATTACATGGAGGAAATGAGACAGACAAACTCTCTTTGCTAGCTTTCAGGGCTCAAATTACAGATGATCCCTTTGGTGCACTTAACTCGTGGAACGAATCCTTCCACTTCTGCGAGTGGTCTGGTGTTACATGTGGACGCAGACATCAGCGAGTTGTAGAGCTTGACCTGCACTCTTATAAACTGGTGGGCGGCCTATCTCCCTCTATTGGCAACTTGAGTTTCCTTAGGCTACTGAACCTGGAAAACAATAGCTTGAGCAGCAATATCCCTGAAGAACTGGGTCATTTGTTTCGGCTACAAATGTTGAGACTAGGTAACAATTCGTTTAGTGGTGAAATCCCTGTTAACATTTCAAGCTGCACAAATCTCCTTGCCCTTCGTTTAGAGGGCAACAATCTCACTGGTAAGCTTCCTGAACGACTAGAATCATTATCAAAATTGAAAGTATTAAATTTTAAAATGAATGATCTGGTCGGCGAAATACCACCTTCATTTGGAAACCTTTCATCTATCGTAGAAATTCGTGGGATGGGGAATAATTTGAAAGGAGTTATTCCAAATAGTATAGGGCGATTGAAAAGATTACAAATCTTTTCATTCGGCATCAATAATTTGAGTGGTACAATCCCTCCTTCCATATTCAATCTCTCTACTCTTACTAATTTTGCTGTGCCAATGAATCAACTTCATGGGACTCTGCCTCCTGACTTGGGCCACACCCTTCCAAATCTTGAAATCCTTCTAGTTCACACAAACCGCTTCAGTGGACTGATTCCCATGACAATCTCTAATGCCTCAAATCTCTCTAATGTTGAACTCTCAGACAACTTCTTCACTGGGAAAGTACCCGCCCTAGGAAGCTTGCCTTACTTGTGGCACCTGTCAATTGGTTACAATGATCTTGGAAGTGGCCAGGACGATGACCTGAGTTTTCTCTACCCCCTGGAAAACAACACCGTTTTGGAAATTTTTGAGATAGCTGGCAACCATTTAGGAGGGGTACTTCCTGAAACACTTGGCAACTTCTCCAAAAATTTAAGGATGATGGGATTTGGGAGAAACCAAATACGTGGAACAATTCCAGATGGGATTGGAAATCTCATCAGCCTGGTTGCTTTGGGCTTGGAGTCAAATCAATTGAGCGGTATGATACCAAGTTCTATTGGTAAATTACAAAATTTAGGTTATTTATATCTAGATCAAAATAAAATCTCAGGCAGTATCCCATCATCTGTAGGCAATATGACGTCGTTAATTGCTGCTCATTTAGAACTCAATAGTTTACATGGAAGTATCCCATCGAATCTTGGAAATTGCCAAAACTTGTTGGAGTTGGGTCTCTCTAATAATAATTTGAGCGGTCCCATACCCAGAGAATTACTAAGTATCCCTTTAGGAACATTTTCCTTAAACCTATCTGAAAATCATCTGACAGGTTCTCTTCCCTTGGAAGTGGGTAATCTGGTGCATCTTGGTGAGCTAGATGTTTCTAAAAATAGGTTATCCGGTGAGATTCCCCATAGTCTTGGTAGTTGCGCGAGTTTAGAGCTTTTGAGTTTGAAGGGTAATTTTTTCAAAGGGTCCATTCCTGAGTCTCTGAGTTCTTTGAGAGCAGTTAAAGTTATTGATCTCTCTTACAACAACTTTAGTGGCCAAATTCCCAGGTTTTTGGGAGACTTAAAGTTGTTAGAGAGTCTGGATCTGTCATTTAACGACCTTGAAGGTCAGGTGCCCGCGAAAGGTGTCTTTGGCAATATAAGTGTGATTTCCATAGCAGGAAACAAGAAGCTCTGTGGAGGTATACCTCAATTGAATCTGTCCAGATGCACAACCAATGAGTCGGCAAAGCTGAAATCTTCTACTAAGATATTGATCGTCGCAATGTCTGGGGGCTTGCTCGTGGTAATCTTGTTGGCCTCTTCCATACTTTTCTATTTCTTTAGAAAAACAAAAGATAAGCAGGCTTCTAGTACATCTTCATGGGGGATACCATTTAGGAGAGTAGCCTACCAAGATCTCCTTCTAGCAACTAATGAATTCTCTTCGGCCAATTCAATCGGTGTTGGCAGTTTTGGTTCAGTCTACAGAGGAATCCTTCCTCCGGA
>Ga0307509_10011084_pt1 | contig 10975 bp, 9 predicted proteins | sample 10_EM_MG_FD_202245 | JGI IMG/M metagenome (GOLD analysis project Ga0307509, IMG submission 202245) | Populus trichocarpa ectomycorrhiza microbial communities from riparian zone in the Pacific Northwest, United States - 10_EM | ecosystem: Host-associated > Plants > Roots > Unclassified | place... | reverse complement strand
GGGAGGAGCTCAAATAGACAGGTAATATTAATAGTGATTATAGTTGTAGTTGCCATCGTAATTGCCATTGTTGTTCTCATGAGGATTGAATTTTGTGGGGTATCGTGGTTGCGCCCGTTGTCTGAGAACTTATTCTCACCACAAGTAAGATTCTGTAAGGCCTCTTTCTTCTCTGAGCCTCTCAAATATGTTACTCAGTTTCTCTCAACACTATTGGCTAATTCTGCAAAGTACCCTAATGCAAGATCCTGCGCTAAATTTCACTCAGAATTCTTGTTTTTAACTTTGAATACCCTTAGTGGATACAACCTACTCCGATGATAACACTAAAATTCCCCTACATGACTGTGTACATACATCCCATACTCAACAGACTCATCCTCGCAGCCCACCAAGCTACCGTGTCATACGGCAGTCCACCACCACCACCACCACCGTTACACAGCCTCGGGAAACCCTATCTAGCTTATCAACCATGGGGTCGTTCTGCTCAAAGCTAGATTCTTCCGCCATTCTCGATCCAGATGGGCCCGGGGAAATGTAACAACAGCAAGAACCTACTGCAACTTACTGTGCTCCTAATCCTCCGACGTTTGAGAACGCGGCTTCTATTGCATACTATAGTACCAAAATCCTGAGGCTCCGCCCGATTCTTTGCCCGTATGCAATAGCAGTTGTATAATATTCACAAACGCCAGAGGATCACGAGTAGTGAGTCGCTGCGCTCTGAAATTGTATGTGTATAGGTGGTATGCATGGCACTGCCCTTGAGCATCCTCGTACTTGCATGTATTATATGTGCGTAGATGCGAATGCAAATGCAAACGCATCCCTATTCTTTCCTCATTTCCTCCGCCCCCCCAATCTAATAGGAGAGTAAGCCAAGGGAGCGATAGCCAACTGACTGCGGCATTTCCAATGTGTGCTCTATAGTATGGTGCTGTAAAATGATGTTACGGACACGCGGGCTTTGTAAATTTAGAGAAAAAGGGAAAAGGGGGGAATGAGAAGAAAAGGGGGCGGTGAATTCATCAAGTCTCCGTTGTCGCCGTCCTTGTCGTCGAAATCTGGGGGCTGGCGGGGCAGTAGCTGATTGGGGGTACGATACAGTATCGTGATTGCAAAATTATGTAGAGGTCAAATTTTGTGGGTTGATGCGGGGGGGGTCAAGGAGTGGGGAGCGTAAGTGAGTGAGGGTCAAGCAAGCAACTACTCGAGTACACAAGATCTATTGGGGCCGTTTTTGAAAAGAAAGAAAAAGAAAGAAGCTCCCAGCAGGGTTCGCAAGTAGGTGCAGGTGCAGTTCGGTAAAACTTCAGAGGAAACATCTGTCCTATTTCTCGAGTACCGTAGTCTTCCTTTGGCAAAACACTGTTACAGCGATTATTTTTCTTTCCCCCTTCCCAAGAGTGGAGCCTTGCTCACATTGTTTTGAGCTGGGATTGCGAAGTTACTCTATAATTTCTTCATCACTCTTCCCAGAATATTGTGATAATGGCCTTTTTGCTTTTTATTATTATCATACTTCCACCACTTTCATTCACCTCACACGGGTATGCAACCGCCGCAAAAGCACACAATGTCGTCCACCCAATAGAATGCAACCAGTCCGTTATTTTTTTCCACCCTTCAATTTCACAAAAATGTTGCGGAACCCGCCAGTCCTTGTATCGTGGAGGATATCGTGGACAAGGGAAATAGACAATCTCGACCTTCGTTTCATTGCCCGCAACGGGGCATAAAGTGTAGAAAAAAAAGGAAAAAAAGAGAAACAAAAAGAGTTTGAATGTGTGTGGATCCATCCATCTATCATAATACTGGAGAAGAAGTTTCTCCTTGGGTTCATCCGATTGGTTGAGCTATTCCACTACCACCCCCTGCCCTGTGTTCTTTACAGTTGTACCAACCACTCCTTGAACTTTTTTTTCTTTTCCTTTCCCCTTTTCTTGACATATCAATGAGCGCACCCGTAAGTTTGTTTTTACATTCTATTATCGCACGGTAGCTTGTTCTGGTATTTTTCTCCGACCCGGGATCGCCGCAGGAGGAACCTTGACCTTCGATTGACGGCCCATTGAAGTGGGGGGGGGGGGGGGGCCGGGGGGCCGGGGGGGGGCCGGGAGCATAATTCCAATCCAATCCTATACCGCGCTTCACTTGCGTGCATACAGGAATGTAGCTCGTGTGTCGAGTTCAGGCAAGCTGGGTCAGGCGGATTGTGGGGATCATAGCTGGTTGGGAAGAAACGAAATGCATATCTTTCTCTCGCTGCAGTCATCGCTGCCTATTGGGCTTGGCCTTCAGCACGGTTTTGAAGGGCGAAGGATTTCAGGGATCGATGGGGATATTTCCTTTCCTGTAGTTTGTGCATCTTTTGACACCCACAGGTGGCGGATTGTCTCCCCTTTTTGTTTTGCGCCTAAACACGTTACGATAGAGTACTACTTGTACGAGTACTAGTATGTAGGCTCTTGTGTATGATACTCTACTTTCTTCATCTACGGGTGCAAGTGTAGCGAAAGCACTGCTGGGGCCACATTTGCGCTGTGTTTCCTCTGCTCATACAATGGAGAGCGGTACTTTTTTATATACATATAGTGTACTCATGAACGAGCCACCGGTACCTGGAAAGCACCTCTGCCCCCTGCCGTCGGAGCAACACCATGTAGTCTGAGTTGAATCTGGGAAGACATCCGTGAACCACAATGCTACGGAACAAAAATGTTAGGGATGGAGCAGGCTGAGAAGGAGATTTGGTTTCCTCAGGCGTTAACTTATATCGTCTATTTTTAAAAATAAGAACCCTCCCTTCCATCTGATCGTCTCAAGCTTATGGAGCCTGAAGTGTCATCTGGGGAAGGATATTGGGAGGTGGCTGGCCACCAAACTTACGGGTTAATTTAATCCTTTATTTTTATTTATTTTCCCTCGATTTTTGAGGTTGCGCAATCAATCCCTCCCCTTTATTGGATCTCCGAAATCAAAATTTGACAGGATATCCCTCCTCCGCAATAATAAATGAATAAGCTGCGCTTAAACGACCCCAATCCGAATGGCCGGAGATTTCTCTCTCTGCTTGCCTGTAGGAGGTAGTAGCTGAAGTATCGTAGCTTTGGGGTGATTTTTTAATTTTCTTATGGCTCTTGCGCCGGCCGGGGAACACAACATCATGTGCATCGTGTCCGTGTGATGGATGATGCCTTGCGTCACGCTAACATCCCTCAGGCGAATCATAAAAATAAAATAAAAATTCGATATTGAAATCCCAATGAAGGATGAAATAATCATTATAAATGAATGAACAAATTTACCGACAACCAGATTTTCAAGGCTTGGGTGTTGAAAAGATATTGGAATATCACATGGTAGGACAATTAATTGCCTCTCGTTTGGCCGGGGGGAGGGGGAGATGGCCCGTACTCGCATGTGCTACTAGACTCAGCAATCCCTTTTCGTTTGGAATGCACGCGCGGGGACTAGAGCTGAATGGAAAAGTGGAGTGAACTGCATGATGATGAGATACACATGTAGGCTGGTTTCTTGTACGATTGGAAACCGTTGCGCGGAGCACGGTGCTGTGAGTAATTAGCACTTACTTGCAGTTGTTTCGCTCCTGAGGAGGGGAGAGGGTGGGTGGGGGATATGTGACTCGAGTGACCGGCAATGATTTTCTTAAACATTTGTACCGCCTTGCAGACGGGTTGTTTCGTGGTACCATGTGCGTTCTTCCCCTCCACCGGGAGAAGGCATCACTATTATGGGTTTCAAAGCGCTCCTCAGAGTCTGTGACCAGCTGAGAAGCGTTTGGTGAACGTCCTCGGGGGGGGTGGTTGAAGCGCTTGATGTCACAATGGAATGTTAAATGCAATCAATGTGATGTGCTTCCTTCCAGGCGAAGTCACAAGGCCAAAACGTGTTCCCCGATACTATACACACCCCGCTTGTGTGTAACTGTCCGTGCCCCCAGCTGGACATCTGGGTACAACATTGGACACTTCCAGTCCCACCTTGCTCTTACTTAGTCGAGAACAGAGACGAGTGATCTTTTGTGGAGTGCCAGACCACGAAGGAAGCAAAAAAGGGAAAAAACATTCCTCCATAGTTGACGTTGCAGAAATTTTTCATTTCGGGAATAATTGTTCATCCTGGGTTGCGCTTTTTTAAGAAAGAGATCTATGATTGATATTCTGGCTGGATTTGACAGCCGCGTCGTCAATTCCGGGGTTTATTACTATAGATTAAAGTTCCCCCGAATCCTGAGCCTTGGCGGGTAAATGGAAAAAGGGAAAAAAAGGCTTCAGGCCTGAAAATTCTCCCCAGAAGAGAGTGCAACTACCATTACTGGCCGCGGATCCTACACGTAGAGTGGGGAGGGGAAGGGAAAGGTTTGGTTGCCAATTTTTTGATGGGGCGGGAGGCTTTCAACGATTGCGAGTCAGGTGCGGGGTAGCGCAATTGGCCAAGATAACGGGATATATGCCGGGGGACTGTTACGAAATCTTGGGGGATTGATTAGTGATGAGTTGTGAGGGGGAATTTTAGTTTAAGTTTATTAGCATTATCGAGTGATTAATTGTGCTTCTAAGTATTGTCTACCAAAGGGTAACTTAACATTAATTTTGGGGGGTGGTTGACGACTCCACACTAGCCTTTGGCCTGGCTTATCTCACCAGAGCAAGCTGGACAACGAACTCTCAAAGAGCATCGGATAGTTAAGTTAACAAAATCATTTATCAATCTCTAATGAGTTCCCCCCCTTTCCTTTTCTCACCCGAGCTTTTACTTTTAACCAATTGGTATGCACGGTTTGGCCTAGTCCTTCTGGTATCGTACTTGCAGATTAATTGGGGAAAGTGATGGAGGTGGTACGACCGTGTGTTGACGGGAGGAGAGGTTCTGGTGTGTATTCTCTATGGAGGTTGCTAGCTACGGTTCACTCCAAGTAGTGAAAACTCTGCTAGTACATGTGTAAGTTAGCCCTATGTCTCCGCATATGCCCTATACATCCCTAGAACGTCCGCTTGTCCACACTTCAGTGTTCCCCCATACCATGTGCGCTTCCCTTCGCCTGCGCTCCTCTGTTCCTAATACAACATTCTACTACTAGGATTATTACACTATCAGAAAGCAGAGGGGATTTTATGGATTGTGTTGAGCGAACTACACCTGTTTTTATACTATTTATTTATTTTGGTTCACATTTCGCTCCTATCAAGAGTGGGTGAGTCACTTTTGCGGACGAAAGTACTGTATTTTGATCTATTCGAGCTAGATTATTCGAAAATATAGTCTCTCGGAGGTTACTATAACATCTAGGCGACGCTTACATAGCTAGTCAATCCACTGCTAGCGAAAAAAATAACTTGGTATCGGCACTCTACCTGAGAACTATATAAGCTCCTCTATCCTTCCGGGTATCCTAGAGCACCTATCTAGGTGCTACCGGAACGCATTGGGTGTGCTGTCTTAACTGATTTAGGTACAGTGCCTCATGTGAGCTTTTGACAAAGATGGGTCTTCTAGAGTTTCAAACAATATCAGATTGTTCGGCATAGCACAGACTTTTGGTGCGGGAGCTACTCACCACTTAGGGTGGGTCCTTTGGTTTATGTGCAGAAAAAGGCTCCTGGGCAGTGAGAACTTTGTTCAGTTATTTATTCAAGCCTCCCGCGTAGCCTAAACTGAGGAGACCTCAAATTTTAGTTACTCTCTATCTGCCATCCAACCAGGGATGTGTCAGGACATCAGATATTAACTATGTATTATGTAGACTTGCTATGGTGGCTAGATGAGTGTGCTTAGCCAGAAAACCGGCGTCGTTTGGCACCCCTCAATCCTATTCACCAACCCTCTTACATGAGGGAAGCGAACACAGATTCATTAATACTCACTCGCTCGCACCATCAATCCATCAAGATGTAACGAGATCCTCTGGGAAGCGGAAGATATATTTCGGACCTGAGCTCGTATAGTGAGTAGTTTAGGAAAGAGTACACATTGATTTGTTTTTGAAAGGTGTTTCCTTGGGGAAGATGGGTATCGAATCGGGCTATTCAAAATTGCTTGCCAATAGGGTTGGGCATATTATCTCGTCCTAGAAGGAGTACAGCTCCTCTATCTCCTACCTTCCTAGTATTTAGCAATTGCCTCTCCAGTAAAGTCCCTCCCAGACTGCCGCTTCTAGATCCAGGCCGTAAGCTTCCATGGCTGTTGTACTCTGGCCCCTCCTGGTTTGCTCTAGAAATGAGAGATGAGAATCATGCTGCCTACGTATTATCTGAAGATTCCAAAAATATAGGTGGTGTTACAATAGACTTCCGGAGGTGCTCTCCTTATTTCTTACATTGTTCTATGTGTACGCTTGAATTTTGTGCTATGCGATGTTGTCCCCTCTTGTTCCCAGAAGTTCCGGGTGCTGCGTACGCATTCCCAGTGTTTGCTTCTCTACATACTTCGTCGCTTTCTTTCATTTCTTCTTTCATTCTTCTCTCTTAATATAACAACCGCTTCTTGAGAAATAATTCGCAACAGGAGAATTTACCCTTCTTGGCCAATCACAAGACGTCACTCGAGATAAAACCCCAGACCCCAACGCCCTCAGTAATGTCAAGGGATGGAGGCCAACAGAACTTAAAAATGAAAATACTTTGCCCCAAGCTCAAAAAAACTAATTTGTAAGCCTGTGTTGGTTGTGCTGGGTGCTCGCTTTGTCGGGAAACACTGCATTAAAATTGGTATCGATACCTATAATATAAGGGGGCTTCCTATCGTACAGCGCGTGTACCTCCAATAAACAAACAAAAGAAACGCCCGGCTTGTTTTTTACTGAACGATCAAAACTCTCCATCTGGAGCTCCTTCTAGCCTCCACAACCTCTGCCTCAGTTACACCCTCTTTCTTCGGCACCTTCTCGGTTTGCTTGGTAGCGGATGTCTTAGCAGTGGCAGCTCCCTCCTGTGTAGTATTGGCCCTTGCTTCAACTTTTGTCCTCGACTCAACTGCTGGAACCTTCACTTCCTCCCTAAACACCTCGGATTCCTCCTTGGAAACCGGCCTCCGGCTCATCTTCGGGGGCCCTGTAGCAGTCTCTTCCATGGCCTTCCCGTTCTCTTCCTGTTTTTCTATTGCCGGTCCCTTTTTCGGTCGTATTCGTTTCTGCTGGCTCAGCCATTCCTCTTTGCCCTGTGGCCAGTACACCCTCCTCTCCGGACCACCCATCCCCACCTCTTCCTCTGGCACGATGACTTCTTCGGATAAGACTTCTTCAACACCTTCATTTCTTTTGACGATTTTCGGCTTGGACTCATCGCTGCGTTGGTGAGGGATCACTTCATTGAACGGATCTTTCGGGCCAATATTGTACTTCCGGTATAGTTCTAGGACGGCTTGTTCTTTATCTTTCGCTTCGATGAGGCCCATTGTGTCGTCGCAGGGAGGTAGAGCGCTGACCCTAGGCGCGTGCTTCCGGCGGCCTCGATCAGTGATGGCGCCTTTGGTGGGTTCCGAGTAGTGCTGTTTCTGAGTTATGCGCTTGCGGGACCATGTCTCTTTGATTACTGGGAAGAAGGGGAGGAGGTCCATGTTACCCTCTCGGACCGTGTTGGAATGGCGGATATTGTGGTGGTGGTAGTCTAAGACCAGGGGGATGTTGAGTTCTTGGCAAATGGGGAGCAAGTCGTGGACTGTCCACGCCTGGGAGGGATTATTAGCGTCGAAGGCAGAATAAAAATGGGCAGAACTAACCGCATCGTCGTTCTCGAGAACAAGCCTAGCTTTAATATTGTCCGAAAGTTTGATGTAGTTCCTCCGGAACCGTGCCAACGTCTCCTCCTTCCCTTCAAAAACTCCTCCCATGTGCAAGGCCATGACCGCATCTCTGTCCGCTTGACCCCTTAATCCCAATAAGCCCAGCAGTTGAGAGTGATAGTCCAAATCTCTGATCGAAGCTTCAACAACGCCCTTTCGTGGGCTTCCCAACTGTGTGAATTGTCCCGGGTGTCGTCAGCCGGTGACCGTACCTCATCGCCAACCTCCCCGCCTCAGCTAAGGGCTCTTTCGCAAAATCGAGAGAATAGCCGTATTTGGCGTGACTGGCGAACGGAAACATCCCACTTGATATCCGCAAAAACTTGATAGCGTACTTTTCGTTCCATTTAATCAACTTGCAAAGATCCCAGGCGTTAGCGAGACCGAGTGACTGGATATGTGCTTGGCTAGAGGAACAACGCTTTAAGATGGTGTCTATCCGGCAGGTTCTAGAACAAAACACTGAAGGGTTGGAAGATCTGAGGTAGGTATTCAAGCATGCCTAACCCTCTCTATCAGTTCCCTTCCCGGTTGGAAGATTAAGAATTAGGTGACAAACAAATCCCAACCTTCCCTTCCAGGGAATCGGCATATAATCGCTATTGACCGCAGGTGGCTTATCAAGAACCTCCGCCTCCGACTCAAGCCTGGCCTTTGTTTTTACTTTCTCGCCACCTTCTGCCCCCCTTTACCGACTTCTTCGCTGCCGCTCTATTTGCATTGGAACCGGAACTGGGCTTGTTTTTAGCCTTCTTCCCCTTCTTCGACTCCTCAAAAACCCTCTCTTCCTCAGTAGCCCCTTCCTCCGAAAGCTCGAAATCCTCTTCTTCATAGAGGGAGTCTGAAAAGTCGTTAGAAACCTTTCTCTTTCTCTTCGCCATCGCGTGGAATCCTAGCTGCCCTGTTCGAACGGCTCCCTCTTGTGGTGAATAGAATCCGTAGTGAGCGGTGATAGGAATAAAGGGAGCAACTCTAACTTAGTAAGATAGGGCACGAACTCCCAGTGTAGCAAAGAAAGGGTAACAATACTCCTTTCCTCCTGGCGGCAGTGGTGGTAGTCTGGGAGGCGGCTCTCTAAGGGAGGAACGCAGCTTAAGTAGGATGCCCTAGCTTATTCGCCCCCCGGCACATGGGATGTCCGAGCCTGGGCTCGACGAGCGGCCCCTTGCGTGAGCTGCAGATGCTCAGATGGTAAACTCAATGTTCGTTCCTTGGGCGAGATCACCGATCTGGGGTTTCCCCAACATCATAGATTGGCGATGCCCATCGGGGCCGTGCCTAGCTTGGATCTCGGTTGAGACATGGTAGTTACTGGCTATGGTGTTATGGAGGAACTAATAGCATTGGTATGTACCACCAGCGTGCCCGGCTATCAGCTCAAAAGTTGGCACGGAATCCACTTCTAGGGGCATTAATGCCCAAGATTCTCTACAGGTACAGTACACATAATAGCATTCAGTCTATCACAACGCTTGTAACACTAAAGATACGAGATTAACGAAAACTTGAATGAGTTCAGTTTGGATATTATATTTGGATTTTAGTACCACCTTACTACAACAGCTCTTCGCCAACACCTAATGTGGTGCTTCCAATGGACCTCCCCGAGAGCTCAGACTAAAACCAAAAAAGGCAAAAAGAAAAGAAAAGATTTCGTATACGTATGACGGATTTGGGAGTGCGATAGCCGCTGCCAGGATGTGAACCATTATCACTTCCCCCCCTGGCCCAACTACCTAAGTTTCAAAAGGAAAAAGGCGAATGAAAAGCAAAAAAAACAAACTTAGGGAGTGCCAAGAAAATAGACGGATTGAATGCAAAGAATAACACAAGATCGTCCTCCACGTGGGAACACTAAGTAAAACCAAGCAAATGGAGCAACAATACAAAGAGAGAGAGAAGATTCGGACTTGTTGTCCCAACCTTTCCCACGCCCTTGAAAATGAACAAGCCGACGTAACAATGAAAAAAGGAGCCATTCCCCGGCAATGCTAGACAAGGAGCCTGGGCACGACTCCGATTAAACGTTTACCCAACCCCCCAGAAATATTGTCATAACTTTTCATCGACGACGTTCGATTTACTGTTCCACGAGCATCCAAAATCAGCTTATTATTCCCCATAACCTTGCAGGCCCCAACACGGGAACTAATGATGCGAGTTTTTGGCTTGGATTAATGGGTGCCGGTTCTGGCGGGGGATGATTGAACGACTGCTTGAAAAGCGGGTAGTTCGATTCAGCCTGTACCAGACGCAATGAAAGCTGTGTGAAAAGATCGAGTGAAGGAGCCCCGGACTATTTATTGTGTCGAACATGAACAAAGAAAGGATTGTAATCAAAGTGTACCAACCAAAACATCATCGTCCATACCGATATCGCCGCCATTGGTGGCTTGAGCTGCTTGGGTGGTAGCATTATTGGCTGGCGTGTTTCCAGAATTGCCGCCATCGAAGTAGTCAGCCATATCAGCGTCGAGCTCATCCGCAGTCTTCCTCTTTTCTCTGCCAGGACGCCCTGCGCCAGTACGCCCACCACCACGACGGGACTTGGCAGCGCGAGCTGGCTTAGAAGTAGCCGGCTTGGGCTTGTTATTGTTAACGGTTTTAGCTCCAGGGAGAGGCTTGGGAGCTCTGGATAAAGTTAGAACGAGAACTAACTGGCAACTAGACCTAGGTCACCTACCCAATACGATCGGCAAAGTTAGAAGATGGCGCATTGGGATCAACGACGAGCTCAACCTGGAATCTTTATTAGTGATCGATATTTTCATCGCCAAAGAGAGATTTTGCGGTTACCTTCATGGGTCTTCTATCAACTTCAACCCCGTTGTACTTCTGAGCGGCCGTGGCAGCATCGGAGGCCCTAGAAAACTCAACAGTGGCGATGCCACGGGAGTGGCCGTTGGGGCCATAAGTAATGACACAACGTTTGATCGGGCCGACAACTTTGGTGAAGTACTCCTTTAACGCAATAAAGCTATTGTTAGAATAGGTTGCCCTAGAAAAGATCCCATATCCGCTTGTAGAAATATTTAGGCGATTGGAGAGAAAGGAGAGCTGTTGTAAGAAGCGTGCGGATGGGAGGAAGGGGATGCATGCAACAAAGCTACGGAGACCAGAGCGAGCCTTGAGCCAACAAGCGTCCCAAGATGCTGCGAGAAAACTGTAA
>Ga0307509_10011082_pt1 | contig 10978 bp, 9 predicted proteins | sample 10_EM_MG_FD_202245 | JGI IMG/M metagenome (GOLD analysis project Ga0307509, IMG submission 202245) | Populus trichocarpa ectomycorrhiza microbial communities from riparian zone in the Pacific Northwest, United States - 10_EM | ecosystem: Host-associated > Plants > Roots > Unclassified | place... | reverse complement strand
ATATTTAAAAAAAAAATTAATTAATTTTTGAGTTATTTCCCATACTAGCATAGATCGTTTTTTTTTTAAGATTATCATAGTTGAAGTGGTTGTGCAAATCTAATCTATGCACCTTGAAACTCTCATATATCATATATAAAATTGAGGTATCAAATGAATATATAAACAAAAAAAAAAGGAAGATTTTTATTTTTTTTGACATGTAAGACCTATGTCATATATATATATATATATATATATATATATACCAAATAACCCTTGAATAATTAATTTAGTGATAAGTTGCAACTATGTAGTTATTTAACTAGATTTTCACCCCATTATGTCGTGAGTTGAATTTTTTTTTTCTCACCTTTAAAAAATGTAATAATATTTGAAAGTAAAAAACTCAATGCACTTTTAAAATATTGAATTGATGATATATGTATTTAAAAAAATAATTAAGAAGGCAACACACTAGATTAACCTGGACTAAACATGGTTAATTTATAAAACTTGCGATCCGGAGCACGAGACCGTGAAAACCCAATGGAACCCAAATCAAAATAAAATAGAGAGCTCAATTTCAATAAACCAAATATTAAAAGCTGAAAATGGACAAAAAAATTATTCAATTAAAAAAAGCAACTAGATTTAACAAAGAATGATAAATAAAAAGACTTGAGATAACCCCGATTATTTTTAAAATTATTAAAAAATCCTATAAAAAACAAATAAAAAAATTAAATAGAGCTCAATCTCTAATTAAATTAAATGTTGAAGGATGAAACTGGAAAAAAAACATGAGCTTCAAAAAATAAACCCAAACAAATCTTCTAAACCTAGGTTAATGTTCCAAATTCTCAACTCGTTAAATTCTAGATTCAGGCTCAACCAAGAAGCTCATATCAATGTTAAAGCATGAAATCAGAAATATATATATCAATTTTAAAAACTTGACAAGGTAAAAAAACATAACAATAAAAAATATTGGAGGATGAAATCGCAAAAAAAATCTCTAATAAAATAAATAGTAATCAAAAGAATGAGAATCAAATCTAATAAATTGAAAAGGTATGAAATTGAAAAAAAAATCAATTCTATAAAATAATTCAAATAAAAAAATATAAATTGTACTTAGCTCTGTTTTAGAATCTAAGGACAACTTTAAATCATTTAAAGCTGATGTTATTTACAAGTTTGCTGAGAAATTTTATCCTGAAAATTTCAATGAACAAGAGATGTATTATTTTAGATCTCAGCTAGAGCATTATCAGATTAATGTGATTCATCATAAGAGCTTTCAGGATATGTTTACCATTTCTGAATTATGTCGAGGATTAGCTGAAACAAATAAGTCACAGCACTATCATTTGATTGACAAGTTGATTCGTCTTGTTTTGACTTTGCCTGTTTCCACTGCCACTACAGAGCAGAGATTTTCAACTATGAAACATGTTAAAACCGTGCTTCGCAATAAAATAAAAGATGAGTTCTTAGCGGATTCTATGATGATTTACATTGAAAGAGAGCTTATTGAAGATATTGATTTGGATTCGATCATATATGAATTATATTCTACAAAACATCGAAGGGTGCAACTTTGATTGTGTATTTTATTTTTATTTTTATTTTTATGTACTTTAAATTTTATTTTATTTTATATTTTGTGTTATGTATTTGGATTGAAACTCTATTGTTAACTTGATAAATTTATATATACAAGTTAATGATTGATCTTAAAAAATAATTTATGTTTATTTGTATTGTAGCTCAGGGCAGAAAAAATTCCTAGCTTTGCCCTTGCATGCATGCACTGTGGACCAAGAGACAATTAATTGTAAACTTGCATAGTTGCTTTGCTACATGTTAAAACGTATGGCAAAAACACTGTGGAAACACTATATAGTTACTGTGGACACAGACACATTGCACTATGGATGACACTGTAGCAATAGAGTTTTTGCACCATGGACGACACTGTAGCACCATGGAGGCATTCCCTGCCTAGTGTTGGTCAAGGATTGCGGCTATGGGCATTGTCTTCTCTTCCAAGAGCTACTAGGGTTGGCTTGACAGCCGGAGCCAAATCGTTTTCCAAAGGTGCTGCGTCTGGCTGCGTAACCATACCCAAGACATTGGGTATGACCGTGTAGCCAGACCCAACAGTCATACACCATAGGGGTGTTCCTTGCTATGTTTTTGGTCAAGGATTGTGGTTGAGGGCGTTGCCTTCTCTTCCCAGAGCTGTTAGGAGACCTTGTGGACACAAAGTGTTTGACTGTGGGCTATTGGTTTGTGTTTGACTGTGGGCTATTGGATCCTGCTGACACTAGAACCCAATGGTGTTGGGTCCTGCTCAACCCATTAGAGTTTGGTCCTGCCCCAAGCAGGACCCAAAAGCTAGGGGCGTTGCCTTCTTTGCTAAAAGCTTATGGGTCTGGCTTAGCAGCGGACCCAACGCTCAAACCAAACCCAAAACACTTTCAAAAACTGCCAAAGCGTTGGGTCCTGCCTCCCAACAACATTAATTTTTTGAATTTGTAATTTTTGAAATAATTTTTGACAAGCCAGGCCCGAGAAATTTAAAATTTTTAATTTTTTGATTTACTTTATGTCGCACCTGACATCACAACGGCCTTAAATATTTCGATGAAAAGAACATGTTTCTGGCATCTTATTTTTTGGTGGGAAAAAGTCTTGTTTAAGAAGTCGTCACCTAGTATTATGGTTATTAAAAACCCTAACTGGTCAGCAGAGATTCTACCTTAACTTTGCTAACAGTTTGTAGAGCTACAGTCAGTTCCAGCCACTAAATTTTCCCATTCTAGAATCGGTGCCACCTGCAGGCCATAAACTAACGCAGCTGCTTCAGCTTCATTCACAGATTTTGTGGCTGTATTCTCTTATATGCAGAAACCATTGGTTGTCACTCTGAGTCTAACAACGATACAAACTCTTTTATGCTCATCTTCTAACATTGTAGCATCTGAACTGAATCTGTAATAGCCTTGTTGCGTTGGCTTCCATCTGCCACTTCTCTTCTGGATTTCTCACAGGTCCATCTTCTAGTGTTCTGCTGCAGATGTTTTGAAGCATATCCATGCCGATCATCTTATTTTGTGCCTTCCAAACTGTCCAAGCAACAGTTTCAACTACTTCTCAATCCTTGAGAAGCTAGCTAGAATTTTTTTTAGTCGTTTTACTGTTGCCCCATAATGGATGCTTCAGTTTTTTAACCCATTGATCCATAGTTGTTTTCGCCTTTATTTGTTTTCCTTCTCGTAGAAGGATATACTTTTTGGTATTCCTTGGGGCAAATCTTCATGGAGAGACCACCTGGTATTAGTATATATAGGTAGTTTTTTATAGATCTTGTCTTCTAACTTCTGCCCAAAAATTCTTTAACCATCAACTCAAGTCAGATGTTTCTCACGGAAAGAATATCCAAAATCATTTAAAAAAAATACAAAAAGTGATAGGGAGGATTATTTAACTTTGGTTTTCATGATTTTTGAAACAAACACAATGGAAGTCATTTCCCTGACTGGACACGAGGAGAATGTAAAACCAAAAAGGAAAACGTCTGGTAAATTAGAACAAAAACATCAAAAATAGAAAGTGCACTTTTCCAACCAGTAGTGTTCGTAAATCGTACTGTCCTCTCCCAAGAGAAAATGCAGTAGCCTAATGCTAGGAGAAATACATGCCCCGCATGCATAAGAGATGGAACTTGCAAATACATGATATTCATATTTATAGACGTAATGTCAATATTCAATACAAAATACAGCATAACCACTTCTCTGCCCCTAGAAATGAAATGGGGATGGATAGCTGAGGAAAGGTTACTGGTTCTTGTACCTCTTCTCCACTTCCTCCAAACTCTGAATCTCCTTGTAGTATTTGCATATTCGATAAACACACCTGCAGGCACATATAATGGCACATGACATGAATGCAAATAAAAAATCAAGCATTTTCCAAACCAGACATACCAGTAGAGAAGGCATGCTGAAACACAGAGAATCACATTCCTTTGAGCTTTGTAAATCTGCACAGCAAACCTCAATGATAAGCTTATGTAGATTCTAATATAATAAAGAAGAGCAGTTTGCAACATTCATTCAAATACATTCTCCTAACATAGAGCCTCATGATATGCATATTCCCACTTGAACTGGAAGTTTTCAGAATGATGCAATGCAATAAACCTCCAGTGGTTAATTTGAAAGTTAACTTTATGAGACAAAGTTCTACTTGGGGAAGTGGGTTGGGGGGAGAGTTTTGTACGTTCCTTCCATTTCAAATGAGCATGCAGTTATTTCTTCTAACACTAACTGCATTGACAACAATACTGCACCCTGCCCTATGGCCCCTATCTCCAACACACACATAGTGGAGAGTCCTAAATGAGAGAGATTATTGGCTCAATTCGGTTCTTCCAGAAACAGTGGCATGTACCAACCACTTTCAGACTCCCAGGCAATACCTCTTTTTTGCAGTCAATGATAATCAAGCTGTTTGGACATTCATGATGCTAGACATAATAATCTACATCTTCCAAATCATACAATCATTTTACATATGAGAAAGACAAACAACTAAACCGCTTAATCCAAATAACACCTTTTGTTCTATTCTGATAGCTTGATACATCTTGTAATGGCTCATTTAGCTGTTCAAGCGAGGTGGCAATAAACTAACAGTACAAGACTTGAATATACACAAAACTTTGGAGGCAATAACAGAGGTTACGAATAGCATCCAACAAAGCTTCAAGTATTCAATAAACAAAGAGAAATCATCCCAACACTTCATAACCATAACATAAAGCAACACATCCCTCGCCACCCAAAAAAACCATAAGATTCTTAGCAATTTGCCCACCATTTAAGACAACCTCCACAATCCCAGCTAAAAAAAATGTAATCTGTCAGGTCCCTAGTCCCTGTTCTATTCATTTTCTCTAATTCCTTCAATGAATTTAACGGTTCCTGGATAAAGTTTATTAATAATCGCAAATCGCAACAAACCCATGAAATGTTTCTTACACAGAGAGGGGAGAAAGAAGAGGAAGAAGAAGAAATCAGCAATCAGATCAAAACAACTTACAGATTTCTCATAACGATCTCTTTCAGAAGCAGTGCAGTTCTCACCGGCACACATCAATCGATGTTCATTCTTCCAATATATATCTATCCACAACAAAAACAAAACCAAACCCAAAATTTAGAAAGCCGAAAAGAAAACAAAAGGATTCAAAGAGAAACGAAAAACAAACCCAGGAGCTGAAATCCGGCAAAAGGAACAATAAAGAGAGCCGGCTGGAGTAGGAGTGAGATGAGGGAAACCAATCGGTCCTTAAGTAGCTTAGGCGAGGGTAATGTTAAGAGTGCCGCTATAGCTGCCTCTGCTGCCACCACGTACGTCAGTATCATCCATTGCAACGCCATTTTCCTTTTCTTTGTTGCACTCTCTTTGATTTTTTTTATTTTTCCCTCGAAGGACCGACTGTAGAGGTTTTATTCTGGTTTTGCTTAACAAGCAAGGTTTTTTTTAATTATTATTTTCTTTTTTTATATTTTTTATAGATCTTTTAAGCTTGATTTTGTAATTTTCGTTATGGGCAGTTGGATTGGGAATGCTGAGTTAGAGAGAAAAATCAGCAACATGTGTGAAGGTATAGGAGTGTGATTGTGGTTTTTTTTAAAGTGTTTTTTATTTAAAAATATATTAAAATAATATTTTTTTTATTTTATAAAAATTATTTTTGATATTAGCATATTAAAATGATCTAAAAATATCAAAAAAATATTAATTTAAAGCAAACAAAAAATTAAAAAAAAATTCAAATTTTTTCAAAAGTATTTTTAAAACACAAAAATAAACAGGGCCTAATTATTTTACATGAAAAAGATTCTCTGATTTAAGAAAACAATTAGATAATTGTAGAATATTTATAATAAACTGTGTGATGGTGATAATTATGACAGTGGTGACGAAGAAATTGGGTTTGGGATAATACGAGAATTGATTTTGATTAACTTGTTTAATTCATGGTTTGTATCATAAAATTAAGTTAATTTTATAAAAATAAAATAAAATAACTTATTAAACTCAATTATCAATCAATTTAAAATTAAAAAATAAAAATCAATAAAAAACACATTAAAAATGACTTGAATCAATCCGGGATAATCTGTTAAACCTATGATCTATATCATAAAACTGAAATAAATCATAGATAGCAAATTAAAATAAATTATAAAATTTAATTTTCAATTAATCAAATATTAAAAGATAAAATTGAAAAACAAATCGATTAAAAAAAGACTAAAAAAATCTCAATCAACCCGAGTTAATTCGTCAAATATATGACCTGAGTCATGAAAAATGATTACAAAGAAAATTGAAATAAATTATGAAGTTTAATTTTCAATCAACATAATGTTGAATGATGAAATAAAAAAAAATCAATTAAAAAAAACCTGAAAAATCCCGAATCAACCGAGTTAACCTTCCAAACTTGTGATCTAGGTTATAAGACTACGATAATCTTATAGAAAACAAATAAATTATAAAGTTCTATTCCTAGTAAGTCTAATATTGAATGATAAAATAAAAAAAAATACGTTATTCTATTTACGAGGAGGTGAACAATAAATTATCTTATCTTTTTATTTTTTTAAAATTATAAAATCCAATCCATGATAAATCTAGTATTAAAAAAATAAAAATGAAAACACAAAGTGAAATTGTTTAGATCCTAATTTTCAGGCTAGGATCCTTTTCTCTTGGTTTACCCATGTTTTGGTTGGTCTCGCTTATTTAGTGCATTCCTTCATCACCCCGAGTATTCATCGTGTTCTTAATTTCTTTAATCTTTTATTCTCTTTAAGTGCATTCTTAATGTTTTTGTTAATTCTTTTCATCTAATGTTTATATTTTATGCCAAGAAATGACGCAAATTTGAAGAAAATTCAATATAAAAGTTAATGAATATTAACAAAATTGTTTGAGTACTTTGAGGTCAAATTGATAAGATTTATAGGTTTGAGATCTAATTAAAAATGAGTATGTAAGTTAAGGATTAAATTGAGGTTTTTCTAATATTTAATTTAATGCTATGATGACTATAAGAGTTATGTAGATAAAATTTATAACTGTTATTTGACATTGAAGCCATATAAATATTTATATTGTTTATTAGAATAGTGTAATGTTTTTTATTTTTTTTCGCTCTTCTATCTAAAAACTTAGTAATGGCTTTCAAGGGTATAAAAGTCTTTCCATATGACTCATTTATTATTTTCACATTAGTATTTAATTATAGTTAATAATTTTTTTTTTGACTTATCAATTTATATATTTTATTAAGAGTAAACACTATTTCTCCATTTATCAACTAAAAAAATTAATGATAGCAGAAAATGTGTCTATAATAATAATACTTTCTTCTCTTATGTTGAAGATTAATTTGAAATTCTACCCCGAACTTAATTAACGCCGGTATATAACTTGTAAAGTGCTAAATTAAAATAAAATAAAATAAAAAATGAAGGGCGCTTGAAAGCATTTTAATTTTGTTCCATTTTAAGTAGAAAACTAAAGAAGGTAACTTTATGCATATATTACAATTATAACATCCTAATGTATCATGAAATTATAAGAGCGATTAAAAGGATTGAATATTTGATATTTATTATATCAAAAACTTCATTAATTATTATTTAGAGAGAGAGAAAAACAGTTAAATGAAGAAATTTAAGAAAAAGGAGAAAGAATATTAAAAAGGAAACTGAAAATGAATGAAATAAAATAATACAATAAATATTGTTCATGCACTTAAACAAATCAAGTCCAATTTCTTATATAGTATTTTAAGTTCTTAATTTAATTTTCTTATAAATAGTAAATGTATTTTTGGTATAAAAGGAGGTTTTTATAATATTTCTTTAAAATGTAAAGAGGTTTTTTATTAAATCTTTAAACTTTCAAGAAACTACTGTAATTTACCTTATAGACACACATTAATATATATATATATATATATATAGAAGAATACCTGAAATAAGTAATTAATGGCTTTGGAAAGTGGAAAGAAGAGGATTTTCAACTGGGATTTTGATCTTTATTTATTATTATTATTTTATGAAATACAAGAGATTTATTGAACAACTGTTATAGCTGTTAAAAGCATGGCTTAAAGGGGAGAAGAGTACATGGAAATTCAGAAATCCATATTTATTATGATCGCTACAAGCTGAGTAGACATGGCCGCACGCTAGTTTGATTCCTTTCTGGAAGCCATGAATATCCTGGCTTGATTTGGTCCACTCCCGGCAGTGCTGCTATTGGATATTCGAAGATGGGTTTTTCACTCTCCATGCTGAGCTTCTTGCCCTCTTGATATTCGAAGATCACTTCTTATTTCAGATGCTAAAAAAATACATAATGTTGGCAATAATGAAGATTTTTATATTTATTTTCTACATTCCTTTTTTATAATTTTGATGCTTCTTTTGTTAAGCTGAGATCAGCCATTGAAGCCTGACCCAGTTTTGGACGTGACAGGAGTTAGAACTGACTCTTTGATGTGGCCGGAACTGAGAAAGCCCGTGTGATTTTAAGTAGTTCGGTGTAAATTTATTAGGAATAGATGATGATTTGAAACAAATATATTACATTGATAACCTAGTAAAATTATTAATGCTATATGTTTTGGTTCAAGATGAGATCTAGTTAAAAATAATAGTTTTTTTATTTGATTATTGGATCAGATTCTAATTTTTATAAGAGTTTTTAAATATTATTTTTTGTATTATAGCCACTACATCGCTACGCGGATTATCAAATCTTTAAATATCAAAAATCTTATTAAGGATCTTTGTTTTTACAGTTTTGTTATTTTTCTTGTTACTTTTGAATTTCATAATTATGACCGTTAGATGTTTAGCTATAAAAAATCTCGTCTAGATCCCTGGTTTTTAGCAATTTTGTTATTTTTCTTGTTATTTTTTTATTTTATAAATTTTTTCGGATTTTATGATTATTTCCTTCATATTTTCATGTTTTCATTTTATTTTCTAGATAATGCAGGACTTCTGATCTATTTTATAAACCTTTTAAGAAGAAAAATTTCTTGAGTGTTTTTTTAGATAAAATAAAACTGCGAATTTAGATATCAAATCTACAACTTTTTTTTCCTATTGAATTTCTATATTCTGTGTCTGTTTACTGTTTTTAACTTCCGCATGTATCACCATTTGTTCCTCGAAGTGTTTTGCTGCATGCACTTTGGCTTTCTATCAAGGTTGGCATTACAAAGGCCAAAGCATTAAGGTAACTCAGGTATTGAAGTTATAAGTGGAAAATATTTTATATACTTCTCTTTTTGTCGGAAGATCGATTTAAAATTGGTGTTTGTTGATCGGATCTTCAGTAATTAGCGATTAACTTTTTTGTTTTCAATCACTGAAGATTTTAAATTAGTGGTGTTTACTTCCTTTATAACAAATTAATATCGAGCTAATAGAACCATTTAGTAGGTGATCCAGTGATAATAACTTGGGACTAAAGGATTTGCTTTCCCTGTAGTCTTAGATTCGAGCCATGTGGTTGCTAATATGATGGTCACTGGAAGCTTATATGGTCATTAACTTCAAAGCCGGTGGAATTAATCGAGGTACATGCAAATTAGCCCAGACACCCACGTTAATTTAAAAAAAAAATATCAAGCTAATAGACACAAATGTTAGCTCATCATCATGTGTAGCTGTTTATTTCCAATATAATTCCCAGATTGAATCTAAAAAAAATTATCAATTTGGTTAACAATTATTAATTAGATCATTTTATTAATGTTTGTTAACTTTTTCATCGGTTTTTTTTCCCAAAATAACGACGTTTTATTGCATAAAATAGGAAACATTAGACGGAAATTATTTAGAAAAATATGGAAAACAGTTTGATTAAATTTATAGGTTTAAGACAATGAGTTTTTCCCCTTTGATTAATAACACTAGACTACCTGCTAAACTCGATTATAGTCTTCTTACACAGCCGGTTATTTTGATCTCCTCTCACTCACACACACACACACACATAGAGAAGAAGAAATAAAGCAGATCAAATATTGTTTTTAAAAAGCCATAAAATCAAAGCATTTATAGTTTATTCTATGCGGAAAACTAGATATATGTGGCAGCTTATACATCCATTCTTTCACAGAAAAGACACAGTAAAAGAATACCTGAAACAAGCATGGCGAGAGATGAAACATCAAGGTCGAGGAGGAGAAGGTGTGGATGAGGGGAATGAAGCCTGGTCCGAGAGAACTCTTAAACTCCGGCCATTCCTTCAGTTTACCTGTTGTCTCGAGTCAGACGACATTCCCCCACATCCTCACTTTCCTAAAACAACACGCCCTTTCATTTTGAAACTGCACCATCGGTTTTTTTCGTTGCAGAGGAGAAAAAATAAGTTGCGTAACTAGAAGGGAAGTGACAAATCCACTTGGTTTCTGTGGTGTTAAATAGAAGTTCTATTCGCTGGACTGTTGACTTTGGAGCTCACCTCGTGGAAGGTTGGTGCTTTCTTTATCGTTAAGGCTTGCCAAAATCGATTCTTATGGTTAATATTCTACGGAAGGTTCAATTTCCTCTTCTTTTTTTTTTTTCCATGGGTATCCGGGCTAATTTGTCCACAGCTCGACTAATCTCACGGGCCATGAAATTAACGATCATGTAAGTCTTTAATAGCCCTGAGGTTTTTAGAACTCGAACTGATAATCTCTATGGAGCAAACTTAAAGTCTGACTAGTTGAGTTACATATTTCAGAATTTTTAAAAAAAAAAAAAGAATTGCCAGATTAATCTACATAGGTGGATACATCATAAAGAGCAACTGGATTTTCATTATTTGGCTACAAAGGAACATTTTCCATGAAAAAAAAATGAAGAGGAGAAGAACTTGCTGGCCATGGTGGAATCGAAGG